>Ga0134126_10006202_pt1 | contig 14970 bp, 10 predicted proteins | sample KB31752_FD_96881 | JGI IMG/M metagenome (GOLD analysis project Ga0134126, IMG submission 96881) | Terrestrial soil microbial communities with excess Nitrogen fertilizer from Kellogg Biological Station, Michigan, USA - KB3-175-2 | ecosystem: Environmental > Terrestrial > Soil > Unclassified ...
AAGCTCGTCCGGGAATCGAACGTCAAGCTTCAGGTGGGCCACGTCGAACGCTTCAACCCCGCCTACCTCGCCGTCCATGCCTTACCACTCAACCCCCTGTTTATCGAAGTACATCGCCTGGCGCAATTCAATCCCCGCGGGACCGAGGTCAGCGTCATCCTCGACCTCATGATCCACGATATCGACATCATCCTGAGCCTGGTCAAAAGCGAGGTGGGCAACATCTCCGCCAGCGGCGTCGCCGTAATGACCGACACCCCGGATATCGCCAGCGTCCGCATCGAATTCCACAACGGCTGCGTAGCCAATCTTACCTCCAGCCGCATCTCCATGAAGAAAATGCGGAAAATGCGGTTATTCCAGAAAGATGCCTATATTGGCATCGATTTCCTGAACAAGAAAACGGAGATCATCAAGCTCAAAACGCCCCAGGATTACGACGTCTTCGCATTCGACATCGAAACCCCGAACGGCAAAAAAACGATCGCCCTTTCCAATCCCGCCGTCCCGGAGGTCAATGCCATCAGAATGGAACTGGAAAAATTCTGCGACGCGATCCTGACTAACACTCCTACCCTGGTATCCGAAGTAGATGGGTTCAGGGCCATGGATATCGCACATCAAATCCTGCAAAAAATAAAATACAATACGATCAACAGCTGATGGGCATGGCAGCTAGTCAAAGAACACATACCATCTCCGTCTTTTGGTATATCCTCAGCGACTATATCACCGCCGTCCTCAGCGCGATCATCTTCCACTTCAGCCGCCGCTACCTCCTCTCCGAACCCATTTTCGTCAAAGGCCACCTGCTGCTAACCCAACGTTTCTGGCTGGGTACGATCACGATCCCCATAGGTTGGCTGATCCTTTATAACCTGGCAGGCTCCTATGGCTCTCTCTACCAGAAGTCCCGGCTAAGCGAGATCTCCAATACTTTCATCTATTCGCTCATCGGCTGTACCACCATCTTCTTTGCCATCGTCATCAATGACCCCGTCAAGGATTATCATTATTTCTACAAGACCTACTTCATCTTCCTTTTCGCCCACTTTCTCCTAGCCCTCTTTGGCCGGCTCGTCATCCTCAACATCATCCGGTTCCAGGTCGCTCGGGGCAAGGTCATCTTCAATACCCTCCTGGTAGGCTGCGACGCCGTGGCCACCAAGATCTATCATGATTCCAAAGAAGGCCTCCGGTCCTCCGGCTACCGCTACACCGGCTATGTCAGCAACTCTAACCAGCTAAACAACGGGATCGCCCGCCACCTCCCCCAGCTCGGCGACTCCGCCGGGATCGAACAAACCATCGACAAATATGATATCCGCCTCGTCGTCGTCGCCCTCGAACGCTCGGCCCGAATGGAGGTAGAGACCATCGTCGAAAAACTCAGCAACAAGGATGTCCGCATCAAGATCATCCCCAATACCCTCGATATCCTCTCCGGGTCCGTCCGGACCAGCAACGTACTCGGGGCCGTTCTGAGCGATATCTACACCAGCCCCATCCCGGAGTGGCAACAGAATGTAAAACGCATCATGGACGTCGCCGCGGCCATCGGCGGCCTGCTCTTCCTCTCCCCCCTGATGCTCTATGCCGCCATCCGCGTCCGCCTCTCCTCGCCCGGCCCCATCTTTTATACCCAGGACCGCATCGGCTTCAAAGGCAAAAAATTCCGCATCCATAAATTCCGGTCCATGATCCGGGACGCCGAAAAGAACGGCCCTGCCCTCGCTTCACACCAGGATCCCCGGATCACCCCCTGGGGCAAGATCATGCGCAAATGGCGTATCGATGAGCTGCCGCAGCTTTGGAATATCCTCAAAGGCGAAATGAGCCTCGTAGGCCCCCGGCCGGAACGGGAATATTATATCCAACAGCTATACACCCATACCCCCTATTACCGTTATCTGTTAAAAGTAAAACCGGGGCTCACCTCCTGGGGAATGGTGCAGTTTGGCTATGCCGAGAACGTGGACGAAATGCTCGAACGCATGAAATACGACCTCATGTACCTCGAAAACATCTCCCTGATGCTCGACTGGAAGATCATGTTGTACACCCTTCTGATCATCTTCAGGGGAAAAGGTAAATAGATCCTATGCTATTCAACTCCTTTTCATTCTTGCTTTTCTTTGGCATCGTCACCCCGCTGTACTACCTCATCGGCTACCGGTGGCGCTGGCTGCTCCTGCTCATCGCGAGCTGCTACTTCTACGCGTCCTTCATCCCCGCCTATCTGCTCGTCCTCTTCACCATCATCGGAATCGACTACATCGCCGGCCGCTGTATCGAATCCGCCCCCGGCAAACAACGCAAAGCCTTCCTGGTCCTGAGCCTCACCGCTAACCTGGGCGCCCTGTCGCTCTTTAAATACTACAACTTCTTTATCGATACCTTCAACCACCTTCTTTCTCTCGCCCATATCCAAACCTTTCCCTTTCCCCTATGGCGGCTTGCCCTTCCCCTCGGTCTTTCCTTTCACACCTTTCAGGCCATGAGCTATACCATCGAGGTGTACAAAGGCCGCCAAAAAGCAGAAAGACACCTTGGCCTCTACGCACTCTATGTGATGTTCTATCCCCAACTCGTCGCCGGCCCCATCGAACGTCCCGCGGAACTGCTTCCGCAATTACATAATGGACAGCCACCCGACTACGACGGCATCGCCGAAGGCCTCAAAAAAATACTCATCGGCTTCTTTATGAAGGTGGTCGTCGCAGACCGGTTGGGCATTTATGTTAACTATATCTATCACGACCCCGAAATACACAGCCGCCTCGCACTGCTGCTCGCCGTCTTCTTCTTTCCTTTCCAGATCTATTGCGATTTTGCCGGCTACTCCCTCATCGCCATCGGCGCCGCAAAGACCATGGGCATCACCCTGGCGCCAAACTTCCGCCAGCCCTATCTCGCCGCCTCGGTAAGGGACTTCTGGCGCCGCTGGCATATGACCCTCACCCGCTGGTTCAGGGACTACCTGTATATCCCCATGGGCGGCAGCCGCCTCGGCACCATACGCACCTGCTTCAACCTGCTCGTGGTCTTCCTCCTTAGCGGCCTCTGGCACGGCGCGGCCTGGACCTTCGTCATCTGGGGCCTGCTTCACGCCGGCATCGTGATCCTCGAATCGCTTACTGATCACTGGAAGAGCCCCCCCTACACATTCGGCAGGGCCCTGAACACCGGCCGCCCCCGATCCCTGCTATTACCCTTTGCCATGTTCCGCGGTCTGATGACCTTTACCTTTTTGTGCCTCACCTGGATCTTTTTCAGGGCAGCAAACGTAACCCAGGCCGTTATGATGATCCGACGGATACTGAGCCCCCTTACCCCCTGGCAAAGACCCGAAGAGTTCCGCGAAAGGGTGCTCTTGCTTTGCTGTTTCATGGGCATCGCCTGTATCATCGGCGCCGATATCAAAACGGCGTTTTTCGGCGAAAAACATGTGCTGCTCGATCACCGCCGCGCCGGTGTCCGGTTGGCTGCCTGTATCGCCCTCATCGTGCTAATCTTGCTGTTTGGCGTTTTCAATGCCAGCCAGTTCATCTATTTTCAATTTTAAACCGATAAAGGCTCATGCAAAGCGCGCGGAAGTTCATAGGAAAACTGGTCATCATCGCCGCAGGACTCCTCCTCGCCGACCAGCTCATCGGCCGGTGGCTCGCCCATGCCTACGCCCGAATTACCCACGGTGAGCAGGGACACATTACCTTTGTGATCGACTCGACGACGGCGCCCCTGCTCGTTCTCGGCTCTTCCAGGGCCGTACATCAGTACGTGCCGGACATCCTCACGGACAGCTTGCACCTCGCTTGTTACAACGCAGGGAAGGACGGGCAAGGACTTTTCTATTCGCAAGCCATCGTAACTGCCGTCCTTAAACGCTATCAACCCAAAGCCCTCATTCTCGACCTCCTCCCCACCGCATTCGCCCCCGAAGAATCCGATTTCAACCAGCTCGCCATTCTATTACCCTACTACCATACCCACCCCGGGATCGCATCGATCCTCGACCAAAGAGGCCCATGGGAATCGGTCAAAACCCTCTCCTACCTTTATTGCTACAACTCCCTGAGCCTGCAGATCTTTAAACGCTCCATCGCCGATACGGAGGACGACAGCACGAACCACGGCTATAACCCGAAATTTATGTCCCTGCCTGCTATGCCCGCCGTAATCCGCAAGGCCGCCCTCGCCGACGATTTCTCAGGCGCCGGGCTATCCGCCACACCCGACACCACCATCGTGGCCGCCTTCCAACAACTGATTGCCCTTGCCAGTCAACACGGCTGCCGCCTGGCCGTCATCGTCTCACCCGTCTATTTTCCCTTGACTACCGGTTCATCGACGATCCACACCGCCGCCGACATTTGTCGCCGCCAGCATATCACATTCCTCGACTATAGCCGCTCGCCCGATTTTTGCCGGCATGACAGCCTTTTCTACGACGCCACTCATCTCAACGACTCCGGCGCCCGCAAATTCACCCGCCTCCTGTCCGCCGATCTCCATAACTCCGAATAACCTATATTTGACAACCGCATGGAGCATAAAAAGCTAATAGTACTACTGCTTATCGTGTGTCTCTTCCGGCTCCCGGGACTCGCCCAGGACCACTACTTCCAGCAGGAAGTGCATTATACCATCGACGTTACCCTGGGCGACCCCGCACATACGCTCGACGGCTCCGCCCGCATCCGGTACATCAACCACTCCCCCGACACACTTCACTATATTTGGTTCCATTGCTGGCCAAACGCCTATAAGAACGACCGCACCGCCTTCAGCGAACAGCTCCTGGACAACGGCCGCACCGACTTCTATTTTTCCGACAAGCAGGACCGCGGTTACATGAACCGCCTCGAATTCCGCGTCGACGGCCAGGAAGCCCGGCTGGAAGATCACCCACAGTACATCGATATCATCCGCGTCATCCTGCCCCGCCCCCTCCCGCCCGGCGGCGAGACGACCATCACCACACCCTTTCACGTACAGCTGCCCCATCTTTTCTCCCGCAGTGGATACACGGGTTCTCCGTTTGCATCCGCTCCCTCCTACCAGATCACCCAATGGTATCCCAAACCCGCCGTCTATGACAGACATGGCTGGCACCCCATGCCCTATCTCGACCAGGGCGAGTTCTACAGCGAATTTGGCAGCTTCGACGTCCACATCACCGTTCCCGCACGCTTCACCGTTGCGGCAACCGGCAACCTGCAGGACTCCGCAAACCATACCTATCACTACTATCAGGACAGCGTTCACGATTTCGCCTGGTTTGCAGACAGGCATTTTCACCACGATCACGATACCCTCCGCCTACCCTCCGGCCGCATCATCGACGTCTATTCGTATTATACCCCCGCCGCCGGCCCCGGCTGGAAACAGGCCATCGCCTACATCAAACGCGCCGTCCTGTTCCGTTCCACCCTCATCGGCGAATACCCCTACAATACCATCACCGCCGTCCAGTCCCGCTCCGACACCTCGGACGCCATGGAATACCCCACCATCACGGTGATCAATAACCAACCCACCGCCCGTGAACTCGACCTGACTATCGAACACGAAGTAGGCCACAATTGGTTCTACGGTATCCTCGGCACTGACGAACGCCGTTTCCCCTGGATGGACGAAGGCATCGACACCTATTACGACAACCGCTACGAGACCCTTTATTACGGCTATTCCGAAGATCCCGGTCTGGCAGTGACCGAAACCCGCGCCGCAGAGAAAAAAGATCAGCCGATCTCCACTTCATCGGAGGATTTTACCGCTCAGAATTATAACGATATTGCCTACACGAAAACAGGCGCCTGGCTGAAGCTGCTGGAAGATACTCTCGGCACCCCGCTTTTCGATAGCTGTATGCACACCTACTTCCGCACCTGGCAGTTCAAACACCCTTATCCGGACGATCTCAAAGCAATCATCACCCAAACAAGCCAACGCAACCTCGACGCCTTTTTTTCACTCCTCGACCGGAAAGGCCCCCTTCCACCCCTGCCCGCCCATCGCCGGCTAAAACCCGCCTTCGGCTACAACCTGCACCATACGGACAGCATCCAATATCTCGGCTTCGCACCGCTACTCGCCTTCAATGACTACGACCACATCATGGTCGGCGCCGTGATCCATAATTTCAATCTGCCACCCAGCCCCGTTCAGTTCTTCCTGGCTCCCTTCTATGGTACCCTAAGCCACCGGCTCGACGGCACCGGCGGTCTCTTCTGGACCACCTACCCCGATCAGGGGCTACAACAAATTCGTCTGGGCATCACCGGCACACGTTTTTCCACAAGCAGCGCCACCGATAGCAGCGGCCACAAGCTCTTCGGCGGTTTCTACAAGCTGATACCGTCCTTGCGTATCGTCTTTCCCCAAAACAACCCCCGCAGCACCCGGGAGATCGCACTCGAATGGAAAACCTATCTCATTGGCGAAAACGCACTCGACCATTATGTCCAAAAACACGCCGATTCACTGTACTACCCTACCGCAGGGAAATACAGTTTCCGCTACCTCAACGAATTGAATTTCGACATCCACGATACCCGCGTGCTCTACCCGTATAAAGCGCGTCTGCAGCTACAGCAGGCCTCCGGTTTCTACCGGATCAACTTCACCGGCAATTATTTCTTCAACTATGCCAGGGGCGGTGGCCTCGACCTGCGGCTCTTCGGCGCAAAATTTGGCTACGTGGCCTCCGGCGAGACCTCGGGCGATATCACCCGCTACGAGCCCAAGCTCACAGCCGTCCGCGGCAGTGAAGACTATACCTATGAGAGTTATTTCGTGGGACGTTCCGAATTCATGGGCCTGGCCAGCCAGCAGATCATGAACCGCGACGGCGAGCTTCATTTGCGTACCGACCTCTTTCAGAGCCTGCAGGGGCGCAGCGATAATTGGGTCGCCTCCCTCAACCTCCGCACCACCCTGCCCCGCCAGATCGTCCCCCAATGGCTTCCCCTGAAATTATTCTTAGACATTGGCACCTACGCCCAGGCCTGGGGCAACACGCCGCCCACCGATCATTTCCTCTACGTCAGCGGTCTCGAGCTCGACCTTTTCCACGACATTTTCCATATCTACGGCCCACTGGTCTATAGCAGCGATTTCTCCAGCCAACTCAAGACCGTTTCCGACCAGAACAGTCTCGGGAAAAAGATCTCGTTTGCGATCGATATCCAAAACATCGACTTCCGGAAACTCATTGTCGGCAAATGAGTACTAGCGAACATACCGGCCATTCCGGCGGCCCGGCGCAGCCACCCGCGAACACCGACCCCTCCGCCGGCACGAGCTACCATATCCGCTACGTCACCCGCCACGAGATCGACACCGCCCGATGGGATGCCTGCATCGCCCGCGCCACCAACTCCCTCCTCTACGGCTTCCATTTCTACCTCGACCACATGGCCGCACAACAGTGGGACGCCCTGATCCTCGGCGACTACGAAGCCGTCATGCCCCTGACCTGGCGCCGCAAATACGGGATAAAATATCTTTATCAACCGCCGTTTACTCAACAATCCGGCATCTTCTCCGCCCGGCCGCTCCCGGCTGACCTCATCGAGGCCTTTCTGCAAACCACCCGCAACCATTTCCGCTTCGCGGAGATCTTCCTCAATTATGGCAACGCCCTGCCTGCACTGGAGCCACATACCAACTATATCCTCGCCCTTGACGCCCCCTACCCCCAGCTGGCCGCAAACTATGAGAAGGACCTGGTACGCAGTCTCCGGCTGGTGGCCACCCGCCCGCCCCTGATCTATTCCAACACACCCGATCTGGAGCTTGCGCTCGAAACCAACCGTCAGCTATATGGCGCGCGGACACCACACGTGCAGGCCGCTGACTACACCGCATTTGCAGCCCTTTGCCGCTATTGCCGCACACGCGATCAGCTCGTTCTTCGGGCAGCCGTCACCCCCGGCGGCGAGATCCTGTCCACTGCCCTACTGCTACGCGATCAAAACCGCCTTTATCTGCTGCAGGCCACCACCCCCGCCGCCGGCCGCCGGCACGAAGCAAACCACTACCTCCTCGACCAACTCATCAGGGAATGGGCAGGAAGCGGCCTGACCCTGGATTTCGAAGGCTCCGAACTTCCGGGCGTCGCCCATTTCTACGCCAATTTCGGCGCCATCCGGCAGCCTTATTACTACTACTGGTACAACCACCTGCCCTGGCCAATAAAATTGTTGAAAAGCTGACAAGCCCGTCGCGAGGACGGCCGCATCGAAGCCCGTCGACCTAAAACGATAACACCCGCTCGGCGATCGTGAGATCACTTGGGACCGTGATCTTAATATTATCGATCTCTCCTTCCACGAGATGGATAGGATGCCCTGCGGCCTCCACCACCGAAGCCTCGTCGGTAAAGCTCTCCCGGTAGGCAGCCTGGTAAGCAGGGACCAAAAGCTTGCTAAGAAAAGTTTGTGGCGTCTGAACGAGCTTTACCCGATGCCGGTCGATCGCTTCGTTCCCGGTAGCCGTGATCAGCCGAACGCTATCCTTCGAATCGACCACGGGTATCGCCGATCCATGTTCCAGCGCGGCGGCATAACAACGATGGATCAGCTCCCGGCTGACCAGACACCGCACCCCATCGTGGACAAAGATCACGCTCTCCCCAACGGCCATCGCCAGACCATTGCGGACGCTTTCAAACCGCGTGGCCCCGCCCGTTACCACCTGGATCCTCTCCGGGAAAGCCGTAGTGGCGACCAGCACCCGCGTCGTCTCCTCGTGATGTTTCGGTGCGACAAGCACCACCGGCATATCTTCATAGGCGCTCAGAAAGGTATTCAGCGTATACCACAGTATAGGCCGGCCGCAAAGCTCGAGGAACTGCTTTGGCGTATCCGTACCCATCCGCGTGCCGGCACCGCCGGCAACGATCACCGCATATTTTTCCATGGTTATTTGTATATCGCTACCACGCTCGCCCCGTCGCTGCTCTTAAAGCCGCGGTACATGCCCTGGCTGTTGAAGACCAGCGCGGCATTCCCTTGCGCGTCCACACCGATCATCCCACCCTCGCCGCCGATGGCCATCAGCTTCTCATGCACCACGATCTCCATAGCCTCCTGCAACGAAAGCCCTTTGTATTCCATCAAACAGCTGACATCATGCGCCGCCGCCGCCCGGATGAATAGCTCACCGTGACCCGTACACGAAATACCGCAAGTGGCATTGTTGGCATAAGTTCCGGCGCCGATTATCGGGCTATCTCCAATCCTCCCATACTTCTTGTTCGTCATTCCACCTGTGCTGGTCGCTGCAGCAATATTCCCGTTCTGATCACAGGCAACGGCCCCCACAGTACCGAATTTCTTGTCCCGCATCAGCTCCTCCAGCCGCTGGTGCGTATGATCCAGCGAATAGGTGTCCGAATCGCGGATCGCCTTCCACTGATCATACCGAAACTGTGAAAAGAAATATTCATCGGGTTCCAGCTTGATCCCCTGCTTGATGGCAAAATCCTGGGCCCCCTTGCCGCTCAAAAACACATGGTTGCTGTTGAGCATCACCTCCATCGCCAGCTCGATAGGATTGCGCACATTCCGCACCCCCGTGACCGCGCCGGCGTCCAGCGTTCGCCCATCCATCACCGCGGCATCCATCTCCTGAACACCTTTCTTCGTGAACACGGAACCACGCCCGGCATTAAAAAGCATATTGTCTTCGAGGATCACTATCGTCGCCTTGATCGCATTCAGCGCAGATCCGCCTTGCTCCAACACCGCAAAACCGGCATCCATCGCCTGCAGCAACCCGGCCTGATAAGCCTCTTCCAGCTCGGGTGTCATATCTTCTTTCAGGATCGTACCCGCGCCCCCGTGAATAGCTAATGTATACTTGGACATAGCGCGAAACTACTCCAAATCCCAACTAATATTTTTGAAGAATAATCGAAGAGTATTGAACAGCCGTTAACATCCATGACAAATCATTAAAAGATCATCAACGCACCAGTCTTTCGCATTCCTCTAGCAACCGCGTCTTCCCGATAGCAGCCGTTCCCACCTCCTCGCAAACAAGACCGCCCGCAATATTGGCGACCTCCGCCATCAGCCGCACGTCACGCGTAGCAGCATAAACCAGCGAAGCCACGGCGATCACCGTGTCGCCCGCGCCGGAAACATCCGCGATATTGCGTATATGCGATGGAATATGGGTCGCCGCAGGTCCCTTTTGGACAAAGACACCTTTCTCCGATAAAGTGATGAACGAGATGTCGTGTTTCAACCGCGCCGCCAGTTGCTCATGCATCTGCTGCAAAACCGGCAGTCGCACTTCCTCGACTAAAAGGTTCAACCCCTCCCTGACCTCTTTCAAATTGGGCTTGAAGATGGTCACGCCCTCATAGGCAAAGAAATTCTTTCGTTTCGGGTCCACCGCCGTGATCACATCGGAATGCCGGCAAAGCGCCACCGCCTCGCGGATCACCCGCTGCGTAAGCACGCCCTTATTATAATCTTCGAAGATCATTATCTGCGGACGCTCGGTCTCGATATAACGCTGTACCTCCGCCAGCATCGCATCTTCCTCCGCCGCGCCAAGATCCCGAATGGTTTCCGAATCCAGCCGCAACATCTGTTGATTCCGGCCCATCACGCGGGCCTTATTGGTCGTGATCCTGTCGTCACTCGCCAGCAGCCTTCCCGTCTCGATGCCTTTCTCCTTCAACAACCCGGTGAGTATCGTCCCATCCATATCCTTGCCGATAAGCGACAGCACACTCACTCTGGCACCCAGCGAAGCCAGGTTCAAGGCCACATTCCCCGCACCGCCGATCCGGAACTCCCGCCGCTCCACGGCCACCACGGGCACCGGCGCCTCCGGCGAAATACGCTCCACATGCCCCCACAAGTAGGTGTCCAACATAAGATCACCGATCACCCCAACTTTGATCTGCTGAAAATTCCCGAACAGTTGCTTGAAATCCGTCATATAGATGCTTTCCTGGATACTGCCAAATAGTACAAAGGTATACCAATCAATACAATGGCCAATCCAAATCCCGCGTAGGTCGTCTTCTGGAAGATCAACGCCACGCAAAACACCAACGCCAGGACAATATAGATCGCCGGTAACACCGGATAGGCAAATGCCTTATAAGGTCGTTCCATATTCGGCTGCTTGCGCCGCAGGATAAAGATACCGATCACCGTGAGGGCATAGAAAAGCACGGCCACAAATGCGATCATATCGAGCAGATCGCTGTACCTGCCGCTCACACAAAGGATCGCCGCGACGACACACTGCGCCCAAAGAGCCCATCCGGGCACGGCGTTCTTGTTGAGCTTTCCGGCCGCCTTGAAGAACAGCCCATCGTGCGCCATAGTATGATATACCCGGGCGCCGGCCAGGATCAGTCCGTTATCACACCCGAATGTCGAGATCATGATCATGATCGCGATCACATATGTGCCGGCCTTGCCAAAGATCACATTCGCCGCGGATACAGCCACCCGGTCCTGTGGGGCGGTAGCGATATCATGCATGGGCATCACACTCATATACATCAGATTGGCCAACACATAGATCACCGTGATCATGAGCGTCCCCAGAAAAAGGCTCAAGCCGATATTCCTTTTGGGGTTCTTCATCTCCCCGGCGATAAAGGTCACATTGTTCCAGGCATCGCTGGAGAAGATCGAGCCCGTCATCGACGCGGCAATAGCCCCGAGAACTGCCAACCCGATCACCGGACTGCTGCCGATAATGCTCCCGCCGTCCTTGCTGGGGATCAGCTTGTGCATGTTCCAACCGTCCACCCAATTCGCCTTCCAGATCCCTGCCTTGGTCCCGATCAGGAACCCCACCACGATCAGCCCGAACAAAGACACCAATTTCGTAATGGTAAAGATGCGTTGGATCCACTTGCCACCGTTGATGCCCAGCGTATTTACCCAGGTGAGAAAAACGATAAGGACGATCGAAACGACCTGCGCCTTATAAAGGATAAAGCTGCCGATATGCAACGCTGCATTCTCGGGTTTCAGCTCCAGAACGGGGAAAAAATAACCGGCAAATTTGGAAAAAGCAACCGCCACAGCAGCGATGGTCGCGGTTTGGATCACCGCAAAAAAACTCCAGCCATACAGAAAGCCGGTGAGCGGGTTATAAGCTTCTTTCAGATAAACATACTGCCCTCCCGCCTTTGGGTACATGCCGCTCAGTTCCCCGTAGCTCACGGCGGCGACAATGGTCATGAACCCCGTGATCAGCCATACAAAAAGGAGCCAACCGGCACTGCCGACATTCCGCGTGATATCCGCGCTGACGATAAAGATACCGGAGCCGATCATCGACCCTGCGACGATCATGGTTCCATCCAACAATCCTAAACTAGGCTTGAATGTCGTCTGCCCGGAAGACACGGGCTCCACGATAGCGGTGGTTTTGGTTGCTTCCATAGCATACAATATACTACTCTTCCCCCGTTTTACTTCGACTTTTTATAGTTGGCATTCAGCCCGTCGATGAGGTCGGGAGTGATATTGTAGACCGTATCCTTGGTGTAGATAAAGCTGTTGGGATCGTATTCGATGATATAAGAGTAGTTCTTCGCCTTGTTATAGTCCCGCAAGAAGGTTTCAATGGACTTCCTGATATTGGTTTTCAGGTCTTCGGTGCTCTTATACAGCGCCTGCTCCAGTGCTTGCTTGCGGCTGGCGAACTCCTGCTGCATCTGCTGGTATTGTTGCTGGGCCTGTTCGCCCTCCGCCTGCGTCATGGTGTTACCCTTTTCACGCCAGCCCTCGATCTTCTTCTGGTTGGAACGATCCAGGCTGCTCAGCTCCTGGTTCATGGCGTCCGTCTGCGTCTTTACCTTGTCCTGCGCATCCTTGAACCCGTCGTAGTGCGCCTCCACCGAATCCATATCGAAATAAGCCACCTTGAACCCACTGCCCTGGTCCCTTTTTTCCCCTTCCACATGCTTTTTCATATCCTGCAGTTGCTGCTTCTGGGTAATAAAAAGGACGACGATGAGACCGAGTGCGATGACGCTAAGAATGGTAGAAATATGCTTCATACGGTGCGAATATAAAAAAGAAGGAGGCATGTTGCCTCCTTCTTATATTATTTTTAACAATCTTGACTCGTGCCTGGGCTGTTACTTACTCTTCCTCATCGAATTGCATCGCCTCGCGGGTCGTTTGCAGCAGCTCATATTCTTCCTTGCTGCCTACGATCATGTTCTCGAAGTCACGCAGACCCGTACCAGCCGGGATCGGATGACCCGTGATCACATTCTCCTTGAGACCCAGCATATCGTCGCTCTTACCCTGGATAGCGGCCGAAGAAAGCACCTTCGTCGTTTCCTGGAAGGACGCAGCCGAGATCCAGCTTTGCGTACCCAGCGAAGCCTTGGTGATACCCAGGAGCAGCGGGGCCGATGTAGCCGCCTTGGCATCCCGGAACTCAGCCAGCTTCTTGTCGTTACGCCGCAGGATGGAATTCTCCTCCCGCACCTCGCGCAGACTCACGATCTGGCCGGCCTTGAGCTTCGTCGACTCACCCGGATCGGACACGACCTTCTTGTCAAAGATCCAGTCGTTCTCTTCGAGGAACTCGAATTTATCCACCGTATCTTCTTCAAGGAAACGCGTATCACCCGGATCGACGATCGTCAGTTTACGCATCATCTGACGAACGATGACCTCGATATGCTTGTCGTTGATCTTCACACCCTGCAAACGGTAAACTTCCTGGATCTCATTGACCACATATTCCTGTACGGCAAAGGGTCCTTTGATGCTCAGGATATCCGCCGGAGCGACCTGACCGTCGGAGAGCTGTGCACCCGCCTTGACAAAGTCACCGTCCTGCGCCAGGATCTGGCGGGTCAGGGGTACTAAGTATTTCTTGACGACACCGTCCTTAGCTTCGACGATGATCTCACGGTTACCACGCTTGATATTCCCAAAGGCTACGACACCATCGATCTCGGACACAATGGCGGGGTTACCCGGGTTACGTGCTTCGAACAGTTCCGTTACACGGGGCAGACCACCGGTGATATCACGCAGCTTACCCAACACGCGGGGGATCTTCACGATTACCTGACCGCCCTTTACCTCTTCGCCTTCTTCCACCACGATATGCGAACCTACAGGCAGGTTATAGCTCTTGACCTCCTTGCCACCTTCGATGTTGATGCTGGGGATCTTGGTCTTGTCCTTGGTTTCGATAACGACCTTCTCACGGTGGCCCGTTTGTTCGTCGGCCTCTTCCCGGTAGGTGATGCCTTCTATGACCGCATCGAACTTCACATTACCCGCGATCTCCGAGATCACGACATTATTAAAGGGGTCCCACGAACAGATCACCTCACCCTTGGCAAGCTTCTGACCGTCTTTCGCGATCAGCGTAGCGCCATAAGGCACGTTGTTGGTGATCAGCAGGCGATCGTTCTTCAGGTCCATGATCCGCACCTCACCGGTACGGCCGATGACGACCTGGATCTTCTCGCCTTCGTTATTTACCGTAGTTACCGTACGCAGACCGTCGAATTGAACAGTACCTTCGAACTTGGCGGTCATCGTCGATTCAACCGAAGCCGAACCGGCCACACCACCCACGTGGAAGGTACGCAGGGTCAGCTGGGTACCTGGCTCACCGATACTCTGGGCGGCGATGATACCCACCGCATCACCCTTCTGCGTCGTATAACCCGTTGCCAGGTTCTTACCATAACATTTCACACATACGCCGCGTTTGCTTTCGCAGGTCAGCACGCTCCGGATCTCGACTGTTTCGATACCCGCATCCTCGATTGCTTTCCCGATCTCTTCAGTGATCTGTTCCCCGGCGGCAACGATCAGCTTGTCGCTGGCAGGATCATATACGTCATGCAGCGAAGTGCGGCCAAGGATACGGTCGTATAGCGGTTCTACGATGTCCTCGTTGTCTTTCAGCGCGGAGGTCGCGATACCACGCAGCGTGCCGCAA
>Ga0134126_10006203_pt1 | contig 14969 bp, 14 predicted proteins | sample KB31752_FD_96881 | JGI IMG/M metagenome (GOLD analysis project Ga0134126, IMG submission 96881) | Terrestrial soil microbial communities with excess Nitrogen fertilizer from Kellogg Biological Station, Michigan, USA - KB3-175-2 | ecosystem: Environmental > Terrestrial > Soil > Unclassified ...
ACTATGCTTGGTCGGGTCTGAGCGGCGGGCCGATACCCGCCCTGCAAGTGTTTCGCAATTCTGACAAAGGCATGACGACAAAATGGTTGAGGCGGAATGGGAAGGCAAGCCCAACACAGGGCCGGGCGCCATGATCGGCGCGGCGGGCCCCGGCATGCTGGCGGGCATCCGCGTTGTCGAGGTCGCCGACGAGCTGGCGGAATATTGTGGGTTGCTTTTTGCCGGCCTAGGCGCCGACGTCATCAAGGTCGAGCCGCCTGAGGGTTCGCCGACGCGAGCGATCGGGCCGTTCCTGGACGACAAGCCGGATCCCGAGCGCTCGATATTTTTCTGGCAGTACAATCGCAACAAGCGCTCGGTTGCGCTCGACGCGAAGACAGCGCAGGGCCGCGAGCGCCTGCTCGCACTGATCGCAGGCGCCGATATCCTGCTAGACTCGAGCTGCGGCGAACTCAACGCGTGGCTCGGGCTCGATCGCGAGGCGCTGGGACGGCGCTTTCCGGCGCTGATCGTCGCCCGCATGACGCCGTTCGGCGATGACGGGCCGTGGGCGAATTACAAAGGCGGCGACCTCATCCACCTTGCGCTCGGCGGCGTGATGATGAACTGCGGCTACGATCCCGATCCCGCCTTGCATTACGACCTGCCGCCGATCGCGCCGCAACTCTGGCACGCTTATCACATCGCCGGCGATCAACTCGCCGTCGGCGCCGTGGCGGCGCTGCTGCACCGCGCGCGCAGCGGCGCCGGGCAGGACGTGTCGGTGGCAGTGCATGAGGCGGTGTCGAAAAACACCGAACTCGATCTGATGAGCTGGGTGATGCGCCGCATGCCCCTCTATCGTCTGACTTGCCGTCATGCGATCGAGCAACCGAACCACACGCCGAATGTCGCGCACACCAAGGACGGTCGCTGGTATATTTCCTGGGGCGTCGGGGCCCGCGACGAGGCCAATCTCGTGCCGTTCCTCGACCGCTACGGCATGCGCGCCGACCTGGAGCCGCCGAATGCGAGCGCCGACATGCGGGCCCGCAACGTACCTGGCTCATCGAAGGGCAATGAGCGCCAGGCGCATATCCTGGAAGTCATTCAACGCTTCATCCGCGCCTATCGCTACGACACGATGCCGTGGCGCGAGGCGCAGGACGCGGGTCTGTTGTGGGCGCCCTTGCGCAAACCGCACGAGAGCGCACTCGACGAACACTGGCTGCGTCGGCACAGTTTCACCGATATCGACCACCCTGAGCTAGGGCGCTCGTTTCGTTATTGCACGAGCAAATGGTTGTCGACCGCAACGAGCTGGCAGGCCGGGCGCCGGGCGCCTCTGCTCGGCGAGCACACTCAAGCCGTGCTGGCGGAGAGGCCGCCGGCTCGCAAAGCGCCGACGACGCCGCGCCCGCCGCAACCGGCGCTTCAATCCGCGCACGGAAAACCGTTCCCCCTGCAAAACGTCCGCATTCTCGATTTCGCCTGGTTTCTCGCATCGGCCGGCGGCACGCGCTTTCTTGCGGCGATGGGCGCGGAAAGCCTGAAGGTTGAGTGGAAGGAAAGCCCCGACACCCGCCTCGCCGCGATGGCTCCGGTCGGCGGCCGCGAAGCGCGCCGCACCGCGACGACGGTGCTGCCCGGCGTCGCCGACCTCAACATGGGCGGCCAGTTCAACAACAAGAACAGCGGCAAGCGCGGCCTGTCGCTCAATATCCGCGATCCGCGTGGGTTGGAGATCGCCAAGGCGCTGGTGCGCATCTGCGATGTGGTCGCCGAAGGATTCTCACCCGGCGTGCTGGAGCGCCTCGGCCTCGGCTACGACGTGCTGCGTTCGATCCGGCCGGACATTATTTACATCCAGCAATCCGGCATGGGCAGTCACGGAACCTATGGGCGCCTGCGCACCGTCGGGCCGATCGCCGCCGCCTTCTCGGGCACGTCGGAAATGTCTGGCCTGCCGGAACCGGCGATGCCGGCCGGTTGGGGCTATTCGTATCTTGATTGGATGGGCGCCTATAGCTATGCGCTGGCGATCCTCGGCGCGCTGCACCACCGCGAGCGCACCGGCGAAGGGCAATGGATCGACGCCTCGCAATGCGAGGCCGGGCTCTTTCTCGCCGGCCCGGCTACGCTCGACTGGTCGGCCAATGGGCGTGTTTGGTCGCGGCTCGGCAACCGCTCGCCGTACAAGCCGGCGGCTCCGCATGGGGCCTATCGTTGCGCTGGCGAAGATCGCTGGATCGCCATCGCCTGTTTCACCGACGAACAGTTCGGTCAACTGGCCCGCGTCGCCGACCATTCCGAGTGGACCCGAGACGCGCGGTTCGCGACCCTCTCAGCGCGCCTTGCCCACCAGGACGAGCTTGACGCCGCCGTCACCGCCTGGACGTCGAGCCGGGAAGCGCACGCCTGCATGAGGTCACTGCAATCGGCGGCGGTTCCCGCCGGCGTCTGCCAGACGGCGCAGGATCGCTGCGACCACGATCCGCAACTTGCGCATCTTCATTGGTTGACGGAAGTGACAGGAACGAAGATCGGAACCTGGCCGGTTGCGGAACTGCCGATGAAGTTCAGCGCCACTCCCGCCCATGTCGGCGGTCCCCTCAATCGCGGCGCGCCCTGCTATGGCGAAGACAACGAGCACATCCTCACCGGGCTGCTCGGCTATACCAAGAGCGACGTCGAACGCCTCGCCGAGGAGGGCGTAATCTGAGCGCGGCGTTTTGCCAACGCCCGGCGAAGGGTGCATAATTTACGTCCATCGCGATCAGGCAATGAGTCATCGCGCCTGGAGAAAAGCGACCGCATCTGAGTGGCGCTAGATTGGGATCGAAAAACCGGAGCCGGCGCCGGGAGTGCGCGTCGCCAACAGGAGGTTCGCGCGTGAAGGTGAAATTTTCGCGAGACGAATTCAAGCAGGCGCTGAACGGCGACTCCGAATTCCGCATCGCTGGCCGCTATTGGGACGGAACCATCCGCTTCGAGTTCGGCGCTGACGTCTGCCGCCTGCACTTGCAGGGCGGCGAAGTCGTCGACATCGACGAGGTCGTCGCAACGCCGGGTCGCGCCGACGTCGTCGTCAAAGCGCCGGTCGCGGATTGGGCGAAACTGCTCGCGCAAGTTCCGCCGCCCTTCTACCAGGAATTCTATCCCGCGAGCACACATCACGCATTTCGGCTGGAGGGCGATCCCGATTACATCTGGCCGTACTACTGGGCGTTGCGTCGCTCCGCTGAAATCCTTCGGTCCCTCGCCACTGCGGAGAATTGAGCCGTGTCAGCCAAGTTCAGCCCGATCGTCGGGCGTTACGTCCACATCACGGTCCAAGGCTTTGAATACCGTGTCTATTTCGAGGAAGCCGGACAGGGGACGCCGGTGCTGTTTCAGCACACCGCCGGCTCCGATGGGCGTCAGTGGCGCCATCTGCTCGAATCGCCGGAATTGACCTCGCGCTTCCGCTTCGTTGCTTATGATTTGCCCTATCATGGCAAGTCTGTGCCGCCGTTGGCCAAAGAATGGTGGAAGGAGCGCTATTCGCTCAACCAGGCGTTCCTGCTCGACTTTGTCGCCGCTATGGTCGAGGCTCTCGAAATGAAGCAGCCGATCTATTGCGGCTGCTCGATGGGCGGCCATCTCGCGCCCGACATCGCTTTGATGCGGCCCGGCTTGTTTCGGGCCGTGATTGCGGTCGAGGGCGGTCTGGCGACACACGATCCCGAACCGTTCAACAAATACTTGTCTCATCCTCGCGCATCCAACGAATCCAAGGCATCGCTGATGTTGTCGCAATGCTCGCCGCTCAGCCCGGAGAAATACCGGCGCGAGACGTCGTGGATCTATGCGCAGGGCGGCCCCCAAGTGTTCCAGGGCGATCTCGACTATTATCTCGGCGAACACGATCTGACCCACACCGCGTCGCAAATCGACACCAAGAAGACGCAGGTGCATGTCATCAGCGGCGACTATGATTGGTCGGCAACGCCGGAGCGCGCCAAGGCGCTGGCGGACGCCATCCCTGGCGCGACCTACACGCTGATGAAGGGAATGGGCCATTTCCCGATGTCCGAGGATCCGGATTCGTTCAAGAAATATCTAACCGTTCTGCTCGACGACATTCTACGCCGGTCGGCGTAAACCGCCATCGCCTCGGGTTGGGGGGCGGTGAAAGCCGCCCTTCGAGCCGGAGCCTGCACGGCCAACCTACTGACCAGCGGCGCCGCGGCCTCGGCGGCGAGGACGGTCAGCATGGCGCCGAAGGCTCCGCGTGCGAGGGGGCGATTTACGACAACCTCGGGTGAAGCTGCAAACCGGACTCCCCGCGACTCGATCAATTCAATGCCGCGGTTGTTCGCCGAGAGGCAAGCTCGGCTAAGACGATAGAGGGCGACTGCTGATCCCGTTCTAGACATGAAGAGGCGGAACATTCCCATGACGACAGTCTCGATCGGCAAATACCAAATCACCAAGGTCGTCGAGCTTGAGCGCCCGTTCGCGCCGGCGCGCGAATTCTTCCCCGACCTCACAACCGATATGCTCGACATTTGCATGCGCGAACTGCCACAGGGGCAGTTTACGGCGGATGGCTATGTCAACATGAGCTACCACACTTTCGTGGTGAAGACCGGCCGGCATAGGATCCTGGTCGACACGTGTTGCGGTAATCACAAGCTGCGCGCGACGCGGCCGGATTTCAACAATCTCAATACCAAATTCCTGACGACGCTCGCCGACGCCGGCGTCAAGCCGGAGGAGGTCGACTATGTCATGTGCACTCATCTGCACTGGGACCATATCGGCTGGAACACGCAGTTGATCGGCGGACGCTGGGTTCCGACGTTCCCGAACGCCAAGCACATCATCAGCCGCACCGAATATGACTATTGGGACGCCGCCTATAAGAACGGCAACCCAAGCATTCATTGTGTGAGCTTCGAGGACAGCATTCTGCCGGTGAAGAAGGCCGAGCAGGTCGTGCTGGTCGACGACGATTACAGATTCGACGACGGCATTTCGTTGGAGCCTTGCTTCGGGCATTCCGCCGGCCATGTCGTCGTCAATATCGCCGACCAGGGCGCGCATGGCGTCGTTACCGGCGACGTGATCCATCATCAAATTCAGTTGCGCTTTCCTGAGATGTCGACAAAGGCCGACACCGATCCCAATCTCGCGCGCACAACGCGCACGGCGCTGATCGAAAGGCTGGCGGGAAGCGGCGCTTTGCTGCTGCCCGCGCATTTCCAGACGCCGACAATCGGGCGAATCGAGCCGGCGGCCAAAGGTTACCGCTACGCCCCCGTCGCCTGAGAGGGCGGTGACGGCGCAAGCCGGCGCCAAAGCAGCGCTTGCCTCTTGAATTGCGTCGCGGGACCGCCGCCGAGCGGAAACGACAGTCCGCGCGCCTTCAGGTGCGCGGCTCGTGCCCGGCCCAGGTTCCGTAGTTGGCTTTGAACAGCCGGTGGCCGAATTCCAGGTGCCGTAGCATAGCCTGCATCGTCGCCCGCGCGTCGCGACGGCGCAAACCCGCCATGATCGCCTCATGCTCGCCAATGACTTGCTGGCCGCGATTCGGCAGCGCACCCAGCATGTCGAACGGATATTTCGCCCACACGACGCGCGTGAAGTGGAGAGTCTGCGGTAGGTCCGCGCATTGGTAGAGGCGGAAGTGGAAGCGGTAATTGTAGCCTCGGCGGACGCTTTCCAGCTCTTTGTGGCCGGAGGCATGCCTCAGCGCGTCGTCGATCGCGCCGAGTTCAGACAGGTCGCGGTCGGTCAGCAACTTCGTCGCTGCGAGCGTGAGCTTGCCTTCCATCGATAACCGCAGTTGAAACAGTTCATCGACGCGTTCGATTTGGAACGGCGCCACAACGGCGCCGCGATGCGCGGAGACGTGGATATAGCCCTCGGCCTCCAACAGCTTCATCGCCTCACGCACGGGCGTAATGGAAATCTCCAGCCGATTGGCGATCTCGCGCTGTTTCAATTTCTGCCCGCGGGCGAATTCGCCGGCCAGGATGCCTTCGCGCAGATACTCGGCGACCTGCTGCTCTTTGGTTTGCAGCCTTTCGAGCAGCGTCGCCTCGGTCCGCTCGCGCGGCGAGCTATCGGTAATCGAGACCGGATGGTTGATGACGTCAATAGGCATGTAGAAATACCGGAGCAGCGAACAGGCAGGTTAATCCCGGACCTCGCCGGGACCGAATGCAACTTAGCGGGATTCAATCTTGTTTTCTTGATAAATCCGGATGCGCCCGCGCGCGTTGGGCAAAATCGACGTCGAATCCAAGAACGCCGAGCCCTGACTCAGCCGGCGCATGTTAACGAAGCAGGCCGCCTAGCGCCAGAGTGCGAGCGGCCGTGTATTTGGCGATCGTCGCCGCACTCGGCAGCGTCAGCGGCGTCTCGCGGCGGCCGCCGCGCGCACTCAGATGATCCAGCAGCAATCTGACCGGCGCCGGCAGCGCCTTAGGGTCACGCGAACAGATCTTCCACTGCCGCGCGGCCCAGGGCTCGTCGAGGGCCGCCAGACACAAGGCGCCCGACGCCAGCCGCCGCAGCGCATGATGCTCCGACACCAGCGCCACGCCGAGACCGGCCTCCACCATGCACGAAGACGGCTCGAAGCCGTTGACGCGGATGCGGATGCGCAAAGACCGGCCGAGACCAGCGGCGGCGCGGGTCAGGAGATTGTCGAGACAACTGCCTTGCTGGGGGCCGACGATGTCGTATTCGACCAGTTCCGCGAAGGTGACGCTTTCCGCGCGAGAAAGCGGATGGCCGTTCGGCGTGATGACCACCAGCCGGTCGGTCCGATAGGGGATGGAATGCAGGCCGGTGGCCGCCATGCCGCCGCCGAACACGCCGATGTCTGCCGCATTCTCGACGACCGACTGCGCCACATGCCGGCTCAGGCCCTCGTCGATCGAGACGCGAATCTCCGGGTTCAGCGCCAGGAAATCGGCGAGGTCGCCGGGCAGGTGTTGGACGATCGGAGAATGGCAGGCGCGCAGGCGCACGTCGCCGCGCCGGCCCTTGGCGTGATCGAGCATCTCGCTTTCGAGCTGGCCGAGGTCGCGCAATACGATGCGCGCGTGTTTCAGGAGATCATGCGCCGCCGGCGTCATGTCGAGCCCTTTCTGGCTGCGCATGAACAAAGGCGTGCGGACGATCACCTCAAGGTCCGACATGCGTTTCGACACCGCCGAGGCCGCAATGTGCTCCATCTCGGCGGTGCGCGAAATGCTCTGCTGTTCGCAAACGATGACGAACAGCTTCAGCGATAGCAGATCGAAACGCATGTGTTTCTCCGATCGATTTCCATGCAGTCGGCGCACGGCGCGCGAAACGAATCTTTCCCCTTGCCGCAAGCCGGCTCCAATCGCTCAAGCCAAGGCAAAGTGCGGCAGCGCGATCTCATCCGTGACCTTCTTGAAGACGACACGCACAGCTAGACCCCTCGCCAGATCCTGTTGCGGACCGACAAGATTGGATATGAACAGCGGCCCTTCTTTCAATCGGACCAGGCAGACCCGGTAAGGCAGCTCGCTAGCAAATCCGTCCCAGTAGGCGCGATGGAAATCGACCCACGATTCGAGCACGCCGTCGCCGCTTGCCGGTCGCCATTCCTGGTCGGCGCTCAGGCATTGCGGGCAGATCGGCGATTCCGGCACATGCTGGCGGCCGCACGCCATGCAGCTCTGCAACGAGAAAATCGACTCGCGCGCGTAGGCCCAGAAAGCTTTGTTGAGCGGCGTCACCGCCGGCAACGGCTTGCCTTCGGTTGTCAGTGTCGAGCGCGATCCGTCGCCATACATGATCGAAGTCCTGTCAGTCGCGAGTGTAGACGATTGCGCGCGTGCAAGGCGTCGCCTGCACGTAGGCGACAACGTTGCACTCTTTGGCCTGGCGCTCGCCACACTCGCCGCGCAATTGGCGCACCGCCTCGACGTTCAGCGCCCAACCCTGCATGTAAGAGTTGGAGAGATGACCGCCGTCGGTGTTGGTCGGCAAGGCGCCGTCGAGCCGCAGCGTTCCGCCTTCGACGAAGCGCCCGGCCTCGCCGCGCGGGCAGAAGCCCAGGCCCTCCAGGCTGAACAGCACCGTCGGGCTGAAATTGTCGTAGGCCATCAGCGCGTCAACGTCGCTCAAGGCGACGTCGGCCATCTCGAACGCCTCGCGACCGGCTTGATTGACCTCGTCGTACCAGAAATCGAAGTCGAAATTCTGTATCGAGGATTCCTGGTAGGCGTCGCGCGCGCCAAACCCGCCGACCAACACCGGGGGTTTGCGCAGATCTCTCGCACGCTCGGGCGTGGTCATGATGACGCAGACCGCGCCATCGTTGATGAGGCAATAATCGAGCAACCGCAGCGGCGAGACGATCGGGCGCGCGGCCTCGTGGTCGTCGATCGTAATCGGCTTGCGCAGCACCGCGCCGGGATTGAGCGAGGCGTGGTGACGAAACGCAACGCTGACTTCGGCGAGTTGCCGCGTGGTTGTGCCATAAAGCTCCATGTGGCGGCGAAACATCATGGCGTGCGCGCCGCCAGGAGAGGTGAAGCCGTAGGGGTCCCAATAGCCGCCGATCTCGTCGCCGCCATAAAAGACGCGGCGCGAGCGGCCGATATTGGCGTAAAGCAGGGCCACATATTTGGCCTGCCCGGTCGCCAGCGCCAACGCCGCCTCGATGATCCCCATGCCAGACATGCGGCCGTGCGGCGGCAGGCTCAGCGTCCAGCGCGGATCGAGCCCCAACACTTCGCCCATCCGGAAGTAGCTGGGAATGCGGCAGACCAGCAGGCCGTCGATGTCGTTCTTGTCGAGGCCACTGTCGTCGATTGCGGCGCGAAAAGCTTCGGCGGCGAGACCATATTCGTCGGTCTCGGGAAAGCTTCCATAGGCGGTCGTGCCGACGCCCACGACGGCGGCGCGATTTCGCATTTCCGTTGCACTTTCCACGCGCTTGCTCTCCCGCCACGCGCCCTGGTTCGACGCCGGGTCGTGACTCTGATTTGTAATAAGATGCACCATTATCCGGATAGGTCAAGTCGCGAAAGACGACACAAGCCCGTGGCGGATGTGAAGTCGCGCATCGTCACGGCATGAAAATGTTCGCATTATCAGATTACTAACAAACAGTTCGCACCTTTCAAGGCGACAAGGATTTTGGTAGACTGCCGCGCCATTCCTCCGTAGAATGCATCATACTATCTTTTAAGGCCTTTCATGCACCCGCCTGACGTTCCGACAAATCCATTGGCGGCGCGCTATGGCGGCGGGGCTACCCCGCCCGCGCCGGCATTCGCCTTGAACACGGCGCTAGAGACCATCCTCAACCATCGCTCGATCCGCCGCTTCAGCGCCGAGCCGCTGCCAGTCGACGTGTTGGACCTGCTTGTCGCTGCGGCGCAATCGGCGCCCTCGACGTCCAATCTCCAAGCGTTCAGCATCGTCGCGGTGGAGGACAGCGGGCGCAAAGCCCGACTTTCGAAGCTCGCCGCCAACCAGCGCCATGTCGCAGAGGCGCCGTTGCTTCTTATGTTCGTCGCCGATCTCGCGCGGTTGCGCGGGATCGCTGCGGACATCAACGAGCCCTGCGAGGGGCTCGACTACACCGAGAGCTTTCTCGTCGCTGTCGCCGACGCGGCGTTTGCGGCGCAGAATTGCCTGATCGCGCTGGAGTCGACCGGCCTTGGCGCCTGCTACATCGGCGCCATGCGCAACCATCCGCAGGAAGTCGCCGACGAACTCGGACTGCCGCCGGGCGCCTTCGTGGCGTTCGGCATGACCATCGGCTATCCCGACCCGCAAGTCGCGACGGGGATCAAGCCGCGCCTGCCGCAATCGATCGTGCTACATCGCGAGCGATATGCGCCGGCGCAGGCGGACGAGGTCGCCGCTTACGACGATGCGCTGCGCGTTTTTCGGCTCGACCAACTGATGTCGGACATCGCCTGGAGCCGGCAGGCGACGGATCGCGTGCGCGGCCCCGGCTCACTGATGGGCCGGCATGTGCTGCGCGAGGTCTTGCAGGCGCACGGCTTCGGGCTGAAGTAGCGCCGCCCCACGCCGCTGCGCGCGCCCGATCACTCCGCCGCGGGCGTCGGCGGCGATGCCGGGAGCACGCGCGGCGTTCGAAGCGACTGCCAGCGCGCCGACAAGTCCGGCGCCGCCGCGATCGTCGCCAGCACCAGCAGCACGCCGGTGATGAGATTCGATACCCAGGTCGGCGCCGCCAGGATTGAGAACAATTCCTGCAACAGGCTCAGGGTCAGCGCGCCGACGGCGATGCCAAGCGCGCCGCCGATGCCGCCCACGAGACTGACGCCGCCCAGAATAGCGGCGGTCACGCCATATTTGAGCGGCATCTGGCCAGGGTCAGACAGGGCGGTGGCGAAACTGTAGGCCTGCATGATGCCGCCGAGGGCGGAACAGACAGCAGAGACGACAAAGACCAGGATCAACACCCGGTCGACCTCAACGCCGACCATACGGCTGGCGCGCCGGTCGCCGCCGACGGCGCGGATGTCGCGGCCGAGCGGCGTAAAGCGCATGACGAGATAGATCCCTGCGAACGCGGCAATCGCGATCAGGCTGCGCCAAGACAGGATTTGCAGTTTCTGCGCGTCGAGCGCCGTTCCCAGATCGAAGTTCGAAAACGACACGCTTTGCGAATGGCCTATCGTCATCGTGGCGCCGAGCAGCGCGATGTAAAATCCGAGCGTCACCGGCATCGAATGCAGCCTCAGCTTGGCGACGATGACGCCTTGCAAAAAGCCGATCAGCGCCGCGAAGCCGAGCGCCAGCGCAAGGCCGAGCGTCGCGTCGTACTCGCCGATCTTCACCGCGATCATCGGGCAGAATGCGAACACGCCGAGCACGCCGAAGTCGAACTCGCCGGCGATCATCGTCAGTCCAACGCCAAGCGTCACCAGCCCATAAGCGGACCAGAGTTGAAGCGCGTCATAGACGTTGAACGCCGTCGCCGACTGCCCGGTGAGCAGCGGCAACGCCAGCAGCACGCCGACCATGACGGCCAGCAGAACGTAGGGCATCACCGTCTGTATGCGGCGCGAAATCGGCGTCGGACGGGCCGGCGCATCGCCAGAAATGCTCATGACGCCCGCCCTTCGCGCTGCGTGAGGTGGAGCAGCACGACGACGACGAGCACGATCAGCCCCTTAACCAGGGTCTGCATGCCGGTGCTAGCGCCGAGCAACAGCAGGATGTCGCTGATGGTGGCGATGACCAGCGCGCCAACCACCGTGCGGCCGACTGAACCGCGTCCGCCGGTGACGGCGTTGCCGCCGACGAGGATCGCCGCGATGACATCGAATGTGTAGGTGCCCTGCACTTGCAGGTTCACGTTCTTGGCGAAGCCCGCGATCAGGATCGCGGCGATCGCGACGCAGCAGCCGGAGACGGCGAACGCCGTGATGGTGAGCCGCTCGACCGGCAGCCCCGCGGCGCGAGCCGCCCTGGGGTTCTCCCCGAGCATGTAGAGTTCGCGCCCGAACTGCGAGCGCCGCACCCGCAGGTCGGTGACGATCGCCACGGCGATGAACACATATACGGAAACCGGCAGATTGAAATATGTGCGCGCCAGGAAGTCAATGTCGACGCCCGGCGGCGGCACGACGTCTCCGGGTGAAATCCAACCGATGAGACCGTCCTGAATGGCGCCGGCGCCGATAGTGACGATGATCGGGTTGGCGCCGATCGCGCCGATGATGGCGCCTTGAACCATGAAGATCAGCGTGCCGGCGAGCAAGGCGGCGAGCATCGCCGGGACGATGCCGAGGCTCAGCGCGTACATGAAGATGATCGAGGTCAGCGCGGTCGTCAGGCCGAGCGAAATCGAGAACAGGCTGCCGCCGAGCATGATGAGCGTCGCGCCGACCGCCATGATGCCGACGAAGGCGGCGGAAGTGATAATCGCGCGGAAATTGCCGGCGGTCAGAAAGCCCTGCGTGGTAAAGGCGCCGACGATGACCAGCGCCGCGACGAGCCCGACGAAGACGTACATGGCGAAGGTCGCGGGCTTCGGCTTCCCCGACGCGCGCAGCGCGACGCGCGACGCGGCGGAACTGATCGTCTCGCTCATGGCGCGGCTCCCGCCGCCGACCCGGAGGTGATCTCGGCGAGGATGCCGGCGGCCGTCATTTCGCGCCGGCGGCCGATCCGGGTGATGCGTCCGGCGAACACCGTCACCACGGTATGGGCGAGATCGAGAATTTCATCGAGTTCGGAGGAGACGAAGATGACGCAATTGCCGGTCGAGGCGGCGTGGCGAACGAGATTGTGGATGTCGGCGCGGCCGCCGACGTCGACGCCGCGGGTGGGTTCGTCAAACAACAGCAATTGCGTGCCCTGCCTCTCGATGCAGCGCCCGAGGAATACTTTCTGCTGGTTGCCGCCGCTGAGCGTGAGCACCGCCGCGCCAAGACGCTTCTCGTCGAAGCCGATCAGCCCCGCCAGCCGGCGCGCCAGCGTGGCGGCTTTGGCCCCACTGACGAAGCCGAAGCGACTGACCGCTTTCAGACGCACCGCGAGCAGGTTGCGCGCGACCGATTGTTGCAGGAACAGACCCTCGCCCTTGCGGTCGTTGGAGGCGAACACCACGCCGGCGCGCGCCGATCTCTGCGGACCGCCGAGCCGCATCGGCTGGCCGGCAATCGTCACCCGGCCGCGCGCCTGCGGGATCAGGCCGCCGAGCGCGCGCAACACTTCGCTTGCGCCGGAGCCGACCTGGCCGGCGATGGCGATGATCTCGCCGCCATTCGCCTTAAGCGAGAAATCCTTGATCTGGCCTGGCACAGTAAGCCCGTCGATGTCGACCAAGCCGTCGCGCCGCGCCCCTTCGCGCATCGCAGACTCGGCCTTTTCCGAGACTTTGCCGAGCATCAACTCGACGATGCCGGCGCGCGTCATCTCGGCGGCCGGGTGCGAGGCGATCATTCGGCCGTCGCGAAACACCGTCACCTGCGAACAGAGGTCGAGAACTTCGCCGAGCCGGTGAGAGACGAAGATGACGCTGCAACCCTTGTCGGCGAGTTTGCGCACGCCGGCGAACACCCGCTCGATCTCGCTTTCGCCAAGCGTCGCGGTCGGCTCGTCAAGGATCAGGATGCGGGCGTCGCGGCTCAGCGCGCGCGCGATCTCGACCAACTGACGCTCGGCCATAGTGAGATCTTCGACGACAGTGCTGAGGCGCACGTCGCGCAGGCCGAGTTGCGCCAACAGATCTTGCACGCCGGCGAGGAAGGCGGAGCGCGTCTGGCCGCCGAATGGATCGACCCGGCCGAGCAGGATGTTATCGAGCACCGTCAGCGCCGGCACGAGGCTCAATTCCTGTTCGACGACCGCGATCCCCGCCGCCTGCGCCTGGCGCGGGGTCTTGAACGCGACCGGCTGTCCATAAACCAGGACTTCGCCCTGGTCAGGAGAAACGACGCCGGAGAGCACCTTCACGAACGTGCTCTTGCCGGCGCCGTTGTGGCCAACGAGCGCGTGGATTTCGCCCAGCCGCAACCGGAACGACACATCGCTCAGCGCCACAATCGGGCCATACGCCTTCGTGACGCCGCGCACTTCGGCTGCAAGAGCCTTCTCTTCCGACATAAGGTCAAGCCTGCTCTTTCTCGCGCGATCCCAACCGAGACCTCTCAAGCGCTACCGCAGAAGGCCTTCCACTTGTCGAGATTGTCTTTCGTGATCCGCGACTCCTCGTAGAGCGAGCGCTTCGAGATTTTCTTGCCAGCCAGAACCTGCTCGATCAGCGGCACGGCGAACGCCGCCGTCGGCTCCGGCGCCTGCGTCGCGGTGCCGTATTGGCTGCCGTTGGCGATGTTGACCATGCCGATCGCGAAGCAGTTGCTGGCGGTGACGATCAGGCCCTTTTTGTCGAGACCGACCGGAAGCCCCGCCTGCTGCGCCGCCTGGATGATGCCGGCCGCCTGGTGATCGGCCATGCCGAACGCCGCTTGGATGCCGCCCTTGTCGGCGTATTTGGCGAACACGGTGCGGGCGATCTCCGCCGACTTGCCCTGGTCCCAGTTGCCGTCTTGCACTTCGGCGACTTTGTAGTCCGGGTATTTCGCCAACACCTTGTCGAATCCGCTCATCCGCACGGCAACTTCCGGCTGCACCTGCGCGCCGGTGACGACGAGGATGTTGGCCTTGTCGAGGCCCTCTTTCTTGAGCCCCTCGACGATGTTGGTCGCGGCGTACTCGCCTAGCTCGTAATGATTGTTCTCGATCGAGGCGGTGTAGAACGGCGCCGACTCCGGGACCATTGGGCCGACCAGATTGATGACCGGGATGCCGGCCGCCTTGGCGCGATGCAGCCCCGGCACGACCGAACGCGCGTTTGTCGGCAGCAGCGCGATCAGATCAGGCTTCTGCGCGATCGCCTGTTCGAGATGTTGCGCTTGCAACACGGGATCGTAGGGGTCCTGAAGGTCGGTGACGGTCACGCCCTTGGCTCGCAGGGCGCCGACGATCTCCTTGCGAAATTCTCGGCACCAGCGGTTGAGGTCGGAACAGGCGACATACGCCACTTTCTTGCCCTTGAGCGCGCTGGCCGGCACGTCGGTCGCGTTATCGCTATAGGCAGGCGCGACGCCGAGGCTGGCCAGAAGCAGGGCTCCCACCGCCACAATGGCCCGCGTGCGAATGCGCTCAGGTCGCCAAAGGATCGCTCGCAGCTTTTGCCGCGTCCCAGCCCTCCTCGTGTCCTCCACCTTGCGTCTCCATTTTTGCTTGGTTCGAAGTTCAGAACAGCCTGACGGCCTGTATTGTTTATAGGCGCCTCGGTTGAACACAGAACGTCGCCGTTCAATAATGGCGCGTCGCGATTCGCGATGGGCCGCCGACGGCAGACAGGCGTCGACGGGCGCTTGTGCGGCTCATCCTCGGCGCGATGACAGGCTGGGCGCGGCTTGATAAAGAGCGCCACGCCGATCGCGATGCGCTGGCGCTGTCCA
>Ga0134126_10006205_pt1 | contig 14968 bp, 27 predicted proteins | sample KB31752_FD_96881 | JGI IMG/M metagenome (GOLD analysis project Ga0134126, IMG submission 96881) | Terrestrial soil microbial communities with excess Nitrogen fertilizer from Kellogg Biological Station, Michigan, USA - KB3-175-2 | ecosystem: Environmental > Terrestrial > Soil > Unclassified ...
AACCACGGGAGTTCTGCATCTGGTCCTGATAGGTGGGCGGGGAGTTACCATCCCCAGGGGTCACTCCGCCAGAATTACCGACGGTGAAGGGAAATTGCGCGCCCTGCGGATAGCTCCTTTTCGTGCCGTCCGTCCATGTATTGAGCGTCCAGCTCTTGACCGCTACCGCCTTCGTCACTAGTGGGTCAGTTCAGTGATCGAAAGCGTGCCGGCCGCGCTATCTTGAATCGTCGCGATCACATCCCCCTTGCCACAGGCTAGGATGATGGGCGGCCAGCCGGCGAGTACTGGCGTGCCGGTGGCGACTGCGGTCTGCGGCGCGGGGCCGATGCTGATGTGACAGTTAGATGAAGCGGTAATCATGACCGCTCGGGTTTCCGCTTCCATCGCGGTCGATGAAGCGGACGTCGCGCCAATCGCAACGGTACGGGCGGTTCCAGCACGGAGCCGCCACGGGGAAATCGGGGTCCAAAAGGCCATTTAGCCCTCCAAAAAGAAGGGCCACCAGAGGGTGGCCCAAACTCGTCTCACGGAAAGAATCAAGCGCTTACGCTATCCCGCAGTATCGAAAATTCCACCCAGCGCCCGCTCGTTACAGACTTCGAGCGTGCACTCCACGATGAGCATCTTCTTGTCCGAGTCGCCGGTCTTGGCGAGCGGGACAGTCTGGAAGGGCCGAAGGTAGGCAACCTTCAGATACTCGGGGTTGATTCCGTATACGTCCTTGCTGCGTGCGAGCTTCAAGCTCGGAACGACCTTGATGGTGCCGAAATCCGTCTCGTACTCATCGATCACGTTCTTCAAGGTCTTGTCCTCGACCTGATTGAAACGCGTGCCGGCGACACCGGTGAACTTCGAGATGGCCTGCTTGTTCACGGCCGAGACGACGAGGTAGGGGACCTTTTTCGCACTCGCTACGTACACATCCTGTGCCAGGGTCTCCACCTGCGCCTCGGTGAGCGCGGCAAGCGCCGAGTTATCCGTGCGAGTCGTGGTGCCGTTGCCGAAGCTCTCAGAGCCCGCAGCCGTGACGCCCGTGGGATTTGCACCGGAAGGGGTACCCCCCGTCTGAAAGACGCAGTTGACGGTGAGGAAGGAGGCAATGCCGCCCATGAACCCCGCCGTGGTCGCCGTACCTGCCGCGCGTGCGTGGTTATTGGTGATCGCACCTTCCATGTCCATCTTCAGCTCCTTTGACTTCTTCAGGAGCTGATAGCCCATCTTGTTCGATCCGCCCGCGGCCCGCACGGCCTGGGAGGTGCCGGCGATGGAAACCACTTTGCGCAGGATCTGCGAGTAGTTCCCCAAGCGAGCGGTGGGGGTGAGCGCTACGGCCGTGGCGTCATCGCCCTGGATCTGCGCGTTGGTGAGGTCCTGGGCAGCGAGCTGGTCGGTATCCCACTCGTGCAGGATGTTCTCGGCCTTGCTCCGTTTGGCCATGTTGAGGATGGGAGTCTCGAAGGGATCTACGTTGTAGATCATGTTCGAGAGGTCTTCCCGGATATTGGTCTGGGTGTAGGTCTGCTGGGTATTGGTGGGGACGGTCATGGGAGCCTCTTAGAAGTGCTCGAACGCCTCAGCGGCGGCAGCTTCGCTACCGGTACGCATGAAGGCATCACGAGCGCTGGTGTAGGAGTCGCGCTTGGGGTCGCGCGTCTGACGTGCACCGGGGGCTGCCATCTTGGGAGCCGCCCTGACACGCTTCATCACACCGGGAGCAGAGGCTTGGAGTTGGAGCTGTTTCGCCGCCAGATCGAGCACCAGAAGGTGTCGATGGTCGGTCAAGCTTTGCAACTCGGCATCGGTATACCCGAGCTTCCGTGCGGCACTGACGATCTGAGTCTTTGCGGACTCGAATTTCGCCTGGTCGCGCCACTCCGGACGCGCCTGCAACAGTTTCTCGCGCTCGGCCGGGATCGCTTGGAGCTGGGCCTTTTGGGCCTGCTCGGCTTCCGCCTGCCTCGCTTGGGCAGCCTGTTGCAAAAGCTGCTGCAACGCCTGCTGGCGCTGCTGACATTGGGTCGTGAGGGCAGCGTATTCGCCCGGGTTATCGGCCCGAAGCTGCTGCCACTGCTGAGGGGTGATCTGGTTGAAATCACCCATGTGCTGATCGAGTGCCGCTTTGAAAAGCGCCTCGGCATCCTGAATGCGCACCCCCAGGGCCTGACGCACCTTGGCTTGCTCGATCTGAAACTGCTGGCGCTCTTCAGTCGCCTGCTGGATGCGAGCCTGGGAGACGGAGCGAAGGTTGTAGCCGTCGATCGCCTCCTTCAACGTGATCTGCTGATCCTTGCCGTCGATCTTGACGGCGACGGGAAGCTCTAGGAACGCATCCCGATCGAGCTTCTGTTCCGTGAGGTAAGTGTCGAGGGAGTCGTATTCCTTGCCCTCCGGCTCAGTCTCGGGTGTGGCCTCTTCCTCGGGCTTTTCGGGCTCGGGCTCCTTGGCCTGCTCGCCGCCCTGCGCTTCGCGCTCTAAGCGTTGCTCGTCCTCCTTCGGCAGCGTATTGCCCTTCTCATCGGTCGGGGCAAATGCGCCCTGATCGAACAGGGACTGGAAGCTGGCCTCGTCGGGGCTCTCGATATTGACTGGCGGGGCGCTTGAGTCTGTGACTGGCGCTTGCTGCTGATCTGGCACGGTTTCTCACCTTGGAGTTACCGTGAGCGAGGAAATGGGGCCGGCGATACTTTGCCGCCAGCCCTCGGGGTTTAGAATGCGTTTCTCAAGCCGTGCTGCATCGCGTACTGCAAGCGCTCGGTAAAGCGCTCGCGATCCCGTAACTGCAACGTCGCAGCTGCGCCCTGCTGCATCACCGCTTCGAGGTACTGAAAGACCCGCGCTGCGACCTGCTCGGCGAGCACGAGCCTCGTATGCAGCTCGGTATCGCGAATCGGCACGCCTTGGCGCTGGGTAGCAAGATCATCAAAGAAGGCGGCTTTGGCTTCGAGCAATAGCGGGTGCTTCAGGAGTAGTTCCGCTTCCTGACCGCGCCGACGTTCGTCTTCCAAGCGCTGCAGTTCTTCCTGCGCGTTCATGCCCGGCCCTCAAGCGATGCCAAGTCACTTCGCAGCACCTGACCCGCATTCGCATTGGGGTCCTGCTTGTACTGCGCGGCGACGATCTGCGCGATGATCTTGAGTAAGTCTCGCGTGACCTGACTGTCGATATTGGCCATATCGACTCCGCGGTCTTCGCTACCCTGTAGCGCCCCGTGCAAAACCTCGGCCTGGGCGCGCTGGGAAGCTCCCTGCTCCTGTATCTGCGCTTTCTGTAGTCCCGCTTGGGCCTGTACCTGCGTCGCCTGTAGGCGCGTCTGAGCGGCCACAACGGCAGGGTTGGGCTGGGGCGGGTGCTGCGCCATCCACTGCTTGAACTCCTGGCTGTCCGGGTCCATCACGAACTGCTCGGGCTGATCCTCCCCTAGCATCGTGGCCCAGCGCTGGAAGGCGTTGTAGACCTGTTTCGGACCCACCAGTCCCACCGCGGCAGCCTTCTCCATCCCCTGCTGCAGTAGCATCAGGTTCTGGCGCTGCTCGGGACGGTTGCCTGAGCCCAAGCCGACGTTCACTGCAATGGCAGAACGATCGGGCTTCCAGCTCTGCGGGTCCACTTTCTGAAACTTGCCCCGGAGCTTGAAGAAAAGCGGCTGCTTCTGATGCCGCACGAGCAGGTTTCGCGCTTTGATCATCGCATCGCGCAATCCTTCCGCGAGACAGCGCGCCATCATTTCGAGCTTCAGGGTGGCAGACGACAGTCCCGCAAGGTGAGCGGTCGCAGTGACATCCTGAAGCGCATCCGGATCCAGCCCGAGCGTATCGCGCCCGATCCCCAACCGAAACTCCCGCCACTTGTCCAACTGCTCGAACATCGGCAGCACTTGATCGGTGAGGTTCGAAGGGTGCTGCATCGCTTCAACGACAGCGCGGGGTTGGCCATTCACGCGAACGACACCACCGGCACGGGAAGTCATCAGGTCGGTGAGGTTGCAGTTCTTCCAGTCCACGACCGTGCGTGCGTTGTTCGCGAGTCTGAGATTGTTCAGCGACTCGCGGGCGAGCTGGCTATTGATGGCCTGAAGGTCCTGCAGGTCATCGTAGAGGCTGATCCCGGTGTGCCGGTGCGGCATGCGCTTGGCGCAGCCGGAGGCGATGGGACATTCCTCGATCTCTTCGTTGTCGGCGATTTTATCGCCAGTGACACAGATGTGCCGCAGCTCCGTGAGCCCATCCCGGTCGTAATCGACGCGCAGGATCACATCCCGCACCTCGATTTCCTGCGAGGCTCTCTCAGACTCGCTCATCTCTGGGATCGAGAGCTGATCGGCGACGATGTCGCGGGCTAAAGCGTCGATATCGAGCCATTCGCGCTTGCCCGGCACGAGCTTATCAACGAAGTCCTTCTCGTACCCCTGCGAGATCAGCTCCGAGCGGGTCATCGTGCTCTTGTGCTCGACAAAGGGCACATCATCGAGGTTCGCACTCGTCGCCTTGTTCGATACGAGCACGTCTTCCGGGGCGATACAGGCCATGCGCAGGCGCCCGTCCGCCTTCTTCACCCGGATGGTGATGTCGAAGACAGTGAGAGGGGCCGCAGGAGACTCATTGCCGGCGCCTGGGGCGGATACCTGCGGCATGGAAGGCGGCTGCGCATTAGGAGCCACCGGAGGCTGCGCAGGAGGGGCATCCGGACTGGCCGGCATATCGACCTGCCGCTCCCGCTGTTCCAGAATCTCGACCTCGTCGCGATTGGCGATAAGGTCGGTAACTTCTTCCTGGGTGAGGCCCGTATAGCGCTCACGAACGGTAACCGCAGTGGGGTCCCACCAGACCTTGATGTAGCCGTTGCGTAAGAGCAACGCGTCTTTGATGTAGTCCTGGATGATGGTATGACCATCGTTCTCGGACATGAAGACGTGCCGCACGCCTTCCGTTTCAAGCTCGGCGAGCTGAATATCACCTTCGTCCTCGGCCTCGAAGACCGCGGGAGTCCGCGCATCGTCGAATACGCGCATCAGCTGAGCGGCGATCCATTCGAGCGAATCCCGAATCACCGGGATCACCACCGCCGACTGCCCCTCGACCTCATTGCCCATGGGTCTTGCCCAATAGGCGTTCAAGGCGTTGTAGCGATCGACCTGCAGCGTCGTCATCTCCTGGGCGGCAGAGGCGTACATCGTCCCGATGACGGCCCCAGCTGCGATAGGAGAGCCGAGCGCTGACTTCTCTTCACGGCCAATGAGCACCAGAAGATCATCGTCGCTCATGCGAGATTCGGCCATCAGAGCTTCAATCGCTTCTTGATGGACGAGAGGTCGGCTTCAAATGCCCGTAGGCGCGCAAGGAATGCGTCCAGATCGTCTTTCGTCGCTACCCCCACCTTATCGGCCACCTGGGATACGCGCCCGCCTACGGCCTTCTCCAGCGTCTTCACGCGGGCCTTGAGGTCCTCGACATCGAGTTCAGTGCGGATGGTCATACGATTCCGGTATGCGAATAAGGGAGCGGGGCGTACATCCCCACGCGTTTCTCGGTGTAGCGCCAGAGCTGTCGACCCACGGGACAGAAATAGGCTTGTCCCTCGCGCCACCAGTTGCGCGGGCTCTTGCGGTGATAGGGACAGACGGAGTGCTCGGCGCGCTCGGCCTCGGCCTGCGTTACAGGGGGCAACGCGAAGTCTGAGACTTTCACTAGATCAGCCCCGAATTGCCGTACTTAAGCGGCGGCAGGTTCATGCCGATTTCATCATCCATCTGCTGCGCGGCCTGAGCGGCATAACGCACCATGTCCGAGCCGTGACTATGCTCATCGTGGAGCGGTTTGGCAGGCTCGCCAGTCCCCGGGGGAATGACCCGCCGATAGCGACGCAAGTGCTCGATGAGGGTCGAGCATTTCTCCCCATCAAAGGCCATCTGGCGCATCGCCATGCGGGTATCGCGTATGCCCTGCTCGGTCTCTTTGCGCTCTAAGACCGTCACCCGCCAGCCGAGCTGCTCCAGGATCGTCTGATCGGTCTTGCCGGTCTGCACGTTCCCGTGGCCACCATCGTGCGGCAGGAAGATGCAGCCAAAGCTGTACTGCCTCTCCCGCATCGCCTTGGAATACCAGTCCCAGGTCCTGTGATCGTCCTCCAAGTAGTCGATACACCGCAGGCTCGAGAAGTGCCGCTGCCAGAATCCGATGGAATGCGTGTCGTTCCACCCGATATCCACTACCGGGTAGACGAGATGGTAGGCGTCGTACGGCAGGGCACAGATGCGCTTCTCCTGCTCCATCTGCGCGATCTCATCGGCGTAGATGGCCCCTGCAATCGCTGGTTTGCACTTACCACTCCAAATCCATTCGTACTCGTACGCCGGCAAGGTGCGCTCATCGTGACAGCGCAGCTCATCGAGTTCCTTGGGAAACCACGGATTGTCGTCCCAGTTGCACGTGAAGTGCATCGTCCCGGGGGGCGGATCCTTGACGAACCGCCGCCACGTGGGGTCTGAATCAAGCTCTGGGTTGAAGGTAATCCATACCTCGCAACTGCCCCCCTCTTTGCGAAAGAGCGTGGGCAGGAGGATCGTCCATGAGTTGTCCGTGACGACCTGGGCTTCCTCGACCCAGCAGATATCCACGCCTTCGAAAGATTTGATGCTGGCCGCGGTCTGATCCGAAAGACCGGCAAAGATAAACTCCGTGCCGTTCAATCCGGTGATCTGTACCTGCTGGATACCGTAGTAGCCAGCCAACCCCAAGCGGGCGATCTGGTCTACCAGCAGCCGGTGAACCGACTCTCGAATCGACTTCTGTGTCTCGCGCGTACAGAGCACGCGAATCTTGCGCTGCAGCCCCAGGAGCAGTAACGCCCTCGCTACCGCCCAGCTCTTGCCCCCTCCCCTACCGCCCCTTAGGACCTTGTACGGCGCGGGCTCAAAGAGCCGCTCTAGGTTCGGCGGGAAGTGAACATCAGGCATCTTTGCCGAAGATCACCCGGATGGGCTCGGTATTGAGCGCTGACCCGTCTGGATTCGTGAGCGTCGTATGCTGCAGGTCAGCTACGCACTTCTTCAAAAGGCCCAAGGCCGCCGAAACCTGGGACTTCGACATTTCACGGTCCTTAAGCACATGATCCTGAAGTGCGTTGATGAGCTGACTGGCTTGGATCTTGTGCCGCACCATCTCCTGGTGACGGGGGTTTAAGCGAGTGGCCACGTTCAGGGCGTCTTACCCAGCGCCTCAAACTCGTCGTGGGTCATATCGGGCTCTTCGGGGGCGAGCTTGGCCAGGGCATCGCAAATGGTTTGCAAGTTCCTTTCCAGCACATCAAGGCGCGCTTCGAATGCCGCGAGCCGGTCCTCGATCGGCATCTCGGCATCGGCTCCCTGCACTTGTGCGTTCTCAGGCATCAATACTTCCGCCGGCCGAGGGCCTCGAACTCTGAATGGCTCTGCGGATGACTCGCCCCACCCCCTGGATTCCCAAGCTTGCGTCGGGCCTTGGACTTGATGCTGGCTTCCTTACCGGCGCTGATGTTCCCGGCGTTATAGCTACGGGTGGCGCCTGAGATGGCTTCGCGATCGTGCGTAGGATCGCTGAGAGGGAAGCCCTTCTTACCCTTCGGGCCACCCCCAGCAAAGTCTGACTTGGGCATGCTCGCGCGCTTTGCCATGGTGAGTCGGGCCATATCGTGTCTCCAGATGCGCAAAAGCCCCGACCGGATGGCCGAGGCTTTCGTAAGGGGCAGTTAGGGAGCGTGGAGGCTAAAGCGTACTACCTCATGGGATGGATCGCAAGAGGCGCTGCCTTCACGGATTTTCGCGAATTTTTCGCAGATCCAGTCCCGAAGATGCTTTGCATCGCTGGCAGATCTAGGCTCACCACAGTAGCCTTGCTCAAACCCGCGGGCTTCAAGTTCCAGCAGAAGACTCTCTAGCGAGAGTTGTCCCCACTCAGATTCGAGTTTGGCCCTACGTTCTTTTTCACGTTTGGTCACTTCGGTTCTCCTGATGCCCCTCGCCAACTCAAACCATTCGCTGGCAGTCATGCGGCCTCCAGCGCCTCGATGTGTTTTTGCATCAGGTGCGCCACCTCCGGCCACTTGGCGAACTGATCCCGCGCCGCCCAGAGCACCGCCCGCCAGTAGAGATATACCCCGTCCTGACTCATCCGGAAGCGCTTGGCGATGGCGCTACTCGGGTCCTGGCCCCGATACCACGCGTGTACGAAATGCTTGGGCTGATCCCTGAGACAGCACACGTATTGATCGACCAGTATGGCCGCATCCGGGGGCAGTGGAGTGGCAAGGGAGCGCTGCTCGCCCCACCCTTCAGAGGGCTTCTCGTTCCCCACTGACCGGCTCCAGCGCTGCAAGATACGATCGGCTGGCATCAGGTCGAGTTCGATGTCCAAGCGGGATTGACGGTGCGGGTGAATCACGCGGCTCATGGGGTACTCACCTCGATAATCGTGCGATGGGGTTTACCGACCTTCTGGGTGTACTCAACGATCAGATGCTCGGGGCTGTCATCGCTCGCAAAACCTTCTGCAACCAAAGCGTCGATGAGCCACTTGGCCCCGGCGATGAAGTTATCCCGGTCCAAGATGCGCGCTCCGAAGCGCTCGATGCGCATGCGTACGAAATCCGGATGCGAGGGCAACACATGCGCTTGAAGTCTCGCGGCCCGTACGAGCCAGCCCCACTTCTGGCGCTCGCGTAACTTGCGACTCCAGTGCCGGCCATGGAAGACGTTGACTGAGGGGGTCGGTTCGGGAATGGTGAGTGCGATCATTTGGTATGTTTTTTGCTAGCGGCTTTTGCCATGGAGAAGCTTCTGCTCATGATCTTGGAGCATCCGCTGGCGTTTGAGCGCTCGGGGATTCCATGCGCGCTGACAGCGGTACTCGAAGCGCAGCTCCGAGATAGTCGGCCCAGCACGCACGCTGAATCGCGGGGTCTACGATGCAGCCCGGGTGGTGGGTGGCTAAATCACGCATATCAGCAACCCACAGATTCTTTGCCGTAACGAGGGCTTGCACGTTGTCGACAAAACCAGGTTCGTCAGGGTGGCCGTAGCATTTCGGATTTTCTCCCACCACACGAAGGAGGTGAGCGAGCAAATGCCGGTTCGCGGTCATCAGCCATGGATCCTCGTGACCATCATCACGATTCAGCCTCTCGAGAGGTCGCGGCCCTTCGTCAAAGTCATCCTCCCCGACGCTGCGGCACAGTCGCATGAAGTCTGGGAGGCTGGGGGGCGGGCCTTTCCAGCCGAAGACGATTCGGCGCATGCCCCTTGCGATTTGCCGAGAATCGAGGCTGCCCAGTGCCAGTACCCACTCCTCGGGCGGCTCGGCGCCGAATTTCTTGAGGAGTGGGTCACCGAAGCAGCCCAGCAGCCTGTCCCATACTGCCCTCGCCCGTTCCTGATTGTTCGCTGACCACTCGCCCATTGCTCACTCCCCGTAATCGTTCTCGTGCCAATTCCACCGCAGACTTAGCAGCCAAAGGCGGGGCTCTGGCGAACTGCAGACCGGCGTCGATTCGCTTGGCGTCGCGCAAGAAAAGCTCGATCCCGTCGTAGACGGTCCGGCGCTCGTTTTGGCCCATATGGTGCGGAGAATTCCGATATCCGCCGATTGACTCGCAGAGCTGCGCCTCGCTGTAATCCTTGAGCGCTCGCAGGATGATCGCCCGTCGGTCCGTCGTGAGCTTCGCGTCTGGATGCCGGTGCTCGCGCTGCCAGTACGCAAAGATGCGATCGGCCGGACCGACGTCGAGCTTCGGCTCGACATCTGTCTCCTTCCCCTTCCTTTCCACTTCCCTTCCCTTCCCTTCCCCACGTGCATGCACGTGCACGCACGTTATGGAACCCTCCAAATCGGGTGCAGGAAGAACTGAATCCGCCTCGCGTTGATTGATGTGCTGGTGTTTTCCCCAGCTCGGTATATGTCCGAACTGCTCACCCGCATACTCGTACTGCACGAGAAAGCCGTGATCGCGGAGCGCCGCGAGCACCTTCTCGAAGTCGAGTTCATCAAAAGGAAGAACGTCGAGCTTTAACACCCGTGGCTGCCAGCGGAAGCGCCCAACCCTGTCACAGGCTGTCCAAAGCCCGGCGAACGCCAGGCGAAGAGGTAATCTGGTTTTGCGCTCAGCCTCATAGAGCGCTTCGTGTCGAAAGAAGTCGGGCTTGATGGTGCGAATGCGGGCCATCAACCAAGCATCCATTCAGCCACGCGCCAGAGCCCGACCCAAAAGGCCGCGCTCAAAAATAACCCCAGCATGAGAGCGCCCCCTGGACCTAGTTCCCGCTCGGCATGATAGTTGCGAGGAGATTTGGTTGGGGTTATGTCATGTACGTTGGACATGGAGACCCTCCGAAAAGGCTTTATTTACTTGGCTTTACGCGTCGTTCCGGCAACTGCCGCGGGAATTACCTCGTCAACGGAGTCATCTCCGAGCCAATCCGTCTGCGCTCCGTTGGCCCTCAATAAGCGATGTGCGACCTTGAAAGCGTGAGCTTTGCACTTCGCCCAATCGTTCAACACTTCTCGCACCACGGCCGCTTTGTCGACGCCGCTGGCACGAGATTCGATTTCGAGCCAAACGTCGGTGGCCTCGGGTACTGCGGTACGCAGGTCTTTGAGAGGAAGGCTCATGCTTGGCAGGGCCGCTCGCGGAAATATTTAGCGAGCCGCTCAACGTGCCGCACGCCTGGGTTCTTGGTCTGCTCGCTCGCGATCTTTTCGAGCGTGCGTCGCGGCACTCCACTCCCTGCCGCGACCTCCGGCCATGAGCCTTTCCTGGCTTTCAGCTCAGCGAGCACGTAGGCAAACATGGAATCTGTCATGCTGCAGAGCGTATACCCAAGATTGGGTGAAAGCAACCCGCACTTGCGCAATTTTGGGGGGTACGGTGCGCGCATGCCACGTTCCCGCAAAATTGTCTCTCACGCCGCCAGAACGGTGCGCGAGGCGGTGGCGAGGAATGTCTACGCAGAGGTACGCCGCAAGTACCCAGACTTTGCCATCTCTACCGCTTACTCGAAAATTCGTGCGGCCACGGGGATCACGCTGTCAACCATGCAGCGGATAGTGGAAGCCAAGCACGGGCCGAGTACGGATACCCTTGCCGACTTAGCCCATCATCTCGGGACTACCGTTTATGAGCTTGTTCTGCTAAAGGACCATGCAGGCCTGGAGCTTCCGCGCCCTGCCAAGCTTCACCGACGCCGATCCCCTCCCCCCGGGTCACGCGCGGCCTAGTAACATAATCCAGTTCCCCCTTGGCGATCCTCCCTCGAAATAAATACCCAAACATGGGTTGACACTACCCAAAGACGGGTATACGCTGCCTCCCATCGAATCCGGGAGGTTCCATGTACAGCCAGCAGCGCAACGCCGACGAAGTTTCCTTCACGATCCTGATTCAATCGCTCAGCGACCTGCAGCCTCACTGCGGCGGCTGGACGGCTGCCGACCTTCCCGTACTACATGACGATGCGGTGCAGCTCATCTGCCGCGTGCGTGCGGTCGGTGTCACCGACCAGCTCGCCAAGCATCTCGAATACTTCGTAGAACTCAAAGGCAGCGGCCGTAACCCGGCCACGATCCTGCCGGGCTTGATCGAGGGCGCCTGCCGGTGCGCGATCTTCCACGACGTGCAGGCGGAATGCGCGCGGCGTGAGGAGTACGAGGCGACAGAGGATGGCGCAACCGATGCACGCCGCTGGCGGGCGGCCTCATGACGCTCCTGACGCCCAAGGAGCGGCTGCTGCTCACCCTCACTGCCATCAGTGCGGTCGCCTGTCTCGCCGCTCTAATCCGCGCCTATTGCGCCTTCAAGGGTACGCCGTGATGAAACTCAAGACCGAGCACGTCTTCCCGCCGATTCCGGATCGCAGCAACGATTGGATGGCGTACGACGATGACACCTACGACGGCGCCGAGGACTCGCATCCCATCGTCGGATGGGGCGCTACTGAGGAAGCTGCCAAGGCCGACTTCATGGAGCAGTGGATGGACCACGAAGCCGAGCGCGATATGAAGGCAGCAGTGAAGCAAATGCACGTATGGGACTCCTTTCTGGATCAAATTTTTGGGCGGCGCTCGTGATCCCCGGTAACTGGGCGCACGTCCTTCAGGCCGCCATCGGGCTGCTGCTCGTCATGGGTGGGGCCTACACCTGGTGGCCTAGGAAGCGCAACCGACATGTGACGCTGCCGCCCCCGAGCCCGGCATGTCGACGCGGCAACGTAGAGAGCGTGCCGTGATGGACGAGGACGTAACTGATGCCGCCTGGGCGGCTCAAGAGACGAACGAACTACAACGCTTCGAGGAGGAGCGCATGACTTGCATTAATGAACTGGCCACGGCCCTCGCCAAGGCGCAAGCGGAAATGAGCAATCCCGTTTTCGACGCGCAGAACCCCCATTTCAGGAATCGCTACGCCTCACTTGCGGCGGTGCGCAATTCGACCATTCCGGTGCTCGCGAAGCACGGCATCAGTGTGCTGCAGGATGTGTGCATGGTAGATAACGGTATCGCCTGCGAAACCATCATGACGCATTCCTCGGGCCAGCAGATGCGCTCAAAACCCATCGTATTGCCGCTCTCGAAGGCCGATGCGCAGGGGATTGGATCAGCGATCACCTACGCCCGGCGTTATCAGCTCATGGCGATGTGCGGTGTGGCCGGTGATGACGATGACGATGCGGAAGCGGCTGTCACGAGCCAGCCCGCAAACCACCGCCAGAATAACGTCAAGGCGAAGGAGTATGCGGAGCGCTTCGCCGATGCCGTGCAGGCCGGTATTGATGGGGCGGTGTACGAAATCCATCAGGAGATCGTGACGGATGAGGAGTTTTACCGTCAGGTCTGGTCGTTCCTTCCCTCCGGCATGCGCCGGCAGCTAAAGGAGATCATCGACCGGCAGAAGGCTGAGAAGGCTGCCGCGTGAGAGCTCTTTGCGCATCAGGGCGCACTGCGCGCCGCTGGCGATGCTGGCTGCTGCGAGAGCTGGGATGTACGGTCCGGCGCGGCAGGCCGAGGAAAGCGTAATGGAACTCCTCTTCCAGAAAGGCGCGAGCGGCCTCATCCCGGCATGCGAGGAGGCAACCGATTGGCTTCGCAAAAAGAAGCTCGGCGCGACGATTCTCGTTGAGCCTCGGGAAATGCGAAACGGCGCCTACTTCAGGAAGTGGTGGGCGCTCGTGAAACTCGGCTTTGACTACTGGAGCGAAAGCGTCGAGACGATCGAACACAAGGGAACGCCGATACTTCCTGACTTCGCTCGCTTCCGCAAAGACGTCACGATCATGGCGGGCTTTTACCGGCCCGTGGTCAACGTCTAGGGCGAGGCTCGTTTGGAGCCCGAGTCGCTGAAGTGGGCCAGCATGACTGAAGAGCGCTTCGGGAAGCTCTACGATGCCACGATCCGGGTCCTACTTGAGCGCGTGTTCAACGGCAAAGTGTGCCCGACGTGGAGCGAAGACGAATTGCGCTCGATTGCGGAGCAGGTACTGGAGTTTGCGGCGTAATGCATACCTCATTGAGAGCGCCAACCCAGTACGAGGCTGAACGTATTGAGGCCATGATGCGCTTGGGCTGCGTGGCGTGCGCGATGTTGTTTGATCTACCGGTAGTGGCTCAGGAGTGTCATCACATTCTGGAGTGCGGCCGGCGTATGGGGCATTGGTTCACCCTGCCGCTCTGCCGCGGGCATCACCAGGGCGATTGGAGCCCCGAGCAGATCGAGTTGATTCCGAAAGGCAAGCGCGTGGCGATATCAGATGGACGCAAGGCGTTCAACGCAATTTATTTACCTGAGCGCAAGCTCTGGGAGCGCGTACAGGACCGGCTGCATCTACCCAAGGTATGGCCCGTATCGCTCAAGATTCTCCCAAGGAGCGCCGCATGATCGCATCACCCTCCCCGCGCTACCGTCTCGTGCCAATGCCGGAGGGCGGCATCAGATTTGTCCAAGGCATGCCCCATAACGGCGTGCCCTGTCAGTGCTGCGGATGTGAGATCAAAGCGGGGGATGCGTATTGCTGGCTCTGCGCGATTTTCGGCGGACGGAGAAAAGTGCGATGAGACTCATCGACGAGCTTCTGAGGTATCGCGCGACTCTCCAACGCATAGTGGACACGGAAATGACGGGCGCCTGGTACCGCAACTGGGCCAAGCAGGCATTGGGGCTCTCGTGCAAAGGATGGGTGGAAGACCCGTCTAACCCCGGTCTTTGCATCAACTGCAGCGATACTGTGGAGGCGCACCGCCAATGAGTGATGTCGTTCGGCCTACTGAGAATCAGCTAATTGCGCCAGTGAAACAATCCGAGCTGGTTATGCGCGTCTTGGAGATGCGCCGCCTGGGGACGAGCTACCGGGGAATCGCCATAGCCATTGGGAAGTCCGAGGCTACCGTCAATAGATGGGCTCGTGAAGCTGTGCAAAGCGGCCTCGTTCCAGCGGACATGATCCCGCCACCGGTACAGAGGGGACTGCCGGATGATGAGTACAACCGACGTTGGATAGAAGGCGTCCGCGCAAATTGCGTCGTAGACGCCAATGGCTGCTGGCTTTGGCAAGGGCACCTGGCGCTAAATGGCTATGGCCAGCGCGGCTACCGCGGAAAAACGCGAGTCCTGCACCGGAAGATGTACGAGCTGCATCACGGGTTGACTCTCGGGCGGTGGGAATATGCCTGCCATTCCTGCGACGTGAAGCGGTGCTGCAACCCTGAGCACCTCTGGAGGGGCACTCCAAAGGACAACCAGGAGGATTGTGTTCAGAAGCGTCGAAACGGCGAACTCAGGGTGACGCACTGCCCACAGGGTCATCCTTATGACGACCGCAATACGGTTTTCAGGATTGCCAAATCGGGACGGCCGGCGAGGGAGTGTCGAGAGTGTACGCGCGAGCGTCAGCGGCGCCGATACCGAGAAAACATTGAGGTGATGCGCGCGAGACAGCGCGCTCGCCGAC
>Ga0134126_10006206_pt1 | contig 14967 bp, 11 predicted proteins | sample KB31752_FD_96881 | JGI IMG/M metagenome (GOLD analysis project Ga0134126, IMG submission 96881) | Terrestrial soil microbial communities with excess Nitrogen fertilizer from Kellogg Biological Station, Michigan, USA - KB3-175-2 | ecosystem: Environmental > Terrestrial > Soil > Unclassified ...
CTGTTCGCCGATATTGTCGGCTTCACCCGCATGGCCGAGACGATGACGCCCGAGGCGGTGATGTCGCTGCTGCGCGTGTTCCACGAGCGCATGACGGCGCAGATCTTCGCCTGCGGCGGCACGATCGACAAATATATCGGCGACGCCATTGTTGCGGTGTTCGGCGTGCCCACACCAAGTCCCGCCGACGCCGCCAATGCGCTCACCTGCGCCGACCGGATGCTGACGGCGCTCGACACATGGAACGCCGAGCGCGCGCATGACGGAGAGCCGCCACTGGCGATCGGCATCGGCCTGAATTACGGAGCTGCCGTGCTCGGTGATGTCGGCAGCGCGCACAGCATGGCCTTCACCGTCATCGGCGACATGGTCAACACCGCGAGCCGGTTGCAACAGCTCACGCGCACGCTCGAAACGCCGTTGGTAGTCGGTGAACCGCTCGTCGATGCGCTGCGCGGCGAATCGTCAAATGGCGCAAACTCGTTGCTGGAACAATTGCACGACGGCGGCGAACAGATACTGCGCGGCCGCGCCGGCGCTATCCGCATCTGGACGCGCCGCCCCTAGCTGAACGTCCGCATTCTCTCTTTGATCGCCAAAAACTGCTCGGCCAATTGTAGCCATGTCGGTCCGACACTTTCAGCGCCACAGGAACTGTCCGGTATCCGTTTCCGGCCGCACGGGGTCAGCCCCTCCAGTAAGGACGCCAACCGTTCGGTCAGCGCTTATTTTCGTCCGGCGGCGCGATCGCCATGCCCGAGAGCGGATCGACCCAGGTCAAATGGTCGATCACGCCTTTGACCCCGCCGACATTCTCGCACAACACCTTGAGCGCCATGCGCTCGCGCTCATCGGTGATGCTGCCCGACAGCTCGACGACGCCGTTGCTCACGGCGATTTTCATTGCGGCACGCGGCGCCCAGCGCTGACGCTCCAGTTCCTTTTCGATATTGCCGCGGATTTCCTCGTCCGAACGCGGCGCCGTGGCCTCGGCGTCCGATTTCGCGACCAGTGCGCGCAGAAAATCGGCGCGACTGACAATGCCAAGCAGCTTGCCGTCCTTCACGACCGGCAGGCGCTTGATCTTGTGCTTCTCCATGGTCGCGGCGGCTTGTTCCAGCGCCGTGTCGGGACCGATCGAGATCACCTGGTCCGACATCACCTCGCTGACCTTGCGCGCATGGGCCTGGACGTAATCGGCGGCGGCGCGGCCCGGCCCCATGATGAGTTCCAGCCAATGGCCGCGATGGCGCTCGGTGCCGGTTTCGGTCCGGCGCAGCAAATCGCCCTCGGTCAGCATGCCGACCAGTTTGCCGCTCCAGTCGATCACCGGCATGCCGCTGACGCGGTGACGCAACATGGTGCGCGCGGCGTCGAGCACGGAGGTCTCGCCGGTCAAAGTCAACACGTCGCTGGTCATCACGTCGGCGGCATTCATTGCGCTCTCCTCATTCAATTTGTGGAACGACACGCGCCAGGCGCCGTTATATCCTCGCCCGACCGAATTCGCCACGACGGGGGAGCATGAAAGTCACTTTGTGGTCGAGGCTCGGCCCGGGGCTGATCACCGGTGCGGCCGACGACGACCCGAGCGGTATCGCGACCTATTCCCAGGTCGGTGCGCAGTTCGGCTACGCAATCGGCTGGACCATGCTATTTTCGTTCCCGCTGATGGCCGCGATCCAGGAGATCAGCGCGCGGATCGGGCGCGTCACCGGACGCGGCATCGCCGCCAATCTGCGACGGCATTATCCGCTGCCCCTGCTCCACACCCTGGTCGCGCTGCTGCTGGTCGCCAACATCATCAATCTCGGCGCCGATCTCGGCGCGATGGGCGATGCGCTCGACCTGGTGATCGGCGGCACGTTCCGCGCCTGGTATGTCGTCGCCCTCGCGGTGCTGTGCGCAGCGTTGCAGATTTTTTCCAGCTACGAGCGCTACGTGATGATTCTCAAATGGATCACGCTGGTCCTTCTGGCCTATGTCGCGGCCGCGCTGGCGATCGACATTCCCTGGGGCACCGTGGCGGCGCGGACGTTCCTGCCTGCGCCCGAGTTGAACAGGGATTATCTCCTCGCCATCGTCGCGATTCTCGGCACCACCATCAGCCCCTACATGTTCTTCTGGCAATCCTCCGAGGAGGCCGAGGGCGAACGCGTCGATCCCAACCAGAAGCCGTTGCTGATCGATCCGAAAGACGCCAAGCGCCAGATTCGCCGCATCGAAATCGACACGTATATCGGCATGGCGTTTTCCAACATCATCGGCCTGTTCATCATCGTCACCACCGCCGCGACGCTCCACGCGCACGGCCACACCGACATTCAAAGCTCGTCGCAGGCGGCCGAGGCGCTGCGGCCGATCGCCGGGAAATTCGCCTTTCTGCTGTTCGCGCTCGGCATTGTCGGCACCGGCCTTTTGGCGGTGCCGGTGCTCGCCGGCAGTGCCGCCTATGCCGTGGGCGAGACGTTGCATTGGAAAGTCGGACTCGGGCGCCTGCCTCACGAGGCGAAGGCGTTTTACGGGCTGATCGCGGTCGCGACCCTGCTCGGCATCGCCATCAACCTGGTCAAGATCGACCCGATCAAGGCGCTGTTCTGGAGCGCCGTCATCAACGGCATCGTCGCGGCGCCACTGATGATCGTGATGATGGTGATGACCGCGAACGCCAAGATCATGGGCCGCTTCACCTTGCCGCCCGCGCTCCGCATCGCGGGCTGGATCGCAACGGTGGCGATGAGCGTCACGGCGCTGGCGCTGATAGCCTCCTGGCTGATATAGCGGAACATGTCAGACCGAGACCCGCGCTGGTCCCTGCTCGCCATCGGGCGCTTCCCCGACGAGGTGAAGACCGATTTCGGCGAAGCGTTCGATTGCGCCTTTCTCGACGAAGTGCCGCCGGGCGGCGTCAACGCCTCCCTCGGCGCGCGCGAGGCGCTGATCATGTCGTTCGGCACCGAGTTGCGCGAATGCGCGATCCAAGCCCTGCCCGCGACGCTCAAAGCCATCGCGACCTATTCGGTCGGCTATGAGCATATCGACATCTCAGCGGCGAAGGCGCGCGGCCTGCCGGTGCTCAACACGCCGGACGTGCTGACCGATGCCGTCGCCGAGGTGGGCATGTTGCTGATGCTGGGCGCCGCGCGCCGCGCCACCGAGAGCATCGAGCTGATCCGCGGCCGCAACTGGCCGGGCTGGAACGCGACACAGCTCATCGGAATCGAACTGCTCGGCAAGAATCTCGGCATTCTCGGCATGGGGCGGATCGGCCGCGGCGTCGCCGGACGCGCCCGCGCGTTCGGCATGAACGTGCATTATCACAACCGCTCGCGCCTCGCGCCCGAACTTGAGGACGGCGCGACCTATCACGTCGATTTCGCCGGCATGGCCGCGCTGACCGACGTACTAATGCTGGCCGCGCAGTCGAACGCAACGACGCGGCATTATCTCGACGCCGCCCGCATCGCGCAACTCAAGCCGGGTGCCATTGTCTGCAACGTCGCGCGCGGTGATTTGATCGACGACGGCGCGCTGATCGCCGCGCTCCGGGACGGGCGGGTACGCGCGGCCGGCCTCGACGTGTTCGAGAACGAGCCGAAGGTCGATCCACGCTATTTCGATCTGCCCAACGTGTTCATGCTGCCGCATATCGGCAGCTCGACCATCGAGACCCGGCGCCGGATGGCGCGCGCCCTGGTGGACGGACTGCTCGTCCTCAAAGCCGGCGGAAAGGCGTCGAACCGGGTCGTTTAGGATTGGTGGCGTTAGTGCAGGTGATGCGTTTCGGAGTGTTTCTCGAAATAAAGCCCCGCCATCGCGTTGAGCATGCCGAAAAAGTCGGGCCCCTTGCCGGAAAATTCCCGGTAGCAGGTGATGACGTTAATCACGATGCGTTCGGGGTCGAGCCAGTCCGCGTAGCGGTCGAGCGCGATATCGCGCGCCGCCTCGTCATAACTCATGCCGGCGTCGAAGCGCTTCTTCGCCTCGGTGTGAACATAAGTGAAATAGTCGCGCAGCCGGCGGACGCCGTCCTTGTCGGTGATCGGCCCATGACCCGGCACCACCGTTTCGATGTCCCAGCTCAGGATTAGGTCACACGCCTTGATCCAGTTTCCGACCGGGCCCGCCCACACGATGGGATGGCCGCCGATGAACGCGATATCGCCGGTATAGACAATACGGTCCTTCGGCACATGAACCAGAATGTCGCCGCGCGTATGCGCCGGCCCGACCTCGACCAGTTTCACGTCCTTGTCGCCGACTTTCAGCGCCATCTCGCCCGAGAACGTCTCTGTCGGCATGGTATGGACGATGTTGTCGATGTCGAAGCGATGCCACATGACTTCCTGAAAAAACTCGCCGGCCTTGCCGAATTTGCGCCACGCCTTCGCGATCGAGCCTTCCTCGGAGGGAGAACCGATGAGCTCCATCTCCTGAAAACACGCATCCGACGCGATGATCCGCGCGCCCTCGACGAGTTGGTTGCCGTGGGTGTGGTCGCCGTTGGAATGAGTATTCACCAGCACGCCGATTTTCGCCGCCGCCGGATCAGCCTTTTTCATCGCATCGAGCATCGCGCGGGTACGCGGCAGGTCCATGAGCGTATCGACCAGAAGGGTCTGGCCGCGATCGGTGATCAGTCCCGCATTGCTCAGGCCCCACGACCCGTCAGGCTGAAGATAGGCGTAGGCGCCGTTGCCCAGATCGTGCAGCCCTTCGCGAAATTGCCCCTTTGCCATGATCGTACTCTCCCCTTTAAAGGTCGTTAGGCGGCGCTGGCTTGCGCCGGCGCAAGATCGAAGCGGATTTCCAGCATCGGCACGCCGACCACGCTGCGGCTGACCGGACTGTCGGTGACGTGCAGAATCAGCGCTTCCTCCATCCAGTGAAGATGGACGTGATCCGACTGCGTACCGTCGATGATCGACGGCGCGAAGGCATATTCGCCCGCCGGAAGATACGGCATCTGAAACCGGAACCGCGCCGTCAACGTCTCGCCTGCTTGCGCGGTGCGGTCGGCGTCTTGGCTGGCGACGAAGGTATTGTCGCCCCATACGTTCTGGCCAAGCGAATTGCGCAGGATGAAGCCCAGGATCGGCGCCGCGACGGTACGCTCGGCCCGCGCGCGGATGCGCAACTCGATCTCCTCGCCGCCCTGAATTGCATCAGCCGCGGAACCGTCGGGACGAAACAGACCTGCATGCTCGATCTTGCCCCCACCATGCCCGTGGGCCGGGGCGCGGGAGTTGAACGGCAAGACGGCGATCGGATTCTTGCCCTGCCAGCGCGGGTCCTCGACCGAGGGTGCCGGATCTTTCGGCCTGGCGATAATATTACGCGCGGCCGGCCCGTCGCCGATTGTCAGCTCCTGTTCGCGCAACGCGACATTGGCTAACCCGCCGAAATGCGGCAACGAATTCACGCGCACCGACATGAAGTCGCGCAGACCGTCCACCGGCTCCTTAAAACTCGGCTCGAACAGCCAGATCTCCACGGAATAATCGCCCGTTGTGAGATGCGGCAACCGGAAACGGAACCTTACGCCGAAGCGCCGATTGGGTTCGACCCAGGCGGGCACGCCCGGCAATCCCGCCGAGTTGTCGCGCAAAATCGCCTGTCCCAGCCGATTGCGCAGCACAAACGCGACGATCGGCGCCTCGAGTGCCCGCGACGCGCATGCTTCGACCCGAAGCACCACCTCACCGTCGCCGTCCACCGCATCCGCGAGCCTGCCGTCTGGATGCGACAAGGTTGCGCCTTCGATGATCGGCTCGCCGCCGCGCTCCCACGACGCGTCGAGATCGAAATCGAACGGCTTGAGCGAGGCCGCGACGGATGGCTTCGCCGCCGGCGCCGCGCCCGGGGTGATCGTGAACGTGGCGTCGTCGTCGCCCCTCGACACCATCGCACGGTAATGAGCGCAGACATCTTTACTGGCGCCGGCTGCCCAGGGTTGTCCTTCATGGAGCCACAACGCGTGATCGCACAGCGACAGGACCGCGCCTTCATCATGCGACACGAACAACAGCGTGCCGCGACGGCGGAACGCATGAAGGAACCGCATGCAGCGCTGCTGGAAGCCCGCGTCGCCGACCGACAGAATCTCGTCGATCACCAGAATGTCGGCGTCGACGTGGGCGCACACCGAAAACGCTAGCCGCGCATACATGCCGCTCGAATATTGGCGTACCGGCTGGTCGATGAAGGAGCCGATTTAGGCAAAGGCCTCGATCGCCGGCAGGCGCTCGGCAATCTGCTTTTCCGTCAGGCCGAGAACGGCCGCGCTGAGCTGTACATTCTCGCGCCCGGTGAATTCGGGATTGAACCCGGCGCCGAGTTCGAGCAGCGCGGCAACGCGGCCATGCACTTCGAGCTCGCCGGCCGACGGCTGCGTCGTGCCGCAGATCAGTTGCAACAGCGTCGATTTGCCCGATCCGTTGCGGCCGACGACCCCGACCGTCTCGCCGCGCCGGATTTCGAGATCGAGGCCCCGCAGCGCCCAGAAATCGTGCCCGCGGGAAGAACCGGGGAACAGCGCCTCGCGCAACCGGTCGCTCGGGCGATCGAACAGCCGATAAACCTTGCCGAGCTCCTTGGCACGGATGACGACGTCAGAGGACATCCGCAAACCCTTCGCGAAGCCGCCGGAACAGACGGAAGGACGCCCAGGCAAACAGGATCGCGGCGGCGGCGTAGGCGATCATGCCGAGCCAGTTGGGCCATGCACCCTGGAACAACGCGCCGCGCACGCTTTCGAGGACGAAGGTCAGCGGATTAACATACAGCACGATCTGCGCGATTTTCGGCGTCGACGAAAGCGGGAAAAAAACCGGCGTCAGGAACATGAAAATCGGCATCAAAACGCCGAGAAGATGCCGTATGTCGCGCACGAACACCGCGATCGACGTCAGCACCCAGACGAACCCCAAAGCGAAAATCGCCAGCAGCGCGATCAGCAGCGGCACGGTGACGATCGCAGCCGAAGGCATGCCCCGGACGGCAATATAAAAAATCGCCAGCAGAACGGCGCCGACCGCGAGCCGTGTAAACGCCGTGCCGAGCGCGACCCAGCCGAGGACCTCCAGCGGGAATACCATTTTCTTGACGTAACTGATGTGTTCGAACATGAGGTTCGGCGCGCGAACGATGCACTCCATGAAGAAATCGAACACGATCAGCCCGGAGAAATAGATCATGGCGATATCGGTCGGGCTCGATATCGCTTGCTGCCATTTCGGTTTGAGCAGGAATCCGAACGCAATCATATAGAGCGCCAGCATGAAAAGCGGCGCGATCACCATCCAGACCTTGCCCAGAAGCGATCCGCGAAACCGCTGCTCCACGTCGCGGCGCGCCAGCCGCCGCAACAGGTGCCGCCGGCGCCAGGCCATGACGTAAGGCGCGAACAGCCCGGCGCCGTCATCGGACAGGATCACGCCGGCGCCATCCGAACGGATAACGCGGACCGGGCGCCGCGCCGGGGCGGCGCCGATTTCCTGTCGCATGCTCACGCCGGGTTCCTTATCTCTCCGGCCCGAACTATGCAACTGCCGCACACTGGCTTCACGTCGCCGCCATCGCTATTCTTTCGGGCCGACAAGAAAATCCGGAGGACATCATGGCGGCGAACGACAATGTCTTCGACTACATCATCGTCGGCGCGGGGTCGGCCGGCTGTGTCCTCGCCAACCGGCTTTCCGCCGATCCCAACGTGACCGTTGCGCTGATCGAAGCCGGACCGACCGACCACGGTTTTCCCCAGAAATTCCTCATCGATTTGCCCGCCGGGATCTGGAGCATGATCTCCAATCCCCGCTACAACTGGTCCTATGCGTACGAGACGGGGGATGCACTCGGCAATCGGCCGATCCCCTGCCCGCGCGGCCGCGTGCTGGGCGGCACCAGCGCGATCAACGGCATGGTCTATATCCGCGGCCACCGCAACGATTTCGATGGCTGGGTGGAAAAGGGCGCCGATGGCTGGAACTACGACGCCGTGCTGCCTTACTTCAAGAAATCGGAAAACTACCAGTATGGCGCGTCCGATTATCACGGCGCGGGCGGCGAACTCAGCGTTTCGGATCAACGCGACCCAAATCCCGTGGGCGAAATCGCGATGGAGGCCGCAACCCAGCTCCAATACCGCCGCACCCAGGACTTCAACGGCGCCGAGCAGGACGGCTTCGGTTTCTGGCAAGTCACGCAGAAGAACGGCAACCGCGCATCGACGGCGCGCGCCTTTCTGGATCCCGTCCGCGGTCGCGGCAACCTCACCGTCGTCACTGAGGCGCTGACCGAACGCATCGATCTCGAGGGCAAGCGCGCGACCGGCGTCACGGTGCGGCGCCGGGACGGCGGCCCCGCGATCCTCAAAGCGCGCCGCGAAATTATCGTCTCGGGCGGCGCGATCAACTCGCCGCAGATTCTTCTGCTGTCAGGCATCGGCCCGGCGGCGGATTTGCAGGCCCTCGGCATTGCGGTTCGGCACGATTTGCCCGGCGTCGGCGAAAACCTGCACGACCATCAGGGCATCTTCATGAGCTGGAGCAGCCCCGATCCACGCCTCTACGGCCTGTCGTCGAAGGCGTGGCCGTGGATGGTCGCTTCGCCGTTCAAATATTTCCTCGACCGCAAAGGCGCGTGGACGACCAATACTTGCGAGGCGGGAGGCTTCATCCGTTCGGTGCCGGGCCTGGCGCAGCCCGATCTCCAGCTTTTGTTCTTTCCACAATTCATGAACCAGCCGGAGCATTTCATTCCGCGCGGCCACGGCTTTTCGTGGCACGTCTCGCTGCTCCAGCCGAAATCGCGCGGCAAGCTCAGCCTTAAGACCGCCCGGCCGGACGACGCGCCAAGGCTCAATTCCGGTTTCCTGAGCCATGACGACGATCTCAACGGAATCATTCGCGGGTTCAAGGAAATCCGCCGTCTCGTCGCCGCCCCCGCGATGGACAAATATCGCGGCGCCGAAGTCGATCCCGGCCCGCATGTCCAGAGCGACGACCAGATCGCCGATTTCGTCCGCAAGAATCTCGGCACCACCTATCACCCGGCCGGCACCTGCAAAATAGGCAAGGATTCGATGGCTGTGGTGGATCCGCAGTTGCGGGTGCATGGTCTCGAAGGGCTGCGGGTGATCGACGCCTCGGTGATGCCGCAAGTGACCAGCGGCAACACGAACGCGCCAACCATCATGATCGCGGAACGCGGCGCCGATTTCATCAAGGCGGCGTGGGCCAATTGAACAAACGTGAGCCACCAAGACACCAAGACGTTTCTTTTTTTGAGGTGCTCGAATGACCAAAATCGACTTCGCGTTGTGGGACGGCGTCGGCGGTTACGCCCAGCAGGACGAAGTGATGGCCGACGTCTATGACGAACACATCGCCCTCGCCCAACAACTCGACCGCCAAGGCTGGCATTCCTATTTCGTCATCGAGCATCAGAACTCCCCCGTCGGACGCATCACCGCGCCAACGGTGTTTCTCACCGCCGTGGCGCGCGCCACGAAGAATCTTCGCATTGGCGCGATGATGTGGCAGCTCCCGTTCTATCATCCGATCCGGTTGGCGCAGGAAGTCGCGATGCTCGACCAGCTCTCGCGCGGGCGCGTCGAATTCGGCACCGGCATCGGCGTGCATGAGCACGAATTCATCCGGTGGGGCGTCGACTATTACAAGCGCGCCGCCATCGCCGGCGAGGTGCTGGACATCGTGCGCAAGGCCTGGACGCAGGAAGAAGTCACGTTCAACGGCCAGTTCTTCCATTTCGACGAGGCGTTGCCCCAGCCCAAGCCGTTCCAGCAGCCGCACCCGCCGATCTGGGCCGCCGTCCACAGCGACCAGGCCATCGAGTTCGCCGCACGCAACAATTTCCATGTCGCGCAGAATCTCGACACCGACGAGGTGGTGGCACGCAAATTCGCCAACTACCGCGAGATATGGAAATCCTGCGGTCACAAAGGGCCGATGCCGCGCGTATTCCTGATGCGGCAGGTCCATGTCGCCGAAACGGACGAACAGGCCCACGCACAGGCGCGGCAGTACATCGCCTCTCGCGAGGGCGGCGCGGTGCCGGTCGGCGGCGGGCCGATCGCCAAGACCCGCATCGGCTGGGGTTCCCATCAGCGCGGCATGGGCCGCGACAGCGAGCGCCCCGACGACAAACAGCGCGGCGAAGTGATGCGCCAGGCCGCGACGAGTTACGAGTTCAACATCGAACAGGGCCTCGCTTTGGTCGGCAGCCCCGAAACCATCCGCCGCAAGCTCGAAGAAAGCAAAAAGCGGATCGGCTACGACATTTTCTGCGGCAATTTCGCGATCGGTAAAATGTCCGACGACATGACCCGGGAGTCGATCCGCCTGTTCGGCGAAAAAGTCGTGCCGGCGTTCAAGTAAGAATTATCACCGCACCGACGCGTCGCTTCCCCAATTCGTCTTGACCCGCTCTAGGCGGGCCAGCCACGAGTTTCTATTTTTGCAGCAGCGCCAGGGCGTTGTCGCGGTCGATGCCCTTGAGTTCCGCCGCGCTGAACACGCCGCAATTATGCAGGCCGTGGACGTGGTCGATCGAGGTGCGGAACGGCGCGTCGGTGCCGAACACAATCTTCGACGTCGGGACGATCTCGCGCAGCGCCGTCATGCAGATCTTGTTGGCCGCCTGCGCCGTGTCGTAGTGGAAGCGCCGCGCCACCTCCGCGAACCCATTGGGAAATTTCGGCACGTAATTGGGCTGCTTCGCCATGCCCTCGAAGCGCTCGAGCAGGAACGGCATGGTGCCGCCCGCATGGCTGAAGATCCATTTGATGTTCGGGAACTTCGCCGCCGCGCCGCCGAACACGATGCGCGCGATGGTACGCGTGGTGTCGGTGCCGAACTCGATGGCGGCATCGGGCACGCCCGGCACGATGTTACGACAGCAATCGGGCGATGTCGGATGGACATACGCGACCGCCTTGCGCCGGTTCAGTTCCTCGAGTACCGGGTCGAACACGGGATCGCCGAGCCATTTATTGCCATAGCTGGTGATGAGGCCGACGCCGTCAGCCTTGAGCTGGTCAAAGCCGTAGGCGATCTCGGCCAGCGCGCCCTCGACATCCGGCAGCGGCAGCGCCGTGAAGATGCCGAACCGGCCGGGATGATCGGCGCGCATCGTCGCGGCGTAGTCGTTGGCGTGACGCGCGATTTTGCGCGCGCGCTCATTGCTTTCGAACCACAGGCCCGGCGTGGTGATCGACATCATCGCCTTCTCGACGCCGGCCTTATCCATATCGTCGATGGTCCACGCCACGGTCCAGTTCTTGATCGCCGGAATGATGTTCTGGCCCTGCGCCGCGAGCCATTCGGGCGGCGCGAAATGGGCGTGAACGTCGATGCGGTGCGGTGCGGCCATCTGGTCCTCCTTATTTTTTGTCGTCGTCGGGCGCGAATGTCGTCTTGTGTCCCCAGGTCGTATCGTAATCGCGTTGCTTGTTTTCGGGCAGGAATTGTTCCTCGATCTTACGAATATTCGCCTGCCCGACCAGAGCGCCGAAATCGGCCCGGCCCCACTTGCTGCGCTTGTTTGCGGCGTCCCATTCCTGGAGCGCCGCCGTGCCGCGGTCGCGGAAATCGTTGAGAACCTGCCACGACGCCTGCAAGCCGGCCGTCGCGGCGATCACCGGATAGAGCGCGATCTTCACCCCCAGCGTGTTGTATTCCTCGATGGTCGGCGCTTCGTCCTTGCCGCCCCAGATCGCCAGCACCGGGCCGGGAATCTGCGCACAAGCGTTCCTCACGTCGTCGCGGGTCTCGACGGAGTTGAGCCACACCAGATCGGCGCCGCCCTCTTTGATATAGGCGGTGCAGCGTTCGACCGCCTCGCGGAAATTGCTGCCCTCGGCGCCGAGAATATCGCAGCGCGCGCAGATCGCGAATGCCGGGTCGATTTCGTTGCGCGCCGCAACCGCTGCCTTGATCTTGCCGACCGCCTCGTCGATCGGGATGCAGCGCCGCCCCGCCACCGTCGCCGATTTCTTGGGCGCTTCCTGGTCCTCGATCTGCAGCGCCGCGACGCCGGCGCGCACGCATTCCTGCACGGTGTACCAGACGTTGACGGCGTTGCCGAAGCCGGTATCGGCATCGATCAGGATCGGAATATCGCTGCGCGCCGCCATGTGTCGCGCGTGATCGACCAGATCGCGCAGGCCGAAGATTCCGTTGTCGGGTACGCCATAGAGAAACGCCGACAATTGCGAGCCGGCGAGGAAGAAACTCTCGAACCCCGCCATCTGCGCCATCCGCGCGTAGAGCGGACTGAACCCACCCGGCATGACTGTCACACCGGGACGGCGCAGAAGCTCGCGGAATTTCAGCCGCTTGGCGTGCGCGGCATCGGTGAAGCTCTCGGTCATGTTCGTCCTCTCCGGTTTCTTAATGCTGATTGTGCCTGTCGCGGCCTTCGTGCGGAATGTGCGCGTTTTGGTCGCATAAATGTTACTTCGCTTGGATGGCGCAGGGGGACTATGAGTCCGCCGTCCCAAACCAGGCAAGTTATACCGATGCTCGACGCAACGTTCGCGCGGCGCGCGCGCTTTTTCATTCTGGCCGTCGTGCTTCTTGCCGCGATCGTCGGCATGGGGGATGCGGCCACCGCACCGTCGGCGGTTTGCGCCGGCCGCGTCGGCGCCGTGCAGCTCCTTGCCGAAATTTCGAACACGCGTGACAGCAATGTCGATTGTCTCGGATTGCGGATCGACGGCAACACATTCTCGGCCCTGCATATCGAAAGCCATCGCGCGTCGACCAGCGACGTCCGAATCCAGGAATTTCCGATCTCACAGATCGCGAGCAAACGCGGCGCGGTGCTGGATGGCGCGGAAGGCCACGACGCCGTCATCGTGCACGGCAGTGTCTCGCTCGCTGACGGCCGTGCCAGCCTGGTGACGTCGTATCTCTATAACGGCCTGACCGGCGAGTATCGCAGCTGCCCCATCCTCATCGACCGCGTCGCCAATGCCGTTCCGTCCTGGCGGCTGGTAAACCGCTTTCACGAGACGGTGTCGCGGATCGTGGTACGGACCCACATTGTGCCGGTTCTTGGCACGATCGGGATCGCCAGTCTCGACGGCATCTGCACGCCGGTTGCCTAGCCGCAATCACAAAATATAGCGGCCTGTCAGCGCATGGCCTACCGCATCCTGTCCTCGCGGCTTGCTCCCCCCAGCCGGCTTCCCGTATAGTTCCGCCATGCCCGATCTGTTCGACAATACTGCCCGCAAGAGCGACAACGCCTATTCCGCCAAGGACATTGAGGTCCTTGAAGGGCTCGAGCCTGTCCGGCGGCGCCCCGGCATGTATATCGGCGGCACCGACGAACGGGCGCTGCATCATCTCGCCGCCGAAGTGCTCGATAATGCGATGGACGAAGCGGTGGCGGGTCACGCCAATCGCATCGAGGTCGAGTTGCACGAGGACGGCTCCTTACTGGTGCGCGACAACGGGCGCGGCATTCCGGTCGATCCCCATCCTAAATTCCCGAAACAGTCCGCGCTCGAGGTCATCCTCACCATGCTGCATTCGGGCGGCAAATTCGGGGGCGACGCCTACAAGACGTCGGGCGGGCTGCACGGCGTCGGCATTTCCGTGGTCAATGCCCTGTCCGACAGGCTTACGATGGAGGTGGCGCGCGACCGCAAGGTGTGGACCCAGGAATACGCGCGCGGCAAGCCGACGACCAAGCTCAAGGACGCGGGCGCCGCGTCGAACCGGCGCGGTACCGCGGTCCATTTCCATCCTGACCCGCAGATTTTCGGCAATCATCACTTCAAGCCGGCGACCCTGTACCGCCTCGCCCGCTCCAAGGCCTATCTGTTCCGGGGCGTCGAAATCCGCTGGTGGTGCGATCCCGCCGTGTCGCGGCCCGATGACGTGCCGCAAGAGGAACGCTTCAAATTTCCGGGCGGCCTCGCCGATTATCTGACCCAGATCGTGAACGGACGCGAGACGCTGACGCCAACGCCCTTCGCGGGCGAGCACGATTTCGGCAAGGACGGGCGCGTGGAATGGGCGATCGCCTGGCCCGTCGACGGCGACGGATTTTCTTCGTCCTATTGCAACACCATCCCGACGCCGGAAGGCGGGACGCACGAGACGGGCCTGCGCACCGCGCTGACCCGCGCGCTCAAATCCTATGGCGAACTGCTGAACAACCGCCGCGCCGCGCAGATCACGTCCGAAGATTTGATGCAGGGCGCGGTGGTGCTGTTGTCGCTTTTCATCCGCGATCCGCAATTTCAAGGCCAGACCAAGGACCGGCTCGCCTCGGTCGAGGCGACACGCCTGGTCGACGGCGCCCTCAAGGATCATTTCGACCATTATCTCTCGGGCGACCCGGCCACGGCACGCGCCCTGCTAGACGAAGTGATCGACCGCGCCGAGGACCGGCTGCGCAAGCGCCAGCAGAAAGACCTCGATCGCAAGAGCGCGACGCGCAAACTGCGTCTGCCCGGCAAGCTCGCCGATTGCTCGCGCTCCTCGGCGGAAGGTACCGAGATTTTCCTCGTGGAAGGCGACAGCGCCGGCGGCTCGGCCAAGCAGGCGCGCGACCGCGAGACGCAAGCGATCCTTCCCCTGCGCGGCAAGATCCTCAACGTCGCCAGCGCCAGCGCCGACAAATTGCGCCAGAACCAGGAGATCGCCGATCTGATCCAGGCGCTCGGCTGCGGCTCGGGCGAACGCTTTCAGGAAGACAAGCTGCGATACGAGCGCGTCGTCATCATGACCGACGCCGATGTCGACGGCGCGCATATCGCGTCGCTGCTGATGACGTTCTTTTTCCGCGAAATGCCGAAGCTGGTGGAGAACGGTAACCTCTATCTCGCCGTCCCGCCGCTCTACCGATTGGCCCAGGGCGCGCAGGTGGTCTATGCGCGCGACGACGCGCACCGCAAGGAGCTCGAGCGCACGGTGCTGACCGGCAAGGGCAAGA
>Ga0134126_10006208_pt1 | contig 14967 bp, 14 predicted proteins | sample KB31752_FD_96881 | JGI IMG/M metagenome (GOLD analysis project Ga0134126, IMG submission 96881) | Terrestrial soil microbial communities with excess Nitrogen fertilizer from Kellogg Biological Station, Michigan, USA - KB3-175-2 | ecosystem: Environmental > Terrestrial > Soil > Unclassified ...
CGCTAAATGTCGAGCCTTCGGCCGCGAGCCGCGATAGCAGCGGCGCCGGCTCGTGACGCTTGTCCCCGCTCGTCTTAGCCAATACGGCAAGGCGGTCGCGAATATGGGTAAGCCCCGTCTGATCCGCGTAGAACATCGGGCCTCCGCGCCAGACCGGGAAGCCATAACCGTAGATCCAGATCACGTCGATATCGCCGGAGCGCTGCGCCACGCCCTCTTCGAGAATTCGTGCGCCTTCGTTGATCATCGGATAAATCAACCGCTCGATGATCTCCTTGCGGTCGATCGGGCGGCGGGCAATGCCGAAGCGCTTCGATGTCGCGACAATTAATTGCTCGACCTCGGCATCAGGCCGGCCGACGCGCGACCCTTCCTCGTACAGATAGAAGCCTTTTTTTGTTTTTTGCCCGAAACGGCCCCTCTCGCACAGCGCGTCGGCGATTTCGGCGCGCGATCCTTGCGCCTTGCGCATGCGCCAGCTTACGTCGAGCCCGGCAAGGTCTCCCATCGCGAACGGTCCCATCGGGAAGCCGAATTCGGTCAGCGCACCGTCCACCTCGTGCGGAAGGGCCCCTTCAAGCAAAAGCCGCTCGGCCTCGATCGAGCGCGCGCGCAACATGCGGTTGCCGACGAAGCCGTGGCAGACGCCGACGACGACTGGCACCTTGCCGATCCGCCGAGCCACCGCGACCGCGGTGGCCAACACGTCCGGTGCGGTTTTCGCCCCGCGCACGATCTCCAGCAGGCGCATGACGTTCGCCGGGCTGAAAAAATGCATGCCGAGCACAGCCTGCGGCCGCCCGGTCATTCGCGCGATCTCATTGACGTCGAGATAAGAGGTGTTGGTCGCCAGCACGGCATCGCTGCGCGCAATGCGGTCGAGCTTTCCGAACACATCTTTCTTGATCGCCATGTCCTCGAAAACGGCCTCGATCACCAGATCGGCGTCCTTGGCCTTGGCGATGTCGGTCGTGCCCTTGAGCAGGCTCATCCGTTTCGCCACATCGGCTTGCTGAAGGGCGCCGCGCGCGGCGGACGTCTGGTAGTTTTTTTCGATGACCGAGAGACCGCGCTGCAGCGCGTCTTCGGCCGCTTCGACGATCGTGACCGGAATACCCTGATTGGCGAAGTTCATCGAAATGCCGCCGCCCATGGTCCCCGCGCCGATAACCGCGACCTGCCTGATGTCGCGCGCCTTTACGTCCTTCGACAGACCCGCAACCTTGGCTGCCTCACGCTCGGCAAAAAACAAGTGACGCTGCGCTTCCGATTGATCGCCGAGCCGCAATTCCATAAAGGCCTTGCGTTCGCGATCGAGCGCCTCGCCCATCGGCACATCGAGCGTCCAGCGCAGCGCCTCCAGCGCGGCGGCCGGCGCGTGCAAGCCGCGCGCGCGCTTGACGTGAGCGGCCGCGATCTCGTTGAACTTTTCCGGATGGGCCCGCACATCCTCAAGCTTGCTGCCAAGATCGCGCACCCGCTTGAGCGGACGCTTTTCCGCCAGCGCGCGGCGCGCAAATGCGACGCCGGCCGCGGCCGGATCGCCTTCGAAGACCTCGTCAACCAGACCAAGCGCGAGCGCATCCTTTGCCGGGATCGGATCTCCGGACAGGATCATGGCCATCGCTTTTGGCAGCCCCACAAGCCGCGGCAGGCGCTGCGTGCCGCCGGCGCCGGGAATAAGGCCGAGCTTGATTTCGGGCAACCCAAGGCGCGCGGTCGCGGCGGCAATGCGAAAATGGCACGCCAGCGTGATTTCCAGCCCGCCGCCCAGCGCGGTGCCAAAAATCGCGGCAACCATGGGCTTTTCGATTGCCTCGATGTCCGCATTGAGATCGCTCAACCCCGGACTTTGCGGCGGCTTGTCGAACTCCGTGATGTCGGCGCCGGCAATGAACGTGCGGCCGGCACAGGTCAGCACGATGGCGGCGATGCTCTTGTCTTCATTCGCGCGCGCGAACGCATCGCGTAGGCCTACCCGAACTTCGTGTTTGAGAGCGTTGACCGGCGGATTGTCCACCACGATCACGGCGACGTCGCCGTCGCGGCGCAACTCTGTCAACGCAGCCATTCGGGTTTTCCTGTGCCGCCAAATTCCGCTGTGCGAAACATGATTCTGCAATGGATTGACCGCGATGCTAGGAAGTGGTGCGATCCTTGTCAAACAGGGTTGACGGGAGGATCGCCCGCGTGTCGCTGGCAACGCACGAGAGCTGGAAGGCGGACACCGGACGGCTCAACGATCCCGTCGCGCTCGATGATCGAAAATTTGTCGTGGCGCTGGCGCGCGGCCTGGAAGTGTTGCGCGTATTCACGCCGAGCGAAGGCTTGCTCGGCAATCAGGAAATCGCCGCGCGCACCGGACTGCCGAGAGCGACCATCACGCGGCTGACCTACACGCTGACGGCGCTTGGCTATCTCACCCATCTCGGCCGACTGGAAAAATATCAGCTCGCGCCCGGCGCCCTGGCGATCGGCTACTCGACGCTCGTCAACATGCGCATCAGGCAGGTGGCGCAACCGCATATGCTGGCGCTGGCAAATCTGACCGGCGCGTCGGTTGCGCTCGGCACGCGCGACCGTCTCAACGCGATCTATGTTGAATTTTGCCGCGGCAAGTCGGCGACCATGCTGCGCCTTGGCCTCGGCTCGCGCATACCACTCGCCACAACCGCGATGGGCCGCGCCCTGCTCGCCGGCGTGGCGGAGAAAGAACGCCAGTGGCTCCTGCGAAATATTTCGGCGCGCGAAGGAAAAAAGTGGCCGAAAACGCGGGCCGGCGTCAAAAATGCTTTAAAGACGTTCCGTACCCGCGGCTTCAGCATTTCCACCGGCGAATGGCAGTCGGACATCAACGCGGTCGGCGTTCCGCTGGTGCCGGCGGACGGCTCAGGTGTCTTCGCATTCAACTGCGGCGCCCCGGCCTTTCATTTCAGCCGGGCGCGGCTGGAAACCGAGATCGGCCCTCGCCTTCTGAACATGGTTCGCAACATCGAAGCCGAACTGGGTGGCCGCTGACATGAGTTCGTTCGCCGCGGTCATGCAGAGATCGGATGTGGCGCCCGCCGCAAGGGACGAACCTCTGCTTGCGGTGCGGGACGTCAGCATCAATTTTGGCGGCATCGTCGCGCTTGATCGCGTCTCGTTTAACTTGCGCAAAGGCCACATTCTCGGCCTGATCGGCCCGAACGGCGCCGGCAAGACCACTTTGTTCAACTGCCTGACGCGGCTTTACACGCCAAGTTCCGGCATCATCGAGTTCGAGGGGCGCAGCATCCTTGCGCAATCGGCTGACCGTATCCCGGCGCTCGGCATCGCGCGCACGTTCCAGAACCTCGCGCTATTCCGCTCGATGTCGGTCTTCGACAATGTGCGCGTCGGCGGCCATTCACGCAGCCGAAGCGATTTTTTCAGCGACGCGCTGCGTCTGCCCTGGGTGCGCAACGAGGAGAAGGCGCTCGAGCAAACCGCGTGGGGACTGGTCGATTATCTCCAGTTACGAAGCGTCGCCGGCAGACGCGTGTCCGACCTCCCGTTCGGCACGCAAAAGCGCGTCGAACTGGCGCGCGCGCTTGCGGCGCGGCCACGGCTGCTGCTGCTCGACGAACCGGCCGCGGGTCTCAATCACAACGAGGTCGGCGAGCTTGCCGATCTGATCCGCCGCATCCGCGACGAGCGCGACATCACCGTCCTGCTGGTCGAGCATCACATGAACATGGTGATGTCGATTTCCGATCACGTCGTCGCCCTCGATATGGGCCGCAAGATCGCCGAAGGTCCGCCCGCCGAGCTGCGCAAGGATGCGAACGTCATACGGGCCTATCTTGGGACGTCCGCGCAATGAACAAAGTCCTGTTGTGCGCCCGCAAGCTCTGCGCTTTTTACGGACAAACGCGCGTCCTGCACGGACTGGATTTCGACATCGCCGAGGGCGGGATCACGGCGTTCCTTGGCGCAAACGGCGCCGGCAAGACATCCACGTTGCGCGCGCTGTCGGGAATGATCGACGTCACCGGCGAAATCGTTTTCGACGGACGGCCGGTCGCCGGCCATGCAACGGAAAAACTGGCGCGGTTGCGCATCGCACATGTGCCGGAAAGCCGCGGCACCTTCAGCCGCATGACGGTCGAGGAAAACCTTCAGCTGGGCGCCATGTCGCGCAACGACCGGGCCGGCATCGCCGGAGATATCGAGCGGATCTACGGCTATTTTCCGAAGCTGCGCGAGCGTGCGCGCCAGCAGGCCGGCACATTGTCGGGCGGCGAACAGCAGATGCTCGCGATTGGACGCGCGCTCATGATGCGGCCTCGCCTCATGCTGCTCGACGAACCTTCGTTCGGCCTCGCGCCGCTGATCGTCGAAGAGGTCTACGGGATTCTGCACAGACTGAACCGCGACGAAGGCGTGAGCATGTTGCTGGTGGAGCAGAACGCTACGGCCGCGCTCGCCATCGCCGACCAGGCTTTCCTGATAGAGACCGGCGAGATCGTGATGAGCGGCCCCGCGCGCGATATCGGGCGCGACGACAAATTGCGTCGCGCCTATCTCGGATATTAGGGCCGCAGCCGATGGAACTTCTTCTCCACCAGATTTTCGCCGGACTTTCGACGGGCGGCATCTATGCGCTCATGGCGCTCGCCATCGTCATGATCTACCAGGCGATCGACCAGCTTAATTTCGCGCAAGGCGAAATGGCGATGTTCTCGACCTTCATCTCCTGGCAGATCCTGCAATGGGGCCTGCCCTATTGGCCGACATTTTTCCTCACCGTCGCTATTTCCTTCGCCGGCGGCGTCGCCATCGAGCGCATTGTTTTCAAGCCGCTGAAAAGGGCGCCCGTTCTGAGCCACCTTATCGTTTTCATCGCCCTGTTTGCGATCTTCAACAGCGGCGCCGGCTTTATCTGGGACTACACAATCAAGAGCTTCCCGACTCCTTTTGGGACAAAGCCGCTTTTCGGCAACAGCCTCATCTCGTCGCACGACGCGGGCATGATCGCAGTGACACTGTTGCTGCTGGTGCTGCTGTTTCTGTTCTTTCGTCACACGCGCGTCGGTCTCGCGATGCGCGCCACCGCGGCCAACCCGGAATCCGCCCGGCTCGTCGGAATTCGCGTCGACTGGATGGTCGCGCTTGGCTGGGGAATGGCCGCCGCAATCGGCGCGGTGGCCGGGATGATGATTGCGCCCGTCGTCTTCCTTGAGCCCAATATGATGCTGTCGATCCTCCTTTACGGATTTGCCGGCGCCGTCGTCGGCGGGCTGACCTCGCCGATCGGCGCGGTGATCGGCGGCTTTTTGGTCGGCGTGATCGAGAACCTTGCCGGGACCTTCATCCCTTATGTCGGGCGCGAGCTTAAATTGACCATCGCCCTGGCTCTCATCGTCGCGGTGCTGACGGTGCGGCCAAGCGGCCTGTTTGGCAATGTTGTGGTAACGAGGGTGTAATTGCGATGGCAGAGCATCGTTTCATCCCGAGCGGACTGCGTGCCAGGCTGACGCAGCCGCAAATGCTGCTGACGATTGGCGCGCTTGTCATTGCGGCGGCGCTGCCGTTTGCCGTCAAAAACTTTGTCTTGTTCCAGCTCACTTTGGCTATGGTGTACGGCATCGCCATTCTCGGCCTCAATCTTCTGACCGGGTTCAACGGTCAATTTTCGCTGGGCCATTCGGCGTTCTTTGCCCTCGGCGCCTACACCGCCGCGATCATGATGGACCGGTTTGGCATCGCCTATTATTGGACGCTGCCGGCGGCAGGCGTCGCCTGTCTCGTTTTCGGCTTTCTTTTCGGCCTCCCCGCGTTGCGCCTCCAAGGCATCTATCTGGCGCTGGCGACGTTTTCGCTGGGGGTCGCGACACCGCAAATTCTCAAGTCAGGACCGCTCGAGGCCTGGACTGGCGGTGTGCAGGGCATCGTCATTCTCAAACCAGATGCGCCGTTCGGCCTGCCGCTGTCATCCGACCAGTGGCTCTATTATCTGACCCTCGCCGTCGTCGTTTTGATGTTCTGCTGCGCCGCGAACCTCATCAACAGCCGGACCGGACGCGCCATTGTCGCAATTCGCGACAATCCGATTGCGGCGCGCGCCATGGGCATCGACATTTCCCGTTACAAGTCGCTGACCTTCGGCGTCAGCGCGTTTTATACGGGCGTTGCCGGGGCGCTCGGCGCGATCGTCATTCAATTTGTCGCGCCGGACAGCTTCACGTTCGCATTTGCCATCGCGCTGTTCGTCGGCCTGGTGGTGGGCGGCGTCGGCTCTATTCCCGGCGCGCTGTTCGGCGGCCTGTTCGTGCTCTTTGTGCCCAATATCGCCGAGCATGTTTCCAAAGGCCTCGCTGGCGCGGTCTACGGGGTCATTCTCATACTCGTCATTTACCTGATGCCGTCCGGCGCCGCCGGATTGGTCGAACTGATCGTGGGCAAGCTCGTGCGGAAGACCGCACGGCAAAACTGAAGGGAGGGCGTACAATGAAAAGCAAAGCACTTCGCTTGTTGATGCCGGCGCTGCTCGGACTCGCACTCGGCATGTCGTCCGCATCCGCGCAGAAGAAATACGATCCCGGCGCCAGCGACACCGAGATCAAGATCGGCAACATCAACCCCTATAGCGGCCCGGCGTCGGCGTATGGGTTGATCGGCAAGACTATTGCCGCCTACTTCAAGAAGATCAACGCAGACGGCGGAATCAATGGGCGCAAGGTCACCTTCATTTCGTACGACGATGCCTACAGCCCGCCGAAAGCCGTCGAGCAGGCGCGCAAGCTGGTGGAAAGCGACGAGGTGCTGCTCATTTTCCAGAGCCTCGGAACGCCGTCGAATTCGGCGATCCAAAAATACATGAATGCCAAGAAGGTGCCGCAGCTTTTCGTAGCGACGGGCGCCACCAAGTGGGGCGACCCGAAGAATTTCCCGTGGACGATGGGATGGCAGCCGCCGTACCAGGCCGAAGCGCGGATTTACGCCCAGTACCTGATCGAGAAACACCCGAACGCCAAAATCGGCATTCTTTATCAGAACGACGATTACGGTAAGGACTACGTCAAGGGCATGAAAGACGGCCTCGGGGCCAAAGCCGCCACGATGATCGTCTCCGAGCAGCCTTATGAAACGACCGATCCGACGGTCGATTCGCAAATCGTCAATTTGAAAGCATCGGGCGCCGACGTGTTCTTCAACGTGACGACGCCGAAATTTGCCGCGCAAGCGATCAAGAAAGCGGCGGAGATCGGCTGGAAGCCGCTGCACCTCCTCAACAACGTCTCGCAGTCGGTCGGCGGCGTGCTCAAGCCGGCCGGTCTGGACAATTCCAAGGGCCTCCTGTCCAGCTACTACCTCAAGGATGCGACCGATCCGGCCTGGACGAACGACCAAGGTTACAAGGACTGGGTCGCGTTCATGAACGCCTACTTCCCCGAAGGCGACAAAACGTCAAGCTTCACGGTTTACGGCTATACCGTGGCGCAGACGCTTGTGCAGGTGCTCAAGCAGTGCGGCGACAACCTGACGCGGGAGAACGTGATGCATCAGGCGGCAAGCCTGAAGGATCTCCAGCTCGGGATGCTGCTGCCGGGGATCAAGATCAATACCAGCGCCACGGATTTCTATCCAATCAAGCAGATGCAGATGCAGCAATTCAACGGCGAACGATGGGAGTCGATCGGTCCAGTGATGCGCGGCGAAATCGGCGGCAGCTAAGCGCGCCGACAATCAGGCGCGGCGCACGGGACAGTCCCGTGCGCCGTTTGCCCGTTCGATTGATCCAGGCGACCGCCTCGACGCCGAATTCGGCCGCAGCTTTGACGAGGTTTCGCCCGGTCAACCATCCATCCATGTCGAATCCAGTCACCGACTGTTCAAGGCAAACTACGCCCGCCACAAGCGCTTGCTGGCCAGGCGCGCTCCCTCGACGAGCGCCTCAAATTTCGCCCATACAATTGTTGGGTGCATCTCATCGGAGCCCGCAAACGAAGCAAAACCGCAATCCGCTCCGGCGATCACGCGCTCGCGTCCCACGACGCTCGCAAATCGCTCCAGTCGTTGAGCGACAAGCTCCGGATGCTCAACAAGAACTGACGATTGAGTGATCACGCCGGGAATGAGGATTTTGTCGTCCGGCAGCGCAACTTTACTCCACTCCTGCCACTCGTGCTCGTGCCGTGGATTAGATGCCTCGAATGAATAGGCGCCCGCGCGAACCTTTAGGAGGACATCGATGATGTCTTTGAGCTGCATATCGTGGATGCGGGGACCCATGTTGATGCCGTAGCAGGTATGAAAACGAACCCGATCCTCCGCAATTCCCGCCAACGCCACGTTGAGCGCTTCAACACGCAGCTCAGCCCACTTGCGGCACTCTGCGATGCTCAAATTTGGCTTCGTGATGTAGTAGGTGACGAGGAAAGGATCGTCGATCTGCAGCAAAAAGCCGGCGTCGATAACGGCTCGATATTCCTCTCGCATCGCCTCGGCGATCGCAAAGACATATTCCTCGCTATTGCGATAATATTCGTTCGGCGTCGTCGTCTCGATGTTGGAAGGGGCAATCGCAGGCACAAATGCTTCGCTGGCATTTTGACCTTGCAGCGCCGATTTGAGCGTAGCGAGTTCGGCACGTAGCTGATCGTGTCCCCTGTATTTGACTGGGCCGACACAGACCATTCGATCACGCCGGCGTCGCGCCGCGACCTGATCCGCCGCCGCCGACTTGTAGTAGTCGGGAAATGCCGCCGTCTCTCGCGTATCTGAAAACGGGCTCGGCCGGACGCCCGGGCGTTTCTCTATGCCGGTAAGACGCTGGGTCGCGTAAGTGATGAAACTTGGCTTTCCCATTTCGCCGTCGTTGACTACGTCCAAACCCACGGCGATCTGCTGGCGAACACAATCGCGAACGGCAGTACGAACTCTTTCTGCATAGGCCGATTCATCAACCGGCTTGCCGTCCATCTTGTCGGCCATCATTTCGAACATGTCGTCCGGGCGTGGCAGGCTGCCGACATGAGTTGTCAAAATACGATCGGTACTTCTTTTCATGATCGTTCCAGTTCTATGAGTTTAAGATGGATGGCTGCGTACGAGCGTCATGTGCTCCACGCAGGGAGGCACAGCGAAGTAAGATTGCAGGAGATTTCGCCAGGTTTTAAATGCGTCTGACTTTTGCCAGTCGATCAGATGACTTTCGATATCGTCCCACGTCACCATCAGGCGATAGCGGTTGATGAACTCGTGACTGCGAAACAGCTCCGCTCGCCGAAAACCCTTGCTCTGCGTCAACAGCGAGAGCGCGCGCTCCATCGCTTCTTCGAAGCCAAGCGCTTCACCCGCTCGTATGTCGATCTGGGCTACTTCGAGGATCATTTACGCCGCAATCTGCTCAAACAACCGCAAAGCTGCATCCTTTCAATCCCTCGATGACAACTCGCACGCTTGTCCCACGCCGCAGCGGCTCGGCAGCCGTCGCGGAACCGGACAGCAGGATATCGCCCGGCTTCAGGCCCTCGCCGTAACGCGCGAGAATCGAAGCGGCTTCGATCAGTGAGTAAAGCGGGTGACCAAGGATCGCCGCGCTTGAACCGGTGCCGACCGGCTGCCCGTTCACTTCGAGCGCCATTGCGAGATTCCCGACGTCGGTGTCCGGCGGGCTCCAGGGGCCCACCACAAAGGCCGACGAAGAGCTGTTGTCGGCAATCACGTCCGTGATCCGAAATTTAAAATTGCGAAACCGACTGTCGATGACTTCAATCGCCGACGCGACGCCCGCAATCGCATCGAGCGCCTCGAGTTTTGTGACGGCGCCGGACAACGGCTTGCCCATCAGAAACGCGATTTCCGGCTCTGCACGAGGATGGATAAACCGGGATAAGTTGAGATTACCTCCGTCGCTAATCAGCATGTTGCTGGTCAGCACCCCCCAAATCATCTCGCTAATGCCGACCTGGGCCATTTTCGCTTTGCTGGTGACCCCCATTTTGATGCCGAGCCGACGTTCTCCGCGCGCCATGCGGCGCGCCATCGACAGCTTCTGAATGGTGTATGCCGTCGACACGTCGATCTCTTCCGCAAGCTGATCGACAGCGGTCGCGCTGACTGCGGCCTCGTCCAGGCGTTCGGCAATCGCGGCGAGTTGGGCTTCCAATGCCACGTGACCCCCTATCCGACGAACCGGACGGACACCGATACGGCGCCACAGACGCGCGCCTCGATGACGTCAGCGTTGCTCGACATGACAGCAGCCGCATTTGCAGCAGGCGACAGCGACGCGTGCGCGATGGCTGTCATTCTTAAGCTCCGATCACCATCGTGAACTCACAAAGAATGAGATGCGCCGGATCGCCCATGTGCCGGCGCGCATGCCGTGCAGGACGCGCCTCCGGATCCGGATACATTTTCAGCCACTCACGGTTCAGCGCCTCCCTGTCGTCCAGGTCCGCAAGCCAAACCGTAAGCTTGATGATGTCGTTCGGACTTCCTCCAGCACGCTCGGAAAGTTGGCGAACGTTGGCGAACATATTTCTGCACTGACCATCGAGATCCGCGGGCAATTCCCCCGTGTCGGGGTCTGCGCCGATCAAAACGCTCGACATCACGAACGGACCGATCCGGCACGCATTCGGGATCGGATTTTGATGCTGACGGCCGATGCGTATGCTTTTCTGGGTCATCGCTGCGTCCGCGATTGCCTGACGATTGCGCGTAGATAAGTCACGTTGACAGAGCCTCTATTGTTGAGCGGATACGCGATCGAGAACAGCAAGGTCCGACGGCGAGAGCACGAGGGATGCAGCTCTGGTCACGCTTTTAGACTGATCGATATTCGTCGCGCTCGCGATCGGCGCGGTGACCCCCGGCTGCGCGATCGTCCAGGCCAGCGCGACTTCCGCGACTTTAGCCTTGTGCTGCGAAGCGATTTCATCGAGCGCCGAAAGGATGGCGAGACCGCGCTTGTTCAAGTATGGCCGGACCCCGCCGCCACGAACACTTTGGCCAAGGTCACGCTCGCTTCGATACTTGCCGGTGAAAAATCCCTGCGCGAGAGCATAATAAACGATCACGCCGATCGCTTCTCGCATGCAAAGGTCGCGCAACTGCGCCTCAAACGCGTTACGGTTATAGAGGTTGTATTCCGGCTCCAGCACCTCGTAGCGCGGCAGCGATTTCTGTTTGGCGGTGACCAGCGCATCGCCAAGCTGTTTCGCGTCGTGATTGGAAGCGCCAATAAACCGGACTTTTCCGCTTTCGATCAAATCCCGGTAAGCACCGAGCGTCTCTTCATACGGAGTTTCAGGCACCGGCCAATGCGACAGATAGAGGTCCACGAAATCCGTCCGAAGACGCCGCAATGACGCTTCGATGGCGCGCTTGATATGAGTGGCCGAGATATCCCGCTTTCCCTGCCCAACGTCCGACCCGACTTTGGTGATGACCACCACTCGATCGCGATTCCCGCGCGACCGCATCCATTTCCCGATAATCGCCTCGGACTCGCCGCCGACGTTTCCCGGCACCCAGCGCGAATAATTGTCGGCCGTGTCGATTGCGTTGAACCCGGAGTCCACAAAGTGATCGAGAATCTCGAACGCGGTTCGCTCATCGACCGTCCAGCCAAAAACGTTCCCCCCTAGAACCAGAGGAGCAATGTGCAGGGTGGTTCGGCCGAGCCGTCTCCTATTCATGCAATCAAGCCCGATGTGCGCCGTTAAGCCCGATAGGCGACGCAGGTCTGGTTCTGCTCGCCCAGCTTCTCAACGCCGAGCCTCACGACGTCTCCCGCTTTTAAGAACTGCGGCGGATTCATCGACATGCCGACACCGTGCGGCGTGCCGGTCGCTATGATGTCGCCAGGCAGGAGTCTCATGAACTTGCTGGCGAAGGAAACCAGGTGCCTCACATTGAAGATCATCGTCCTGGTGTTGCCCGTCTGCCGCCGCTGACCGTTGACATCGAGAAACAAATTTAAATTCTGCGGATCCGGGATTTCATCGGCGGTAACAAGCCAGGGTCCGACAGGACCGAATGTTGGGGCGCTTTTGCCTTTGTTCCCATGGCCGGTACCTTCGAGTTGCCAGGCACGCTCGGAGAGGTCATTGCAGACGCAGTATCCTGCGACATAGTCGAACGATTTTTCTTCCGGCACGTTATGCGCAGCCGTTCCAATCACGACTGCGAGCTCCACTTCGGCGTCAACCTTGGCAGCGCCCTTTGGGATGATGACGTCGTCGTTGGGACCGCATATGCACGACGTGGCCTTGCTGAAAATCACGGCTTCTTTCGGGATCGCACTCTTTGTTTCGGCGGCATGATCCGCGTAATTGCGGCCAACACCGTAGAAATTCATCACGCCCGCGACGCAGGCTCCAAGCCGCACATTTTGTGGCGCAACCGGCAGGGTCTTGGGATCAAGAGCGCGCAATTTGGCGAGCATCTGAGGCGCGATCGCCGACCCGTTGATGTCAGCCACAACAGAACTCAAATCGCGGATTTTGCCTTCGCTATCGATCAAACCCGGCTTTTCCGAACCGGCAGCGCCGAAACGAACCAACTTCATTTTTCTCTCCTCGAAAATTACGTCGCGCGTATCCGTTTCGCTCAAAGGGCGAGCTTGCCCCCAATGCGCTCCGCAAATGCGGCCGCAAATGAGCGCAGCTCAGACCCAAGAACGATGGAGCTCTTCGTCAAACCTTCTTCCGGATAGCTGAAGCTGATCCCAAGAAGGCCGTCCTCCCGATGGGGCGTCCTGACCGCCGTGCCAAAGCAATTGAGCCCGTGCACAATTTCATTTTTTTCCCGGGAGAACCCGCATCGCCGGACAAGATTTAGATCGTCGCCCAGCGCTCGACTTGTCACGATCGAATTTGCCGTCAACCCGGGCAATTTACCGCTGCGCGGCAATAACTTTTTGAGCGCTTCGGGATCGAGAGCCGCCAACAAGGCTTTGCCGTTCGCGGTGCAATGCGCGGGGACCGACCGGCCGATTTCAGTGGCACGGCCTAAATTGAGCGGTTCGCGGCCATCGTGCCGCGCGAGAAAGACGACATTCAGGCCATCCGCAAGCACCCCGAGCTGAACCGTTTGAGGCGCAGCTTTCAACTTGCGGCGGCATACTTCGTAAAACTCCTCTATTTCGCTCAAGCTGCGAAGATAGGCATTGCCGAGCTCGGCTAGACGGTAGTGCAACCGAAATCCGCGCTCATCGCGCCGCAGGAACCCAACCGCCGTCATCGTCATGCAAATATTAATGACCGACGATTTCGGGATGCCGGTTTGACGACCAAGCTCGCTGGGACCGAATGTCCGTTGCGGTCGTGCGGCCATCGCTGCGAGTATTTGAGCCGCGCGGGAAATCGCAGGCGATGTAGACTGTGACGACATCTTTTACGCGAAAGAGATTTGCGTCCACAGGACTTTGAACTCTTTGTATCCAGCTCCATGCTGGGCGTAGTGGCCCAACATGGAGCTTTCTTTGACATCAGCCCAAGTCGCTATCGTCAGCGACACTGACCTTCTAGCTCTTCGCAAAATGGGCTCTTTCGTCAACGACGGCGAGGTCGACACCCTTGGTCTCAGGGAGAAACAACACCGCCACAAGCACAAGCAAGTAGCAAGACACCGAAAATACGGCGATCGCCTCGGGCAGAGTGATCACCGAGGACAATGCACCGATCGCCGGCGGAACCAGGGCCGAACCGGTGCGGCCGACATTGTAAGCGAAGCTCTGAGCGGTACCGCGGATTTGTGTCGGAAAGAGCTCGGTGAGGTAGGCCCCGATACCTCCATAAATTCCCGACACGACAAAGCCCAGCGGCAAGCCAAGCAACATCGCGCCCAGGTCATTAACCGGAAGAAGCAGGTAAATTACCATCGTCACACAGCAGATTATCGCCCATGCCATGAAGTTCTTGCGCCGCCCGATGGCATCGACGAGCCAAGCCCCGGCCAGAAAGCCAAAAATGGATCCTACGGTGATGACCAACGAAAAGTTCGTGGTACCGACAACCGACAGGCCGCGTGAATTTTTCAGGAACGTGGGCAACCAGACAAGGAGACCGAGCAGGCCGCCCTGAAGGCCAACGCACATAAGGCAGGCAAGCAAGGTCCGCGCGGCATGCCCCTTGGAGAATATTGCAATGACGCGCCACCAAAGCCCTTCATTCGAGCCTTCGTGGACCACGCGTTCAAAATGGGCAGATTCCTGTCGCAAGGCAGAGCGCATGATGATGACAACGAAGACAGGAATAAGGCCAACCCAAAAGAGGACGCGCCAGGCCATGGCAGGCTCAAAGAGAGAGAACGAGATGCCAAAGGACAGTGCAGCAGCCGCCCAACCAAACCCATAGGCACTCTGGACGCATCCGACGGCTCGCCCGCGGTCTTGTGGGCGCACAATCTCGCCGATCATGATCGCGCCGACCGCCCACTCGCCGCCAAATCCAAGTCCGACGAGCGCGCGCAAGATCCCAAGCTGCAAGGGCGTCTGGGCAAAACCGCACAAAAATGTAAATCCGGCGTACCAGATGACGGTGAACATCAGCACTCGCGCGCGGCCAAAACGGTCGCCGAGGATGCCGGCAATCCAACCGCCGAGCGAAGCCGCGAGCAAAGTGCCGGTCGCAATAAATCCGGCCTCAACAGCGCTCATGTGCCAAAGGCCGATGAGCGTCGGGATAACGAAGAAGTAGAGCTGGAAGTCCATAGCGTCGAGGCCCCATCCGCCCCAGCACGCCCAAAATGTCCGCCGCTGCAGCGGCGTCAGATATTTGTACCACCCAAACATTTCCGTCCCCATTTTCGTTTGTGAGTGAATTTTCTTGTTCGAGCCGACCGCTTTTTTGCGATTCCCGTTCGCGCGCTCAGCGAACAAGGCGCGGTCGAGACCGCCCGGATCCTTTGACGCAAGTTAAGCTGAGGGGGTGATGGGCAGTCAACATTCCACTGATCGCCGGTCAATATGCTGACCGAAAAGTTTGGCAA
>Ga0134126_10006209_pt1 | contig 14965 bp, 9 predicted proteins | sample KB31752_FD_96881 | JGI IMG/M metagenome (GOLD analysis project Ga0134126, IMG submission 96881) | Terrestrial soil microbial communities with excess Nitrogen fertilizer from Kellogg Biological Station, Michigan, USA - KB3-175-2 | ecosystem: Environmental > Terrestrial > Soil > Unclassified ...
AGGATTTTCGCCGGCTCGAGGGCGACCTCGCGGCGGCGGACGATCTGCGCACCGACTCCGATCCCTCGATGCGGGCGCTCGGCGAGGAGGAATCCCTCGAGGCACGCCGCGCGCTCGATTCCGCGGGCGAGGAGTTGAAGCGCATGCTCGTGCCGCGCGATCCCCGCGACGAGCGCAGCGTGTTCCTCGAAGTGCGCGCCGGCACGGGGGGAGATGAGGCGGCAATTTTCGCCGGCGACCTGGTGCGCATGTACTCGCGCTATGCCGAATCGCAGCGCTTCACGGTCGAGATCCTGAGCGAGAGCCTCGGCGAGCACGGCGGATACAAGGAGATCGTCACCCGCATCGCAGGCCCCGGGGCGTTCTCGCGGCTCAAATTCGAGTCAGGCACGCACCGCGTGCAGCGCGTGCCGGCGACCGAGGCCCAGGGACGCATTCACACCTCCGCGTGCACCGTCGCGATCCTTCCGGAGCTCGAGGAGGTCGACGAGATCGAGCTCAATCCGGCCGAGCTGCGGATCGACACCTTCCGCTCCTCGGGCGCGGGCGGGCAGCACGTCAACAAAACCGAATCCGCCGTGCGCATCACCCACCTGCCCACGGGAATCGTCGTCGAGTGTCAGGATGAGCGGTCCCAGCACAAGAACCGCTCGCGCGCCCTTTCGCTCCTCAGGGCACGGCTGAAGGCCGCCGAGGAGGAGCGGATCGCGGCCGCGCAGGCCGAGTCGCGCCGGCTGCAGGTCGGAAGCGGCGACCGGTCGGAGCGGATACGCACCTATAACTTTCCTCAGGGGCGCGTGACCGACCACCGCATCAACCTCACCCTCTACAAACTAGCCGAGATCATGGACGGGAAGCTCGACGAGCTGCTCGCGGCGCTTCAGCAGGAATATCAGGCGGAGCAGCTCGCCGCCGAGGGCCTGAGCTCCTAGAGACGAACCGGTGCGGCCGCCGCTTGGTATCACCGCAGGGTGGACCGCGAAGTGGATGCCAGCCGGCACCGCGTTATGTTGCATTGCCGCGACAGAAATTGCAGAGATGAGTCCCGTCTCTGCCTGCTAGTGGATATTGCGGTGCGCCGTTCTTCTGCTATGGTGCGCATCCAGAACGGACCAACCTAATACACTCAAGGAAGAACTTCGGGGGCATTCGAGTCGCATGCGCACGCGCCCTGAGGGCCGTGCCGAGGGGTGTTGTTGACCCGTGAGTTACGGGACACCGCCGGACTCGCAGTGTACTTTGCCTTGCGGGAGCGGAATCAATCCGTCCGCAGCACGCGCGCGTCGCGGCCCGCCTCAATCCGTCCCTGCTTCGCCCTCTGAGAATTGATTCGGAGTCGAATTACATGCCCACCCAGCCCGCCACGCGCGAAAGCAAGCGCCGCCGTCCCCGGCCCGCCGCACCGGTCGGAAACGGAGATGCCACCGAGCACAGCACGCTTGATCTGCGCGAGCTGCTGCGGGCGTTGCAGTCGGTACGCGACGGAGACTTCTCCGTGCGGTTGCCGAGCGATGAGGTCGGGCTCGCCGGCAAGATCGCGGACACTTTCAATCACATCGTCGCCTCCAATCAATTCCTCTCCGAGGAGCTGAAGCGCGTCGGCCAGGTCGTCGGCAAGGAAGGCAAGACCCAGCATCGCGTCTCGAGCGCGCGTCACGGCGGCGCATGGCGCGACATGGAGGACTCGGTCAATACGCTCATCCAGGACCTGCTCTGGCCGACCGCACAGGTCACGCGTTCCATCACCGCCTTTGCGAAGGGAGATCTCTCTCAGACGATGCCGCTCGATGTGGACGGCCGCCCGGTCGAGGGCGAGTTCCTGCGGACCGCCACCGTCGTGAACGCCATGATCGCGCAGATGAGCGCGTTCACCTCGGAAGTGACTCGCGTCTCGCGCGAAGTGGGCACCGAGGGCAAGCTCGGCGGCCAGGCGGTGGTGCCGGGACTCACGGGCACCTGGAAGGACCTCACCGACAACGTCAACTACATGGCGAGCAACCTCACCGGCCAGGTGCGCAATATCTCCGAGGTGACGATCGCGGTCGCGAGCGGCGACCTCTCGCGCAAGATCACGGTGGACGTGCGCGGAGAGATCCTCCAGCTGAAGGAGGCCATCAACACGATGGTCGACCAGCTGCGCTCGTTCGCCTCGGAGGTCACCCGCGTTGCGCGCGAAGTCGGCACCGAGGGCAAGCTCGGCGGCCAGGCCGTCGTGCCGGGCGTCGCCGGCACCTGGAAAGACCTCACCGACTCGGTCAACGCGATGGCGACGAACCTCACGAGTCAGGTCCGCAACATCGCGGAAGTGACCACCGCGGTCGCGCGCGGCGATCTCTCGCGCAAGATCACGGTCGATGTGAAGGGCGAGATTCTCGAGGTCAAGAACACCGTCAATACGATGGTGGATCAGCTCAACGGCTTCGCGGCCGAAGTGACCCGCGTCGCGCGCGAGGTCGGCACCGAGGGCAAGCTCGGCGGCCAGGCGATCGTCCCGGGCGTCGCCGGCACCTGGAAAGACCTGACCGACAACGTCAACTCGATGGCGAGCAACCTCACCGGACAGGTGCGCAACATCGCCGAGGTTGCAACTGCCATCGCAAGCGGAGATCTATCGAGAAAGATCACCGTGGACGTACGCGGCGAGATCCTGCAGCTGAAGGAGACCATGAATACGATGGTCGATCAGCTGCGCTCGTTCGCCTCTGAAGTCACACGCGTCGCCCGCGAGGTCGGCACCGAGGGCAAGCTCGGCGGCCAGGCTTACGTGCCGGGCGTCGGCGGCACCTGGAAGGACCTGACCGACAACGTCAACTCCATGGCCGGAAACCTCACGGGCCAGGTGCGCAACATCGCCGAGGTCGCAACCGCCATCGCCCGCGGCGACCTCTCGAGAAAGATCACCGTCGATGTGAAGGGCGAGATCCTGCAGCTGAAGGAAGCCATCAACACGATGGTCGACCAGCTCAACGCGTTCGCCGCGGAAGTCACGCGCGTCGCGCGCGAGGTCGGCACGGACGGCAAACTCGGCGGACAGGCCGAGGTGAAGGGCGTGAGCGGTGTCTGGAAGGACTTGACCGACAACGTCAACTCCATGGCGGCGAACCTGACCGACCAGGTCCGCAACATCGCCGAAGTCGCAACCGCCATTGCCCGCGGCGACCTCTCGAGAAAGATCACCGTCGATGTGAAGGGCGAGATCCTGCAGCTGAAGGAGACCATCAACACGATGGTCGACCAGCTCAACGCGTTTGCGGCCGAAGTGACCCGCGTCGCGCGCGAGGTGGGCACCGAGGGCAAGCTCGGCGGTCAGGCCGACGTGAAGGACGTGAGCGGCGTCTGGAAGGACCTGACCGACAACGTCAACTCCATGGCGAGCAACCTCACGGGCCAGGTGCGCAACATCGCCGAGGTCTCGACCGCCATTGCCCGCGGTGACCTCTCGCGCAAGATCACGGTGGACGTGCGCGGGGAGATCCTGCAGCTGAAGGAGACCATCAACACGATGGTCGATCAGCTCAACGCGTTTGCGGCCGAAGTGACTCGCGTCGCGCGCGAGGTTGGCAGCGACGGCAAGCTCGGCGGCCAGGCGATCGTGCCGGGCGCAGGCGGTACGTGGAAGGACTTGACCGACAACGTCAATTCGATGGCGAGCAATCTCACCGGACAGGTGCGCAACATTGCCGAGGTCGCAACCGCCATCGCCCGCGGCGATCTCTCGAGAAAGATCACGGTCGATGTGAAGGGCGAGATCCTGCAGCTGAAGGAGACCATCAACACGATGGTCGATCAGCTCAACGGATTCGCCGCGGAAGTGACCCGCGTCGCGCGCGAGGTGGGCACCGAGGGCAAGCTCGGCGGCCAGGCTCTTGTTCCGGGCGTCGCGGGCACCTGGAAGGATTTGACGGACAACGTGAACGTCATGGCCGCGAACCTCACGAACCAGGTGCGCGGCATCGTGAAAGTGGTGACCGCGGTCGCGAACGGCGACCTGCGCCAGCGCCTCACGGTGGAATCGAAGGGCGAGGTTGCCGCGCTCGCCGACACCATCAACAGCATGACCGACACGCTTGCGATCTTCGCCGATCAGGTGACGACGGTCGCCCGCGAGGTCGGTGTCGAGGGCCGCCTCGGCGGCCAGGCGCACGTGCCGGGCGCCGCGGGTACGTGGAAGGACCTCACCGCGAACGTCAATCTGCTCGCCGCGAACCTCACGACGCAGGTGCGAGCGATCGCCGAAGTGGCGACCGCCGTCACCAAGGGCGACCTCACTCGCTCCATTCAGGTCGATGCACGCGGCGAGGTGTCGGACCTCAAGGACAACATCAACGCGATGATCGGCAACCTGCGCGCGACGACCGATCGCAACACCGAGCAGGACTGGCTGAAGACGAACCTCGCGAAGTTCAGCCGCATGATGCAGGGCCAGCGCGACCTCGTCACCGTCGGCCAGATGCTGCTCTCGGAGCTCGCGCCGCTCGTCAACGCCCAGCAGGGCGTGACCTACGTGATCGACGCGCCGGAGCAGGGCGAGCCGTATTTGAAACAGCTCGCCGTCTACGCCGATCCGCACGAGGGTCCCGACCCGCGCCGCTACCGGCTCGGTGAAGGCCTCGTCGGGCAGTGCGCGATCGAGAAGCAGCGCCTGCTGCTCGAGGACATTCCGCGGGAATCGATCCGCGTGCGCTCGGGCCTGCTCGCGGCCGCGCCGCGCAACATCATCGTTCTGCCGGTGCTCTACGAGGGCCAAGTGAAGGCGGTCATCGAGCTCGCCTCGATCCACGAGTTCACGGCCTCGCACCTGTCCTTCCTCGAGCAGCTGACGGGCAGCATCGGCGTCGTGCTGAACACGATCGAGGCGACGATGCGCACCGAGGGCCTGCTCAAGCAGTCCCAGCAGCTCGCCACGGAGCTCCAGACGCAGCAGAAGGAGCTGCAGCAGACGAACGAGGAGCTCGCGACGAAGGCGCGGCTGCTTGCCGAGCAGAACGCGGAGGTGGAGCGCAAGAATCAGGAGATCGAGCTCGCCCGCCGGGCGCTCGAGGACAAGGCCGCCGAGCTCGCGCTCACTTCGCGCTACAAATCCGAGTTCCTCGCGAACATGTCGCACGAGCTGCGCACGCCTCTCAACAGCATTCTCATCCTCGGCCAGCAGCTCGCCGAGAACGCCGACGGCAATCTCTCCGGGCGCCAGGTGGAGTTCGCCAAGACGATCCACGGAGCCGGCACCGATCTGCTCAACCTCATCAGCGACATCCTCGATCTCTCGAAGATCGAGTCGGGCACGGTCACCGTCGAGTGCGAGGATCTCGCATTCACGCATTTGCGCGAGACGATCGAGCGCAACTTCCGCCACGAGGCAGATGCGCGCAAGCTCACGTTCTCGACGAACTTCGACCCGCATCTCGGCCGCTACATCTCGACGGATTCGAAGCGCCTGATGCAGGTTCTGAAGAACCTGCTGTCGAATGCGTTCAAATTCACCGACCACGGCGGCGTGCGGCTGCACATGGGACTCGCAACGGGCGGCTGGACGTCCGAGCATCCGGTGCTCTCGAAGGCCCAGAGCGTCGTCGAGTTCTCCGTGAGCGATACGGGAATCGGCATTCCGCCCGAGAAGCAGAGGATCATCTTCGAGGCCTTCCAGCAGGCCGACGCCGGCACCGCGCGCAAGTACGGCGGCACGGGCCTCGGGCTCGCGATCAGCCGCGAGCTCGCCCATCTGCTCGGCGGGGAGATCAGACTGTCGAGCGTGCACGGCAGCGGCAGCACGTTCACTCTGTATCTGCCGCTCGTGTACATGGGTGCAGCCTATGGTCGCAGCGTGCCGGCGCGCGGCGAGCCGCACGCCGACGGCGAGGCCTCCGTCGCCACGTCGTTCCAGCCGATCGTGCTGCCGGCGCCCCGCCCGGAGGAGGTCCCGGACGACCACGACAATCTGAAGCCGGATGACACCGTCCTGCTCATCGTCGAGGACGACCCGCACTACGCCAAGGTGCTCGTCGAGCTCGCTCGGCAGCACGGCTTCAAGGCGCTCGTCGCCCGAAGCGGCACCGGCGCGCTCGCGCTCGCGCGCAAGCACAATCCTACCGCCATCTCCCTCGATGTCTTCCTGCCCGACATGCTCGGCTGGACGGTGCTCGACCAGCTGAAGCGCGATGCCGCGACGCGCCACATCCCCGTGCAGATCCTCACGGTTGAAGAGGAGCGCCAGTACGGGCTCGAGCGCGGCGCGTTCGCGTACATGAACAAGCCGCTGACGACGGACGGCCTCGAACAGGCGCTCGAGCGCATCAAGGCCTTCTCGGCGAGCCGCGTGCGCCGGCTGCTCGTCGTGGAGGACGATCCGGCCGAGCAGCTTTCGATCGCCGAGCTCATCCGGCACGACGACGTCGACATCACGACGGTCGGCACCGGCCGCGAGGCGCTCGCGGTGCTCAACGAGCGTGAATTCGACTGCATCGTGCTCGATCTGAAGCTCCCGGACATGTCGGGCTTCGATCTGCTCGCCGAGATGCAGGGGCATGCGAAGGTGCGCAGCACCCCGGTGGTGGTCTTCACGGGCCGCGAGCTCACCGACCAGGAAGAGTCGGAGCTGCGCAAGAACGCGAAGAGCATCGTTCTGAAGGGCGTGCGCTCGCCGGAGAGGCTGCTCGATGAGACCGCGCTGTTCCTGCACCGCGTGATCGCGGACCTGCCCGAGAGCAAGCAGCGCATGATCGAGACGCTGCACCAGAGCGACGAGGCGCTGCGCGGGCGCAAGGTTCTGGTCGTCGACGACGACATTCGAAACATCTTCGCCTTGAATAGCCTGCTCGAGCGCCACACCATGGAGGTGATGAGCGCGACGAACGGCCAGGATGCGATCAAGCTCGTCGAGGGCACGGAGGATCTCTCGCTCGTGCTCATGGACATCATGATGCCCGAGATGGACGGCTACGAGACGATGCGCCGCATTCGCGCGAATCCCCGCTTCCGCATGCTGCCGATCATCGCGCTCACCGCGAAGGCCATGAAGGGCGACCGTGAGAAGTGTCTCGAGGCGGGTGCGTCCGACTACGTCGCAAAGCCGGTGAATACCGAGCAGCTGCTCTCGCTCGTGCGGATGTGGCTGCATCGTTGAGCTCCGCGCGCCCGATGACAGTCAATCCCTCGATGCCGCGGCTTCTCGAGTCCGGCCGGCCGCTGTCGGCCGGCGAGATCAAGATCCTGCTCGTCGACGATCAGCCGGCGCGGCTCCTGTCCTACGAGAGCATCCTCGATGGGCTCGGCTACGGCATGGTGCGCGCGAACTCGGGTCTGCAGGCGCTCGAGCAGCTGATGAAGGACGAATTCGCGTTGATCCTGCTCGATGTGAGCATGCCCGGCATGGACGGCTTCGAGACCGCGAGCCTCATTCACGAGCATCCGCGCTTCGAGCGCACGCCGATCATCTTCGTGACCGGCGTGAACGTGAGCGAGCTCGACCAGCTCAAAGGCTACAAGCTCGGCGCCGTCGACTACGTGCACGTTCCCGTCGTACCCGAGATCCTCCGGAGCAAGGTCTCGGTGCTCGTCGAGCTCTACTGCAAGCGTCGCGAGCTTCAGTCGCTCAACGAGGAGCTCGCGGCCACTAACGAGGAGCTCGCGGCCACGAACGATGAGCTCGCCGCTGCAAACCGGGCGCTCGAGCTCGACAAGGCACGGCAGCTCGAGGCGCTCAACCGCGATCTCAGGTCCGCGAACGTCGAGCTCGCGACCGCCAACCGGGCGCTGCAGGCGGAGATCGAAGTACGAGCGGACGTCGAGGAGCAGCTCAAAGCGGCAGATCGGCACAAAGACGAGTTCCTCGCGATGCTCGCCCACGAGTTGAGGAATCCCCTCGCGCCGATTCGCAACGCCGTGCATATCCTGCGCGCGAGGACGTCCGCTGACGCGGAGGACCGGTGGGTGCAGGACGTGATCGACCGCCAGCTCGGCTCGCTCACTCGCCTCGTCGACGATCTGCTCGACGTTTCGCGCATCACGCGCGGCAAGATCAACATTTCGCGCGGGGCCGTTGCGCTCGGGGCGATCGTGCACAGCGCCGTCGAGACGGTGCAGCCGCTGATTTCGGAGAAGCAGCAGCGACTCTCGCTCGATGTGCCGGACCCGGAGGTGCTGATCGACGGCGATCTCACGCGCCTCACTCAAGTGATCGGCAACATCCTCTCGAACGCGGCGAAGTACACCGATCCGCGCGGGGTGATCGCACTGAGCGGCCGGCGCGACGGGGAATGCGTGGAGATCCGAGTGCGCGACGAGGGCACCGGAATCGCCGCCGCAGATCTCCCGCGCATTTTCGAGCTGTTTACCCAGGGAGAGCAGAACACTCAGCGCGCGCTCGGCGGCCTCGGCATCGGCCTCGCGCTCGTACGGCGCCTCATCGAGCTGCACGGCGGCACGGTCGTCGCGCGGAGCGAGGGCGAAGGTCGCGGCAGCGAGTTCATCGTTCGGCTGCCGCTGCGCCCGCGGGAACCGTACCTCGTACCGGTACACGCGCCCGCGCCCGCGCCCGCGGTAGCGCCCGCCCACGCAAATAGTCAGCTGCCGCCGGGCTCCGCGAACCGCACCGGCCGGCGGCTGCTCATCGTCGACGACAATCAGGACGCGCTCGACAGCCTCGCCGCGCTCATGGAGATGAGCGGCCACGAGGTGCACATGGCGACCGACGGAGAATCGGCGCTCACGGTCGCGGAGAGCTGCCGTCCCGAGGTCGTGCTGCTCGATCTCGGCCTGCCGAAGCTCGACGGATATGAAGTGGCGCGCCGCCTCCGCGAAGTGCCGTGGGGCCGAGCCGCGATGATCATCGCGCTCACCGGCTGGGGTCAGGACGAAGATCGCCGCCGCACGCGCGAGTGCGGCTTCGACTCCCACATGGTCAAGCCGCTCGACCTCGACGCGCTCATACGGCTGCTCGGCTCCCCCGAAGTTACGCATTCTTAATGCCGGCGTAAGCCGCCCGCAAGTGTCCGGCGACTAGCGTGTCGGATACCTCGGGCGGCGTTTTTGCGACCGCCCCGGGGTCCCCCCATCAACGGACTTGAGGAGGCCGCCATGAGAAGGTTTGCATCCGCTCTCGCTGTCGCTTCGCTCTTTGGGTGCTCGTACGCGTTCGCGCAGGCTCCGGCCCAGCCCGCCCCGCCACCGCCGACCGCTTCGCCCAGTGAATCGCCCGGCGCCACGGCCGCACCCGGCGAGTCGACCGGCGAACACGCCACCTCCGGGAAGCACATGTCAAAAAAGGCGTGCTCTAAGCAGGCCAAGACCAAGCAACTGACGGGCGATGAGAAAAAGCAGTTCATGAAGGACTGCGAGCACGGCAAGGCCACGGAGTGATCGTTTGACCGCACGGGGGGTCTTCATAGCCGCGGCGTGCGCGGTGATCGCCGGCTGCGGGGCGGCGGCGTACGCGGCTGATGCCGCGACGCCGAGCGTCGTCACTGCGCATCCGCCGCTCGAGGCCGTGCCGGCAACTCCTGGCGCGCGCGCGCAGCAATCGCGCCTGCGGCACTGCGCGGCTGCCGCGCGCGCGAAGCATTTGAACGGGCATGCGCGCGAGAGTTACGTGAGGAGCTGCGCGTCCGCGCAGCATTCCGACCCGACGAAGGCGAAGGCGGCGCGCTGACCTCGAGTCAGGCCGCGCGGGAATCGCGTTCCGCGGCGCGGAAATCGAGCATCACCTTGAGCCCCGGCTCGTTGTCCGCGAGCTTGAGGTCTGCGTGATGCAGGCGCGCGATCGCCGCGACGAGAGACAGGCCGAGCCCCGTTCCGGCGATCCCTGCCGCGCCCGGCAGTCTCACGAACGGCTCGAGAACGTTCTGCCGCTCGTTCTCCGGAATTCCGGGACCGTCGTCCGCGATCGTCAGGCGCGAGCGCTGCCCGAGGCGCTCGGCCCGCAAGTCGATGCGGCCGCCGGCGGGCACGTATTTGAGCGCGTTCTCGATTAGATTCGCGACGACCTGCGCGAGCAGCTGGCGGTTGCCGCGCACATCGCACCCCGGATCGGTCTGCACCGTGAGCGCGAGCTGCCGGTCACGGGCCGCGGGCTCATACAGGTCCGCCATGTCGGAGGCAAGCTCGCCGAGATCGACCGCCGCACTGTTCGCCACGGAGATAGCGGATTCCGCCTGCGCGATCTGCAGCATCGTCGAGAGCGTGCGCTGCACGTGGTCGAGCTCCTGGAGCGAGGCATCGACGCCGTCGAGCAACGCCTGATCGGCGGAGGGGCTGCGGGCTGCATCCTCGAGCCGTCCTCGCAGCCGGTAGAGCGGCGCGCGCAGATCGTGCGCGGCGCTGTCGAAGCTCGCGCGCAGCACCTGTGTCTTCTCGGCCAGGCGATCCACCATCGAGTTGACCGCCTGCGCGAGCGCGTCGAATTCGTCCTGCGAGCCTCTCACCGGGAGCCGCCGCGTGAGGTCACCGCCCACGATCGCATCGCAGGTCTCCGCGGCCCGCTGGACGCGGCGGGTGAGCCGCCGGCTGAGCCAGCTTCCCGCGAGCACGCCGATGAGCGCGGTGGCCACGATGCCCCAGAGCGTTGCGGTGCGGAACGTCGCGATGAAGCGCCGCTCCTGCGTCACGTCGATCCCGACGAGCAACCGATACCCGCCGACGAGGGGCACGATGTTCGCGCGTACGGCGTGCAGCACCAGATCGTCGTTGGGCCGGCGTGCAGAGAGGGGGAACTCCGTCCAACCCTCGCGCGGAATGCCGCTGGGCCAGCTCGAGATATTGCCGCCCTCCTTGACCAGATTTCCGTCGACGAGCAAATAGACGGCGCCAGTGGTGCCCCAGCTGTCCGTACGCCACGTGAGCTCGTCGGCGAGCTGGGGGAGCCCTCCGCGATGGTACTCGTCCTTGAGCCCCTCGAGCTCTGCCGTGATGACTGCGTCGATCTCATCGATGAGACGAGTCTTCGTGATCTGATAGATCGTGCCGAGGAGCGCACTCACCCCGAGCGTGAAGATCAACCCGTAGCTGAGCGCCAGGCGGAATGCGGATGTTCTAAGCGGATTGATCTTCATCGCGGATCACGTAGCCCGCGCCGCGGACGGTGTGAATCAGCGGCTTGCCGAAGCCCCGGTCGACTGCCTGGCGCAGGCGGCTCATGTGCACGTCGATGAGATTCGTCTGCGGATCGAAGTGCAGATCCCACACGCTCTCCAGGAGCATGGTGCGCGTGACGACTTGCCCGGCGTGGCGCAGCAGGAATTCGAGCAGCTTGAACTCGCGCGCCGTGAGATCGATTTCCCGTCCACCACGCACCACTTGCCGGGAGAGCAAGTCCATCTCGAGATCGCACACTTTGAGCCGGGTGGGAGCGGCATCGGGCGCCGCGCTTCGGCGCAACAGAGCCTCGACGCGTGCGAGCAGCTCCGAGAACGCGAATGGCTTGGTGAGATAGTCGTCGCCGCCCGCCTTCAGCCCCTGCACGCGTTCGTCCACGGTCCCGAGCGCCGAGAGCACGAGCACCGGCGTGCGCAGTCCCTGCTCGCGCAGGAATTTCACGAGCGCGAGACCGTCCATGTGCGGCAGCATGCGGTCGGTGATGATGAGATCGAATCGCCCCTCGGTCGCCTGGAAGAGTCCGTCGCGCCCGTCGCCCGAGTGATCGACCGTGTAGCCGCTCTCGCGCAGCCCCTTCAGCAGGAACTGCGCGGCTTCCTGGTCGTCCTCGATGAGGAGCAGATGCATCAGCGCTTCTCAGCATGGACGTCGGAGCCGATGCGGGCGTCGCCGCCCGGCCCGGAGCCCTCCCCGGAGGATGCGGGGGCGCCTGAACCCGTCGTCGCGCCGCGCAGCTCGGCGCGCCGCAGCAGGTCCGCGTAGATTGCGAGGATCATGGCCGACTCGAACGGTGCGAGGATGGATCCCACGATCACGCCCGCCATCTCCGAGATCGAGGCAACCAGCGTCCGGTCGGCAACGCCGGTGATCGCGATCGAGGCCGAGACCGCGGTGAGGATCGCGACGAGCAACAAGTACGCTGTGAGCGTCGTCAGGATGACCAGCACGATGAGCAGCGCGGTGCGCCGCCACTCACCGCGCACGAGGCGGGCGGATTCGATGAGCGCCCGCACCGGGCCGCCTGCGCCCCCGATGAGGAGCGCGGGCGCGCCGAAGGCGAGCGCAACGGCGAGATACAGGCCGGGCGCGACGAGCAGCAGCAGACCGAGCGTGATGCCGGCCCAGGCAATGAGCGTGAGAGCGACGAGCTGCGGGAATTTCCGGAGCGAGACTCCGAGCTCGGCCCTCATCGAGGTCGGCCGGCGCCTGCCGAGCGCGTCCTGCCGCAAGAGCAGCGCCCCCCACAGCAACAGGAAGATCGCGATGCCGATCCCGTACCAGGTCCACCAGGTGCGGTCGTGCTCGAGTGCGTGCTCGAGTGTCTCGGGTGGAAGGCGCCCGGAGAAAAGATCGTAGAAGTTGGCGAGCTCTCCGGCGATGACCAGCAGCGCACCATAAGGCAGGCAGTGGCCGAGCGTCGCGCGAAAGAGCCGGAAACCCGACTCGAGCACCTCGCCGATCGACTGCGGGCGAGACGGGGGATATAACGAGAGCCGCACCATTGCTTTCATTCTAAAGGCATTCCTCGAGCATGGCATCGAGCCGCAGTCCCGACCCCTCGACGACCGGCGCGCTGCTTGATGAGGCCGTCGCACGTCTCGCGACGGCGGCGGGACCCCCCGGGCCCGGGAGCCATCGCCTCGATGCCGAGCTGCTGCTCGCCCACGTCCTCGGTACATCCCGGGCCCGGCTCAAGTCCCATACCGAGGAGACCCGCACACCGAGCGAGCGGCAGGCGTATTTCGCGCTCATCGCGCGCCGGGGCGCAGGCGAGCCGGTGGCCTACCTCACCGGTACGAAGGAGTTCTGGTCGCTGCGTCTTGCCGTCGCGCCCACTGTGCTCGTGCCGCGTCCGGAAACGGAGCTGCTGGTCGAGCGCGCACTCGCTCTGCGCCGCGAGGCCGACGGGGAAGTCGCAGACCTCGGCACCGGATCGGGTGCGATCGCACTCGCGTTCGCCCGCGAGCGGCCCAGGTGGCACATCGTCGCGACCGATGTTTCCGCCGCGGCGCTCGAGATCGCCCGGCGCAATGCCGCCGATACCGGCGCGGGGAACGTCGAGTTCCTCGAAGGCAGCTGGTTCGCACCGCTCGAGGGACGCCGCTTCCATCTGGTTGCGAGCAATCCGCCGTACATCGGCGCGGACGATCCGGTGCTCGCCTATCCGCCGCTCACGTACGAGCCGCGCAGCGCGCTCACGAGCGGGGCCGATGGGCTCGCCGCCCTGCGTGAGATCGTTCGTGCCGCGCCGGCGCATCTCGAGCGCGGCGGTTGGCTATTGCTCGAGCATGGTGAGGCGCAGGCTGCCCAACTCGCGCGCGAGCTTGTCGTGCGCGGGTTCACTCACGTACGCTCGCACCGGGATCTCGCCGGTCACGAGCGCGCGACAGAAGGGCGATGGGCGAGCGGGCTGGGGTGAGCACGAGGGCGTCACGTGAAAGTACGATTTCAGACTTCCAGCGGCGATTTCACGATCGACCTCGACGAGGCGGCCGCGCCGATCACCGTGGAGAATTTCCTGCGCTATGTGGATGAGGGATTCTTCGATGGCACGGTTTTTCACCGCGTGATCCCGGGATTCATGATCCAGGGTGGCGGCTTCACGACCGATTTCACACAGAAGCGCACGCATGCGCCGATCGAGAACGAGGCGACGAACGGGCTCAAGAACAAGCGCGGCACGCTTTCCATGGCGCGGACGAACGACGTGCACAGCGCCACCGCGCAGTTTTTCGTGAACCTCGTGGACAACGATTTCCTGGACCACAAGCCCGGCAGCTACGGCTATGCGGTGTTCGGTCGCGTGACCGAGGGCATGGACGTGATCGACCGGATCGCGGAGGTGCGCACGGGCCGGCGCAAGGGCCACGATGACGTGCCGGTCGAGGACGTCTCGGTGCTCTCCGCCCGCCGGATTGAGGCGGCAGCCTGAGACGGGCCTAAGCCGCTGAACCGCCTGCTTCGCCGGCTCGTCCTCATCCTTCTCTCGCTGGCGCTTGCGAGCGCTCTCCCCGTCGTGCTGCTCAGATGGTGGAATCCGCCGACGAGCGCATTCATGCTCGGCGCCAGGCTAGATGCGGCGCTCGCGCACGACCGGACCTATCGGATGCGCTACGAATGGGTGGATCTCGAGCACATCTCTCCGAGCGCCGCGCTCGCCGTGATCGCCTCGGAGGACCAGCAGTTCCCCTTCCACGCGGGGTTCGACTTCCGCTCCATCCGGGAAGCCGTGCGGGCGAGCGAACGGGGCAAGCGGCTGCGCGGCGCGAGCACGCTCACTCAGCAGGTCGCGAGGAATCTCTTCCTGTGGTCCGACCGCAGCTTCATTCGCAAGGGATTCGAGGCCTGGTTCACGGTGCTGATCGAGACGCTCTGGCCGAAGGAGCGGATTCTCGAGGTCTATCTCAATATCGCGCAATTCGGCCGCGGGGTGTATGGCGTGCAAGCAGCCTCCGAGGCGTACTTCCACGAGTCGGCCGCTCGCCTCACACGTGAAGAGGCTGCGGTGCTCGCAGCCGTGCTCCCGAACCCGCACCGGCTGCACGCCGAGCGCCCATCACGATACGTCCTCGCGCGGAGAGATTGGATCCTCGGGCAAATGCGCCAGCTCGGCGGCAGCGCCTACTTGAAGAGCGTTGAGCCGGAGCGGCGGCAGCTCGCCCCGCAAACGCGGACGGTTTCCCGCGAATCAGTGCACTGAGCGCGGACCATCGGTCGGTGCGAACAGCGCCTCGACGTCCGAGGGCTCGAACCGATAGAGACGATCGCAGAAATCGCACGTCACGGTGACCGCACCCTGCTCTTGCAACACGTCGCGCACCTCCTCGGCACCGAGCGTCTGCAGGAGGGCCGTGACGCGTTCGGGGGTGCAACGGCACTC
>Ga0134126_10006212_pt1 | contig 14962 bp, 15 predicted proteins | sample KB31752_FD_96881 | JGI IMG/M metagenome (GOLD analysis project Ga0134126, IMG submission 96881) | Terrestrial soil microbial communities with excess Nitrogen fertilizer from Kellogg Biological Station, Michigan, USA - KB3-175-2 | ecosystem: Environmental > Terrestrial > Soil > Unclassified ...
ACACGATGGCGGCCCTCAACTATTACAAGACCAATGAAGGGCATGGCTGGATGGGGGTCCGGTTCCAGCTGGAGCCGAATGGCGCCTTCAACGACGTTGTGATCCATGTCAAATTGCGCGATAACGACAGCGTGCTGCAACAGCAGGCGGTGGGCACCCTGGGGGTGAATTTGATCTACGCCTGTTTTTATTACCATACCGTTCCGACCGTATTTTTGCAATCGCTTGCGGACAACCTTTCCAAGGATTCGTTTCAGATCGATATGATCCGGTTCGAAGGACCCGATTTCAGCAAGGTCGACAACCGGCTGATGAGTCTGCACCTCGTGAAATTCGGGTTTTCGGATGCCGCCCTTTTTGGTCCCGACGGCAAGAATCTCCAGCCGTCCGAGATACTGCACAAGAAACATATCGTCGTGGTGCGCGGTCGTTTCCGGCCGGTGATCAACGTGCATATGGACATGCTGCATACGGGCGTGAAACAGTTCCTGCAAGAGTCCGATGTAGAGAAGGACCTTGTAGAGGTCGTCATGGAACTTACGCTGCAGGCGCTAAAAGAGCGAAATGCCGATGCTTCGGCCGAGATCGACGAAAAGGATTTCCTCGAGCGCGTGGATATCCTTTGTGCGCTGGGACAAAAGGTACTGATCTCCGATTTCCACGAATATTATAAACTCGTTTCCTATCTCTCCAAGATCACGCCGTTAAAGATGGGCGTGGTCATGGGATATCCCAACCTCGAATATATCTTTTCCGAGGAACACTACAAGGATCTCTCGGGCGGTATCCTCGAATCCTTCGCCACGCTGTTTAGCCGGAACGTGAAACTGTTCATCTATCCCACTTTGCGGAACGGCGTCATTATGAATTGCCTCCGGTTCAATCTGCCGCCGCATCTGATCGACCTTTTCCGCTACCTGATCGCCAACAACAAGATCGAGGATATCCGGCATTATGAAGAACGCAATCTGCAGGTCTCGACGGACAAGGTGCTGGACATGATCAAAGCCGGCACGGAAGGCTGGGAGGATTACGTACCCGCAGAGGTGGCGACGATCATCAAGGACCGGTGTCTGTTCGGCTATCATTGTGAAGTCAAGCAGGCCCTATGACGCCGGCCGAACTTCCGCAGCTCCGGCAATTTGATACCACCATTCGGCAATGGATCGATATGCTCGGGGATTATACCCTGGAGATGCTGCACCGGCCGCCCCGCCCGGGGTCCTGGACGTTGGGTCAGGTGTATATCCATATCATAGACGATACCGGCTGGTTTGTAGGCCAGATGAAGGAAGCCTTGCTTAGCCGGGTTGATGCGGACAAGACCATGCATCCCGATGCGCGGGCGATGTTCGACCGGAATGGTTTTCCCGATCTACAGATCGAAGGACCTGCCACCAATACCTATATCCCGCAACCTCAAAGCAAGGAAGAGTTGGCGCGGCAGCTGATGGAAATCAAAACGACTGTGGATGCCCTGTTCCGCGATTTTGATCCGGCGGTGTCGACGGGGAAGACGCGCCATCCGGGGCTGCATTTTTTTAGTCCGCTGGAGTGGCTGCAGTTTGCCGAGATGCATATGCGGCATCATCTGCGGCAGAAGCGGCGCATCGATGAAGCGCTGTCCGGCGGAGTCGAAGGCGACTGATGCGGCTGACGCGACTGTTGCGGCTGACACCCGAAGCCGGGTGGATGTGGGTTAGCCCGCCCGCGCGAGCCGGAGCAGGATGGGGAAATGGCCGGGTAGCAAACCGGCTTCGCCCCAGGCCGTTTTGAGCCGGGGCTCGACGAGACGGACGGGGTTCTCGCCTTTTTCTTTTTGATAATGTTTGACGGCCGACCAGGTTTCGATATAGCCTATGAGGTGATCGAAGGACCATTGCACGTCGATGGTAAAGGCAAGGGCTGGCAGATCGGCATAAGGAAATGGGATGGTTTGGTAGTTCTCGTCGATATAGCGCCGTTCTTTGTCCCAATAAGGACCGACGACCTTGCGATAGAAGTCCGCGATGACTGCGTCGACGGCGGCGTTGAACCGGGGGAGATTGTAGCCGATGACGGCCAGGATGCCGCCGGGTTTGAGAGTCCGGTGAACTTCGGCATAAAAGGCGTCGAAATCGAACCAGTGGATGGCCTGTGCGACGGTGATCAGGTCGAAGCCATGATCCGGAAAATCGGTTTTTTCCGCTGGCTGCAAGGAATAGTGGATATTGGGCAGACGGACGGCGTTATCGAGCTGTTGCCGGCTGATATCGGTGGCCTGTACATTTTGAAATACGGATGCCAGCCGTTGGGCGATCTGGCCGTTGCCGGTTCCGCAATCCCAGGCGGACGCTTTGGACGGTGAAAGGCTAAACAGGTGATCGAAGAGGGCTTCGGGATAGGTCGGCCGGAACTGCGCATATTTATCGGCCCGGGTAGAGAAATTGTCTTTCATCCTATGCTTATCTTTAGAACGGCTAAATATACGACTTACCTAAGATCAGGCGCGGGGCGCTTGTACCAAATTGTTCGAACTTGAAAAAGCCTTGTGCGGGTCATCCTCGATTGTTTCCCGAAATTTAAGGGTAAACACTTGACCATGGATAATTGGATCAAAGCCGGACGATTGTTCTTTGCCCTCATGATCGTGGGGCTCGCGGGCCAGCAGCTTCACGACGGGTATTTCAGACCCGTACTGGTACCTTCTTATGCTACTCATTTTCCCGGGGAGATCGTGTTGGTCTATCTGCAAAGCGCCCTTTTGATCGTGGCAGCTGTGGGCATCGTCCTTAACAGGCAGGGCCGGACGCTTGCCCTGGGGCTGGCGGGGCTTTTCTTCGCCCTTTTGCTGTTCTGTCATATTCCCTATGAAGCGTTTGTCGATCCCGCCGGAAAAAGCATCGGGGGATGGAACAACGCGCTGAAGGAATCGGCGATAGCGGGCGGGGCGCTGATCGTCGCAGGTTCTTACCGGGGAGGTTTTGGCTATGGCCGGATCTTTTTTGCCGTGACGATGATCGTATTTGGCGCCGAGCATTTCATGTATGCGCAATTCGTCAAGTACCTGGTGCCGGATTGGATCCCCTGGCATCTTTTCTGGACCTATTTTGCCGGGTTGGCGCTGATCGCGGCGGGGATAGGGTACATCCTGCGTGTCCAGCTGCGGCTGGCGGGGCTGTTGTTGGGCGGGGCGATCTTTATCTGGTTTCTTGTGCTGCATATCCCCCGGGCCGTCGTCGCGCCCCCGACCGATAACGGCAATGAGCTGACGAGCGTCTTCGAGTCGCTGGGTTTCAGCGGCATCTGTTTTCTCATTGCGTATAGCTATGCCCCGCGGATGGCGGTGGCGCGTTTATCGGCGCATCCCGAGCTAGTACAGTAACTTTGGTCTATGCTTTATTTTACCCAGCTCATCTACATCAAACCCGGCCAGGAGAAGGTATTCGATGAATTCGAAGCCGTGGCGCTCCCGCTGATCGCGCGTTATAATGGAAAATTGTTATTCCGCATCCGGCCGGATGACTCCGCCTTTATCGAAGGGGAAGGCCGGGCGCCTTATGAGATCCACCTCGTGAGCTTCCCCGAAGAAAAGGATTTTATCGCCTTTGGCAAAGACCCGCTGCGTGCTTCCTTTGTGCATCTCAAGGAGGCATCGGTAGAGCGCATTGAGCTGATCAGGGGAGCGATGGTGTAGCCGGCTCAAGGCGATACGGCCGGACGGAGGGCCGCCCGGCCGTCGCTGATCAATAAAAGAACTGTTCCGAAATGATCCGGCCGTCTTTTATCTCGTAGAGCATGATCTGATCGATCTTAACTCTGCCGAAACCATCCGCGGTGATATCTACCATCCGGCCTACCGAAAAATGATTCGCCGCTATGGTCGGACGGGTGGTGGAAGCGCCATGGACATCCTTTATCTTCTGTACAAAGTCGGTGGCTTTTTTGCGGACCGCCGCTTTCCCCTGGGCATCCTTCATATAAGGGGAGTGGGCCGGCTCGATGCTTTTTACGTTTTCTGCGAAAAGCTCGTCCTGGATCTCGAACCATTGTTCTTTTTGCGCCAGCTCGTCGAATCTGGCTGCTACTTCCTGAATAGTCATTGTTGCTTGATTTAATGAGACAAAGCTATAGGCGGGGAGGCGGTAGGGGCATATTGAAAATGGAGAATTTCGGAAGCTAATAAAAAATTGAGCGGCGTGGACGCCAATAAAGAAAAAGTGGCGGGCTTGCGACAATGGACGACGGAGCATTGGGGAAAATGAGACTCCGCATCTACTCTTCGCGGAGGCGCTCGTCGGTGTAGGTGATCGTGGTGCGGCCGTGGGGCCAGGGTTTTCCGTGCTCGTCCACGCTGACGAAGACCATTTTATCGATCGTGAGGATGCTTTTTTTGGTGATCTTATTGCGGACCTCGCAGGTAAGGGTGAGCGAAGTGCGGCCAAAGTGGATTGCTTTGATGCCCAGCTCGATGATATCGCCCTGGCGGGCCGAGCTGACGAAATTGATCTCGGACATGAATTTGGTCACGCAGCGGTTGGTGCCCAGCTGGATGATCGTGTAGATGGCGGCTTCTTCATCGATCCAGCGAAGCAGGCTGCCGCCAAACAGGGTTCCATGGGCGTTGAGGTCTTCGGGTTTGATCCATTTGCGGGTATAGAAATTCATGGGGCAAATTTACGACAAAGGTTAAAAATCGAGCGATGTCGTGAAAACGCTTGCAGGGCTGGAGGTGCATCCGGAGGTGTTGGAGTAACGAAAACTTTCGTAACTTCTGCGCATGAACTTCAGGAAAGCCAACAATATCGCAGGATGGATCGTTTGTGCCATAGCCTGTACCGTATTCATTCTGACCAGAGAGGCGACGGCCAGTTTCTGGGATTGCGGTGAGTTTATTCCGTGTGCCTATAAACTGCAGATCTCCCATCCGCCCGGGGCCCCGCTTTTCATCCTGCTGGGCCGGTTGTTCATCATCCTTTTTAGCGGAAATATCGATGCCACCACGGCTAATGCTCACGCGGCCGAACAAGTGAACCTGCTATCCTCCATGAGCAGCGGGTTTGCCATCCTTTTCCTTTTCTGGACGACGACGCGGCTGGCCAAAAAGTTGCTGGTTAAGAAAGGGGAAGCCGTGAGCAGGGAGAAAGCCATAGCCATCATCGGCGCCGGGGCGGCGGGCGCGCTGGCGTTTACCTTTTCGGACTCCTTTTGGTTTTCCGCGGTGGAAGGGATCGTGTTCGGTGTTTCCCCGGTCTTCATTGCGATGGTCTTCTGGGCCATCGGCAAATGGGAGGAACAGGCGGATCAGCCTGGCGCCGACCGGTGGATCATCCTGATCGCTTATCTCATCGGGTTGTCGATCGGGGTACACCTGTTGAGTCTGCTGAGCATCCCTGCGGTTGTCATGACCTATTATTTCCGGCGATTCAATTATTCCCGTTGGGGGATGGTGCTCGCCCTCCTGGTCGCCTGCGTGCTCACGGGGGTGGTCCAGATATTGATCATCCAGGACACCATCAAAGTGATGGGGTGGTTCGAACTGCTGTTCGTCAACGATCTGAGTCTGCCCTTCAATTCGGGATGTTATTTTTTCCTCTTCTTACTTGCGGCGGCGATCATTCTGGGACTGCGCTGGGCCATCCGGAAAGGCCGGTCCGCCGTAGCGCTGGCCATCCACTGTTTCGCCTTCATCCTGATAGGCTATTCTTCCTATGCCGTGATCCTGATCCGCGCGAATGCCGGTCCGGCCATCAATATGCAGAATGTCAACAACCCCATCGATCTGGTGGCCTATCTCGACCGGTCGCAGTATGGCTCATGGCCCGTGTTCAAGGGCGCTGATTTCACCGCCCGGCCCACCGGCTACAAGGACGAGGGGAATATCTACGACAAAGACCTGCATACCGGCAAATACGATGTGGTAGGTAAGAAGACGGGCCCCGAATACGACCCAAGCGATATCCACCTTTTCCCCCGCATCTGGGACACCGATAACAGCCAGGGACATGTGGACTACTATAAACAATGGCTGGGCATAGACGGTACCGAACCGCCTTCGGCGTCGGACAACCTGCGATGGCTGATCGGCTACCAGTTCAACTGGATGTACTGGCGGTACTTTATGTGGAATTTTGCCGGGCGGCAAAACGATCTGCAGGGGACGGGCAATCCAAGGGACGGGAACTGGATATCGGGGATCTCGCCGCTGGACAACTTGCGGCTGGGAGACCAAAGCAAACTGCCGGATTCGCTCAAGCACAACAAAGCGCGCACGACCTTGTTCCTCCTGCCGCTCCTATTGGGTATCCTCGGGCTCGTCTATCAATGGAAGCGGCAGCGCACGGATGCGTTTATCGTCTTTTTGTTGTACTTCTTTACAGGGATTGCCATCATCTTGTATCTAAACCAGGCAGGCCCGCAGCCGCGGGAAAGGGATTACTCGCTGGTGGGGTCTTTCTATGCCTTTTCCATCTATATCGGGTTGGGTGTGCTCTATGTCTATAGCCTTATCCTGAAGAAATGGAAAGAGGGCGGCCGCCCGGCTATCCTCGCCGTCCTGCTGTGTCTGGTGACGGTGCCGCTATGGATGGCTATCCAGGAATGGCCGGCGCATGATCGCCACAAGAAAACGCTCGCGAGGGATATCGCGGCCGATCACCTGAACTCGTGTCCGCCGCAGACCGTTCTGTTCACCAGCGCCGATAACGACACCTATCCATTGTGGTATGCGCAGGAGGTCGAGAACATCCGGCCGGATATCCGGGTGATCGTAACAAGCCTGCTTGGCACGGATTGGATGATCGATCAGCTCCAGACGAAGGTCAATGAAAGCAAGCCCATTCCCTTTAGCTGGGCGCATGAAAAATATGTGGGGGACAACCGAAATTATATTCCTTATTATGACAAGAGCTCCTTTCCCAAAGACAGTAGCATGAGCCTGAGCGATGTCATGGCGTTCATGGCAAGCGACAGCAATCAGCTGCAAACGCAAAGCGGGGAGAACCTCAACTATATGCCGACGCGGAATTGGTATATACCCTTCGACGGGGAAAGGGTCAATTTTACCTTTCCGGGCAGCATCCTCTACAAGAACGATATGGCGGAGCTGAATGTCATTGCCGCCAACAAATGGGAACGACCGATCTGTTTTACCTATCCGCCTTTTGGCCTTGGCCTGGATGCTTACGTCGAGAACGAGGGGCTGGCCTACCGGCTTACACCTATCCGGCAAAAGGATTCGGTGAATGGGGGCATCGATCTGAAGAACATGTATAGGAACCTGATGACAAAATTCCGGTTTGGCGGTGGTGAAAAGCCCGACGTCTATTTCGATGAGAATGGCCGAAGGGAATTGCTATCGATCCGGGGAGCTTATTCCCAGCTCGGCAGCGCGCTGGCGTTGAGTGGAAGACGGGACAGCGCCCTGAAGGTGCTGAACTTTGGGTATAAGATGATGGACCCTACGACGCTGTCTTACGGCATGGTGTCTTCGCAGAATATGCAGGATATTGCCTCTTTGCAATATGCCACTGCCTTTTACCAGGCCGGGGATATGAAAATGGCGACACTTATCGCCAATGCCACCATCCGGGATTGCCAACAGCAGCTTACCTATTATAATTCGCTGGGTGATGCGGGTGCCAATTATTTTCAACGGGATCAGCAAACGGCCACTGCGATCATCAGGCAGTTAGAGGGGATGCTGGTCATGATGAACCCGGGTAAGAAACCATAAGGATAAACGTATATTTGTTAGCCATCATGAAAATACGAGCTGTACGTACGAAGCTATACAAATGGACCGGTCCGGTGACCACCGGCGATACCATCTTCGCCACCCCCGTGAGCCTGCTGCCTTTTCAACGCGATTCCCAGGCGGCCTACCGCTTCTTTAGCTGGCTGGTGGTGGAGGTGGAGACCGACGAAGGTCAAACCGGAAACACATGGCCCATAGCCTCGGGAATCTCGAACATCATCATTTCAAATACGCGAGCCACCGTATCCCCTTGCAAACACATGTCCATTTCTTTGGCGCCGACGCCTTTAGCTTTGGCAGCGGGTTCGGTCTGCTGGATGGCGATGTCATGGAGATCAGCTTGGAAGGCATGGGCCGGCCGCTGCGAAACCCGCTGAAACAGATGAGGCAAAAGCAAACGTTGGTAAAGGTCGTCCCGCTATGAATGGTCCGGTTCAGGTCAACCGCCCCTCCGGCATGCGTTGGGTAATGATCGGCCTGGCCTTTCTGGCCACGGTGCTGAACTATGTCCACCGGCTCGCTTTCAACTATCTCAGCGCCGACGGCGCGTTGCGTCATCTGATCCCCGACGATGTTTTCGGTTATCTCGGTTCGGCATTTTTTATTGCTTACATGATCTCGAATGTTTTTTCCGGCTATGTCATCGACAGGCTAGGGGCGAGGTTGGGCTATATCTGCTGTATGCTTTTCTGGACGACGGCAGGCCTCCTTCATGCCATCGCCCGTACGCCTTTGCAATTTGGCGTCTGCAGATTTCTGCTCGGCATGGGTGAAGCGGGTAACTGGCCCGCGGGTGTGAAGGTCACCGGCGAGTGGTTCCCGCCGCGTGAGCGGTCTACGGCTTCCGGTATTTTCAACAGCGGCAGCGCCCTGGGCGCTATCATCGTGCCGCCGCTGGTACCCGTTATGGCTGGCGGTCGACCTTTGTGATCCTCAGCATTTTCGGCTATCTGTGGGTAATTTTGTTCCGCCTGATCTATTATACGCCGGCGCCCTTGCGGTATGCTATTCGAGAACGCCTGGTGCCCCCTATGAAGTTGTTGCGGACGAGGTTTGTTTCTTCGTTTCTGCTGGGCAAAGTATTTCTGGAGCCCGTGTGGTATTTCGTCACCTTTTGGCTGGGGCGTTATCTTGTCGACGTCTTTCACTGGGACCTGAAGAAGATCGGTTTTTATGCGGTGCTGCCTTTTCTCATTGCCGATGCGGGGAACATCTGCGGCGGCTATTTTACCCAGTGGATCATTCGCCGGGGGACGCCCATTCCCCGCGCCCGCAAGCTGGCGGTGGTCCTTTCCGGACTGCTTATGGGACTGTCGTTGCTTTTAGGACCGCTGCTGATTGGCTCGCCTATTTCCGCGCTGATCCTTTTGGTTTCGCGGGTTTCGGGTATACCTCCTATACCGCCAATTGTCTGGCGCTGCCTGCGGATGTGGTGCCGAAAAATGCGGCGGCGTCGGCGTGGGGCCTGGCGTGTATCGGGAATGGGTTGGGCGGCGCCGTTTTCCAAAGTGCCTCCGGGGTGACGTTGAAGTCCGTGTCCGCGCTTCATGGGTATACGGCGGCGTACAACGTTTTGTTTATCGGGTTTGGCGTTTCCGCGCTGATCGGGGTGGCGATCTTTCTTTTTGGGATGGGGCCGATCGTTCGGGATGACGCGTTGCAGCGGTATGTGGAGGGCGATGCATAAAAGAAAACCCGCAGCTTTTTTGCCGCGGGTCTTAAATGCCATGCGTTTCCTGATCCACGCAGCACGGATTCGGCGAATATCCTTCCAAATCGCTCCCATGCAGGGGAGGTTTTATAGAGGTGTTGCAGGTGATCATAGTACAAGTAAAATCGTATGGCAAAATGAGCCAAATGAGGCCAAACCTTATTCCTTTCGCCATCAAAAACCGTCCATACGTCAAGTAAATATCCAAACGGCACCCGGATCAGATAGATTTGTAAGGTCCTGTTACACATATAAATAAATTCCTTTTTATGCAACGGTTAAATTATAAAAAGATCACCTTTTTGCTATTACTGCTGTTTAAGACAGCGCTTGGGATTTCTCAAATAGCCCCCGCCCCGGTGATCCGGGAAGAAGCCTTTTCTGCCGCTACTCCGGAAGAAGAGGGATTCTCCTCGAAAGGATTAAGCGAGATATTTACCTATGTGAAAGAAAAAAAGCCCAATATCCATAGTCTTTTAATCATCCGGAATAAGAAGATCGTACTCGATGCCTATTTTTATCCTTTTCGTGCGGGTCTACGACATGACATCGCCTCCTGTACAAAATCAGTAACATCCCTGCTTATTGGCATAGCCATAGACAAAGGTTATTTAAAGAGTGAAGATCAACTGGTCTCTTCCTTTTTCCCGGAGCTCAAACTTAGAGGAAAAGAGTTTGAATCGTTATCGATCAAAGACCTGCTCACGATGAAGTCGGGTTTAGATTGCAGCTGGTCGAATGAAGATAGTCTCTTCAATGACTTATTTCCATCGGACAATTGGCCAAAATTTATTTTCAATATCCCGTTTGTCGCGGCCCCCGGGCAGCTTTTCTCCTATTGCAGCTGCAATTATTATTTGCTGGCTGAAATTATTTACCGGGCAACGGGACTGGCCCCCGAAGATTTTGCAAAAAAATATCTTTTTAATGAGTTGGGGATAACGTCGGTTTATTGGTCGAAAAATAAGCAGGGCATCAATTACGGGTGGGGTGACCTTTGCCTGCAACCACATGATCTTGCCAAGATCGGTCAGTTATTGTTAGATGGCGGCAAATGGAACAATAAAACCATTCTTTCCGCGAGCTGGGTAAAAAAGGCCAAAACGATGACCACGGTATTTCCAAACGGGAATGGTTACGGCTATGGTTTTTGGATCGATAAGGATCATGCTTTCAATATGGAAGGCAGGGGCACACAACGACTACACATCGATTCCATCCACCACGCCATTGTCGTGGTGACGGGAGGAGGGCTAAGTGACGAAGATAAGGAAGGGATCGGTCATCTTATCGGGTATGCGATCCACTCCGATAAAGCATTAAAAAGCGATCCCGAAGGCTTTGATACCTTTAAAAAAATAGAAGGGCAGGCGGCAACGACGATGATCGATACGCCGCGGTACATTTCCGACGGTACGGAAAAGCACAGGCTTTTCAATAAGTCGATCGTCTTCCCCAGGAATAGTTTAGGGATAAAGATCGCGGAAATCATCGCGGAAAAAGGAGATCTGTCCCTTCTATTAAAGCCAGCCGGGGAACAAACGGTCATCTATCCCTTGGGAAAGGATGCAGCCTATAAATTTTATCAGGATGCCGGTTCGGGTCATTTGTATGCGTTAAGAGGCTATTGGAAAGCCGGCAATGAATTCGAGATCGAGTGGAATATGCTATCCAGGATCAATAAATATTTGATCGATTTCAAAATTGGGGATAATGGAAGCGAGGTTTCTATTAAGGAAGGGACCCATCGGATCAATGAAGCTTTTCCGGTGACAATAGGGAGCAAAAAATAGTTGCCACTTTAAAACCTTACGAGATCAAGCATCTGACAGGCGACATGCGCCACCACTGCCGCCTGACCTGCGGCATAGGCAGCATTCCGAGCGGCGCCTTTTAAATCTCTCGCCGCAGCCATGGCATGACCAAGGCACCATGACCCCTATCTTTTGGCTCTCACGATGACCGCGCCGTCCCCATTTCCCCGCCTTCCCGAGCAGGTGTCTTCCACAACGGTCGCCCTGGCCGAGTCATCGGAAAGCCATGTTACTTTGTATTTTCCCCAGTATTGAAGGCCGCAGGAACTATCGGCGAATGCCACTGTATTCCCGGTCACCTTATATTGGCCCCCCACCTTCCACTGCTGGCCGGTGAAAGTGGCCTCGAAGGTTCCGTTATCCCTGAACACCATATTACCCTTTGGCCCGTTTCCATAAGTGGCATTCCAATGCCCGACAAGGCTATGCCCTGCCAGCGTCAATGCCAAACCGATCGCCGCGAACAGCGGCAAAACAAGAAGGTTCTTTTTCATGTGTTTTGTTTTTTATGGTTTTGTTAAATACCACAGCGGCTCGGCGTCGCCGGGAGTGTTGTCCGAAAGGTTTCCGACGATGATATTGTGTGCGCCGTTGACGGAACCGGTAAAGGTGAAGTTGATGGTGTTGAACTCCGTATACTTCATCGTCACCGTCGCGCCGCTGACCGTATAGGTCCCGAAAGTCACCACCTGGCCGGCCGTGTCCGCCAGGGCGGGGCCCGATGCCGTATCGGTTAATGAAAGCGCCTGGTACATCCGGAACGTACCGTCGCTTTTGAAAAGCACATTGGCGTTCCAATAGTCTTCCGCGGGGTCTTCTTTATAGGTCCAGAACCCATCGATCCAACCGGTCGCGGACGAGGACCCTTTATTGTTGTCCTTTTTACAGGCCGGCAGCAGTATAAGCGCCGCCAACGCCCATTTTTTCCAACTGTTCATAGCAAAAGGTTTTAAAGCTTGTTTTTTAATTGCTCAGCGGCTTGCCTCAATCCGTCCAGGGCATGACCATCGAGCCCCAGCCCGTCCCGCAGCCGTTTCAATATTCCGCCCGCGGTCTCCTCAGAGGCGCCGCCACCCGTCAGCTGATCGATCCCCTGGTTCGAAAGGATCGATGCGGCGGTATTGAGCAGATCGCTGCCTGCTTCTTTTATCTTTTCCGTGTCCGGATTCCCACTGGCAATCGACTGTATCACAGTCTCGACATCGGTCTTGATCCGGTCCGTGTTTATCGGGCCATTCGCTGGCCCGGTCGATGTTTGATCAAAAAGTCCCATATAGTTTAGTTTAAAGTGACAATTTTGCCATGCTGCGCCGGTATCGCTCCGGGCTTCAGCGACATGATGGTATTGATCTGGGCCGCGGGGATCTCTACGACCCGGATGACCGCCGGGATATGGTTCTGCGCATAACCCGCGGCGATATTCGATGACGTAGCGCTTAGATAGATATACAAACCCGCGTCGTCGAAATTCGACGTGAGGCTGACCTGCGCCTGAGCGGACACGCCGTTAATCGTGTAGTTCGTAACAAACGACGCCGGCAGCTCTATCCAGGCTGTCATGCCGGCATCCGTAGCCGTATCATTCGGACCCCCGAGGAAATACCGGATATAGGACAGAACAACCCCATTGTCGACGACCGCCTGCGGGATCGTGAAACCCGTGGTCTGCGCCGCTGAATTGTTATAGGGAAGCATGATCTCTTCATACACCGGACCGCCCCCCACTAAAGAAGTCGGCACCACCCAGCTGTAGGGCAGATTGTGCTGCACCTTGTTCACAAAATCATATGTGATGGTATTGTTGACCTGCAGCGACAATCCCGTCGCCGGCCACCCGGTGCTGGTCTTCGGTCCATACATGATCGCATGCGTGTCATCGATATAGTAGTCACCCACTGTCCCGATATTGGCCGCGGGCGCACCGCTCCCGCTATAGATCACGCTTCCCGCTTTCCCTGCCGCGCCGGTCGTACCCTGAGGGCCTTGTGGTCCTTGTGGCCCCTGCGGTCCCTGTGGTCCTTGTGGCCCGGGAGGTCCCTGTGGTCCGGGAGGTCCCTGGGTACCGCTGCCACCGCCCAATAGGATCGGCTGCCCCCAGCCGTTAGCAGTTTTCGGGCCATAGAAATTCCCGGTACTCCTGTCGATATAATAGTCTCCGATATTCCCGAGATTGGCGGCCGGCGCCCCGCTCCCGGCAAAGATTTGACTCCCAGCCACACCCGCGGGCCCTGCCGGCCCCTGCGGCCCCTGCGCCCCCCGCAACAGCATAGGCGTTCCCCAGCCATTTGCAGTCTTCGGTCCATACAGCTCATAGTTGGTAGCGTCGAGATAATAATCTCCAATATTCCCGAGGGTAGAAGCCGGCGCTCCACTGCCACTGTAGATCTGGCTTCCGCTTGTACCGGGCGCCCCCACCGCACCCGGTGGTCCTTGCGGCCCCGACGGTCCCTGCGGCCCCGAGGGCCCTTGTGGCCCGGCAGGCCCCTGCTGACCGGATCCACCCTGTCCATTGGTCAGATTCAACGGGGTACCCCAGCCCGCATCCGTCTTAGGGCCATACAAATTGCCCATACTCTTGTCGAGATAATAATCGCCATCCTGCCCCAGCGATTGGGACGGCGCTCCGGTACCGGCATAGATCTGGCTGCCATCCTTACCCGCGGGTCCCGTTGCACCAGGGATACCCTGCGGTCCCTCCTTTGCGCAGGAAGTGAGCAGCGAACAAGCCCCAAGCACCAGCAACACCGCTATCACAAGAGAATAAATCTTACTTTTCATGACTGCTTTTTTTAGGGAATCGTTATATGAACAGGTTTACTCATCGCGGAAATTGCCGGCCGGTCGCGGTATACCACTTTGATGGCATAGTCATATCCGCCGCTGCCGGCCTCATCGTCCTCCCCGGATGACGCCTCCTTGTCAAAAGAGTGCCAGGCGCTCAACGCACCGTGATTGAAGCCCCGGTAGACCACAAAAAAATATTCGCCTTTATCCTTATACTGCCAGCTCAACCGGACATGGTGATGCTTGTCATCCAGCCGGACCTGCAAACCGGCGGGAGCCGCCAGGCTGTCTGTCGCACGGTATACCACATGCACCGGTGACGACCATTCGGACCGCACACCGGTACTGTCGATCGTTCGCGCCGTATAATAATAATCGGTATTGACGCTGATCGTGTCGCTAAAAAAAAGAGACCGCCTGTTCCAGTCCTGGGCCATCTTTCCGACCAAGGCATAACGGGCAGGCTGACCGGCATCCGGGGTTTTCAGCTGACCGGCATCCGGGGTTTTCGGCTGACCGCGCATCCGTGCGATCTCATACCCTGCTGCACCCTCGCTCCGGCTTTCGATCCACTCGACCGTCACCCGGCGGGCGGCAACCGTAACGGTTCCCGCAAGGGGCGCCGACGGCGGAACGACCACCAGCTTCTTCAACATAGCCGGCGCCGAATAGGCCGAATGGTTATTGCTGTTGTCGACCGCCACCACGGAATACCATACCCGCCGGTTCAGCGACCGCATGGAAACGGTATCGACAAAACTTGTGTCGGCCAATAACACGTGCGTCACCTGCGCAACCTGGTCCCTCGCGCCATACGCGAAATAGACTTTGTATCCTTTCAGATCGGGTTCATGGTTGGCCGCCCAATGCAGCCGCACTACCCCTATCGAATCGATCGACCCGGCCACCCGCACCGGC
>Ga0134126_10006213_pt1 | contig 14960 bp, 13 predicted proteins | sample KB31752_FD_96881 | JGI IMG/M metagenome (GOLD analysis project Ga0134126, IMG submission 96881) | Terrestrial soil microbial communities with excess Nitrogen fertilizer from Kellogg Biological Station, Michigan, USA - KB3-175-2 | ecosystem: Environmental > Terrestrial > Soil > Unclassified ...
AGCGTTTGTCGTCGTTGCCACAACGGCGACATTCTTTGTCGTCGTTGCCACAACGGCGACATTGATTCAGGGTGGGCGCCGGGTTGGCCGCGGACGGCGAGGGGCAGGGAACGGAGATGGCCGAGTACGAACTGGTGATCCGGGCGGAACGGGCGGTCACGCCGGAGGGCATCCGGCCGGTGACGGTCGCGGTGCGGGACGGGCAGATCGCCGCGGTCGCTGGGCCTGGGGAAACGCCGGATGCCGTCAGCGTCGAGGAACTGCGCGGTTCCGAGGTGCTGCTGCCTGGGCTGGTGGACACGCACGTGCACGTCAACGAGCCGGGCCGCACCGAGTGGGAGGGCTTCGCGACCGCGACAAGGGCCGCCGCCGCGGGCGGGGTGACCACGCTGATCGACATGCCGCTGAACAGCCTGCCGCCGACGACCACGACCGCCGCGCTGGCGGACAAGCGCGCCGCCGCCCGGCCGTCCGTGCACGTGGACGTGGGCTTCTGGGGCGGCGCGGTGCCCGGCAACGTGGCCGACCTGGACGGACTGCACCAGGCCGGGGTGTTCGGCTTCAAGGCGTTCCTCGCCGACTCCGGGGTGCCCGAGTTCGGCCTGCTGGACAAGACCGGCCTGGACGCGGTCCTGGCCGAGACCGCCCGGCTCGGCGCGCTGCTCATCGTGCACGCCGAGGATCCCGGCGTCCTCGCGGCGGCCCCGGCCGCGGCGGGCCGGGCATACGCGGGCTTCCTGGCGTCGCGTCCGGCGCAGGCCGAGGACACCGCGATCGCGGGCCTGCTAGCCGCCGCCGGGTGGCACGGCGCCCGGGTGCACATCCTGCATCTGGCGTCGGCCAGTGCGCTGCGGCTGATCGCGGCGGCCCGCGCGGACGGCGCCAAGGTCACGGCCGAGACCTGCCCGCACTACCTGAGTTTCTGCGCCGAGGACGTGCCCGACGGCGCGACCGAGTTCAAGTGCTGCCCGCCGATACGGGACGCGGCGAACCGGGAGGGCCTGTGGGCGGGGCTGGCGGAGGGCCTGATCGGCACCGTGGTGTCCGACCACTCCCCCTGCCCGCCGGGCCTGAAGCAACGGGAGACCGGGGACTTCGGGGCGGCGTGGGGCGGGATCTCCTCGCTCCAGCTTGGCCTGCCCGCGGTGTGGACCCAGGCGCGCCGCCGCGGCCACAGCCTCGCCGACGTGGTGCGCTGGATGGCCGAAGGGACCGCCGCGCTGGCCGGGCTGCCGGGCAAGGGCGCGATCGCCCTGGGCCGCGACGCCGACCTGGTGGCGTTCGACGACACCGCGCGGTTCACCGTGGATCCCGCCCGGCTTGAGCACCGCCATCCGGTGACGCCGTACGCTGGCCAGACGCTCACCGGGGTGGTGCGCAGGACCTGGCTGCGCGGCCGGGCGGCCGGCGCGGCCCCGGCCGGAAGGCTGCTGACAAGGCAATGACGGACTCGCATGTGAACCTGGCCGCCCGGCGCCTGGGCGCCGGGGTGATCGCCGCGAGCGATGAGTTCTTCGGCGAGAAGGAGAACCTGCTCCGCGCCGAGCGGCCCGCGTTCCGGCCGCACACGTTCGGGCACAAGGGCCAGATCGTGGACGGGTGGGAGAGCCGGCGCCGCCGGGTTCCCGGCCATGACTGGGCCCTGATCCGGCTCGGCGCCCCGGGCGTCATCCACGCCGTGGTCGTGGACACCGCCCACTTCACCGGGAACTTCCCGGCGGCGTGCTCGGTGGAGGCGTGCGCCGCCGAGGGCTACCCGTCCGCCGACGAACTGCAGGCCCCGGGGCAGGCGTGGGTGCAGATCGTGCCGCGCAGCCCGCTGGCCGGGGACAGCGAGAACCGGTTCGCGGTGACCGACCCGCGGCGGTTCACCCATCTGCGGCTGACCATCTACCCCGACGGGGGCGTGGCCAGGCTCCGCGCCGAGGGCGAGGTGGTCCCGGATCCGCGGCTGCTTGACGGGCCGCTTGACCTCGCGGCGCTGGAGAACGGCGGCACGGTCGCCGACGCCAGCGACCGGTTCTACTCACCCCCGGAGAACATGATCAGCCCGGGCCTGGCGGCGGTGATGGGCGACGGGTGGGAGACCAGGCGGCGCCGGGACTCCGGCTACGACTGGGTGCTGCTGCGCCTGGCCGAAGCCGGGCACATCAGCCAGGCGGTGCTGGACACTTCGTGTTTCCTGGGCAACGCGCCGGGCGCGGCGGCCCTGCTCGGCTGCACCGCCGGGGCGGCGGGCCCGGACGCCGCCGAGTGGTTCGAGTTGCTGCCGCTCACCGGCCTACAGCCCGACACCCGGCACCGGCTGCGGCTCGGCCAGGCCGCCGCCCGCCTGGTCAGCCATGTCCGGCTGGAGATCCACCCGGACGGCGGGATGGCCAGGCTGCGCCTGTTCGGTGAGCTGACCGCGGACGGGCGGGCCCGCCTGGGCCTGGCCTGGTTCGACCGGCTGCCCGCCGACCACGCCGCCACGGTGCTGGTCGGCGAGTGCGGGCTGACCGGGCAGGCCGCCGCGGATCTCGCCGGGCAGCGGCCGTTCAACGAGCCGGCCCGGCTGCACGCGCTGCTATCCGGCGGGGAACTGGCCAGCCTCGACGCCGCCACCGCCGCTCGGGTCCGCGCCATGATCCTCGGCTAAGCCGGGCCCCGGCCCGGTGACGAAGGAACCGGGCCGGAGGCCACCGGGGGTTCCGGGGGGTCGCTCCCCCGGGCTAGCACTGGCCCCGGCCCGGTGACGAAGGAACCGGGCCCTAGGCCACCGGGGGTTCCGGGTGGTCGTCCCCCCGGGCTAGCACTCCGGGATCGGCCAGTCCGAGGGCGAGCAGCAGGGCGGCCTGGTCGGCCAGCGAGCCCAGGTCCCGGCCGGTCAGTTCCTCGACCCGGCGCATCCGGTACCTGAGCGAATTGACGTGCACGAACATCGCCTCGGCGGCCTTGGTCCAGGAGCCCGAGCAGTCCAGGAACACCCGCAGCGTGCGGACAAGTTCGGTGCCGTGGGCAGCGTCGTAGTCCAGCAGCGGGGACAGCAGGCTGGCCCGGAAGGCCTGCCTTGCCTCGGCCGGCGCGGTGGCGAGCAGCAACTCCACAGACCCGAGCCCGGCCGCGTCCAGCACGCGGACACCGCCACCGAGCAGTGCGGCGACCCGCCGTGCCTGCCGTGCCTGGGCCAGCGCCCGGCCGATCCCGGCAACGGTCCAGCCGGCCGCGTCGCCGCCCGCGCCGTGGCCGACCTCACCGCCCGCGGCCGGCGTCTCTTCCCCCCCCGCCTGGCGGGTAACCACGCTGACCCCGAAGGCAAGGCCGAGCGCGCCCTGAGCCGCGGGGAAGACGCCAGCCATCGCGGGCGCGGGCCCGTACGCGCCGGCCAGGGCCCGGGTTGCGGCCTCTATCCGGTCCAGCACGCCGCCGGCGGGGACGAGAGCGACTGCCTCGCACCCGGACACCCCTGCGACCGGCGCGGGCAGCATCTCCTCCAGCAGCACGCGGGCCACCTGCGGCCAGGCCGGCCCGCCCGCCCCGGCACCCGGCCAGCCCTCGCCGACCGGCGCGGTGAGCGGCCGTGCCGGCGCGACGGTCAGCGCGACCGCGACCAGGGGCAGGCCCGGGGCCAGGCCACAGCGCCGCAGCGCGGCGGCGATCTCCGGGTCCCCCGGGCCGCCGTCGGCCGGACGGCCGAGCACCCGCGCGAGCGCGTCATCGGCGGCGGCGCGCACGGCCCGCCGGGCCTCCTCGTGCCTGGCCCGGTACCCCGCCGCCGCGGCGGCAAGCTCAGCGGCGATCGCGCGCCGGTCGGCGTCCCAGCCGGCCTGATCCCCGGCGACCGCGAGGAACCAGCCGGCCAGGCGGTGGGCGGGTTCGCCGGTCACGCCGAACAGCGAGTACGGCACGCCGTCGGCCAGTACGGTCACGGGCGGGGTGGCCGCGCCCAGCCAGGCCGTGGCCAGCGCGGCCCGTGCCGGGCGGCCGGGTGCCGCGGGCGCACCGGCGACCAGTCGCCCGGCCGCGGAAACCACCCATCCCGCGACGCCGAACTCGCTGGCCGCCACGTCAAGCACCGCCGCCAGGCCGACCGCGGCGCCTGCCCCGCCCGGTACCCGGCCCCCGGCCAGCGCCCGGAGCCGGGCCACGGCGGGGCCCGGGCCGGCGGACAGGCTCCGCCGGGCGGCGAGCACCTGCTCGGTGATGGCCGCGAACGACACGTCGACGGGCACCTCGAACAGCGGCAGCCCACGCCGCCGGCACGCCACGACCAGGTCATCGGGGACCGAGCCGAGGGCGGCGTCCCCGGCGGCGAGCGCCACGGCACCGGCCGCGGCCACCGCGGCGACGAAGGACTCGGAATCGGCCGGGGCACGGCGCCACATCAGGCCGGTCAGGACGATCTCGCCGCCGGTGAGGTACCGGCGCGGGTCGAGCAGGTCCGTGGTGAACACCCCGTCCACCTTCCGGTCCAGGGCGTCCTCGCCGACCAGCACGCGCAGCCGCAGGTCCGGTGCCTCGGCCAGGCTCCGCAGCAACACCGTGATCCTCCCAGCGCGACCCATCTGCGCCCTGATGCGCTGACCGCCGGAGGACGGCCAGTCAGATCTGCAGCCCGCCCCGGGTTCGTGATCATGATGGCAGATCACGCGGGGTCGGACGTGATCATGGTGTTTTGGCTGCGGGAGCGACCGAAACACCATGATCACGATCTATGAGGCTTCAGCGTAGAGCGGGTTTGTAGGAAAGCACAAACAGCCTCCCGCCGGTCGCCGCTGTTTTGGTGTTTCTGTGCCTGGCTCGGAGCCATGGCGGGGGTTCTACTGTCCGACATGGAGTTCTTCCGGCCTGCAACCTGGGCGGACGCGCTCGCCATCAAGGCCGAGCAGCCCGCCGCCCGGGCGATCGCCGGCGGCACCGACCTGATGGTCGAGATCAACTTCGACCGGTCCCGCCCGGAGGCGCTCCTCGACCTCACCGGGGTTGCCGACCTGGCCGAATGGTCGGCCGACGGCCCGGTCATCCGGCTCGGCGCGGGCGTGCCGTACACCCGGGTGATCGGCGAACTGGGCGACCGGCTGCCGGGGCTCGCGATGGCGTCCCGCACGGTCGGCTCGCCGCAGATCCGCAACCGGGGAACGGTCGGCGGCAACCTCGGCTCGGCGTCCCCGGCCGGCGACGCCCATCCCCCGCTGCTGGCCGACGACGCCGTGGTGGAGGCCGCCTCGGTCCGGGGCACCAGGGATATCCCGATCAGGGAGTTCTACACGGGGGTGAAGCGCTCGGCGCTGGCCCCGGACGAACTGATCGCGGCGGTGCGCGTCCCGGTGGCCGACGGCCCACAGCAGTTCTCGAAGGTCGGCGTGCGGAACGCGATGGTCATCGCGGTGAGTTCGTTCGCGATCGCGCTGCACCCCGAGCGCGGGCAGGTGGGCACCGGCTTCGGCTCGGCCGCCCCGACGCCGCGCCCGGCGGCCGCGGCCGAGGAGTTCCTCGCCGCGGAACTGGCCGACCGCGGGCTGTGGGAGTCCCGCGGGCCGCTGGCCGAGTCCGCGGTCCGGCGTTTCGGCGAACTGGTGGCGGAGGCGGCGGCACCCATCGACGACGTCCGCGGCACCGCCGCGTACCGGCGGCATTCGCTGGCCGTGATGGCCAGGCGCACCCTGGCCTGGGACTGGCGGTCCTACCGGGAGGAGCGGCAGCGATGCGCGTGACGTGCACGGTCAACGGCTCCGCCGCGGTCGCCGACGACGTCTGGGAGGGCGAGTCCCTGCTGTTCGTGCTGCGTGAACGGCTCGGCCTGCCGGGCTCCAAGAACGCCTGCGAGCAGGGCGAATGCGGATCCTGCTCGGTCTACCTTGACGGCGTGGTGGTGTGCGCGTGCCTGGTCGCCGCCGGGCAGGCGCAGGGGCGGGATATCCGCACGGTGGAAGGGCTCGGCAACGGCGGCGCGCTGGGCACGGTCCAACAGGCGTTCCTCGACGCGGGCGCGGTGCAGTGCGGGTTCTGCACGCCCGGGCTGGTCGTGGCCGCCGATGACCTGCTGCGCCGGGTTCCCCGGCCCGCGGACGCAGAGATCCGCGAGGCGCTGGCGGGCAACCTGTGCCGCTGCACCGGCTACGAAAAGATCCTCGACGCCGTCCGGCTGGCGGCGGCGCGAAGGCCCGGCGGGGTGACCGATGGGGGTGCCGGGTGACGACCGTCCCCGGCGCCCCCGCACCCGCTGTACCGGTCAGCCAGGACGCCGGTCGCGCGGACGCGGGCGTGGGCGCGAGCGCGCAGCGCCCCGACGGCACCCTCAAGGTGACCGGCGAGTTCGCCTTCTCCTCCGACCTATGGATGGCGGACATGCTGTGGGGCACGACGCTGCGCAGCACGCACCCCCGGGCCCGGGTCCGGTCCATGGACGTCACCCGCGCGCTGAAGGTGCCCGGAGTCGCCGCCGTGCTGAGCGCCGACGACGTGCCGGGCCGCAAGACGTTCGGCCTCGAAGCCGCCGACCAGCCGGTGCTGGCCGACGGCCAGGTCCGCTACCAGGGTGAACCGCTGCTGATCATCGCGGCCGATCACCCGGAGACCGCCCGCCGCGCGGCCGCCGCGGTTACCGTCGACTATGAGGTGCTGACCCCGGTCACCGATGCCGAGGCCGCGCTGCGGCCTGGCGCGGACCCGGTGCACCCGGACGGCAACCTGGTCCGGCACGTGCGGATCCGGAGGGGAGACCCGCAAGCGCAGGCCGACATCGTGGTGTCCGGCCGGTATCAGGTCGGCATGCAGGATCAGGCGTTCCTCGGCCCCGAGTCCGGCCTCGCGGTGCCCGCCGAGGACGGCGGCATCGAGTTGTACGTGGCCACCCAGTGGCTGCACGTGGACCAGGCCCAGATCGCGGCCAGCCTGGGCATGCCGGAAGACAAGGTGCGGCTGGTACTGGCCGGCGTCGGCGGCGCGTTCGGCGCGCGCGAGGACCTGTCGATGCAGATCCACGCGTGCCTGCTGGCGCTGTTCACCGGCCGGCCGGTGAAGATGGTCTACTCCAGGGAGGAATCGTTCTTCGGCCACGTGCACCGGCACCCCGCCACGCTCTACTACGAGCACGGCATGACGGCGGACGGGCGACTGGTCTCCCTGTCGGCCCGGGTCTACCTCGACGGCGGGGCGTACATGTCGAGTTCCCCCGCGGTGGTGGCAAACGCGGCGACGCTCGGGGCCGGGCCCTACGAGGTGCCGAACGTGGCGATCGACGTGTACGCCGCGTACACCAACAACCCGCCGTGCGGGGCCATGCGCGGGTTCGGTGCGGTCCAGGCGGCCTTCGCCTACGAGTCCCAGATGGACCAGTGCGCCCGCCGGGCCGGCCTGGACCCGGTGGAGTTCCGGATCCGCAACGCGATGTCGGAGGGCTCGGTCATGCCGACCGGGCAGGTCGTGGACTCCGCGGCCCCCGTCGCCGAACTGCTCCGCCGGGTGCGGGACGCGCCCCTGCCTGCCCGCCCGTCGCCGGGCGGGCAGGCGGGGGTCGCACCGGACCTGCGCGAACTGCCTGGCGGGGTGTCCAACACGACGCACCGCGAGGGCGTGGTCCGCGGCGTCGGGTACGCCGTCGGCATCAAGAACGTGGGCTTCTCCGAGGGGTTCGACGATTATTCGACGGCCAGGGTCCGGCTCGAGGTGGTGGTGGGCGAGCCGGTGGTCACCGTGCACACCGCGGCCGTCGAGGTGGGCCAGGGGCTGGTTACCGTCGAGGCCCAGATCGCGCGCACCGAACTGGGCGTGGACCGGGTCGTCATCCATCCCGCGGACACCACGGTCGGCAGCGCGGGCTCGTCCTCGGCGTCCCGGCAGACCTATGTGACCGGCGGCGCGGTCCAGGCGGCCTGCGCCGCAGTGCGCGCCGTGGTGTTCGGGCTCGCGGCAGGCCGCTTCGGGGTCCCCCAGGGTGACCTGAGCCTGGCGGGCGGCAAGGTCGTCTCCCAGGCCGCCGGGGTGCTCTGCGAACTGGGAGCACTGCTGGGCGGCGAGGTGATCGAGGAGACCGTCACCTGGCGGCACCGGCCGACCTATCCGCTGGATCCGGAGACCGGCCAGGGCAACGCGCACGTGCAGTACGCGTTCGCCGCGCACCGTGCCGTGGTGGACGTGGACACCGAACTCGGCCTGGTCAAGGTCGTCGAGCTGGCCTCGGCGCAGGACGTGGGCAAGGCGATGAACCCGCTCGCGCTGGCCGGCCAGATCCACGGCGGCACGGCGCAGGGCCTGGGCCTGGCGCTGATGGAGGAGATCCAGGTGGTGGACGGGGCCGTGCGCAACCCCTCGTTCACCGACTACCTGATCCCGACGATCCTCGATATGCCGCCGATGAAGCTGGACATCCTGGAACTCGCCGACCCGCACGCCCCGTACGGGCTGCGCGGCGTCGGCGAGCCGCCGACGATCTCCTCGACCCCGGCGATCGTCGCCGCGATCCGCGCCGCGACCGGCAGGCCGCTGACCCGGGTCCCGGTCAGGCCCAACGACATAGTGCTGGCCCGGGGGAGCGACCCCCCGGAACCCCCCGATGGCTCCAAGGCCTCGTGACTCCGTCACGTGGCCTTGGGCCGAGAGCCAGTGGAAGGAAGCCTTCGTGGTGCTGATGTTCCTGACCGGGGACGGGATGCGGGGCGGGCGGCTGCACCGGCACATCGAGGGCGCCGCGGAGTTCCTGGGCGCGCGGCGCACGCTGCCCCGGTACCGGTTCCACTCGATCAGGGACGAGTTTCCGGCGCTGCATCCGGTTGGCGAGGGCGGCTGCGCCATCCTCGGGGAGCTGTACCAGCTGCCGATGCAGGCGCTGCACGGCCTGCTCACCAGGGAGCCCCCGGAACTGGAACTCTCCATTGTGGAACTCCAGGCCGGGGATCCGGACGGCGGCGCGCCGGGGGAACCGGGGGCTGTGGAACTGTCGTTCGGCATGATCTTGCGGCGCGGGGAGGACGCGCGTGGCCGCCACGCGGACATCAGCGACAGCGGCGGGTGGCGTGCCTACCGCGGGCTGCCTCAGCCGCCGACGGTGTAGGCCTGTAGGCCGAGCGGGCCCTGGCTGGCGGTGAACAGGTAGCCGTCCGCGAACACCGGCTGGGCGAACGTGCTCGAGGAGCCGTAGGAAATCGTGTTGAGTATCTGCCCGTTGGCGGCGTTGATCAGCCAGAGCGCGTTCTCGCCGCCGCGGGAGCCGTACGACGATGCGGCGATCACGCCGGCGCCGTCGATGGTGGGCGTGCCGATGATCTTCCCGGTCAGGCCGGTCTGCCAGATCACGACCCCGGTGGCCGGGTTGACCTTGCGGACCGAGCCTTCGTACCTGACCCCCTTGATCGTGGTGCGGGTGGCGGCCAGGAACAGGTGCGTGCCGTCGGACACCGGCGCCGCGACGTTCGCGCCGCCCTTGGCGATCGCCCGCTGCCACACCGGCCCGGCCGACAGCGCGGACGTTCTGAAGGCGTAGAACGTCCCGTTCTTGTTGGTCGCGCCGACCATCGGGGTTTGGACGCCACCGATCAACGCCGTCCAGATTCCCGGGGAGCCACCGAAGTCGCTGTCCTCCACTTGCTGGCCGAACGGCACCGTCCAGATGGCCTCCTGGGCCAGGGAGGGGCTGAGCTGGATGACCGAGAAGCCCAGGCTGTCCGGGTCACCGTTGCCGGTGGTGACGTAGATCGACTGGCCGTCGGTGGCCGCGCTCGACCAGATGCTGGCGCCGACCGAACCCTGCGGCGTGGTGAAGAGCGTGTTCTCCAGCGCCCCGCTGGCCTGGCTGAACTCGTCCAGGCCGCCGCGCACCAGCGGCACGTCGCACTGTGAGCTGATCCCGACGTAGATGTTGCCGCCGGTGACCAGCGGCGAGCTCCACGCGTAGTAGTCGTTCACCGCGGTGGACGGGATGGCAACCGCGGCCGGGGGCCATACGTCGGTCCCGTCCGCGGCGTTCATCGCGTACAGGTACCCGGTGGCGCCGTAGACGTAGATCGTCGGGTTCCCCGTGGTCGGGTCGGGGGCCACCGTGGCCGTGGACGTGAAGCCCTGCCTCCCGCAGGTCAGCTTCGGCACAACGCCGATGAGCCGCTTCCAGATGACCGTGCCGGTGGTCTCGCTGAGCGCGTAGAAGTAACCGTTCTTCGCGCCGATGTAGATGACGCCGTTGTACACAACCGGGCTGGACAGGAAGCCGGTCGTGGCCGGGTTGAACTGCCAGGCCCGGGTCAGGCTCGCGGCGTTCGCCGGGGTGATCGCCGTCGCCGCCGCGTTGTCGGACGAGTGGCCGGGCGAGTAGAGGTACTGCGGCCAGTTCACGAACGTGGCGCCGCCCGCGGTGGCCGCGCCTCCCGCACCGAGAAGCCCCATGGCCAGCAGCCCGGCCACCCCTGCCGACACGAAAAGACGCCAGCGTCCCATCTGTCCCCCTAGCCCCGCTAAGTCCCGTTCGCGGAGCTATCCCAGCGTAAAACGATGGCAAAGTCCAGCAGGACGCTGGAGAAGGTCAGTCCGTCTGGATCACCGAGAGGACGTTGCCTGCCGGGTCCTTGAACCAGGCGATGAGCGGGCCGCCCTGCCGGTTGATGCCCTTGGGGTCGACGAAGTCGTAGTGCTCGAACGCCACGCCACGGGCGGTCAGTTCGTCGACCGACGCCTCGATGTCGGGCACCGGGAAGTTGAGGATCGTGAACGCCGCCGGGACGTGGTCGGTCTTGGGGTAGACGATCGTGTCCCGGCCGCCGGCGATGTGCAGCGTGAGGATGCCGTGCTCCTCGGACACCGGGATGCCCAGCGTCTCGCCGTAGAACTTCTTCGCGGCGGGGATGTCGTCCGCGGAGAACCCGCTGAACGCCTTCGTCTGCTCGAACATCGTGAGTCCCTTCTGACCTTGGGGTGAGGCGGGCATCAGGTGAGACGCTACGCGCCGCGCGATCTCATCGGGCTGGCCGGGACCGGTTGGCCGCCGCAGGCGCCCACCTGCGTCTTCGTCATGACGCGGGCCCCTCAGGGGAAACCGGGGGCCCAGGATCCGCACTTCCGGTTGACGCCCCCATCCCCGGCGGGGTACTCATGCGGGTCATGCGACCTTTGCGGCGCTTGGCGGCGATGCGGCGCGCTTCGGTGGCCGTGATCCTGGGCCTGCTGGTCACCGTGGCCGCGTGCGCGACCGCGGCGCCGCAAGGCCTTTCCCCGGCGGCCGCGTCCCACGGTCACCACCGGCCCGCGGCCCCCAGGGGCGGCCCGCGCGAGGCGGCCCTGACCGCGGCCGCGCTTGCGGCCGAGGCGGGGGCCGGCGGCACCGTGCTGCCCGGCACCGCGGCATCCCGGGGCGCCGGGACTTCCGGCCGTGGTCCGGCCTACTTCCATACGCAGCCGCCGGGCGCGGCGCTGCCATCGGGCGCCCAGTGCGCCCGGTGGGTGCGGGCCCGGCCCATTGCCGAGAACAAGGGCGTCAACCGCCGGTACAACCAGACCAAGGGCGAGCCGGTCGGGCCCGGGTTCCTGTCCGGCGACGATCCGCAGGCGGACCAGCTCATCGCCCCGCGGATCAACGGAGACTTCACCGGGACGACCGCGGAGATCCTGCGCTGGGCCGCCTGCAAGTGGGGCGTTGACCAGGACATCGTGTTCGCCCAGGCGGCGGTGGAGAGCTGGTGGCGCCAGACCACGCTGGGCGACTGGGAGAGCAGCGGCTGCCCGCCCGGGCACGGCCCCGGGGTGGACGGCAAGCCGGGCCTGTGCCCGCAGAGCTGGGGGATCCTGCAGAACAGGTATCCCTACGAGCAGTCGAGCTGGCCGGGCATCGCGGACTCCACCGCGATGAACGCGGACACCGCTTACGCGATCTGGCGATCCTGCTACGACGGCTACGAGACCTGGCTGAACACGGTGGAGCACGTCGGCACGTACCGGGCTGGCGACGCGTGGGGCTGCGTCGGCCGCTGGTTCGCCGGGCGTTGGCACACCGCACCAGCCGAGCAGTACATCCAGACCGTCAGAAAGTACCTGCGCGAGCGGATCTGGACGCAGCCCGAATTCCAGGAGCCTTAACCCGCCTTACTTCTCGCCGGGGCGGCGGTCACGCAGCAGCATCAGCGCGGCCGCGGTGACCGCCGAGCGGATCTGGCCGCCGGCGATGAGCCCCGGTACCTGATCCAGCGGGATCCAGTCGATGCGCTCGGCCTCGAAGGCGGCGGGCGGGTCGCCCCGGTGGATGGCGCGGCGGGTCCAGAACACGTGGTTCACCGAGTCGGACAGCCCGCTGGCGGCCTCCAGCCGTATCAGTGGTTCCAGCCCCTGCGGCTCCCAGCCGGACTCGTTGAACGTCTCCCGCGCGGCGGCGGCCGCGAGGTCCCCGGCCGGATCGGCGATGCCGGACGGGATCTCCCAGCCCATGGTGTCCGGGATGAACCGGTGCCGCCAGAGCATGAGCACGCGGTCCCCGGCGTCCAGGACCGCGGCCAGCACGACCGGGGGCAGCCGGAGCACGTAGTGGTCCAGGCGCCGACCGCCGGGCAGTTCCACGTCGGCCATGTTTAGCCGGAACCACGGCGTGTCGACGACCGGCCTCTCCCCCAGGTTCTTCCAGCCCATGCCGCGCTTCCTCCCTGTCGGCCCGGATGCCGGGCACCAGCATGGCGCAGCCGCGCGGGCGATGAGATCGCGGCCCGGGTTCCGTCAAAACGTCAGGCGGCAGTGGTAGCACTGGAGAAAGCTGAGGTCAGGCGCCTTGGTCAGAACGATGGCCGGCGCTGGCCGCGTGGAAGGGAGTGGCGATGAGCCGGGTACGGGTACTTGTCGGGACGCGCAAGGGCGCGTTCGTACTGAATGCCGACGGCAAGCGGGAGAAGTGGGATGTCAGCGGCCCGTTCTTCCCTGGCTGGGAGATCTACCACGTCGCCGGGTCGCCCGCCGACCCGGACCGGCTGTTCGCCTCCCAGTCCAGCGGGTGGTTCGGGCAGGTCATCCAGCGCTCCGACGACGGCGGCGCGACCTGGGAGACGGTCGGCAACGAGTTCTCCTACGACGGCGCCACCGGGACCCACCAGTGGTACGACGGGACGCCGCACCCGTGGGAGTTCGCCAGGGTATGGCACCTGGAGCCCGCGCCGGACGACCCGGACACGGTCTACGCCGGGGTGGAGGACGCCGGGCTGTTCAAGTCCACCGATGGCGGGCAGCACTGGGCCGAGCTGCCGGGGCTGCGCACCCACCGTTCCGGGCCGTCCTGGCAGCCCGGCGCGGGCGGGATGTGCCTGCACACGATCATCCTGGACCCGGCGCACCCGGGCCGGATATACGCCGCGATCTCCGCGGCGGGCGCGTTCCGCTCCGACGACTACGGCCAGACCTGGGAGCCGGTGAACCGGGGCCTGCATTCGGAGGGCATCCCCGACGAGGACGCCGAGGTCGGCCACTGCGTGCACCGGATCGCGATGCACCCGTCCCGGCCGGAGGTGCTCTACATGCAGAAGCACTGGGACGTCATGCGCACCGACGACGCGGGCGGCTCGTGGCACGAGATCAGCGGCAACCTCCCGACCGACTTCGGGTTCCCGATCGGCGTGCACGCGCACGAGCCGGACACCGTGTACGTGGTGCCGATCACCAGCGACTCCCACCACTTCCCGCCCGAGGGGAAGCTGCGCGTCTACCGCAGCCGGACCGGCGGGGATGACTGGCAGGCACTCACCCGCGGCCTGCCGCAGGCACACTGCTACGTCAACGTGCTGCGGGACGCGATGGCCGTGGACTCGCTGGAGGACTGCGGCGTGTACTTCGGCACCACCGGCGGCCAGGTGTACGCGTCGGCCGATGCCGGGGACAACTGGGCGCCGATCGTCCGCGACCTGCCCGCGGTGCTCTCGGTCGAGGTCCAGACGCTGTCATGATCCGGGTGGTGCTCCCGGCGCACCTGCGCACGCTCGCCCGGGTGGACGGCGAGGTGGAGCTGCGGGTCGAGGGCGAAGTCACCCAGCGGGCGGTCCTGGACGCGCTGGAGGCCAGGTACCCCGTGCTGCGCGGCACGATCCGCGGGCACGGCGGCGGGCCGCGCCGGGCGTTCGTCCGGTTCTTCGCTTGCGAACAGGACCTGTCGCACGAGTCCCCGGATGCGCCGCTCCCGGCCGCGGTCGCCGCCGGCACGGAGCCGTACCTGATCGTGGGGGCCATGGCGGGCGGCTAGCAGGCCGACCTTGGCTGGCCGGACGCGGGCGGCGCGGCCGGGCGGGATACGAGGGGTGACATGCTGTAGTAACCCGAGTTACGCTGATTGCTAGCGAAACTCGGAGGCTGCGATGGAGCGAGCAGAACTGGACCGCCTGCAGGAGCAGTTCGGCCAACTGGTGCGGGAACGTTTCCCCGGAGCCCCGATCGAGCGGGTCGCGGTGCTCGGCTACGGCGACGATCCCGAGATCGAGCCAGGGCAACTGCTGGCCCGCGTGTACCTGGCGGCCGGTGCTGAGCCTGCCGCCCGTGAGCAGGCGATACGGGAGTTCCACCGTGCCCACGGCGAGGCCGTGCGCGAGCTGCGGCGGGACCTGGACCGGCTGCCCGGCGTGGGGCTGCTTGAGGTCGTGGCCGCCGGCGAGGAGCAGGCCGACTGCCGGGGCCCGAGACTGCGGCTGATGACCAAGGCCGACCCGGTACCCGGTGGCGAGGGCCAGTTGGTCCCGGTCATGGCCCGGCTCGGGCCGGCCGACCTGGAGACCGTGGACGTGCTGATCACGGCGGGGATAGCGGCCAACCGCGCGGAGGCCGTGCGCTGGGCACTGGCCCGAATCCGGGAGCGCCCGGCGTACGCGCAGCTCCAGCAGCGGGCGCGGGAGATCGAGGAGCTCAAGACCCAGTTCTGAGGAACTGGCGTCCGCCGCCGACGAACTGATCGGGCACTTCGTCAGCGAGGCACGCCAGGCGGGGTGCTCATGGACCCAGATCGGCGAGCGGATGGGCGTGTCCAAGCAGGCCGCCCG
>Ga0134126_10006214_pt1 | contig 14957 bp, 10 predicted proteins | sample KB31752_FD_96881 | JGI IMG/M metagenome (GOLD analysis project Ga0134126, IMG submission 96881) | Terrestrial soil microbial communities with excess Nitrogen fertilizer from Kellogg Biological Station, Michigan, USA - KB3-175-2 | ecosystem: Environmental > Terrestrial > Soil > Unclassified ...
CTTGCCCTTGAGCGCGCCCGCCTTCAGATACGCCGTGTAGGGGCCGGGCTGGGCCTTGGCCGCAGATCCCGCAGTAGCCGGATCCTGGGGATCTTCGCCCGCCATCACCGTGAGCGCAATCGCCGCATCAGTCACATTCCGCGCGATCGGTCCGGTATTGTCGAGCAGCCAATCCAGCGGCGCGATGCCCGCGATGCTGACCAGTCCACGCGTGGGAAACACGCCCACCACCGCACTGGTGGCGGCCGGCATGCGGATGGAATTGCCCGTGTCCGTCCCGTTGCCGAGCATCGCCATGTTCGCCGTAACCGTCGTCACGGTGCCGCCCGACGAACCGCCGGGGCAGAAGCGCACGTCGTAGGCGTTGCCGGTTCTCCCAAATGCCGTGCTGCGGTTGGTGTCGCTGCCCGCAAAATCCGGCATGTTGGTCTTGCCCAGGATCACCGCTCCGGCAGCGCGTAACCGGGCGACGATGGTCGCGTCCTGCGGAGCCACCAGCTCATGACCGGGTAGCACGTAGCCCTTCCATCCGTCGCTGGTGATCAGGCCCTTGATGCTGGTGTTTTCCTTGATGACGATGGGTACGCCCCACAACGCCCCGTGCATGGCGGATGGGCCGGAACTCTTCAACGCAGCATCCTCGCGCGCGGCAGTCTGCAATGCGCCTTTCGCGTCGATGTCTTCGATGGCGCCGTAGACGCCGTTGTAGCGCTGGATCCGTGCCAGATACCAGTTCACGACTTCTGTGACCGAGTACTTGCGTGCCCGGTAAAGATTATGCAAATGCGGAACGTCGATCTCCAGCAGGTCGTGGTCCGTTGGAGAGGTCGCGAACTGAGCGGTTTTGCGATTGTGCGGCTGGCCTGCCGCCGAAGTAGCCAGGACTGCGGCGAGCGAAATGCATATTCCGCGGAGACAGGCTCGATGGAAGAGCGACAAGGAAATCTCCTCAGCGGCGCGGTCCTGGCTCACCCGCCCATGCAGATGGAGCGGTCCCGCGCGACGCCACAACTCTATCATTCGCTGGCGGCGGCCACGGGCCCTGTTTCAGATGACGGGCTGCGGCTCGGTTGTCTCAGAGAACGCTGTCCACAGCAGTTGCGCGGCTTCCCGCACACGCTGTTCTATCCCGTCCGCGCCCTGGCGCAGTGAGCCGGAATCGAGGCGGAACGAGCCGTGCAGGCAAAAGACGCCGGTGTTCCGGACGAAATCAGCGAGATTGCCAATGCTGAGCCCGGCCCCCGCCATGATCTGCAGGTGCACGCCCGCCAGTTCACGGAGCCTCGCAATGGCAGCCGAGCCGCGGACGATGTCGGGCGCGCCTCCAGACGTGAGCAGAGTATCGGCTCCGCTGCGGATCACATCTTCAAGCGCATCGAACAGGCTCGGCGTTTCGTCGAATGCGCGGTGAAACGTGACATGCAGGGGACGAGCCAATTCGGCGAGGACGTGTGTCCGGGGCCCATCGATGCGTCCGTCGGGCAGCAGAATGCCGATGGCCACTCCAGCGGCTCCGGCAGATTTGGCGTGCTCCACCTGGCGACGCATGCTGTCGAATTCCGCTGGAGTGTAGACAAAATCACCGGGACGCGGGCGGATGAGCACATGGACTGGGATGGAAACCGACCGCAGCACGGACGCCAGCAGCGCGGGGTCCGGGGTGACACCGCCGACGTCCAGATCGGCGCAGAGCTCGATGCGGTCGGCTCCGCCGCGTTCCGCCGCGCACGCAGTTCTCACCGAGGTGGCGCATACCTCCAGCAGCACGTTGGCAACGCACGATTGACCCGCGAAGCGCAGTCTGTTCGTCGACTCGTATCGGTTCATATCGATTTGGGAGACAAGCCATCATACCAGCAGAAAACATGCGCGCGACGGGCATGTGGCCCAGCTCGCCGGATAAACTCGGGTAGCGGATTATATAGTGAGGTCGAATCGCGGCGACAAAAGGGCTCATGAAGTCCCCGCGACGGGAGGAGCGCAGACGCATGGCGGATGCGAAATACGCACGCTACCCCAGTTTGCACGATCGAGTGGTGCTGATTACCGGCGGAGCTACCGGCATCGGCGAGTCGCTGGTGAGGGCATTTGCCAATCAGGGTGCACGCGTCGCATTTCTTGATGTGCAGGACGAGCCGGCCATCGCACTGCGCAACGAGCTGTCGGTGGCAGGTTGCACCGCGCCGTTATATCTGCATTGCGACCTGACCGACGCGGCCGCTCTGTGCGAGAGCGTCAGCCGCGTGCTGGCCGCCCTTGGCACCGTGGACGTGCTTGTGAACAATGCCGGCAATGACCAGCGCCATGCCATCGAGAGTGTTACGCCGGAATTCTTCGACAGTTGCATGCAGCAGAACCTGGGTCATTATTTCTTTTGCACGCAGGCGGTGCTGCCGGCAATGAAGCAGGCCGGTCGCGGATCGATCGTCAACATGAGCTCAATCTCCTGGATGATTCCGTCTACCGGCATCCCGGTCTACGTGGCGGCCAAGGCGGCGATCGTCGGCATGACCCGCACGCTGGCGCACGAACTGGGCCCGACGGGCATTCGCGTGAACGCGGTGCTGCCCGGCGCCATCGCCACAGAGAAGCAGAAGCGCCTGGTTTACACACCGGAATACAAGGCGGAGATTATGGCTGCGCAGGCGCTCAAGCGCGACATCCTCCCCGAAGACGTCGCGCGGCTGGTGCTGTTCCTCGCAGCCGACGACTCCAGCGCAATCACCAATCAAAGCTACGTGGTCGATGGCGGATGGGTGTAAAGTAGCCCAGGCGTTCAGCGGCTCCTTAGTCCATGCTCGCGGTTATTGGTTAGAAGCTAGTAGCTCAAAGCTAGAAGCTGCCCTAATGGCTGACCGCTGTTCTGTCAGCTTTGAAGTCATCGTAGCTCTTCGTTCCGTTGCTGAGTTCTCGCGGCAGCGGTGCTTCCTCATCCAGATCGAGGCAGCGGATCGCGCCCGGCTCCACTTCCTTGTAGCGGTAGCCGCTTTCCGGGCAATTCATGATGCCATCCTCGCCGGGCAGGTCGAGGCGATGGCCGTGGCGGCTCATCCATCCAATCCTGTGCGCGGGGTTGCCGACCATCAGCGCATAATCCGGCACGTCGCGAGTCACCACCGCGCCCGCAGCGATGAACGAATACCGTCCCAGCGTGATTCCGCAGACAATCGTGGCATTGGCCCCGACCGTGGCTCCGCGGCGAATCAGAGTCTTTTCGTAAAGCGAATGGCGGTTCACCTGCGAACGCGGATTGGTCACGTTGGTCAACACACACGACGGGCCGAGAAACACATCGTCCTCAATCACCGCGCCGGCATAAATCGACACGTTGTTCTGCACCTTCACGTTGTTGCCGATCACCGTATCGCCCGCCACCTGGCAATTCTGGCCGAAGATGCACCGCTCGCCGATCTTCGCCCCGGCCAGCACATGGGAGAAGTGCCAGATCTTCGTGCCAGCGCCGATCTCAACCGGCTGATCGACGATCGCCGTCGGGTGAGCAAAATACGCGAGCTTGTCTGCCTCGCCCTGCGGCGAGGCAGACAACGTGGCGGCACCAGGCTGCTGTCTGGCTGCCGTCAGCGACTGCTGGCACGCGCGCAGCACATTCAGAACGCGCAACCCTTCGCGGCCGTCGGTAAGCGGCGCGCGCCGCGATTCAATGCAGGCGAGAAACTCCTGGCATTCATTGCGCAGCGGCTCTTCTTCCGCCAGCGGCACCGCGATGCCTTCTGCCTTCACCGCCGTGGGCACGCGGTCCTTCCACTCCACGCGGTGCGGATACAGCATCAGCTTTTCCGCGGCCGTGTCATCAAACATAGCCATCTGCTCTGAGCCCACAACCACCAGCCGCTGCTCCTTAAACGGATGCAGCCAGCTCACGAACACATGCGCGCGCACGCCGTTGGCGAACCCAAAAGAACTGAGCGTCACATCGGGCACGTCACGGTTCAGGTAGCTGCCGCCCTCGCAGGAGACGCTCTGCGGCTCTTCCCCCAGAATGCCGAGCAGCACGCTGATGTCGTGCGGCGCAAAGCTCCACAGGATATTTTCTTCCGCGCGGATCTTCCCGATATTGAGACGATTGGAATAGATGTACTCCACGCGGCCCAGCGCGCCGCTGCTTATGAGCCGCTTGAGCTCGCGCACCGCCGGGTGGTACTGCAGAATGTGCCCGACCATCAGCACCCGCTTGTGGTCGTCGGCCAGGCGTACCAGTTCCGCGCCTTCGGTAGGGTCGAGCGCGAGCGGCTTCTCCACAAACACGTCTTTGCCGGCCAGCAGCGCGCGCCGCGCCATCTCAAAGTGCCGCACAGCGGGGGTCGCCAGCACCACCCCCGTAACCTGCGCATCGCCCAGCAACTCGTCATACGACGAGCAGAACAGGATGCCGGGATACTTGGTGCGCGCGGCTTCCAGTGCCGCCGGGCTGTCATCGCAGAGTGTGCGCAGAGCGCCGAGCTCGTAGAAATTACGGGCCAGATTCTTGCCCCAATACCCATGCCCCACAACAGCAACCTTCGCGCCCACCGCGTTCTCCATCCTGCAACCGTTCGATTGTTTTGCCGACAGCCAGCCTAGCAGAATGAAAATTGCCCCCGCCAGAGCATTCCTGCTGACGCAGCGCGGACGGAACTCCTTTCAACAACGCTCCGCCCGCTCCGTCGTTCTACTTCGTGGTGACCTCGATTAGCTCGACGCGGCGATTCTTGGCGCGGCCCTTCTCCATGTGCGGCGTCCCCTGGCCGCGTACGGCACTCTGCCAGTGGCTATTCCAGTCCGAGCACGAGTGCTTCCCGCCTCTTTTCTTCGATGCCGGCGCGACGGAACACCTTCGGCTGCTCCTCGCCATCGAGCACGCGGAACACGCCATCCGCCAGCGCGCGCAGCTCATCTTCCCCTGCATAGACGCTCACCGGCGCGATCCATTCGATATGCCGCCTGAGCCCACTGATCAGGCGCTCGGAGTGCGCCATGCCGCCCGTGAGCACCACCGCGTCGATACGACCTTCAAGCACCGCCGCCATCGCCCCGATCTCCTTCGCGATCTTGTACTCCATCGCTTCGAAGACGGCCCGCGCCCGCGTGTCACCGCTCTCGATGCGGCATTCCACCTCCTGCAGAACACGCGTGCCCAGGTAGGCATACAACCCGCCTTCGCCAAATACCATGCGGTCGAGCTGCTTCTCGTTGTAACGGCCGGAAAAGCACAGCTTGACCAGTTCCCGAACAGGCAGCCACCCGCTGCGGTCAGGCCCAAACGGCCCTTCCTCAGGCGTGTTCTGGTCAATCATGCGGCCCTCGCGGTGGGCGGATACGGTAATGCCGCTGCCCATGTGCACCACAATCAGGCGCAGTGCGGAGTAGTCGCGCTGCCGGTCGCGAGCAAAGCGCCGAGCCACGGCCTTGATGTTGAGCGCATGGCCGATGGGCGAGCGCACAATCTGCGGCAGGCCAGAGAAGCGGGCGCACTCCTGCCATTCGTCCACCGTAACCGGGTCCACAATATAGGCGTGTACTCCCTGGGCGCGAGCGAACTCCAGCGCGAGTACGGCGCCGAGGTTGCTCGCGTGCTCTCCGCGCCGCGCGAGGCGCAGCTCCTCGATCATCGCCTCGTTGACTTCGTAGGTGCCGCACTCGAGCGGCGGCAGCAGCCCACCCCGTCCCGCCACGCCGGCAAAAGCAGCGCGGTCAAAGCCATGCGCCCTCAGCGCCTCCCGGATCGCGTGGCTGCGGAAATCCGCCTGCGACATCGCCGACCAGCCGCGAAACCTCTCCAGTTCGGCATCGGAATGGCTCAGGGTGCATGTCCAATTGCAACTTTCGCGGCCGAAGATCCCAATCTTCGTTGAGGTGGAGCCGGGATTGATGACAAACACGCGGCTGTCCTGATCGATCACAAACGCCCTCGGAGCAGAACGAGTGTACTTCACCTCGCGCAGGGAACGGAGTGGCCTCCGTCACAGCACTGTGGGCACGCCGCATCTTCCTGGTCTGCTCGCCCGCGGCCCGGGCTTCTCGTGCGCGACCGTTACTCGGCGTCCTTGACGCAGCGGAAACCAATCGCCCCGGAACGGTCGTAAGAGGGAGACATCAGCAGCAGCTTGCCATGCTGCTGGTTGTGATACGCCTGCGGAAAATACCAGATCGATCCCTGCGGCTCGTAATGGCTTCCCCCGCGAAGAATGGCGGCGCGGGTGTGCTCGTCCATGTATTCATCCGTCCATTGCCACACGTTGCCCACCATGTCCATCACGCCGTAAGGGCTTGCTCCCGCCGGATGCGCATCCACATCGCTGGCCGGCTGCATGGTGCCGCCTTTGTCGGGCAGCGGCGCACGCGCCTGCGCTGGGTTGTCTGCCACCGGGCAATCATTGGGTCCTTCGAATCCCGGATGTGCAAGCCAGTTGCAGTTGCCCCACGGGAACATACGGCCATCGTTGCCCTGCGCGGCATACTGCCATTCCCACTCATGCGGAAGCCGCTTGCCCGCCCATTCCGCGTAAGCGCGCGCGTCTTCCAGCGAAACCCACGTGACCGGCTTCTTCGCCGCGCCCTCGGGATACGCTCCGTTTTCCCAGTCCTTGAGAAAGTTCCCGCCATCGCGCGGATGGTAATGCGTGGCGTCGAGAAATTTCTTGAATTCGGCGTTGGTCACCGGGTACTTATCCATGTAGAACGGCTTGATGGTCATGCCATGCTCGTGGAAGCGCCGCGCCGAGTCCTCCCACGGATACTGCACATCCACGCCGATGTCATCCATGCCCTCGATCTCGATGCCTGCTACCCGGAACATGAATTCGCCGCCGGGAATGCGTACCATCCCCTCCGGCGGGGAAGACACGGCCTTCGTGGCTGCAATCTCCACCAGCTTCTGCGGCAGCGCCTGCCACTGATGCGAATACGAGGCAAGCGGCGTCGCGGTCAACTCGTGCATGCGCGCCATCAGCGTACGAATGCCGGCGTCGGGCTCCCCCGATTGCGCCAGAATCGCTCCGTACCCATGCGGCTCCAGATCGAAGGAGAGTATGGCCTCATCATGCAACTGTTCCGGTTCTAGTTCCACCCCGTGATAGAGGTCGAAGTAGCGCATGCCATCCCGGTGCGGGACCGCCATCTGCTGCTCGCGCACGTCGTATTCATTGCGGTTCACGATGGTCCACACCGTCCGCTCGCCCAGCGGCCAGCGGCTCGCGTAAACGCCGTGGCGCAGCATGGGGTAAAGCGGTTCCCAATCCGGGCTGACGAGGAACGCCGCAACCGCTCGTTCGATGGTGGACACACGCCGCGTGGCCTCCGCATCTCTCGGGGTAATGCCGTTCCAGATGCCCCATATGTTTTCCCAGCTCTCCCATCCCTCGCCGTTGAAGAACGCGAACTGCAGGTCGTCGGTCTTGTCGCGGTTCCAGCGGTCTGAGATGTTCACCATGTGGCGTGGCTCGATCCACCGGTACCGGTCGACGGTAGGCACGAACTCAAACTGGTACTGACCCCAGGTCATCAAATTCCATGCCAGCGCTTCGTCTGATGGGCCGCTCTCCGGCTCAAAAGCAAGCGGATGCCCCGTCTTCTCCGCCGCAAGCGTGAAGGCAAGCGGCACACCGTCCTGCGTATCGCCGTTCACTCCGTCGGCGCCAACCTCCTTCATCAGCTCCGCGAGCGCATCCGGCCAGTCCGTGCCCGGATCGCGCGTTCCCTGGTCCCACATCATCATGGGAAACAGCACGCGCACCCCACGCCGATGAAAGTCGTCCACCATTCGACGCACGCCCTCTACGCCGCCGGGCATGGAACGGACCATATCGAGCTGGTTGCGGTCGTCGATTCCCATGTTGGGGTACGTCGCCCACACCAGCACCGCATCGATGCCGCCGTAGCGCCTGGCCAGGTCGTCAAGGTAACGGTCCACCGTGTACTTGCCCGAAGCCGGATCGTAGAAGTACCGATCGTGCACCATCATCTGCGGCTGCATGAAGCTCGATTGCGTCCAGCGCAGTGCCGATATCTCATAGCGCGCGGGATCGTATCCGATACGGATGCGGCGTTCCATACGCCAGTGCGTAATATCGCGCAGCCACTCCTGGTGCGTTGCGGGATAGCAGGGCGGCGACCCGCCCTCCCACGCACCGCGCACGGTCAGGCACGGCGGTGGCGGAATCTGCTGCTCATGCGGCGCGTAATGAGAGTCCTGCGCCGCCGCAAGGCCAGCGAAGCCGAGGGCCAAAACAAAGTTAGAAATGGATCGCGTGATCGTCCAAGGCATTGCGACTACCGAGTCTACTCCGTCAGGCGGTCCCGGCCATAGAGCTCATCCTGCCGACCGGCCGGCGTACGAAGTTTTGCTCAGTCTCCCGAATGCCCTTCGCTCGGAATGTGGTCCGGCTCCAGCCGGCGAGGCCGGTCCGGAATAGAGCCGAGCATTCGCGGAACACCGGCAGGGAAGACGCAAGCAATGAACGTGGTCAGTATTACCCGCAGGTCAGACGACGGACTCGCCTCGCACATGTAGCACACATCGAGGTTGGCCTTGATGGGCTTGATGTGCTCCTCGTAGAACGACTCCACCCTCTCCGCAACAACGCTTCCCAGCATTCGCTCCTCGCTGCGGAACGCCAGGGTCGCCAACCCGGTGATACCGGGCCTGTAGGGCATATTGGGGATGGCGGCGAATTGTGGCAGCTTCGGCCGCGGCCCCAAGATGCTCATATCGCCCTTCAAAACGTTATAAAACTGGGGCAGCTCGTCGAGCTTGAACTTGCGCAGGATGCGTCCGAAAGGTGTGATCCGGACGTCTCCCTCGGGGCAAAGGCCGGGGCCATTATGCCGCTCGGTCATGCTGCGAAACTTCACCACACAGAACAGTCGTCCCCCACGTCCCACCCGTTTCTGCCTGAAGAGCGCCGGTCCGGGTGAAGTGCATCGGACCAACAGCCCGATCACCAGCATGGGAATGAGGCACACGGCCAGGATCAGAAGCGCGATCGCAACATCACAGGCCCGCCGCGCGCGCGAAGTCGCCCAGGTGCTCGCCGGCGCGCTCTGGAGACAACTTCCGAAATTGCCCTGCCGGTTCCTCTTGCAAGCCGGAATCAGAGATTCCAGGTCGTCGAGTTGGTTGCTGGTGTGAATGGAGGCCCTTTCTTCGGCACGACGATCTTCGACCTGGCATGCTGATCGATCATCCGCGCGCCCGCAAAAATGATCCCGGTAGATTGGCGGCCATGCCTAGGGTAATGACTCTTCCGCGATTTGGGTGTGACGGCAGTCACCAAGATGGAAGCCCAGGACGCTTCAGAACCTTCGCCGCCTAGCTGCCGCCCCACCGCCCGCCGGTTATGAAAGCCTCAGCAGTTGCCGTAATATGGCGAGTGATGCCCATCCGCCCTGCCATGCCTCTGCGCGCGCATCAGCCGGGAGAGCCGCTGCCGAATCGGGAAGTCAATCCCCGCCGCATCCCGTGGCGCACGTTGTTCGCGGACCATGAAACCGCTATCGCACGCCGAGATACCAGGTGCACCGCCATTTCCCGCCGCCGGCTCTTATGGATGTTGCTGGCCGGGTGTTGTGCCTTTCCCCTCACATCTGCCGCGCAGGGCACCCTCGGCTCCTCTGCCGTGCAAGCTTCCCAGACAGGCGACCGCATCGAGTTGCACAACGGCGCCGTCGGCGTGGCATTCAGCACCCGCGGCGGCGCTCTGAGCGGCGTTGCCATCACTGACCGCCTGCAGCATCGCACCATTCCCGTCGACGCGCCGTTTGCCGTTCTTCTGAAGGATGGCGACGTATATCGCGCGTCCAGTTTCCGGCTGCTCGGTACCGCCGCGCGCCGGGAGCTTGCGCCCCGTGCAGACGCCTCGCGCATGGCCGACCGCATCCACGGCGTCGAGTACGATGTTCCGCTCGAGACAACCGACCACGCGCTGCACCTCACCTGGTCGGCGATTCTGCGCGATGGCTCCAATTACGTGCGTCAGGTGGTCAAGCTTGACGCCACCGGCCACGACGTCCCCATCAGCCGTGTCCAATTGATCGATCTGCGCATCCCGGATGCCCGGGTTACGGGCTCAGTGCATGGCTCGCCCATCGTCGCCGGCAACGCGTTCCTCGGGTTCGAGCACCCCATGTCTATGAGCAAGGTCACGGCCGGTCGCTCCACCGCATGGATCGACCGCGATCTCCCGCTCAAGGCCGGCCAGTCCGTCACCTACTCGTCAGTCATCGGCTTCGCGCGGCCCGGTCAGATGCGCCGCGACTTCCTCGCCTACCTCGAACGCGAACGCGCCCACCCCTACCGCACCTTCCTGCACTACAACTCCTGGTTCGACCTCGGATTCGGCAACGATTATGACGCCGCCGGCGCCCTCGACCGCGTCAACGCCTTCGGCCGCGAACTCACTCAAAAAAGGGGCGTCAAGCTCGACTCCTTCCTCTTCGATGATGGATGGGACAACCACCACGCGCTTTGGAAATTCAACTCAGGATTCCCCGACGGCTTCACCCCCATCCGCCAGGCCGCCGAAAAATACGGCGCCGAGCCCGGCGTGTGGATGTCCCCCTGGGGCGGCTACGGCAAGGCCCGCCAGGAGCGCATCGCCTTCGGAAAATCGCAGGGCTATGAGATCGTCGACGGCGGCTACGCACTCTCCGGCCCGAAATATTACGCAGCCTTTCGCGACGTCGCTCTCGACATGATCCGCACCTACGGCGTCAACCAGTTCAAGTTCGATGGCACCGGCAACGTGAACTCCGTCGTCCCCGGCAGCGCCTTTGACAGCGACTTCTCCGCCGCGATTCATCTCATCGACGAGCTGCGCGCCGCCCGGCCTGACATCTTCATCAACCTGACCACCGGCACCTGGCCGTCGCCCTTCTGGCTTCTCTATGCCGACTCCACATGGCGCGGCGGAGACGACGATAACGCCACCGGCGTCGGGCCCTACCGCGAGCGCTGGATCACCTATCGCGATGCCGAAACCTACCAGAACATTGTGCAGGGCGGCCCGCTCTATCCCCTGAACTCGCTCATGCTCCACGGCATCATCTACGCCAAACAGCACCCGCACCTGAACGTCGATCCCAGCGGCGATTTCTGCAACGAAGTCCGTTCCTACTTCGCCACCGGCACCCAGTTGCAGGAGATGTACATCACCCCCGAGCTCCTCACCTCGCAGAACTGGGATAACCTCGCCGAAGCCGCCAAATGGTCGCGCGCCAACCAGGACATCCTCAAAGACACGCACTGGATCGGCGGCAATCCCGCATGGCTCGAGATCTACGGCTGGGCCTCGTGGACGCCGAAGAAAGCCATCCTGGTCCTCCGCAACCCGAGCGATAAGCCGCAGGATTTTCGCATCACACTAGAGGATGCGCTCGAACTCCCAGCGGGGTTAGCGACGAACTACACGGGCCGCAGCCCCTGGAAGAGTGATGCCGGACAGCCCGCGCTCGCGCTCAACGCCCGCGCGCCGCATACATTTCACCTCGAACCGTTTGAAGTGCTCACCCTGGACCTGACCCCACGCTGAGCAACTCAGCCAAATCCCATATCGATTGGAAGGATCAATTGGAAGGAACAATGCAATCACCCACACTTCTCGTCATGGCCGCCGGCATGGGCAGCCGATACGGAGGACTCAAGCAGATCGACCCCGTCGGACCCTCCGGCGAGACCATCATCGACTACTCCATCTATGACGCCATGCGCGCCGGGTTCGGCAAGCTCGTCTTCATCATCCGCAAAGACATCGAAGAACCATTCAAGCAGACCGTTGGCGCGCGCTTTGAAAAGCGCATCCCCGTCGAGTACGCCTTCCAGGAACTCGATAAACTCCCCGCGGGCTTCTCTGTCCCCGAAGGCCGCACGAAGCCCTGGGGCACCACCCAGGCCGTCCTCATGGCGGAAGACGTCATTCACGAGCCGTTCGCCGTCATCAACGCCGACGACTTCTACGGCGCCGAAAGCTTTCGCGTCCTCGCCAACCACCTCAAGTCCGGTTCGCCCGAATACGCCATGGTCGGCTTCGTTCTGCGCAACACCCTCTCCGACTTCGGCTCCGTCGCCCGCGGCGTCTGCAAGGTCAGTCCTGACGGTTACCTCCAGCGCATTGAAGAGATGACCAGCATCGAGCGCGACGGCAATGGCGCAAAGAACACCGCCCCCGACGGCACGGTCACAAACCTCAATGGTGACGAGCCCGTTTCCATGAACTACTGGGGATTCACCCCCGCCATCTTCCCCCAGCTTGACCAGGTCTTCAACCGCTTCCTTCAGCGCAGCGGCAAGGAGCTCAAGACCGAAAGCTACGTTCCCATGGCAGTCGGCGAGCTCATCAACGCCGGCGAGGCCAAGGTCAAGGTTCTGCGCTCCTCCGATCCCTGGTTCGGTGTTACGTACCGTGAAGACCGCCCGCGCGTCGTCGACAGCATCCGCGCGCTGGTCGACAAGGGCGTCTACCCTGAAAGCCTGTGGAAGTAACCGACTCCGCGGCGCTTGAGTCCGTCGTCCGGCAATTCCGCCCGGACGGCGAACTCTCCGGCGCCGCGCCCTTCGGCACCGGCCTCATCCATCGCTCCTTTTGCGTCAACGTGCGGCGCGCCGCCGACCCCTCCCAGGTCTCACAATTTGTCCTCCAGCGCATCAACACTCACGTTTTTCCCCAGCCCGTCGCCCTGATGGAGAACATCGACCGCGTCACGGCGCATCTGTGCCAGATCGCCGCCACCACCCGCCGCCGCGCCCTCCAGCTCGTTCCCGCCATCGACGGCCGCTCCTGGGCCATCGCCCCCGACGGCCATTACTGGCGCATGTACCGCTACATTGAGGGCACCCGCACCGTCGACCGCATCGAGTCCGCCGAACAGTGCTTCATCGTCGCCCGCGCCTTCGGCGACTTCCAGCAGCAGCTCACATCACTGCCTCCGCCACGCCTGCACGACACCATCCCGGGCTTTCATGACACTCCTGGCCGCCTTGCCAGGCTCGAAAGCTCCATCCAGGCCGATGTCGCCGGCCGGGTCCGCCTCGCCGGTCCGGAAATCGACTTCGTGCGCTGCCGCGAACCTCTGGCGCATGTCCTGCTCAACGCGGGAATGCCCGAGCGCGTCACCCACAACGACACCAAGATCAACAACGTCCTGCTCGACGCCGAAACCGGCGAAGCCGTCTGCGTGATTGACCTCGACACCGTCATGCCCGGCCTGGCTGTCTACGACTTCGGCGATATGGTGCGCACGGCCACCTGCGAAGCGCCCGAAGATGAAACCGACCTCAGCCGCATCCACTCCCGCTTCGACTACTTCGAGGCGCTCGCCTGCGGATACCTCGCCGGCGCCGGCAGCTTCCTCACCCACACGGAAAAGGAACACCTCACCGCCGCCGGCAAGCTCATCACCTTCGAGCAGGGCGTCCGCTTCCTCACCGACTACCTCTCGGGCGACACCTACTACCCCGTCAGCCGCGATCACCACAACCTCGATCGCTGCCACACCCAGTTCCGCTTGCTTGAATCGATCGAAGCCCAGGAACGTCTAATGGAGAAGGTAGTGCGGTCACTCATATAGGTTGAGTGCCGCGCTGTGAATGCTCAGGGCAATCGCGCATTTATGCAATCGCCCTGAGTGAGTACCGTGCTGTGGCGTAAGAATCACGGCTGCGAATTACAATGACTCGTAAGGCCAGCCGGCGGGTTGCCGGCCTTGATCGCCTTGGAATCACGGAGTTTAGAACCATGCCCCTGATGAAGACCTCGAATCCTGCTCTCGGAGAAAACACCTTCCGCAATGTGCCCGGCAGCGGATACGGCGGTAGCCTGATCGACGCCACCGCCCGAATGACCCTGGGTGGGACCGTCAACAAAACCGGAATTCTGCTCGTGCTCACCTTCGCCTCGGCGGCCTGGACCTGGTTCCGCTACCTCGCGGCCGGAACTCCGGCGGCAGTGGGCGGCCTCATGACCATCGGCGCCATCGGCGGCTTCATCGTCGCCATGGTGACCATCTTCAAAAAGGAGTGGTCGCCGATCACCGCTCCCCTCTACGCGCTACTGGAAGGCTTGCTGCTCGGCGGCATCTCCGCCATGATCGATCTCCGTTACCCGGGCATCGCCGTCCAGGCCGTCGGCCTCACCTTCGGAACCCTGTTTGTGCTGCTGTTCCTCTATAGCTCGCGAATCATCCGCGTCACACAGAAGTTCGCCCTCGGCATCGTTGCGGCCACCGGCGGCATCATGCTGTTCTACTTCGCGCAGATGATCCTGGGCTTCTTCCACGTCCATTTCCTCTCCAGCGTGAATGGAAACGGCGGAATCGGAATCCTGTTCAGCCTCTTCGTCGTCGCCATCGCCGCCCTCAACCTGGTGCTCGACTTCGACTTCATCGAGCGCGGCGTCAACTACGGCGCTCCCAAGTACATGGAGTGGTACGGCGCCTTCGGCATCATGGTCACGCTGGTCTGGCTCTATCTCGAGATTCTCCGCCTCCTGGCCAAAACGCGCAGCCGCGACTAGCACTCGTCCTTTCGCAACAGAGGCCGCTCCCGTGAGCGGCCTCTGTCTGCTCGCAAACTCGCCTCATCACTGAGTTTTGAAGTGGCACTCCTTCGCACATTGCAGAAAAATGGCGCTTATGAGGCTTTGTAACAAGGGCACGGCTTCAGCCGGGCCAATAAGCTGCACATTTCATTTGGTTGGGCTTCAGCCCCTGCTATGACCGGCTGCTCGCAACCACAAGCCAGGCACGCGGCCACCGTCATCTTCCCATTTCAATAGCCGGCCGCATGGCCGCACCCCGCGCCCGCCGCCCGCGAAACGCGTAGATGTACCAGGCCAGCCACGCCGGCGCGGTCCACACATAATAGAAAGAACCTAGGGGAACCTTGGCCACCGCCCCCTCGATCAAGGCAGCTCCCCCAAGAACAAGCAGTGGGACGGCCGACCGGCGCTCGTCGAGCACTCGATACA
>Ga0134126_10006215_pt1 | contig 14957 bp, 14 predicted proteins | sample KB31752_FD_96881 | JGI IMG/M metagenome (GOLD analysis project Ga0134126, IMG submission 96881) | Terrestrial soil microbial communities with excess Nitrogen fertilizer from Kellogg Biological Station, Michigan, USA - KB3-175-2 | ecosystem: Environmental > Terrestrial > Soil > Unclassified ...
AGCCATGGTGGCCCGTGTCGGCTACTCCGCGACGACCAGTCGTGAACCCCGTCAGGGCCGGAAGGCAGCAGCGGCAGCGGCGATGTCGGGTGCCGGAGCTTTCGCTGATGCGGGCCGCCTCCACCTCAAGGCCAAGCGATGACTGAGACCTACACGGCGCTCGCGCGCAAGTGGCGTCCGCGGGCTTTTGCCGAGCTGATCGGCCAGGATCACGTGCGCCGGGCGCTCGTGAACGCGCTCGAGACCGGGCGCGTTCATCACGCTTTTCTTTTCACCGGCACCCGCGGCGTGGGCAAGACCACGATCGCGCGCATTCTCGCCAAATGCCTGAACTGCGAGAGCGGAGTCACGCCCGCTCCCTGCGGCCAGTGCGCCAGCTGCCGGGAGATCGACGCCGGGCGCTTCGTCGACCTGATCGAGGTCGATGCGGCCTCGCGCACCAAGGTCGATGATACGCGCGAGCTGCTCGACAACGTGCAGTACGCGCCGACCCGCGGCCGCTACAAGGTGTACCTGATCGACGAGGTACACATGCTCTCGACCCATTCCTTCAACGCGCTCCTCAAGACTCTCGAGGAGCCGCCGCCGCACGTGAAATTCCTGCTCGCCACCACCGATCCGCAGAAACTTCCGGTCACGGTGCTGTCGCGCTGCCTGCAGTTCAACCTCAAGCGGATTCCGCTCACCCAGATCGCTGCGCATTTGCGCGCCATCCTGGAGAAGGAAGGCATCGAGTTCGAGCCCGCAGGCCTGGCGCTGGTCGCGCAGGCGGCCGACGGCAGCATGCGGGATGGACTGTCGCTGCTCGACCAGCTCATCGCCTTCGGCGGCGGCCGCGCAGGCGAGGCCGAGGCGCGCGCCATGCTCGGGACGATCGCCCGCGACCATGTACTGCAACTCGCCGAGCGGCTGGCGGCGGCGGATGCCGCGGAGCTGCTGCGCCATGCACGGTCGCTCGAGGAATGGGCGCCGGATTACGCCCAGCTGCTCGACGAGCTGGCTTCGCTCCTCGCCCGAATCGCGCTCAAGCAGGTGGTGAAGGACTACGACGGCGACGATCTCTATGCGCCGGAGGTCCTCGAGCGCCTCGCCAGGGCAATTCCTCCCGAGGACGTCCAGCTCTATTACCAGACGGCGATCGTCGGCCGGCGTGATCTCGCGCTGGCCCCCGATCCGCGGACGGGCTTCGAGATGGTGCTTCTGCGGATGGTGGCTTTCAGGCCGGAGGTGGGCGTCGGGGCCGTGCCGCCGGCAGTCCAAGGGAGCAGGGTGCCTGGCCCGGCTGCCCTCGCCGGGCGCCCTCTGGCTGAGTCGGGACGCCCGGCTGGAACGGCTCGCCCTGAGCCGGTACGGGCTGAGCTGGCACGGCCTGAGGTTGGGCGCCCGGAGCCGGCTCGCGCTGCCGGGCCGGCGGGCTCCGCCGCGGCCGGCGCATCGAGCGGCGCTGAAGATTGGGCTGCCATCATTTCCGCGCTCGAGCTGACAGGCCTCGGACGCCAGCTTGCGGCGCATTGCGTGCTCGTCGGCCGCGAAGGCGCAGTCGTGCGGCTGGCGCTCGACCCGCGCAGCAAGATCATGCGGACGCCGGCAGTGGAGGAGAAGCTGGCCCAGGCGCTGGCGAAGTACTACGGCCAGCCCGTTCGGCTGGAGTTCACGGCAGTCGCGCCACAGGCTGAGACCCCGGCGCAGGCCGACCAGCGTGCCTCCCAGGAAGAGGCCGATGCTGCGCGCCGCGCCTTCGAGTCCGACCCAGGTGTGCAGGGGTTTCGCGAGCGTTTCGGCGCGACGCCCGTCCCCGAGACTATTAGACCCGTAAAATGATGAGAGCCATATGAAAGGCAATTTCAACAACCTGATGAAGCAGGCGCAGGCCATGCAGGCCAACATGCAGAAGGTCCAGGAGGAGATCGCGGCGCTGGAAGTGGTCGGCGAGTCCGGCGGCGGTATGGTGAAGGTGACCATGAGCGGACGGCACGAGACCCGCCGTGTACAGATCGAGCCGGCCGTGATCGGCGAGGACCGCGAGATGCTCGAGGATCTCATTGCCGCAGCCGTGAACGACGCCGTTCACAAGGTGGAGGCGAGGGTGCAGGAAAAGATGTCCTCCATGACGGCCGGCCTGCAGCTTCCCCCCGGAATGAAACTGCCGTTTTGAAGCACTCCGCCCGCCTTGCGCAGCTGATCGAAGCGCTGCGTTGCCTTCCTGGCGTCGGTCCGAAGACGGCGCAGCGCATGGCCTTCCATCTGCTGCAGGAGGGGCGGCCGGCGGCGCGAGGGCTCGCGCAGGCGCTCGATGGCGCCCTGGCTTCGGTGACGCGCTGCCGGCGCTGCCGCATGCTCACCGAGGAGGAGCTGTGCTCGATCTGCGCGGCTCCGCAGCGCGAGGTGTCGCTCCTTTGCGCGGTGGAGTCCCCCGCCGATGTGGTTGCCATCGAGCAGTCCGGCAGCTATCGGGGACGCTACTTCGTGCTGATGGGCCATCTGTCGCCGCTCGATGGCGTCGGGCCGGAGCAGCTCGGCATCCGCGAGCTCGAAGCCATCCTCGATGAGGGCTCGGTGCGCGAGTTGATCCTCGCCACGAATCCGACCGTCGAGGGAGAGGCCACAGCGCATTTTCTCGCCGAGCTCGCCGCTCGCCGTGGACTGCGCGCCAGCCGGATCGCGCACGGCGTGCCCATCGGCGGTGAGCTCGAGTACGTCGACGGCGGCACTCTCGCCCACGCGCTCGCCGGACGCTAGACCGTTTGATATAGGCGGACGCGCCGCCCCTCAACGCCTCTGCTTCGGCCCTCTGACGGCCGTCAGGTCCTCCGTAAGCCGCCGCAGACGCCTATAGCTCTCGTACCGCCTGGGATCCATCGATCCAGACTCGACCCCCTGGCGCACGGCGCATCCCGGCTCACGCATATGCCGGCAGTCGAGGAAGCGGCAGCCGGGGGCGAGGCGCGCCACCTCGACGAACCCGAGGTGCCGCGGGTCGAGCCGATCGACGGCCGGCGCGAAGTCGCGCACACCCGGGGAGTCGATCAGCCTGCCGCCGCCTGCCAGCTCGTAAAGTCGGGATACGGTCGTGGTGTGGCGCCCCTCCTCCTCCCGTACCAGCCCGCCGATTTCGACCTCCACTTCCGGAATGAGCCTGCCGACGAGCGAGGACTTCCCGACACCTGACTGCCCGACGAGGGCCGCAACCTCCCCGGCGCATGCCGCGAGCACCGCGTCCACACCCTCGCCGGTAGCAGCCGAGACCGTCATGCACTCATAACCCACCGCCGCATAGACGTCGAGTTGCGCCTGCAACGCCGCATCGATCCCGAGCTCTGCCTTGTTGAGCACGGCTGTAGCGGCGATACCCGCCGACTCGGCCGCGGCGAGGTAGCGGTCGGTCACGAACGGATCGGGCGGCGGCACCGGTGCGATGACGATCAACAGCCGCGTGATATTGGCGAGCACCGGCTCGACCCGGCCGCGCGCGTTCGACCGGTACAGGGCCGTGCGCCGGGGCAGCACTTCGAGCACGTGCACCTCACCGTGGCGCGGGTCGTTGCGGCAGCGGACCTCATCGCCGCATACCGCCCCGACGTCCCGCCCGAAGGGGCGTGCCTTGACCGTGCGGCCGGAGGCCTCCCGCAGCAGGAGGTGCCGGCCGAAAGCCGCAATCACGTGCGCATCGAAGGTTGCTACACTCACAGTATGCCAAGCGCCGAGAATCTGATCTGGATCGACCTCGAAATGACGGGCCTGAAGCCCGACACGGACTCTATCATCGAGATCGCCACCATCGTCACCGACAAGGAGCTCACCATCCTTGCAGAGGGCCCGGTCATGGCGATTCACCAGCCGGACGAGGCGCTGGCGCGGATGGATGACTGGAACCAGCGGCAGCATGGCTCCTCGGGCCTGCTCATGCGGGTGCGCGCCAGCCGCATCAGCCTGCCGGAGGCCGAGGCGCGCACTCTCGAGTTCCTGTCCCCGCTGGTGGCGGCGGGGGCCTCACCGATGTGCGGCAACAGCATCTGCCAGGACCGCCGGTTCCTCGCCCGCCAGATGCCGCAGCTCGAGAAGTTCTTCCACTATCGCAACCTCGATGTCAGCACGCTGAAGGAGCTGGCGCGGCGGTGGGCGCCGGGTATCGCGGCGGGCGTCGCCAAGCAGAGCTCGCACCTCGCCCTCGCGGATATCCGCGAGTCGATCGCGGAGCTGCGCTATTACCGGGCGCGGCTGTTCGCGCCCGCCTATTCAGGCGCTACGGGCTCTTAGCCTTCCCCGATTCGTCCGCCAGAAAGAGCCAGGTCTCGACCACCGTGTCGGGATTCAAGGACATGCTCTCGATCCCCTGATCGGCCAGCCAGCGCGCGAGGTCGGGGTGGTCCGAGGGACCCTGGCCGCAGATGCCGACATACTTGCCGCGCCTGCGGCAGGCGCCGATGGCCATGGCGAGCAGGCGCTTGACCGCCTCGTCACGCTCGTCGAAGTGCGGCGCCACGATCGCGGAGTCCCGATCGAGACCCAGGGTGAGTTGGGTCAGGTCGTTGGAGCCGATCGACATGCCGTCGAAGTGCTCGAGGTACTCGTCCGCGAGCAGCGCGTTGGTCGGCAGCTCGCACATCATGATGACCTTGAGCCCGTTCTCGCCGCGGCCGAGGCCGTTGAGGGCGAGGAGCTCCGTCACTTTCTTGGCTTCCTTGACGCTGCGGACGAACGGGACCATCACCTGCACGTTGGCGAGGCCCATCAGGTCGCGGACGCGCTTGAGTGCGCGGCATTCCAGCTCGAAGCAGGGGCGGAAGCTCTCGTCGACGTAGCGCGAGGCGCCGCGGAAGCCGAGCATCGGATTCTCTTCCTGCGGCTCGTAGCGGCCGCCGCCGATGAGGTTGGCATACTCGTTGGACTTGAAGTCGGACAGGCGCACGATCACCGGCTCCGGCGCGAACGCGGCGGCGATCTGCGCAATGCCCTCGGCGAGCTTCTCCACATAGAAGCTGACCGGGTCGGTATAGCCGGCCATCTGGGTGTTGATCTGCGCCTTGAGGTCGTCGTCCAGCCGCTCGTACTCGAGCACGGCCCGCGGGTGCACGCCGATCATGCGGTTGACGATGAACTCCAGCCGCGCGAGGCCGACGCCGCGGTTGGGGATGCCGGCGAAGTCGAACGCCCGGTCGGGATTGCCGACGTTCATCATGATCTTCACCGCGATCTTCGGCAGGGAGTCGAGCTCGATCTGCTTGCGCTCGTACTCGAGCAGGCCCGCGTAGACGTACCCGGTATCGCCCTCGGCGCAGGAGACGGTGACCTCCTGGCCCTCACGGATCCGGTGCGTGGCGTCGCCGCAGCCGACCACGGCCGGGATGCCGAGCTCCCGCGCGATGATGGCCGCATGACAGGTGCGGCCGCCGCGGTTGGTGACGATCGCCGCCGCGCGCTTCATCACCGGCTCCCAGTCGGGGTCGGTCATGTCGGCAACCAACACATCGCCCGCCTGCACGCGCGCCATCTCGCTGACGTTCTGGACGATGCGCGCGGGCCCGGAGCCGATCCTTTGGCCGATGCTGCGCCCGGTGCTCAGGACCTGCGAGCGCGACTTCAGCGAGAAGCGCTGGATCGTGCGCCCGGCGCGGCTCTGTACCGTCTCCGGGCGGGCCTGCAGGATGAAGATCTCGCCCGTCGCCCCGTCCTTGCCCCACTCGATGTCCATAGGCTGGCGGTAATGCTCCTCGATGATGAGCGCCTGGCGGGCGAGGGAGACGAGATCCGCCTCGGTGAGGCAGAAGCGCATCCGGTCGGCATCCGCCACCGGCACGGTTCTCACGCGCTCGCCGGATTCCGGCGGCGCATACACCATCTTGACGGCCTTGCCTCCCAGGTTGCGGCGCAGAATCGCGTGCTTGCCGGCCCGCAGGGCGGGCTTGTAGACGTAGAACTCGTCGGGGTTGACGGCACCCTGCACCACCGTCTCGCCGAGGCCGTAGGAGGCTGTTATGAACACGACGTCGCGGAACCCGGAATCGGTGTCGAGCGTGAACATGACGCCGCTCGCGCCGAGATCGCTGCGCACCATGTGTTGTACGCCGGCCGATAGCGCTACCGCGCCATGGTCGAATCCCTGATGGACACGGTAGGAGATCGCCCTGTCATTGAAGAGCGACGCGAACACCTCGTGCATGGACTCGAGCACCCGCGCCTCGCCGCGGACGTTGAGGAAGGTCTCCTGCTGCCCGGCGAAGGAAGCGTCCGGCAAGTCCTCCGCGGTCGCGGACGAGCGCACGGCAACTGCGATCTCGGCCCCGCCGCTCATGCGCCGCAATTCCTCCTTTACGGCCTGTTGCAGCGCGGCAGGGAAGGGCGTGGCCAGAATCCACTGCCGGATGCGCGCACCGGCGGCGGCCAGGCGAGTCACATCGTCGACATCGAGCGAGGCCAGCTCCGTGCGGATGCGCCCGCCGAGCCCGTCCTGCTCGAGGAATTCCCTGAAGGCGTGCGCGGTGGTGGCGAAGCCGCCCGGCACGTGCACGCCGAGTCTGGCGAGCGAGCCGATCATCTCGCCGAGCGAGGCGTTCTTGCCGCCCACGCGGTCCAAGTCCCCCATTCCTAACCGCTCGAAGGGAATGACATATGCGTTCAAGGGAACTCCTGGCGGGGTACATCCCTGTGCCTGCTTGCTACGCGCCGCGCGCGGTGGAACACTTGGGCCCTGCATTTTAAGCCGTCGTCGAGCGATGGCGCAGCGGAGCCGCATGCCGTGAGCCGTCGAACCGTATTCTTCGTATCGGACCAGACGGGAGTGACCGCGGAAACGCTGGGTCACAGCCTGATGACCCAGTTCGAGGGTCTGCAGTTTCGGCCCGTGACTTTGCCATTTGTGTCGACCCTTGACAAGGCGGCGGAGGCCGTGCGCAGGATCGACCGCGCCGCCGAGGAGGAAGGAGTCCGGCCGATCATTTTCAGCACGCTGGTGCAGGACGAGCTGCGCGACGTCGTGATGCGCGCCAATGGCCTCTTCCTCGACTTCTTCGCCGCCTTCGTGGGGCCTCTGGAGCGCGAGCTCAACACGCGGTCGACGCACCGGGCGGGCCGCGCGCACGGGATCGCGGATCTGGGCGCCTATACGGCGCGCATCAACGCCACCAACTTCGCGTTGGCCAATGACGACGGTACGGGTGGCGATTACGCGCATGCCGATGTCATACTCATCGGCGTCTCCCGCTCGGGGAAGACCCCGACGTGTCTCTATCTGGCGTTGCAATACGGCGTTTTCGCAGCCAATTACCCCCTTACCGAGGAAGACCTCGAATCCGGACAGCTTCCTGCCCGGCTCGAGCCGCACCGTCGCAAGCTTTATGCCCTGACCATCAAGCCCGACCGCCTGCAACAGATCCGCAAAGAACGGCGCCCTCAGAGCCGCTATGCCTCCGAACAGCAGGTGCGCTACGAGCTGCGCGCCGCCGAGGCGCTGGTCGCCCGCCTGCGCATCCCCGCGCTCGACACCACGGAGTGCTCGATCGAGGAGATCGCCAGCCGCATTCTCAACAACACCGGTATCGAGCGGCGGCTGCGGCCGTAGCTTCGACCCAGCACGGAACTTGCAGGGAGTGGCACCCCCTTGAGTGCCACCGTCACGTAACGGAAAGTTCCAGGATACGACGTCGAAAAAACCAGCCCCGCACGGCTTGCAGTGTAACCGACGTACGTTATAGTCGGGGCGATGCTCGATGACACCCTGACACGAGTCTCCTGGCGTGCGCGGCCGCGCAGCTTCGTCGCACTCATGAGCCTTTACGAGAGCAATTTCATCCGCCTCGGCTGGCTGGCGGGGGACCTCGAGCGCCTGGAAGGCAGGCACTGCTCCCGGGTGGCCGGCGACTGTGACCTCCTTCTCACCGTCACCGGACGCTCGCCCTACACCAGCACCGCGCATCTTACCTACGTCTTGCCCGAAGCCGCGGGCGCCGTCGCCTACCCCGACATGCGCCTGTGCATCTACCACGATGCGCATCTGGTCGAGGCGCAGGAATGGGCCGCAGCCCACGGCCAACCGGTTCTCAGGACGCTGCGGACGGTCGCGGAGCGTGAACTGGATCAGCGCTGGGCACGCAACATGATGTTAAACAAGTGGCTGGAATACTGCGCGGAGCGGGGGCATCGCTTCTCAACGGCTACGAGGCTCGCAGCCGCCGAATGAGAACCGGCGGCCCGCCGCCGTTCGTCTCATGAAGGCCCTTCGACAGCTCGGCTTCCTGAAGCTCAATTTCCGCCGCGAGGAGACTCCGGAGGAAGACCATCGCGTGCTCGCCCTGTTCCGCAACCGTGCGGAGCTGAAGAAGGCGTACGGCGAGCTGCAGGAGGAAATCTACCGCCTGAAGGACCGCATCAAGCAGCAGGAGGGCGCTACGCAGCGCGTGCAGGAGATGCTGAGCACGCTCGAGACGCGCCTCGGAGTCTCCGAGACGGCGTTCCCGGCCCTGGTGTTCTATCAGCTGCGCAAGTTGTGGCAGACGGGACACGAGCTTCTCGAGCGGTTCATCGCGGAGCTCGCTGCACAACAGGATGAGCGTGAGCGGCGGCAACATCTCGCCGAGCACAACCGGCGCGTATTCGCCAAGCGCCAGTCCGCGGATCAGAGGCTGCGCGGCGCCCAGCGGCTTGCGGCGGAAGAGGCGGCGCGGATCGCCGATCTCGAGAGCCAGCGGGCGCGTCTGCAGCGGTTCTGGCATTACTTCAAGCGCCGCGCGCTCGAGCAGTCGATCTCTCACGCGCGTGCCGCGGCGGCCACCGCCGACCTTACCCTCGCGGCCGCACGCGAGGCGGTCGAGGAGATCGAACGCGAGCCCGTCCCGGAGTTCCCCGGGCTTTCTCTCGATGCGCGGCGCGCAATCAACATCGCGGCGATCGCCTACGGCGAAGTGCTCTGCCTGCGCCTCGCCCGCACGCAGCTCGTCATGCAGGCGCGCGAAGCCACCCGGCACCGCGAAGCGACCGACGAATACGGATCACGCGCGGAATGCGAGGCCTTGATGAAGCAGATCGAGCGCGCCGACGACCTGCTGCGAAGCGGTGCCAACCTGACTCAGGAGGTCAAGCAGAGGTCGGATCGCCTGAAACAGGTGGCGCGCTATCGCGCGGCGACGGATGCGGCGCCGACCGCGGAGTCGCTGGCGTTCTCCGAAGGGGATGCGTTGGGCGGGGCGCCGGGCGGACTCGCAGCCGCCCGCATGCCGAACGTGCTCGCCGAGGACACGTGGGATCTCTACCGCGCGCTTCTTCGTTGATTGGCTGCAAGTCGCCTGCGGCGCTCGCAGCGAGCATGTGCTCTTACCGGCTCGATCCCGCGGTCCAGGGAGCGGCCCTGGACCGCTGATTCATGATCCAGATCGCCGAGCCACGACGTTCGCGGTCTTCTCGATGGGAAGGCTCTGGTGGTCGAGCACGATCATGTCCGCGGTGATGGCCGCCGCCTGATCCAGGATCACGTCCGGGATCTTGTCCTTGCCTTTGTCGATCTGTTCCGCGCTGGTGAGCGGCGGCAGGCCGAGCGCGGCGCGCCGCTTGTTGTCGAGCGACAGCATCGTCTTGTCCTCGCGCGTGCGCTCCTCGCGCCGCTCCGTGAGGTTCAGCGATACCGTATGTTGTGCGCGCACCGCTTCTATCGCGTTGATGTCGGCGGACAGCCACTCATAGTTGGCGTCATGACGCGTACGCGCCATCTCTTCTGCGTCGAGCTGCGCGAGCGACGGCACGGCCGACATGCCGGTGCTCGTCTTGAACGGCACGCCGGAGATGCGGTCCCACGGCAGAGAGGCGGGCTGGTCGGCTTCACCGACCTCCTTCGGGTCGATCGGGGAGGCCAGCATCACATCCGGCACGACGCCGCGGTGTTGGGTGCTCTCGCCGGTAACGCGATAGAACTTCCCGATGGTGACCGTGAGTTGGCCGTCGACCGGCTGGTCGCTCCAGCGATCGAGCGGCACGAGATTCTGCACCGTGCCCTTGCCGAAGGTGTTCTGACCGATGATCAGGCCCCGGTGGTAGTCCTGGATCGCGCCCGCGAAGATCTCCGACGCGGAGGCGCTGAAGCGATTCACCAGGACGGCGAGCGGGCCGGTGTAGGCAGGACCCTGCTCCGGGTCATCGAGCACCTCGATGTGGCCGCCGCGGTCGCGCAGCTGCACGACCGGGCCGTGCGGGATGAAGAGGCCGGTGAGGGCCGTGGCCTCCGGCAGATAGCCGCCGCCGTTGTCGCGCAGATCGAGCACGAGTCCGTCGATGTGCTGCGTCTCGAGTTTCTCCAGCAGCCGCAGGACGTCGCGTGTCGTGCTGCGATAGTTGGGATCGCCGGCATTCTCCGCGGCGATATCCTCGTAGAAGCTGGGTACGGTGATGACGCCGATCTTGTAGGTGCGGCCGTGATCGGTCACGGTCTTCAGCTCGCTGTGCGCTTCCTGGTTCTTCAGCGTTACTTTGTTGCGGACGAACTCCAGCACTTTCTCCTTGGAGCCGGGCGCGGCGCCCGCCGGCAGCACCTGTAACCGCACGGCGGTGCCCGCCTTGCCGCGAATGAGTTGCACGACGTCATCGAGCCTCCAGCCGACCACGTCCGTGATCGGGCCCGACTGGCCCTGGCCGACGCCGGTGATGCGATCGCTGGGCTTCAGGCTGCCGGCGGCGGCCGCGGGGCCGCCCGGGATGACGTTCATCACCTGCACGTAGCTGTCGATGAGCTGCAGCGAGGCGCCGATGCCCTCGTAGTTGAGGCTCATCTGGATGCGGTACTCCTCGGAGTTGAGCGGCGAGAAGTAGCTCGTGTGCGGATCGTAGGTACGCGCGTAGGCGTTCATCAGGTCCTCGAACACATCCTCGGACTTGATCTGATCCACGCGCTGAATGACCGTTTGATAGCGCTTGCGCAGCAGATCCGCTGCCTGCGGCCAGGTCTTGCCCGCAAGGAGCAGCGACAGGGCATCGTTCGTGACGCGCTTCTTCCAGAGCTGGTCCATCTCGGCTTCGGTCGCGGGCCAGGCGGCATGATCGCGATCGAAATCGTAGCTTGCCGTCGTGTTCCAGTCCGGCTGCGACTTCAGCACGTTGATCGCGTACTGCATCCGCTCCCGGTTGCGCTGCTTGAACCGGTCGAAGACCAGGTATCCGGGGTCGATGTCCCCGGTGTGGATCATGTCGTCGAACTTGTCCTGATAGACCGAGAACTCCTGCACGTCGCTCGCCAGGAAATAGCAGTGCTCCGGATCGAGGAACTCCAGGTAGCGCTGGAATACCTGACGGGAGAAGGAATCGTCGATGACCTGGCGGCTGTAGTGGGTCTCCTCGAGGATGCGGCCGATCTTGCGGGCAATCGCGCGCTGGTCATCCGTCGGCGCGAGCGCCCCGGTGGGCAGTACCGAAGCGGCGCGGGCCGGGGTGCGCAGCGCGGCGTCAGTGGCGGCGAGCACCACGACGCAAAGGACGGTGAGGACGAGCCAGCCGAGGCGTACGCGCCTCGGGCGGCGCAGAGGTTTTGCGGCGCGGCGCGCAGCCGCGGCGACGGATCTCAGAGACTTGGACATTCGGGAGGTGATCTCGGGGTCCTTGGGGGGAGGAAGGGATTTCCCTGCCTCAATAATATCGCTCAGACACTCAGAATGCGTTCGGATTCACAGCGTGCATGGGTACCGCCGCAATCAGTCCCGCGGCAGGCGTCGCAGCAGGGCCAGCCAGAGCCTTGCCACCAGGAGAAGCACCACCGGGCCCAGCGCCACCACCCAATACCCTAGCCAGCCGTGTGCCAGGCCGGAGAAGTAATCGCCGTAGAGGGAGAGCGGACCCAGGCCGTGGGGGTCGTCGCCGCGGGTGTAGGGCCCCAGGGTGCGGTGCCCGATGATCCAGATGAGGAGCGGGATCACCAGTAGCCCGAGTGCCAGGGCACCCCCGAAAAGCGCCACCTCGCGCCGGGTGCGGGCGTCGATGCTGCTCAAAGCTTGCGCCCGGGCCACGGGTCCCGGGCTGCCGGAAGGCTCCATCATGCGGCCAGTGTAGCCCATCGGACTCCCGGGTCATAATGACGGGCTATGCGGAAAATCACAGCAGCCGTGATCGGCGTCGGGTACCTGGGGCGGTTCCATGCCCAGAAATACGCTCAGGCAGCGCAATGCGATCTGGCGGGTGTCGTCGATGCCCGACAGGAGGCCCGCGAAGCCGTAGCGGCAGAGGTAGGCGCGCGGGCGATCGCCGATTACCGGGAGCTCCTCGGAGCCGTGGAAGCGGTCAGCGTAGTCACGCCGACACCGGCGCACTTCGCCATAGCCCGTGACTTCCTCGAGGCCGGCGCCCATGTGCTGGTGGAGAAGCCGATCACCGAAACGCCGCAGGAAGCCCGGGAGCTGATCGAGCTCGCCGCGAGCCGCGGCCGCATCCTGCAGGTGGGGCACCTCGAGCGTTTCAACTCGGCGATCCTCGCGGCGGAGCCTTACCTCCGTGCGCCGCGCTTCGTCGAGTGCCATCGGCTCGCGCCCTACCGCGAGCGGGGGACCGATGTGAACGTGGTGCTGGATCTCATGATCCACGACATCGACATCGTCCAGACGATCGTCGGGGCACCGGTCAAGACCATCGACGCCGTCGGAACGCCGGTCTTCTCCGAAGACATCGATATCGCCAACGCGCGTATCACTTTCACCAACGGATGCGTCGTCAACGCGACAGCCAGCCGTGTCAGCTTGAAAACCGAGCGCAAGATGCGCATCTTCGAGGACGACGCGTACCTGTCCCTGGACCTGCAGCAGAAGATTCTGACAGTGATCCGCAAGCGCGCTCCCGGGGAGCCGGCCGGCCCGCTGCCGGTCGCCATCGAGGAGCAGAGTCTGGACCCGGGAGACGCCTTGAAGGCCGAGATCGAGTCCTTTCTCGCCTGCGTCCGTGACGGCCGCCCGCCGGTGGTCACGGGCGAAGCCGGTCTGATGGCGCTGGAGACCGCCATGCGCATCACGGAGCAGGTTCGCAGATCGCTGGCCGAGCGCGGCAGAACGGGAGGAGGGGCCGATGTCGAAGCAACCTGAGCATTTCCGCCACGCGCCGCGCCCGGTGACCCTCGCAACGATCCAGATGTCATGCGGTTGGGATGCGGCCGCGAACATCACGAAGGCCGAGCAGCTGGTGCGCGACGCTGCCGCGCGTGGGGCGCAGATCATCCTGCTGCCGGAGCTGTTCGAGACGCCGTACTTCTGCATCGAGCAGGACGCGCGGCATCTGAAGCTTGCGCGCACCGTCGAGGAGAATCCGGCGGTGCGGCATTTCGGCGCCATCGCGCGCGAGCTCGGAGTGGTCCTGCCCATCAGCTTCTTCGAGCGGGCCGGCCCGGCGTATTTCAACTCCATCGCCATACTCGATGCAGATGGCTCGCAGCTCGGCATCTACCGCAAGTCTCACATCCCCAACGGTCCGGGTTACCAGGAGAAGAGCTACTTCAGTCCCGGTGATACCGGCTTCAAGGTCTGGCGAACGCGGTATGCGCGCATCGGGGTCGGCATCTGCTGGGATCAGTGGTTTCCGGAAGCGGCGCGCGCCATGGCGCTCGCGGGCGCCGAGGTTCTACTGTATCCGACCGCCATCGGTACCGAGCCGCCGCCGGCACTGCCGGTCAATTCCCGCGATCACTGGCAAAGAACCCAACAGGGGCATGCCGCGGCGAATCTGATGCCGCTCGCGGCCGCGAATCGCTACGGACTCGAGCGTTCGGTGCAGGACCCTGAGGGTCTTTACATACGCTTCTACGGTTCGTCCTTCATCGCGGACGCGATGGGCGCGAAAGTCGCGGAAGCTCCGGAGGAGGGCGATGCAGTCATCACGGCCTCGTTCGACCTCGAGCAAACGGCCGCAGTCAGGGACAGCTGGTTCGTGTTTCGCGACCGGCGGCCGGACCTTTACGGTGCCTTGACGTCCCTCGACGGTATTCCCGGGCGGTGACTCTCAATGCTTCTGGATCCAGGCGACTGCGTCCCTCAACTCCTTTACAAAACGCGCGTACTCGCTGCGTCGCTGCGCATCGTCGGGGACGCGAAGCAGGAACGAAGGATGAATGGTCACCCAGAGATGTGCTGTCGCCGACAGTCTGGTCGGTGAGCCCCGAAGCTGTGAGACGATCACCGGATGTCCCAGGAGCGCGCGGGCAGCCGTGCCGCCGAGCGCCATCACGAGCTTCGGCGCGACCAGGCGCAGCTCCTCATCGAGCCACCAGTGACAGGCTTCGATTTCACTCGCGCTCGGCTTGATGTGCAGTCGCCGCTTGCCGCGCGGCTCGAACTTGAAATGCTTTACGGCATTGGTGATGTAGACCGAGTCGCGCCCGAGCCCCGCATCCTGCAGCGCCCGATCGAGAATCGCGCCCGCGGGCCCCACGAACGGATGCCCCTGCCGATCTTCGGAATCCCCTGGAGCCTCGCCTACCAGCATGAGCCCTGAGGGCGCGAGCCCCTCTCCCGGAACTCCCTGCGTCGTAGCCTTCCAGAGCGTGCAACGGCGGCACTCGTTCACTGCGCCGCGCAGTTCACCGAGTGATACAAGAGTGCGCGCGCCGGTGAGCCCGCCTTCTTCCTCACGGCCGGACCTTACGCGCCGCGAGAGCGGCTCGGATTCCTCGGTCGTCATCGTCTCGGTTCAATGAGCGACGGCCACGGTTGGTTCCGGCCGAAATTGGTGGAGGCGGGGGGAATCGAACCCCCGTCCGCAAGTCCTAGACTTCAGGATCTACGTACGTAGCCCGCTCTTTGGTTCTCACGCTGCGCTACCCAAGGGGCAGGGAAGACGCCGCGCCAGCGGACGGTGACTCTTAACGATCCGGCCCGTCGCACGCACGGATCGCGATCCTGTGAACGCGTCCCCCGATTCAGTCGCACAGGCACGAGCTGGTCGGAGGTCAACCGCGATTAGGCGGCTAAGGCGTAGTTGTCGTCGTTAGCAACTATAGTTTTGCAGAG
>Ga0134126_10006216_pt1 | contig 14956 bp, 13 predicted proteins | sample KB31752_FD_96881 | JGI IMG/M metagenome (GOLD analysis project Ga0134126, IMG submission 96881) | Terrestrial soil microbial communities with excess Nitrogen fertilizer from Kellogg Biological Station, Michigan, USA - KB3-175-2 | ecosystem: Environmental > Terrestrial > Soil > Unclassified ...
AGCGCCGGCTGCTGGCGCAGCGGAAGGCGGCCACCCCCGTTGAGAGCGCAGCCGAGCCCGCAGCCTAGCGTCCCTCCCCTTTACGGGGAGGGTGGCCGGGCGCAGCGAGGCCGGGTGGGGCTGTCTGACGCGGCAACGCTAGTCCGATGGGTGGCGGACGTCCTCAAACTTCCCCACCGGGTCGCTTCGCGACCACCCTCCCCATAGAGGGGAGGGACGTGCGTTGGGGCTCGCTCAGAACCCCACGTTGGTGCGGATCTGGCCTTCTTCGCGGTAGTCGACGGCTTCCCAGCCGATGTTGGAGAACGCCTTCCGCTTCGGGCCCAGGTAGCCGAACAGGAACGCGCCCACCTTGCGCATCTGGATCTCTTCCGAGCCCTCGGTGATGCGGTAGCGGCGATGGTGGCGATAAATGTGCTCGAACGGCTTGTGGCGCGAGTAGCCGATGCCGCCGTGCACCTGCATCGCCCGGTCGGCCGCGTCGCAGCAGAGCCGGTTGCCCCAGTAGTTGCACATCGAGACCTTGTCGGAAATCTGCCGCTCGACCTCGCGGTGCGGCATGCGGTCGATCTCCCAGGCGGTCTTGCGGATCAAGAGCCGCAGCATCTCGCACTGGGTGTGCAGCTCGATCAGCGGCCACTGGATCGCCTGGTTGTCGGAAAGCGGCTTGCCGAACGGCTGGCGCACGCGCGCGTACTTCACGCTCTCCTGGATGCAGTAGACCGCCGCGCCCAGCGAGGAGGCCGCCTGGCGGATGCGGTTCTGGTGCACGAAGCTCTGGCCGAGCCGCAGGCCCTGGCCCTCGGTTCCCCACATCGCCTCGTCCGGCACCCAGACGTCCTTGATCGAGACGCGCGGGTGGTCGGTCGGCATGTTGAAGGTCCAGAGGTACTCCTCGATCTTCACGCCCGGGTCGCTGGCCGGCACCAGGAAGACGGTGAGGCCGTCGCCGGCGCCGTCCGGCCCCTCGGTGCGGCAGAAGCACATGATGTAGTTGGCCACGTGCATCCCCGTGGTCCACATCTTCTCGCCGTTGATCAGCCAGCCTGACTTGCCGCCCCGCTCCTGGCGCACGGCCTTGGTCTCCATGTGGGTGGCGTCCGAGCCGTGGTAGGGCTCGGTCAGGCCGAAGCCGGTGCGGATCTGCCCCGCCTGCAGCATCGGCGCGTAGCGCTCGTACTGCTCGGGCGTGGCGAACTCCTTGAACATGATGATGAAGGGGTTGTTGCCGACGATCGAGTGCTCGGTCTGCAGGTCGTTGTGCAGGCCGAGCCCCTTGGCGGCGAGGTGCTCGCGGATGATCGCCATGGCGAGGTTGGTGCCGCCCTTGCCGCCCCAGTCGGTCGGCCAGGCGTAGCGCAGGTGGCCGGCCTTGTCGGCGCGGCTGCGGGCCTCGCCCAGCAGCTCTTCCCACTCCTTGCGCGGCAGGCCGCCCTTGTCGAAGTCGGTGCGCGCCCACTCGCGGCGATGGTCGAAGAAGCGGACGTTGTCGTCCTTCTCCTCGAGCGGGCGGATCTCGCGCTCAATGAAGGCGTCGAGCTCGTCCAGGTATTCCTGGATGTCCTGCGGGATTTCGAAGTCCATGGGGTCGGGTCCTCTATCTTCCGCTTTGCCCCGCGAGGGGGGCGCGCGTTCTCAAGATGCTTGCTCGGCGAGCGCGGCGCGGTAGCCGGAGTAGTTGGGCTGGTCGACGGCGAGCTTGGCCATCGTGGTCGGCCAGAGATGCTCGACGAGGCCGGGCGTGGAAGCGTCGATCTCGCCGGCGCGTATACGGCGCGAGAGCTCGCGGTTCAGCGTCGCAAGGTCGCCGTCCATGCCGAGCAACGCCTTCAGCCGCGCCAACTCCTCGGCCTCGGCCGGCGGGCCCAGCGTCAGGTTGCGCTGGCAGATCTCCACAGCGTTGGCGCAGACGCGCAGCTGGAAGGTGATGTGCGGCCCGCTCTCGCGCGTCGCCGCGCCCTTCAGGAAGGCGGCGACGGCGGTCAGGATCTCTTCGGGGCGCGGCTCGTCCTGCATCTCACTCGCCCTTTCCAGGAAGCGGGGCCAGCATGCGCAGCAGGTCGATCTCGGTTTCCGACGAGCGCCGCGCGATCACTGCGCGCTCGACCGAGGGATCGCCGGTGCGGAACGAGGCGGTCATGCCGGCGCACATCACGCCCCACTTCAGCGCGCCCAGCACCTCCCAGAACCGCACGTGCGCGCGATCGAGCGTGAGGCCGCTCTCGGCCTCGTAGCCGGCGTACATGTCCTCGCGCTCGCCGAAGCCGCCGACCGGCTTGTCGGAGATGCCGAACCGCCACGGGTTCGCGCAGATCCAGCCGAGGTCCTCCAGTGGGTCGCCGACGTGCGCCAGTTCCCAGTCGAGTACGGCCACCACGCCCTCCTGCGGGCGGAAGATCAGATTGCCGTTCCGGAAATCGCCGTGCACCAGCCGCGGGTTGGCGGGCGGCGGCGGGATGCGAGCGGCGAGCCAGGCGAAGGTCAGGTCGAACACTGGCCGCGGCCAGTTGGAGTTCTCGTACGAGGTCCGCCACTGCGCCAGCAGTTCCTCGGGTGTCGAAACCTTCAGTTGCGGCGCCGCCTCGCGAGGGATCTGGTGCAGCCGCGCGAGGATCTCGCCGCACTGGTAGGCCAGCTTCGGCCGGGTGGTCGCGAACCGCTCGTCGCGCACGATGCGCCCGCCCAGCGTCTCGCCGTCGACGAAGTCCATGATGAAGCCGTGGCCGAGGCCGTCCTCGGGGGTCAGCACGTGGCGCACGGCGGGAACGGGGACGCCCGCCTCGGCGGCCGCCTTCAGCAGGCTGGCCTCGGCCTCCATGCCGGCGCCAGTCGCCGAGACCCGGTTGCCGCCCAGCGCGCGGCGCACGATCATCGGCGTCTCGCCGGCGCCCTGCACCAGCTCGAAGCGCCAGATTTCCTGCGTGGCGCAGGCGGTCACACGCTGCAGCCGCGCAATGCCGCTGGCGGCCGGGAAATGCTGGCGCGCGACCACGTTCAGCTGCTCGGCGATCGCTTCCGGCGCAGTCCTCGCTACTTGGGACGGATCGTCCGCCATCGGTCCTGGTACGCTGCTCCCGCTCGTTGGCGGCGACCCTAGCGGAGGCGAATGGCCGGGGAAACGGTCACGTCGGGGCAGGATTCGCGAGGTTGCGCGGACTGGCGGCGAACGTCGTTATCCGTAACTATCGCGCCTGCGCGGCGACTTCGCCCGCGCACCGCAAGGGGGGACGACCATGTTCAAGCCAATCTGCATCGCCGCGGCGCTTCTGGCCGCCGGCGCGGGTGTTGCAAGCGTGGCGCAGGCGGCGCCCAGCAGCGACGAGGCGGCGGTTCGAGCGCTGGAGGCCCAGTTCGCCGCCGCCGCCAGCGCCAAGGACGTCGACGGGATCATGAAGGTCTATGCGCCCGACATCTTCGTGTTCGACGTCGTGCCGCCGCGCCAGTACGTCGGCGCCGCCGCCTACCGGAAGGACTGGGAGGAGGTGATGAGCGGCTTCAAGGGGCCGGTGAAGTTCGAGCTCACCGACCTCGCGGTCCAGGTCGAGGGACCGGTGGCCTGGAGCCACAGCATCCAGCACGTCAGCGGCACGGATCCGGCCGGCAAGCCAAGCGACATGACGGTGCGGGTTACCGACGTCTATCGCAAGACCGCAGACGGCTGGCGGATCGTGCAGGAGCACGTCTCGGTCCCGGTGGACCTCGCCACCGGCAAGCCGGACTTGCAGTCCAAGCCGTAACGGCCGAGCCTCGCCCGCCATGGGCTTCACCAAGCGGCTGCATGCCGCGATCATGGCGGGCGAGATCACCGAGACGCTGCGCATCTGGCAGCGGCCGCACGTGAAGGTCGGCCGCCGCTACGGCTTCCCGGCCGGCGGCGAGATCGAGGTGACGCGGCTGCGCGAGATCGAGATCGCCGACATCACCGCCGAGATGGCGCGCCGCCAGGGCTTCGACGGCCTCGTCGACCTCCTGAAGATCGCCAAGCACGGCCCCGGCGAACGCGTCTTCCTGGTCGAGTTCGAGTACCACGCGACGTCGTAGGGCGTAGGGCGCAGGCGTTGACATGGACTGGCCCCGCGGGCCGCGTTCCACCGTAAATTCACCGCAAACAGCGGTCCCCCGACCCACTGCCGGGCCGCGACCTTTGACCGTAGATCGCCGTTGATAACGGGCCCCTGATCGTGCGCCCCCATCGTGGGCCGCGCCGGCCGCGCCTGCATGTTAGTCGATCAACAATTTCAAAGACCTGTCGGCGCTGGCGCCGACCGGAAGAGCGAGCGCAGGCGAAATGACCACCGTCAAGAGCATCCCGCGCCTCCCCCTGGCGCGAGCGAGCGGAGGCGCCGGCCGGTAGTCTGGGCCTCCGCACGGGCGCCGTTTGCGACGCCACTCGACAGTCTCTAAGAGCGCGCGATGACTGACGCCCCGAGCAAACCCGACAACCGCAGCCGCCTGCGGCTGAAGCGGCCCGCCGAGATCGCGTGGGCGTTCGTGCTCGGCCCGACCGCCGGGCTGACGTTGCTCTGGCTGCTGCTCTTGGTGGACGCGATCCTCGATCCGGCGCACGGGCTTGCGCACGTCGCCCGGATGTCGCTGGCGTTCTTCTTCATCTACCTGCTGATCATCGGCGGGGTCATCTGCCTGATCGTCGAACTGGTCATCGTGACGCCGCTGCTGGTCGGCTTTCACCGCTACCGCTGGCGTTGGCTGAACGGCTGGACCGCCGCGCTGATCGGCTTCGCGCTGGCCTTCGTCCCCGCGCTGCTGCTGGTCGTGCTGGCGCCGACGCAAGGGCCGCGGCCCGGATGGATCGAAACCATCGTCGCCTGCGCGGCAGTCGGCGTAGTCGGCCTGGCGGCGGCGGGCGTCTTCCGGCTGCTCGCGGTGCGGACGGCAGCGCCGGGCGAGCCTTAGGCGTCCACCGCCTCGGTCTCCTCGGCCGCGACGAAGCCCTTCCAGCCGTTCATGTACTCGATGAACTTCGGCGAGAGGCCCTCGACGGCGAGGTGGGCGCGCGTCACCGGCAGGGCGATCGGCCTGAGGTCCGGGTCGGCCGCGTAGAGCTTCGGGTAGTCGTGGTGCAGGATCGCCGCGCGGCCGAGGATCACGAAGTCGGCGCCGGCGCCGGTCAGCCGGCGCATGTCGGCGCCGGTCATCAGCTTGCCGGCGGCGCCCAGCCGCGTCGTCCCGCGCGGCAGCTCGGCGAACCAGTCGATCAGCGGGCGGCTGGCGTACGCCTCGTCGACCGGCGGCTTGAACGAGTCCCACAGCGACATGTCGAGGTAGTCGAGGTCGCCCGAGGTCAGCATCTGACCGGCCAGCACCAGCTGCTCGGAAAACACCAGGCCGAAGCGCTCGGGCGAGAGCCGCAGGCCAAGCTGGAAGTCCGGCCGGGTGCGGGCGCGCACGCCCTTGATGATGTCGAACACCAGCCGCGCCCGGTTGGCCGGCGAGCCGCCGTAGCGGTCGGTGCGTCGGTTGGTGTCGGGGCTGAGGAAGGCGCAGAGGATGTAGCCGTGCGCGCCGTGCAGCTCGACGCCGTCGAAGCCGGCCCGCTCCGCCCGCACCGCGGCCTCGATGAAGTCCTCGGCCAGCTGCTCGACCTCGGCGGTGGCGAGTTCGCGCGTGCCCGTCTCCGCGTCGGGGCTCGGGCCGACCGGCCGCTCGCCGATCAGGGCTTCCGGCGAGCGCAGGCCGGCGTGATGCAGCTGCACCGAGCTCACCGAGCCCTGCGCCTTGATCTCGGCGGCGAGGCGGGTGAGGCCGGGCAGGTGGTCGTCGGAGAAGATGCCGAGCTGGCCCGGAAAGCCCTGCCCGATGCGCTGCACGTGCGCGGCGCAGGTCATCACCAGGCCGAAGCCGCCCTTGGCGCGCATCGTCAGCCAGTGGAACTCCTCGTCCGACAGCCGCCCGTCCGGATGGCTCTGCAGGTTGGTGAGCGGCGCCAGCATGAAGCGGTTCTTCCACGCGGGTCCGCGGACGAGGCTCATCGGCGAAAGCAGATCGGTCATGGGCGTAGTCAGTCTTCCACTGTGAAGGTCAGGCCGGCGTGCTGCTGCAGCCGGCGGATCAGCGCGCCGTCCATGGCGGCGGCGGGCGTCCAACAGCCGCCGGGCGTCGTGGCCCGGTCGACGTCGCGGGCGAGGCAGACGGCGCTCTCGCCCAGCATCTTGGCGGTCGAGCCGTAGCCGGGGTCCTTGTCGCCCCTGACCGATGTGCGGACCATGTGGCCGGCCCCGTCCTCGGCGATCACCAGGATGTCGAAGTAGCCGGTCTCGCGCTCCTCGCGGGTCGGGCCTTCGCCGGGCTTCGGCATGCCGGCCGCGCCGAACGAGAAGCCGCCCATGCCGGCGCCGGCGCCCGCGGCCGGCGGTCCCGCCAGCATCTGCATCTCGTCGTACTGGAAGCCTTCGCCCCACGGGTGGCCGGCCAGGAAGTTGGTGCGGTGCACGGCCTTGGTGTTGATGCCCGCCATCATGAAGGAGCCGACCCAGCTGCCGGCAGCCTTGTCCTCGTAGGGGGTCTCGCCGTCCGGCTGCGCGGGCCCGTCGAAACCGGGGGTCAGCGCGAACGGATCGGCGAGCAGCGTCGCCAGGGCGGGGTCCTTCTGCATGGCCGCCTGGGTCGCCATGCCGCTCGCCAGCGTGCCGCCGGAGAGCCCGCCTTTCAGCTTGCGGACCCGACCGCGCACCCGCGGCGCGTAGTGGCCGTGGCGCTGCTTGAACGCCTCTTGCGCAAACCAGACGCCGAGGTCGAACGGGATCGAGTCGAAGCCGCAGGAGAAGACGATCCGCGCGCCCGAAACATGCGCGGTGGTCTGGTGCGCAGTGATCATCGCGGCGATCCAGTTGGATTCGCCGGTCAGGTCGACGTAGTCGGTCCCCGCCATCGCACAGCCTTCAACGAGCGGCGAGCCATAGAGCTGATAGGGGCCGACGGTGGAGATCACCGCGTCGGCGCGGCGGACCATGGCGTCCAGCGAGGCAGGATCGGCGGCGTCGGCGATGATCGTTGGGAGACTATCCGGCGCGCCGATCTCGGTCTTCACCTCGGCGAGCTTGGCGGCGCTGCGCCCGGCCATCGCCCACTTCAGGTCGCCGGCGGCGCCGTAGGTCTTCAGGAGGTGCTCGGCGACCAGCCGGCCGGTGTAGCCGGTGGCCCCCCACACGATGACCTCGAACTCGCGTCCGCTCATGGGCTCTCCTAGGGGACGCCCCCCTTTAAGACCCATGGGCGCCGCCCGCGAAACCTGGGCGCCGGGAGCAGTGAGGTCAAGGATGCCCCAGGGTCACGCCTAATGTCAGTGCGTCGATCCGCGATTGCCTTCCGCGCGGGTCCGGGCCTAGGGTTCGAGGCTGACTGAACGCCGATAAGCAACGAGCGGCGCGGGGCTCACGCGGAGGACGTCGATGAAGTTCACCTGGTTCAATCTGATGCCCTGGCCGTACCTGCCGGACGACTTCCGGGAGAAGCACCGGTCGGTCTGGGTCGACATCGACCAGCGGCTGTTCGACCCCGTGAAGAGCAACGAAGTCTACAACACCTACATGGACCTGCTCGAATACGCCGGCACGCTCGGCTTCGACGGGATCGGCGTCAACGAGCACCACCAGAACGGCTACGGCATCATGCCTAGCCCCAACATCATCGCCGCCGGCCTGGCGCGCCGCACCAAGGACCCGGCGATCGTCGTGCTGGGCAACTCCATCGCCCTCTACAACCCGCCCGTCCGCGTGGCCGAGGAGTTCGCCATGCTGGACTGCATCTCCGGCGGGCGGCTGGTGGCCGGCTTCCCGGTCGGCACCTCGATGGACACCAACTACTGCTACGGCCAGATCCCGGCGCTGACCCGCGAGAAGTACGCCGAGGCGCACGAGCTGATCATCAAGGCCTGGACGACGCGCGATCCGTTCGCGTTCAACGGCCGCTACAACAAGCTGCGCCACGTCAACATCTGGCCGCGGCCGATCCAGCAGCCGCATCCGCCGGTGCACATCCCGGGCGGCGGCTCGATCGAGACCTACGACTTCTGCATCGACAACACCTACTCGTACTCCTACCTCAGCTTCACCGGCTACCTGCGCGCCCGCGCTCTGATGGACGGCTACTGGCGGCGGGTCGAGGAGCGCGGCGCGCCCGACAAGAGCCCCTACCGGGCCGGTTTCGCCCAGACCATCTGCGTCGCCGAGACCGACGAGGAGGCCGAGCGCCTCTACTGGCCGCACATCAACTACTTCTACAATCGCTGCCTGCACGTCTATCCGGGCTTCGCCGACGCCCCCGGCTATCGGACGATCAAGACCATCCAGGCCGGCGCGCTCAACCAGTACGCCCCGCAGCGCGGCGGCTTCGCCGAGCTGACCTGGAAGGACCTGATCGAAGGCGGCCACGTGATCGCCGGCAGCCCGGAAACGGTGCGCCAGCGCATGGAGGAACTGATCAAGGGGCTCCACGTGGGCAACATCTTCTGCCTCATGCACGTGGGCGACATGCCGACCGAGAAGGCGATGTATTCGACCAAGCTGTTCGCCGACAAGGTGATGCCGAAGCTGCGCGGCATGTTCCCCGAGTGGGAAAGCGACACCCGGTTCTGGTGCCACCCGATCTCCAACCGCGCGGTCCCCGGCTCGCTGCCCGCGCAGCCCACCTCCGCGCCGACGGACGTCTCGCGGGCGGCGGTACGTCAACCCGAGCCGGCCGAGTAAGGGGTAGCGTCATGGAATCGAAGACGATCGAGACGAAGCACGCGCCTGTCCGCTACCTCGAGGGCGGTTCGGGCGAGCCGCTGGTGTTCTTCCACGGCGCCGGCGGCATGACGCCGGACGATCCGCTGCTGAACGAGCTGGCGAGCCGCTTTCACGTCTACGCCCCCTATCTGCCCGGCTACGGCGAGACCGAGGAGTGCGGGACGCTGCGCGAAATGCTCGACTTCGCCCTGCACGGCTGGGACGTGGTCGAGGCGCTGGGGCTGAAGAACCCGATCCTGGTCGGCCACTCGATGGGCGGCATGATCGCCGCGGAGATGGCGGCGCTGGCGCCCAACGACGTCTCGCGCCTCGCTTTGATCTGCCCGGCGGGCCTGTGGCTCGACGACCATCCGATCGTCGATATCTTCACCCTGATGCCGTTCGAGATGCCGGGCTACCTGTTCCACGACCCGGAAAAGGGCGCGGCGTTGATGACCGCCGGCCTCGATCTCAGCGATCCGAAGTTCCTGCAGGACTACCTGGTCCGCAACGCGCGCCAGATGGGCATGGCCGGCAAGCTGCTGTTCCCGGTGCCCGAACGCGGGCTCGCCGAGCGGCTCTACCGGGTGAAGGCCAAGTCGGTGATCATCTGGGGCGAGAGCGACAAGCTGATCCCGCCGGTCTACGGACCCGCCTTCCAGTCGGCCATCGCCGGCTCGAAGCTGGTCAGCGTGCCGGAAGCCGGCCACATGGTCATCGTCGAGAAGCCCGGCGACGTGGTGAAGGCGGTCGAGGCCGTGGCCTGATCGCCTGACCTGGAGGGGAGGGGCGGATGCCGATCGCGCAGGTCAACGGGCAGAAGCTCTACTACGAGGACACCGGCGGTACGGGCCCGGCGGTGATCTTCTCGCACGGCCTCTTCATGGACCACGAGATGTTCGCGCCGCAGGTCGCGGCGCTGCGCCGCCGCTATCGCTGCATCACCTGGGACGAGCGCGGGCACGGGCTTTCGACGTCCGATCGCCTCGCGCCGTTCAGCTATTACGACAGCGCCGCCGACCTGGCCGCGCTCCTGAAGCACCTCGGGATCGGCCAGGCGGTGCTGGCCGGCATGAGCCAGGGCGGCTTCCTGTCGCTGCGCTGCGCGCTCACCCACCCGGAGGTGGTCCGCGCCCTCGTCCTGATCGACACCCAGGCCGGCCAGGAGGACCCGGAGGCGATGCAGGGTTACCTCGTCTTGACCGACGAATGGGCCGCGAGCGGCCTGAAGCAGTCGACGGCCGACATCGTGGAATCGATCATCCTGGGCGAGGCCTGGCCGGGCGCGGCGGCCTGGCGCGAGAAGTGGGCGCGCTTCGACGGCGTCAACGTCAAGGGCTGCATGCGCACCCTCGCCAGCCGCGACGACATCACCGCCAGGCTCGGCGAGATCAAGGTTCCCGCCCTGGTGATCCACGGCGACAAGGACGCGGCCATCCAGCTCGGCCTGGCGGAAAAGCTCGCGGCCGGCCTCGCCGACGCCGAGCTGGTCGTCATCCCCGGCGCCGGCCACGCCGCCAACCTCACCCATCCCGAGGCCGTGAACCCGGCGATCGAGCGCTTCTTGGCGGCGCTGGACCAGGCGGACTGAGTTTTCACGCCGGGCTCGGCCGACGGCGTTCAACTCCCCGGCGGTTGCCGAGCGCCCCAACCAGGGACAGGATGCCGGCGTCAGCAACGTGGGGAGACATCACGTGACGATGACTGCGACGCAGACGCCGGCGACCAACCTCGACCCCTGGACGCAGCCGCTCGAGACCCTCGATCCCAGCGAGGGCACGCTCTACCAGCGCGGCCTGCTGCATGAGTACATGCGCCGCCTGCGCCGCGAGGACCCTGTGCACTGGTCGCCGACCGGGCCGACCGGCGGCTACTGGTCGGTGACCCGCTTCGACGACATCGTCGCGATCGACTCCAATCACCAGGTGTTCTCGTCGGACCGCGACATCACGGTGGGCGACGCGCCTGAAGACTTCGCGCCGCGCAACTTCATCGCCGCCGACCCGCCCGTGCACGATGCGCAGCGCAAGTCGGTGACCCCCGCCGTCGCGCCGCACCGGCTCGTCGAACTGGAGGCGCTGATCCGCGAGCGCACCGCGGGCGTGCTGGACAGCCTGCCGCGCGGCGAGACGTTCGACTGGGTGGACAAGGTCTCGATCGAGCTCACCACCCAGTTCCTGGCGACGCTGTTCGACTTTCCTTGGGAAGACCGGCGCCTGCTGCCCTACTGGTCGGATGTCACCACCTCGACCGAGCAGGTCGGCAACACCACCTTCCCCGCCGAGGAGCGCGAGCGGATCCTCATGGAGTGCCTCGGCTACTTCACCAAGCTCTGGACCGAGCGCGCCGCCGCCCCGCCGAAGTTCGATTTCCTCTCGCTCATGGCCCACAATCCCGAGACCCGGGACATGGTCGACAACCCGCTGGAGTTCCTCGGCAACCTGATGCTGCTGATCGTCGGCGGCAACGACACCACCCGCAACTCGATGAGCGGCGGCGTCATCTTCATGCACGACAACCCGGCCGAGTTCGCCAAGCTGAAGGCCAATCCGGCGCTGGCCGCCAGCGCGGTGCCGGAGATCATCCGCTACCAGTCGCCGGTCGCCCACATGCGCCGCACCGCGCTCGAGGACTTCGAGTTCGGGGGCCGCCACATCAGGAAGGGCGAGCGCGTGGTGATGTGGTACGTCTCCGGCAACCGCGACGAGAGCGTCATCGAGCGGCCGGACGACTTCATCATCGACCGGACGCGGCCGCGCCACCACGTGGCGTTCGGCTTCGGCATCCACCGCTGCATGGGCAACCGCGCCGCCGAGCTGCAGCTGCGCATCCTCTGGGAAGAGATCGTCAAGCGCTTCCCCAAGGGAATCGAGGTGGTCGGCGAGCCGGAGCGCGGCGTCTCCAACTTCATCCTCGGCATCACCAAGCTGCCGGTGCGCATCGCGGCCTGAGCGGCCTGAGCTGGCTCGGGGCACGCTTCGGCGCACCTCGAAACGTCGCACCCGTCGCGGGTCCTAAGAGCTATCCGATCGGGGTTCGATCGGAGCTTGCATCATGCCGACCACTCAAACGGCCGTGCGGGGACGCACGCAGGCACGTTGGGCGCAGGCGCGCTCGAACCTGCAGGGGCCGCTGACGCTGGCCGCGATGAGCCTCGGCTACGGCGTCGTCCAGCTCGACGTCACCATCGTCAACGTTGCGGTGAACAGCATCGGCGCCTCGTTCGGCGGCCAGGTCGCCGGGCTGCAGTGGGTGGTGTCGAGCTACACCGTCGCGTTCGCCGCCTTCATCCTCTCCGCCGGCGCGCTCGGCGACCGCATCGGCGCCAAGCGGGTGTTCGTGGCGGGCTTTGCCGTGTTCACGCTGGCCTCGCTGGCCTGCGCGCTCTCGCCGGCGCTGCCCTGGCTGATCGCCGCGCGCGTCGTGCAGGGCCTGGGCGCGGCGATTCTCGTCCCCAACTCGCTGGCTCTGCTCAACCACGCCTACGCCGACGAGCAGGCGCGCGGGCGAGCGGTCGGGACCTGGGCGGCCGGCGCCAGCCTGGCGCTCACCGCCGGCCCGCTGGTCGGCGGCTCGCTGATCGCCCTCTTCGGCTGGCGCAGCATCTTCCTGGTCAACCTGCCGATCGGCGCGGCCGGCCTTTGGCTGGCCTGGCGCTGCGCCGCCGACACGCCGCGCAAGGAGGGCCGCGAGGTCGATCCCTGGGGCCAGCTGACCGCGGCCGCGACGCTGGCCTGCCTGGCTGCCGCGTTGATCGGCGGCGGCGCGCTGGGCTGGACGGACGCACGGGTGCTGGGCGCGCTCGGCGCGGCGGTCGTGCTCGCGATCGCATTCATCTGGCTGGAGCGCCGCTCGAAGCAGCCGATGCTGCCGCTCAGTCTGTTCCGCAACCGCGACTTCAGCGTCGCCGCCGCGGCGGGCCTGCTGCTCAACATCGCCTTCTATGGCCTGATCTTCGTGTTCAGCCTCTACTTCCAGCGCGCCCAGCACCTGTCGGCGATCTGGACCGGCCTCGCTTTCGTGCCGATGACCGGCGCCTGCTTCGCCGCCAACCTCGCAGCCGCCCGCATTGCCCGCCGGCTCGGCGCCCGCAACGCGATCCTGATCGGCGGCGGCGCCATGGCGGCGGCCTGCCTGGCGCTGACCATGATCAGGCCGACCACTGCCTACGCCTGGCTGCTGGCCCCGTTCCTCATCCTTGGCGCCGGCCTCGGCCTGGTCGTGCCGCCGCTGACCTCCGCATTGCTCGGCAGCGTCGACAAGTCTCGCTCCGGCATCGCGTCTGGCGTGCTCAACGCCGCGCGGCAGACCGGCAGCGTGCTCGGTGTCTCGCTGATGGGCTCGCTGCTGGCGTCAGGCGTCGCTACCGGCGCCCGGTTCTCGCTGGCGCTCGCCGCCGCGTTGCTGATCGCCGCGATGGCGGTGGTGTCGTTGGGCCTGGGGCGGCCGCCGATCCGTGAGCGCTAGCCGCGGCGCCGGTCCGCCGTGGGCGGAACGTCCATAGGCGCAGCCTATCGCTCGCCCAAGAACAGTCGATTGGATCGATCCGGCTGAGCGGCGTAACGTCGCAGGCGATCGGGGGAGCGCTGCTCACAGGAGGCGACCATGTCGACCGCAACCGAGTGCCCTGTCGTTGGCGGACACCACACCAACCGTGACTGGTGGCCGAAGACCCTCAACATCGATGTGCTGCACCGGAACTCGGAGCTGTCCGATCCGATGGGCAAGGACTTCGACTACGCGAAGGCGTTCAACAGCCTCGACCTGCACGCGGTGGTCGCCGACCTGAAGGCGCTGATGACCCAGTCGCAGGACTGGTGGCCGGCCGACTTCGGCCACTACGGCGGCCTGATGATCCGCATGGCCTGGCACGCGGCCGGCACCTACCGGATCACCGATGGCCGCGGCGGCGCGGGCTCCGGGCAGCAGCGGTTTGCGCCGCTGAACAGCTGGCCGGACAACGCCAACCTCGACAAGGCGCGCCGCCTGCTGTGGCCGGTCAAGCAGAAGTACGGCGCCAAGCTCTCGTGGGCCGACCTGATGGTGCTGGCCGGCAACGTCGCGCTCGAGTCGATGGACTTCAAAACGTTCGGGTTCGGCGGCGGACGCGTCGACGTCTGGGAGCCGGAGGAGCTCTACTGGGGTCCTGAGGGGACCTGGCTGGGCGACGAGCGCTATTCCGGCGAGCGCCAGCTGGCCGAGCCGCTGGGCGCGGTGCAGATGGGCCTTATCTACGTCAATCCGGAAGGGCCGAACGGCAACCCGGACCCGGTCGCGGCGGCCAAGGATATCCGAGAGACCTTCTTCCGCATGGCGATGAACGACGAGGAGACCGTCGCGCTGATCGCCGGCGGCCACACCTTCGGCAAGACGCACGGTGCGGGCGACCCGTCGCTGGTCGGCGCCGAGCCGGAGAGTGGCGCGCTCGAGGACCAGGGCCTTGGCTGGAAGAGCACCTACAAGACGGGTGTCGGCGGCGACGCCATCACCGGCGGGCCTGAGGTGACCTGGTCGCAGACGCCGACCAAGTGGAGCAACCACTTCTTCGAGAACCTGTTCAAGTTCGAGTGGGAGCCGGACACCAGCCCGAGCGGCGCCAAGCAGTGGAAGGCGAAGGGCGCCGAAGCCACGACGCCGGACGCCTTCGATGCGTCGAAGAAGCACGTGCCGACCATGCTGACCACCGACCTGTCGCTGCGCTTCGACCCGGCCTACGAGAGGATCTCGCGGCGCTTCCTGGAGCATCCGGACCAGTTCGCCGATGCGTTCGCCAGGGCCTGGTTCAAGCTCACCCACCGCGACATGGGCCCGATCCAGCGCTACCTCGGCCCGCTGGTGCCGAAGGAGCAGCTGATCTGGCAGGACCCGGTGCCGCCGGTGGACCATGAGCTGATCGGGCCGGCCGACATCGAGGCGCTGAAGGGGAAGATCATGGCCGCGGGCCTCTCGGTCCCCGCCCTGGTGGCGACGGCGTGGGCCTCCGCGTCGACCTTCCGCGGCTCCGACAAGCGCGGCGGCGCCAACGGCGCGCGCATCCGGTTGGCCCCGCAGAAGGACTGGGAGGTCAACCAGCCCGCGGTGACAGCCAATGTGGTGAGGACACTGGAGGGCATCCAGGCCGGCTTCAACACCGGCGGCAAGCACGTCTCGCTGGCCGACCTGATCGTGCTCGGCGGCGTCGCTGCGGTCGAGGCGGCCGCCAAGCAGGGCGGGACCCCGGTGCGGGTCCC
>Ga0134126_10006217_pt1 | contig 14956 bp, 12 predicted proteins | sample KB31752_FD_96881 | JGI IMG/M metagenome (GOLD analysis project Ga0134126, IMG submission 96881) | Terrestrial soil microbial communities with excess Nitrogen fertilizer from Kellogg Biological Station, Michigan, USA - KB3-175-2 | ecosystem: Environmental > Terrestrial > Soil > Unclassified ...
AATTACTGGACATGCATCCGGCGGCGGAATCGGCAGGAGCTACGGCAGGGGCATGTCACTCAAGCCACTGGCGGCTGCAATCGACCGTGTCTCTACACCAATTGATCTTCGTGGATTGAAATGGCTGCCCGGCAGTACCTAAGCGCGGTGTTCGTTCGCACGGTGGTTTCCGACAAGCATGTTGCGCCGGGTCATGCGTGACGGCACCGCTTCAAAACGGCAGGCATTGCTCACCGCTACCACTCTGCTATATCCTTACCCTAGACCTTAATCAGGTCCGTAGGCGTTAACGTCAAACAACGCATATCTCACCGCGAGGTAGAGACATGCGATGTTGTGTGCGATTACACGTCAAGGGCGCGGTTCAATGCGACGCGCGCACCTCTCCCGAACGACGAGAAATAAAGCATCAGCGTCCTTGCAGGGTTTGGTGTCCAAGACGTGCGTTGCGGAGCCCTCACTCGAGGTTTAGCCGTGATGACTGAGTCAGATAACCGCCCCAAGATCGTCGGCGTGCAGTTCAGCAGCAAGCACGTGTTCAGCAAGATGCCGCAAGATGCGATCCGGCTGATAGAAAACTTTGGCGTCGAGGGTGACGCCCACGCTGGGCTCACGGACCAGCACCTTTATCATATCAAGCGATATGGCCAGCACCCGAACCTGCGGCAAGTCCACCTGATCCATGCGGAGTTGTTTGACGAGGTGTCTTTAAAGGGGCATGCCGTCCGCCCGGGCGAATTGGGCGAGAACATTTCGACAAGAGACGTTGATTTGCTCGGTCTGCCGATTGGTACCCGTCTTCGACTCGGTCCAGAAGCGGTTATCGAACTCACCGGTCTGCGCAATCCGTGCCACCAGATTGAAGATTTCCAGCCCGGATTGCTCAAGCACGTCGTAGAGTCGAAACCGACCGGCCTGGTTCGCAAGGCGGGCGTTATGAGCGTCGTCCTGCAAGGTGGTGAAGTACGACCAGGCGATCCAATTGAAATTGAACTACCGCCACTGCCTCACAAACCACTCATTTATCGAGTGCCCGAACTCGAAGTCTGAATTGCGTCGGTTCACCGCGTACCCTTGAAGGATGGCACTGTGGTCAGCACGGTGGTCTACATCAGACACGCCTTCTAGGATCACCCTCACGCTTACCTTTCGGTCCCCCTTGTGACTCCAAGGACACCATCATGGTGCCTCCATGTGTGGAGGACTGTGTACGGGATCATCTCACCTAATGGTCACCCACCATGGTGGTTGCCATGAAGCTGACTACCACGAGCCCGTGAACGAAGCGTGCCGCCCCAAAGGGAAAGGGACAGAGGCTAACACGACGGGATACCAAGAAGACTGCCTAACGCGCGGCGTAAGGATGTCCGTGTAGGGACCATCATAGGATGGAAGTCTGTGAGGTGTGTCGTATTCCAATATCAGTCCCCATCAAGGCGCTGCTTGAAGTATCCCCCAAGAGCGACACTTCCTTCTGGCGCGGAGTGACCGGGAAGCAAACAACTGATGGGGTGGCACACGTAAGGGATAGGACCTTCACGGTGCACCTCAATGGCCCCTGGGTGGTCTCTTCTAATATAGCTGGCTTACCCACCCGCTAAGTCATTGATGGATTCAGAAAGTAAAGCTTCTTCAACTTGTTATGGTCGCGGATCGGTCAATCTAGGCGTTGCGGCGTTTGTCATCGGGACGGTGCTTGATCCGATTGACGCGTAGAAGCCGATCTTGACGAGTCCGCACCGTTACTTTTCGGTGTCCTCGCCTTTCAGCTTGCGACGTTTAGGCTCGTAGACTTTCACGTTTTCAGGCAGTGGTTTGTCGTGCTGAAGCTTTGTAACGATCGGCACGGCGAGGACGCGGGCAAACTGATCGCGCTTAGCGGTCGTAAGAAATGAGCCAATTGCGTTCCATAGTTTTGTGACATCGGGCTGATTGGTGACCGCCCAAGTGTAAATCAATTGTCGCTTTCCGGTTTTCGACTTGCGCCGTCTTCGTGGACCAATTCGGCCTAGTCCATCTAATGCGTTCTGAAACCGCTCTAAGTTGATGCGATCTTGCTGATCCACGGAGCAATTAAATTCGCCATTTCTCTGCTCCCTGACACTGCCGTGCCCTTCACCGTCCCAGAAGCCCGCTGCCCATGCCGTATCTGCGGTGGCCAAAACTTCAGCGTCATACTTTTTCGCTGTTGCTTCGCGCCATTGCATCTCCATCTGGCGGCGTCGCTTTTCCTTTTCGCTTTCCTGTCTTTCGAATGCCAACCAAAGGGCTTCTTCATGATCGGAGCCTTGCCTATTTTTCATTTCTCGTACCTTTTTGTGATCGCTGCCCGGCTCCCGTTTGAATTTATTGCAATAAGTATTCGCAATGTAAAGGATGGCTTAGATGAAGTTGTTCATGCCACTCTTCCCACCATGCTCACCTACCTTCATGTAATGACCTTTACATAAGGAACAACAACTGAGTCCCATGACCTTGTAGTACATGGGAGTCAGTGAGACCCATAAGCCCAATACAGGTCTGGGTCATATAGGCGAAGGTTAGGGGGCGTAGGGCGGAGGGTTGGAGGGGATACCATCACTCATCATGTCATTATGCTTGTGCGGTGGTGATATCGGGGTGCGCAGCCATGATGGGTTACTCCAGCATAGAGGGACACGAAGGTCACACAATGCGCGGACATCAAGTGTGGTCGCGCACGCGGATCACAGTGCCAACCCCAACGCCAAGATCATGAGCTATTCGCCGTACACCAGTTCGTTTGGCTAACATCATGCGAATGGCTCCTGTCTTCCTTGGGTCAGTATCTTCGAGCCGACGCCTGCCAAGCTTCGTCCCCTCAGCCTTCGCCCTTGAGAGACCTGCCATGATGCGCTCGCGGATCATCGCCCGCTCAAATTCTGCAAACACGCCAAGCATCACGAAGATCGCGCGGCCCGATGGTGTGCTGGTATCGGGTCCTTTTAGCGGAGTTCCAAAAAGCCGCTGAGTGACGCTCCGAAGCCCGTTGCGGGCTATTCAAATTTAATGTTTGGCAGAAAAGAAATTTACGAAAGCAGCGTTCTTTCAGTCGCGCCAAAAGTTCTTGAACCTCGTGGGCGACATCTCGGTGTAGCGGACAGTGTGCTGGATGTTCTTGTGTCCAAGGTAGGCTTGGAGTGCGCGGGTGTCATGACCCTTATTGGCCAGTGTGTAGCCGCAGGCATGACGCAGCATGTGCGGGTGAACTTTAAAGGGCAGCTTCGCACCAACACCTGCACGTTCGATCATGCGTGCGAACCCTGCAGTGGTGAACGGTGCGCCCCGCTCCGACGTGAAGACGAATGGTGACTTGGGCTCTTGCTCCCTATGGAGCCGTCGCAGTGCACGTACCTCGTCACCCATGATGGGATGCGTGCTGGGGGTGCCCTGCTTGACCCTCCGGACGTGGAGGTTTGCCGTGCGGAAGTCCACCTGGTCCCAGCGCAGGTCCACCAGTTCGGAGACGCGGAGACCATGACGGTAGGCAACAAGGATCATGGTGGCATCACGATGACCCCAGCGGTTGCCCTTCGTGGCATCCATCAGGCGCTTCACCTCGGAGGCAGTGACGTGCTCGCGTGTCCTCAGGTCGGCGTTGGGGCGACGCTTCGGTGTGACTGTTCGTTTTTTGGTTGTCGGCGCGACCAGCTTCAGGTGCGATTTGGGCATTGCTTTTAGGGCTCCGCTTGGAGGGACTGTTTGAACAATGCGCATTTTACGAACAGTGCGGACGCCATAACATGAGTCAAATTGACTCAGGTGCCGGCTGTAGTCGGAGGCACTTTGCGTTGACCGGTCGGCCGCAAGTTTCGTGAATCTAGGAGGGTGACGGGGGGAAATCCGTGGGCCGCTGCCGCGACCTCACCTCTCGAATTTTTGACCCTTGTGGTCGAAGCCAAGGAGCCACGGGAGACTCATGTCCGAACTGGAAGCGCTAATTGAAGGGCGGCACCGACCCTCCGGCCAAATGGATCAGGAGCGCTACTGTTAGGAGGGTAGCCCATAAGTATTTCAATCTCCGCACGAATACCTTTTCCTCCGGAGACGCGCTGAGATGCTCACCCAAGAACTTCCACTGTCTCCTCGACACCAAGAACCACCACGCAGCCATCGCCACGGGAATTTTCACCCACAGCCAATGGTCATGCCAAAATGCCTCTTCCCCCTCCAGCATCTCCCAAAAGACCCCGGCCCCCAACAGCAATCCTAATGTCCCTAAGGTCAGCTCCACCAAATTGATCTTGCGCCGCTGCTGTTTCTCTGTGTGCATTTGTCCAGCTCTTGGTTGCCCGACGCGCCACTCATTGAATGGCTTTATTCCGAGTCGTGTACGGGTTGTGTTGTCCGCTGCGAAAGATGACGCGTGTGCTATTTGGCGCTTAGCGCATTGCCGCAAAGCATTGTCAGAAGCCAATGAAAGTGCTTGGCGATCTCCGCTTCCGTTATTTTTCCGCGACGCCGAAAAGCTGTTTCTCTTTGGCGCAGTATTCGCAATGCAAAATGGGCGTAAGCGGCTGGCTTAGGCCAACTGTGATAATTGCTGATGCCGCCGGAAAGAAAAAATCCCGCTGCACATGCGGCAACATCGCTGATGATGTGCGCGTCTTGAACGAAGAGGTAAATGGTCGAGACTGATAAAAGGACGATAAGTGGGCTCAGCCAACGGGGTGCCATGGCGGTTTGGTATTCCGATGGCCGCCTTCTATTATTTTCAGCTAGAGCCATCGCCCTCGAAAATTCCGCTATCGTTTGATAGAAGCGGAGAAGCTGCCATAGCACGGCACCAAGCAAGCAAAAGACGGTCACGATAGCCCAATCGGCTAGAGTCATTGGCTCCCCCTGACAACCGCACCCGTCACTAAGAGTTGCGTGCACTATAATGCGTCGCATTAGATTGCAACAGGCTGTCCCCTCGCGTCTATGCCAGAGGACGCGCGGCGATTGGTGGGCCAAAATGTTCGCAGGCTGAGGCTTGCGGCGAAGATTTCACAGGCGGAGCTTGCCGCGCGGATGGGCGTTGACCGGGCCTATGTGAGCGGCCTTGAGCAGGGGACACGGAATCCGACCGTGGTAACCATCTGGCATATTGCGAAGGCCCTTGGTGTGACCATGGCCTCCTTCTTTGATGAGCGGCAGCGCAAAGCTGGGTAATCCGTTTATCCGGTTCGCGCCGCAGCTCACTAGGCCAACTTATCTACGTGGCCGTTAGTGTGTGCTGCTGGTTCCTGCTCCGGCGTGGCAGCATCTTCAGCGGGCTTGTCATGGCCAGCGCCTTGCCTTTGACGCCGCTGGTCGCCGGCCGAGCCGCCCTGCGTAGGATTGATCGCTATACGGTTCCCTCTTTCTGAGGGAGTAATTTGGATAAGCATGGCTTCCCTCGTTCTGAGAGAACCTCAATCATCGCTGGAATAGGTAATAATCAGTTTAAGATAATAGGTAGTGGTGAACCAGCGACGGTGCGGCTGTGGATGTTCGTACTGTCACTCGACTGAGGTCGGGTTCTCTGCTACACATCAGATCAATCGGCGGTCTGAAAGTTTTTATATTTCAATGCTTTGGTTGAACGAAGTGCGTTTCCCCTAGGGAGCGCCACAGCAGGCGCCCGGCATGAAGAGCAAACCCATGTTTTCAATTGCATCGGCTCCCCTCGCGGCGACGCTGTTTCTGCTCGGCGCTGCGCCGGCGTCCGCCGGCCCCATGCGTTGCGGTGATCAGCACATTGCGTGCCTGGCCTATTGCCACAAGCTCACCGATCCGGCCTACATCCCGAACTGCGTGACGAATTGTCATACCGCGCTGTCATCGTGCACGCGGACCGGGTGTTGGAATGACGGCGTCAAAGCGCACTGCGGTTATCTGCGCAAGTAGAGTGGCAGGCGCGGGCCATTAGCGCGCTGCTCACGCCAGCAATTTTTCCAACCGGATCGGTAACTGGCGCACGCGTATGCCGGTCGCGTGATAGACCGCGTTGGCGACGGCGGCGGCGGTACCGACATTGCCGAGCTCGCCGATGCCCTTGATGCCCGCCGGATTGACGAAGTTGTCCTCTTCGGGAACGAGGATGACTTCAAGCTGCTGAATATCGGCGTTCACCGGCACCAGGTAGTCGGCGAGATTGTCATTCACGTAACGCGCGACACGCGGGTCGATCTCGGTTGCCTCGTGCAGCGCCGAGGAAATTCCCCAGATCATCGCCCCCATATATTGGCTGCGCGCGGTGCGCGTATTCATGATGTGACCGGCTGCGAAAGCGCCGACGATGCGTGGCACGCGGATTTCGCGCGTCAATTCGTTAATGCGCACTTCAACGAATTCGGCGCCGAGCGCGTACATCAGCTTTTCGCCCTTCGACCCGCCGCTGAGGAAGGGCTTGCCGGTGTAAAGATTCTTGATCGTATCCGGCTTGGCGCCCGGCGGCAGGAATTCCGCGTATTCCTCAAGGGCGCCGACACCGAGGCGCTTGAACAAATCGACGAGATGTTCCTCGCCGCCATCCCGCGATACGGCGCGGCCTTCGGTGAACTGAATCTGATTCGCCGGCTTGCCGGCGAGGGGGCTTTCGTTCGACGCGATGGCCGCGTGCGTGAGCTTCTCGCGGATGGCGTCGCAGGCTTTCATCACGACATTGCAGCAACTCGCCGTCTGGTTCGAGCCGCCGGCAACAGGCGACGGCGGCAACGCGCTGTCGCCGGTCTGGACTTGCACTTTCGACAGCGGGATGCCGAGCCGTTCGGCGGCCATCTGCGCCACTACGGTATTTACGCCGGTGCCGATTTCGTGCGCGGCAATCTGCACGCGGGCTTCGCCGGTCGCGAGCAGCCGCACGCGCGCCGCGGCCGCGCCGACATGCGTCGGATAAATTGCGCTGGCGCAGCCCCAGCCGATCAGCCAGTCGCCGTCGCGCATCGAACCGGGCTTGGCATTGCGTTTCGACCAGCCAAAGGCGCTTGCCGCCTGATCGTAACATTTCATCAGCGAACGGCTCGACCACTGCTTGCCCATCGTGTCGGTCATCGAATCGTTGACGCGCCGTAATTCGATCGGATCCATGTTGAGCTTGACGGCAAGCTCATCCATCGCGCTTTCCAAAGCATAAATGTACGGCACCACGGGCGGCGAACGCATGAAGCCGGGCGTGTTGCGGTCCGCGTGCACGAGCGTGACATGCGTTTTGACCGTGCCGTAATTGTAAAGCCGCGCGCTGTCTTCGACGCCGGCCACCGCGTATGGATCGGGCCGTGACGTCATTTCCCAGCCTTCGTGGCTGAAGCCGACGATCTTGCCGTCGCGCTGCGCGCCGATCTTGATGCGGTGCTTTGTCTCGGCGCGGTAGGTCTGAATCGTGAAGCCCTGATCACGCGTCGCGACTAGCTTGACGGGGCGGTTGAGTTTCCGCGCGGCGAACGCAACGAGTCCTGTGCGTGGTGAGAATTGCCCCTTCGATCCGAACGCACCGCCGACATAGGGACTGACGCCGTGCACGTTGTCGGACGAAATGTCCATTTTTTCCGCGACCGTGTTCTTCAGGCCGTAGACGAACTGACTGGGTTCATAGACCGTCAATTCGCCGTTCTTCCATTCGCAGGTGGTCGTGAACAGTTCGATCGGATTGTGGTGCTGTGTCGGCGTGCCGTATTCGGCATCGAGCACGACTTCCGCCGCTGCGATTGCGGCGTCGGCGTCGCCCGCCTGCGGCAAATCCTTGGCGCGCGCGTTGGCCTTGCTGGCATCTTCCTGCGTGACGCCCGCCGAATCAAAAGTACCGCTGGGCTTTTCCGCAGTGTACCCGACTTTCACGCGGTAGGACGCCTCGCGCGCAGCCTCGAACGTATCCGCGACAACCATGCCGATGATCTGCCCGTCGTGGCCGATCTCGGGGCCGAAGTCCTGCATCGACGTGGTGGCGCCACCGCCGCCGGCGGAGAATTTCACCTCTTTCATGCCCTTCGTATTCTCGTGCGTGAAAATCTCCAGCACGCCCGGTACTGCCTTGGCATCGCTCAGGTCCATCTGGTCGATACGGCCCCTGGAGATCGCGCTGATGAGGAGATATGCGAACGCCGGATTGGGCACCGCGACGTCCGATCCGTAGCGCGCCTCGCCCGTCACCTTGAGCCGGCCATCGACGCGCGGCTCCGGATTTCCCATATTGATCTTCGGATCGGGCGCGGCTCTGTTCATGTCAAAGCTCCATCGTCGCGGCTTGGTGCAGCGCACGCATAAGTGTGCGTTTGCCGAGCGCGACCTTGAATGCGTTGTGCTCCATCGGGCGGGCGTCCGCGAAGGCCGCGTCGGCCGCCGCGTTCACCGTGCCGTCATCGAGCTTCTTGCCGGTCAATTGCTTCTCCGCGGCCTGCGCCCGCCACGGCAGAGCGCTGACACCGCCGAGCGCGATGCGAACCTGTCGCGCCACGCCGTTGTCGAGATCGAGCGCGACGGCGGCGGAGGCCAGCGCGAATTCGTATGATTCCCGGTCGCGGATTTTTAGATACAGCGAGCGTCGCGCCCACGGCGCCGGCGGCACGACGAAAGCGGTAATCAGTTCGCCCGGTTGCAGGCTAGTTTCGATATGCGGCGTGTCGCCCGGCGGACGGTGCAGCGCATGAAAGGCAATCGTGCGCGTTCCCTTGTGGCCGGCGATTTCGGCCTGTGCGTCGAGTGCGATCAGCGCCTGCGCGAAATCGCCCGCATAGGCTGCAATGCACTTGTCGCTGGTGCCAAGCACGGCATGCGCTCGATTGACGCCTTGCATGGCAGCGCAGCCGGAACCCGGTTCGCGCTTGTTGCAGGCCGTGTAGGTGGTGTCGCGGAAATAGGTGCAGCGCGTGCGTTGGAGCACGTTGCCGCCGAGCGACGCCATGTTGCGGATTTGCGCGCTGGCGGCGAGAGCGAGGGATTGCGCGATCACCGGATAATTTTTGCGGATGTCCGCATTGTCGGCGGCAGCCGACATTCGAACCAGCGCGCCGAGCCGCAAGCCCTTGGCGTCATATTTGATCTGTCCGGATGGCGATTGTTCGAGCGCGTTGATGTCGGTCACGGCTTGCGGCCGCATCAGATCGATTTTCATCAAATCGATCAGCGTCGTGCCGCCGGCAAGATATTGCCCCGGCGCATGCACGGTGGCAGCACCCCGCGCGATAGCCCCCGCGGACATCTGTGCCTGCATTGCCTCTTTGACATCTTCCACGCGCTCGTAAGTGAAAGGCCGCATCCTACGCTCCCTTCATTTGCGTCTTCGCCTGTTGAACAGCATCGACGATGTTGGGATAAGCCGCGCAGCGGCAGAGATTGCCGCTCATGTATTCCCGAATTTGCGCCTCATTCTCCGCGTGGCCTTCGGTCACGCAGGCAACGGCCGACATGATCTGTCCCGGCGTGCAGTATCCGCACTGGAATGCATCGTGATCGATGAAGGCCTGTTGCATCGGGTGAAGTGTGCCGTCCGCCCCGGCCAGGCCTTCGATGGTCGTCACGTCGCGGCCTTCTGCGCTTGCCGCTAGCGTCAGGCACGACAGCACGCGCTTGCCGCCGATGAGAACGGTGCAGGCGCCGCACTGGCCGTGGTCGCAACCCTTCTTGCTGCCGGTAAGCCCCATGTGTTCGCGCAACGCATCGAGCAACGTGGTACGGACATCAAGCGCAAGCTGGTGGCGTCTTCCGTTTACATGCAACTCGATCTTGAACGGGCCGTTTGTGTTGACCGGAGCGGGAGCCGCCTCGGCGTCCGATCGATCCAGAAGTGTCAAGCTCATGCCCGAGACCATTGTGGTTGTGAGAAAGTTCCGCCGGCTCCACCCAGATCCGCTTGCTTCGGTTTTGGGAGACGTCATGAGATGCTCTTTCAGATTTTCAGTTTGAAGGGCGCCGAGTGCGGCTAATCCCTCGCGCTCGTTCAAGGGAACGTCGCATCATTTGCGTTGTTCCTTTTCATCGGAAGAATTAACGAGACGTTTGCTGCCCGCCGCGTTCAAAATCGTGTTCGTTTGAAGGGAACTCTCGATCGGCCTGGAACGGAATTCGGTTCCGGCGATCGCGCGGGATGATTTAGCGGCCTGCTGCTGACGCTTCCGCCCGTAATTTATTGTGCGATGTTTGCCTGAAGCTGCTTGCGCATGTCGGCAACCTGCGAGGCCGAAACGGCCGGCGCGGAATTGCCCCAACTGTTGCGCACGTAGTTAGCGACGGCCGCGATCTGATCATCCGAAAGCTTCCAGTTGAACGCCGGCATCGTGGATGCTGTCGGTCGCGCCGTCGTCGGGACAGTCTGCGCGCCATCGAGAACAACGCGGATCGCCGAGCTCGGATCGGACGACTGAACATTGGCGTTGTGCGCGAGTGGCGGGAACATGTGCGGGACGCCTTGCCCGCTCGCCTGATGGCAGGCCGCGCAACTGTCGTCGAAAATGGCTTTTCCCGCGGCCATAACTTTCTGATCCGGCTTCGAGCCCGCGTCGACGGCCGCGCCGGGCGTATCCTTGAGGTAGGTGGCAATGTCGTGCAGATCGGCGTCGGACAACTTCGAGGTTGAGTTGGTGACGACTTCCGCCATCAGTCCGGTCGCGCCGCTGTGTTTGTTGCGCCCGGTTTTCAGGTATTCCACAATGTCGTCCGCGCTCCAGGTGCCCGTGCCGGTGCGCATGTCGCCGGCGATCTGTGGAGCGAACCAGTTCTGGATGTTGCCGCCCTGTAGCGCATGGCTGGTTTCGTCGCCGCCAAGCTTGTTTTTCGGCGTGTGGCAGGCGCCGCAATGCGCTGTTCCTTCGACCAGATAAGCGCCGCGATTCCATTCCGCGCTCTTTTGCTTGTTGGGGTGAAACGCGCCGGGCTCGAAGAACATCATGTTCCAGCCGCGCAAGAAGATACGGTGATTGAGCGGCCACATCAGGTCGTTCATGCGGTTTGCATTATTGGCGGACACGGCTTGCGGACTCTTTGCCGGCGCAAGCGTGTTGAGATATTCGCGCATGACCTTGACGTCCTGCCGCGTAATCTTTGTGAAGTAGGGATAAGGGAACGCCGGGTAGAGGCGCGCGCCGCGCGGGTCGACGCCGAAGTGCATCGCCTTATAGAAGTCGTCGTTGGACCATGCGCCGATGCCGGTTTCGGGGTCGGGTGTGATGTTGGGCGAATAGATGATGCCGAACGGCGTTTCGATCGGCCGGCCGCCGGCGAATGGCGTTCCGCCTTTGGCGGTGTGACAGGAAACGCAATCGCCCGCATTCACGAGCATTTTGCCGCGCTCGAGCTCGCTGAACGAGGTATCGGCCGCGTAGGCGGTGGCGCTTACGAGCGTTGTCAGTGCGGCTGCGGCCAAAGTGGCATAACGAAATGTTTTCATGGCCGCGCCTCGTTCATGCCTGCACCAAGGGGCCGGGCTTCTTCAGATATTGGTTCTTGATGGCATCGGCGGCCCAGTAGGTGAGGGCGCCGACGGTGCCGGTGGGGTTGTAGCCGGGGTTCTGCGGGAACACGGCGGTGCCCATGACGAACAGATTGTGCAGATCCCAGCTCTGCAGATAGCGGTTGACCGCGCTCGATTTCGGATCGGTGCCCATGATGGCGCCACCGGTATTGTGGGTGGTCTGGTAAGGCACGATCGAATAGTGCCCGGTGCGCTTCTTGGCGTGCACCTCGCGCGCGTTCATCGCCTTGGCGATTTCCTCGGCGCGGTCGGTGAGATAGTCCGACATCTTGTGTTCGTTGTCGGTGTAGTCGAACGTGAGGCGCAGTAATGGGCGTCCGTGCACATCGCGATACGTAGGATCAAGATCGAGGTAATTGTTGCTGTGGCTCATCACCGCGCCGTGGGTCGCGATCGACAGCGAGGTCAGGTAGTTTTTCGCCACCGCCTGCTTCCATTTCGCGCCCCATTTCGGCGTGCCTTTCGGCGTCGGATGGTACTCGATCGGCCGGCCGTTGGTCTGCCAGCAGGCAAGGTAGCCGCCTCCGATGAAGCCAAGGCTGCCATGATCGAAATTGTCGCCGTTGTATTCGTCCACGCCCACGCCGAGCGCGCCCGCGCCGACGAACGGATTCATGATCTTGTCATCGAAGAAAACGTCGACGCTGCTGACGATCTGGTAAGCGTAGTTCTTGCCGACCACGCCATCGCCGCTCTTGGCGTCGTAGGGCTTGCCGATGCCGGAGAGCATCATCAGCCAGGGATTGTGCTGCGCGAACGCGCACAGGATGACGATTTCGGCCGGCTGCTCCCATTCCTCGCCTTGCGCGTCGACGTAAATGACGCCGGTGGCGCGCTTGGCGGCGTCGTCATGGTTGACACGCAACACCTCGCATTGTGTGCGTAGCTCGAAATTCTTCTTGCGCATCAATACAGGCAGGATCGTCGTCTGCGCGCTCGATTTCGAATAGTTGCCGCAGCCAAACTTTTCGCAGAAGCCGCAATAGGTGCAGGGCCCGAGCGTCACGCCGAGCGGATTGGTGTAGGGGCGCGACATATTGGCGGCGGGACAGGGAAAGGGCTTGTGGCCGGTTTCCGCGGCGGCCTTTGCAAACAAAGTCGGGCCGTAGACCATGTCGAGCGGCGGATTGGGGTACTCGCGCTTGCGCGGCCCCTCGAACGGATTGCCGCCGCTCTGGATTTTACCGCCGAGGTTGCCGGCCTTGCCGCTGATCCCGCAGAGATATTCGAACTTGTCGTAGTACGGCTCGAGTTCGTCGTAGGTGACGCCCCAATCCTGGATCGTCATGCCTTCCTGCAGCGCGCCGTAACGTTGCGTGTTGTGGCTCTTGGCGACAAAGTCCGACGGCAGAAAGCGCCAGTTTTGCCCGTTCCAGTGGATGCCAGCGCCACCGACGCCGGTCGCCGGCAAAAACGAACCCAGATGCCGCATTGGTAGCGCGGTCTGGTCGGGACTGTTACGAAAGGTTAGCGTCTCGCGCGCCGGCTCTTCGAACAAAGCGCGGCGCCAATAATAGCGCAGCTCGTCCTGCGCGAACGTGACAGCGAAATCGGTCGAGGTGTCGCGCCATCCGCCGCGTTCAAGCGCGAGGACGTTGAGGCCCGCGTCAGTCAGTTCCTGGCCGAGTATCGCGGCGGTCCAGCCGAAGCCTACCAAAACGACATTGACCGGCGGCAATTTTCGCGCCACGGGAATCTCCCTCAAGTACTCGGATTCCAACCGGGCCGGCCCTTGATGCCGACCGGCGGGAGGTTCAGTTTTTCACCGTGCTTCTTGACATAAGGCCGGTAGTCGTAACGCGCGCCGGGAAAGCCGATCAGCTTCCAGCCGACCATTTCGCGATTACCGCCGTAGATCGGGTCCGAGAAAAATCCTTCGATGGTGTTCTGCAGAAATACCTTGAAGAAGGATTTGCTGTCGGCTCCGTCGAGCTTGACGTCGCCGCCCTCGACGCCTTTGAGCACCTCGTCCTGCTCGTCCGTCGAAAGCTCTGCAAATTTCTTGCCGCCGAATTTGCCGGCGCAATAGGTGTCGATCCCCTTGATGGCGGCGCGATAAAGCTCGGCCGGCGTCATCTTGCTTTGATAGCCTTGCGTCTCTTCGCCCTTTTTCCAGGGGCCTTGCATGTACCAACTCGATGCCTTGCCGAAGCCGCCGGCGAGTTGGCGGTCGAGAAATGTCGTGACGCCGGCCTCTTTCGCGCCGGGACCGAGGTTGTCGGCCGGAATAAGCCGCGACACGGCTGCGTCGAGGAATTTCACTTCGTCTTGCGTTAGATATTGAAAAGGTCCCGGCTCGACCGGCGTCGGCGCATTGGCCTCACCGGGTGTCCACGGGACTGCACCGGAGTAACTTCGCGCCTCGGCCGACTGATTGCCGAGCGCGACGGTCGAGCCAATAACGACTCCCGCGGACAGAAGGTCGCGTCGAGAAACCGGAGTGCCTGCCATTTCGAAACCCCGGCTGCGATTGCGCGGGTCGCCCATGCAAGCAACGCAACCGGGAACCTGGGGTTCCGTCGGATTTTCGATTTCGATATTGCTGGACTGCTCTCGCGGGCCGTCTTTATCGGGGTCGGCGATGCTGTCGCAAACGGACGCGCAAAGCCGCCTGAAAATGTGTTATTCATTTCGCAACCCAGAAACGGCAACCGCAGGGAGTGCCTCGCATGAGTAAACTCAAACCGGTCAAGGTCGCGCCCAAAGGGATGGGCCTCAACGATTTCGTTGCGATGAAGGAAGGTTTCTTCGCCGCCGAAGGCCTCGACGTCGATTTCGACTGGAAGACTTTTCGCGGCACGCAATCGAGCTGGAAACACCTCAATTACTTCCAGCGTCCGCAAGACACGCCTTACACCCAAGGCGATGGGGATGTGGTGCAGGGCGCCTGCGTATGGGGCACGATCTGCAACGCCAGCGCCGGAATGGGCCGCGTGGTGTCGGATTGTCACGGTGATTCGCCATGGGCGATTTACGTGCGGCCGGATTCAAGAATTAACAAGCCGGAAGACTTGAAAGACGTGCCGGTTTCCGTCGGCATGCGTGCCGGCAGTCACTTCAATGTTCCGTACCGGTTGGAAAAATATCTGTCGCTCGAACACATCAAGACCGTCAATACCGGCGGCTTCGGCGCGCGCCTGAAAGCGCTGCTCGATGGCGAGGTGGAAGCGGCGAGCCTGCTGCCGCCGCAGATCGCGATGGCCGAGCAATTCGGTCTCCGCAAGATCATCGAGGATCGCTTCCGCACGTTGTGGTGGGTGCCCGACTCCGCGCCGCCGGAAGTCGTCACGGGCTATATCAACGCGCTCGAGCGCGCCGAGAACGCAATGGATGCCGATCTTGAGAAATATCTGCCGTTGTGGGAACTGGCGATTCCGGCAGAGTTCGCCGACCGCAAATGGGACTACAGCAAATTTGGCCGCGGCGAGAAATTCGTGCGCAAGCCGCTCTCGCAGAAGGATTTCGACGAAGTGTTCGATCAGGTCGGCCGCTGGGGTCTCGACCAGTTCG
>Ga0134126_10006218_pt1 | contig 14955 bp, 11 predicted proteins | sample KB31752_FD_96881 | JGI IMG/M metagenome (GOLD analysis project Ga0134126, IMG submission 96881) | Terrestrial soil microbial communities with excess Nitrogen fertilizer from Kellogg Biological Station, Michigan, USA - KB3-175-2 | ecosystem: Environmental > Terrestrial > Soil > Unclassified ...
AGGTCGATCAGGCGGCGGCCGACGGTGTCGTCGAGCGCGGGCGAGGTTGCGAGCACGATGCCTTCTGCGTTGGTCAGCAGGTACTGCCGGCCGCTGCCGTTCGCCCAGGCTGGCAGCGCGCGGGCCAGCACCTCCTGCGGACGCTTGAGCGCGTCGGCAGGCGATCGGTCAAGCCGCACGGCGGCAAGATCGGCGACCGCGTCGAGCGTTCGCACCATATCGTTAAGCGTCTGCCGCCGATGGTCGAGCACCTGTACCACGGCGCCGACACAGATGGTGGCCAGGAATGCGATGATGAGAACCGGCACCGCGCGGCGCAGCAGCGGTTCCGCAGTGAGCAGGCGCCGATACGCCGGCTTGGCGATCGATTGCGCGAGGCCCTTGATTGAATCGTCACGCGTAGACGCACTCGCCACTTCGGCGCGCGCCATGAAGGCCTCCGTTCGGATTGTCCCCTACCACCCTGCTCGGAAAGGATGTGCCGCATCGCTGTCCGAATCAGTGGCGATTTGAATCGATGGCCGCTGATTTGTCGAGAGTCCGCGAGTCAATAATTTAAAAATCGTTACGCACGGATATTTGCGACACAGTCGTGATGGAGAGAGACGTCAGAGACCCGAAGGTAATTTCGTGAGTCTTTTCAAGGCGCGGCGAGTGCGCGGTCGACGATATCGGCGAGATCGCGCGAGCGCGCCGGAGCCGCCTTCATGCGTTCGAGGGCTTTCTCGGCAAGCGCGCGGCGGCCGGCTTCGAGCGTGCGCCACGTGCGGAAGGCGGTGGCCAGACGCGCGGCGATCTGCGGATTTTTCGCGTCGAGTGCCGTGATCGTGTCGGCGACAAAGGCAAAACCCGCGCCATCGGGGCGGTTGAACTGGATCTGGTTGCCCTGCGAGAAGGCGCCGATGAGCGCGCGAACGCGGTTGGGATTGGCAAAGGAGAAAGCGGGGTGACCGGTCAGCGCGCGCACATTGGCGAGCGTATCGGCGTGCGGGATCATCGCCTGCAAGGAGAACCATTTGTCGATCACCAGTGCGTCTTCGGCATAGCGCCGGTAGAAATCGGCAAGCGCGCGCTCGCGCTCCGGAGCGTTGTGCAGGGCAAGTGTCGCCAGCGCCGCCATGCGATCGGTCATGTTGTCGGCGGCGTCGTATTGCCGTGTGGCCCGGTCAAAGGCTTCCGCGCCGCCGGCGGCCGCCATCAGGTCGAGACAGGCATTGCGCAGCGAACGCCGGCCAGCGAACTGCGCATCGGGCGAGTAGGGGCTTGGCACAGTCATCCGCGCGTAGGCCTTGGCGAGCCCTGTACCAAGTCGCGTGCCGATGTCGGTACGCAACGCCTTGCGGGCGCCATAAATCGCGTCCGGATCGATGTCGTGGCCGATCTCGCGCGCGATATCGCCTTCGCTCGGCATGGCGAGCGCAAGCGCGACAAAGGCCGGCTCCAGTTTTTCGTCGGCTAGAATGGCGGCAAGCGCGGCGATCAGGCCGTCATCGGTGCGCGGCGCCCGGCCAGCCTGAATGGCGCCGACGTTTTCGATCAGCAATTGCGTAGAAATCGTCTGCAAAGCCTGCCAGCGGTTGAACGGATCGCTATCGCGGGCTGCAAGGAACGTCAGATCGGCGGTGTCGAGGCCGGCGTCGAGCTTGATCGGAGCTGAAAAGCCGCGGTTGATCGACAACACCGGGCGTTCGGCTATGTCGGTGAATTCGAACGTGTGCGATGGGCCGGTCAGTTCGATCACGGGGCGCTTGAGCGGTGCACCTTGACGCCCGAGCGGGAGATCGCGGCCGTCCTTGCCGACAAGCCCGATGGAGAGCGGGATCAGCATCGGCAACTTGCTTGGCTGCCCCGGCGTCGGCGAAAGTGTCTGCGCGCATTCGAGCGTGTACGTTCTGCGGGCGGCGTCATAGCGGCCGCGGACGCTCACCGCCGGCGTGCCGGCCTGTGAATACCAACGCATGAACTGGGTCATGTCGCGGCCGCCCACGTCGGCAAAGCAGCGAATGAACTGCTCGACGGTTGCCGCCTCGCCGTCGTGACGCGCGAAATAAAGATCCATGCCGGCGCGGAATTTTTCCGAGCCGATCAAGGTCGCCACCATGCGCACCACCTCGGCGCCCTTTTCGTACACGGTGCTTGTATAGAAGTTATTGATTTCCTTGTATGTTTCCGGCCGTACCGGATGTGCGAGCGGGCCGGCATCCTCGACGAATTGTCCGGCGCGAAGCCCGCGCACGTCGGAAATCCTCTCGACCGCGCGCGAGCGCAGATCGGAGGAAAATTCCTGATCGCGATAAACGGTCAGGCCTTCTTTCAGGCAAAGCTGAAACCAGTCGCGGCAGGTGATGCGGTCGCCGGTCCAGTTGTGAAAATACTCGTGCGCGATCACGGATTCGATGCCGGCGAAGTCCGCGTCTGTCGCAGTCTCCGCCGTCGCCAGCACGTATTTGTCGTTGAAGACGTTGAGGCCCTTGTTCTCCATCGCGCCCATATTGAAATCCGAAACGGCGACGATCATGAAAATATCGAGGTCGTATTCACGGCCGAATTTTTCCTCGTCCCAGCGCATAGAACGCTTGAGCGAAGTCATGGCGTAATCGCAGCGGCCTTCCTTGCCCGGCTCGACGTAAATGCGCAGCACGACATCGCGGCCCGACATCGTGCGGAAACGGTCTTCGACCTGGGCGAGATTTCCGCCCACCAGGGCAAACAGGTAGGACGGCTTTTTGTGCGGATCGTTCCACACCGCGAAATGGCGGCCGCCGGGAAGCTCGCCGCTCTCGACCAGGTTGCCGTTCGACAACAGCACCGGCGCTTCGGCCTTGTCGGCCTCGATGCGCGTCGTGTAGACCGCCATCACATCCGGCCGGTCGGGGAAGTAGGTAATGCGGCGAAAGCCTTCCGCTTCGCATTGGGTGCAATAATTGTTGCTGGTCCGGTAGAGGCCGGATAGCTGAGTATTCGCCGTTGGATCGACCAGCGTTTCAATCTCCAGCGTAAACGGTCCGTTCGGCGGCTGCGCGATGGTGAGATTGTCCGGCGTCGCTATATAATTCTCCGGCGACAGGCCTTCGCTGTCGACCTTGAGCGAAACCAGATTGATGCCGTCGCCGTCGAGAACCAGCGGCGCGACGGTGGTTTCCGGGTTGGGCCGCAACGTAAGCGTTGCCCGTACCCGCGTCCTGCTCGGATGTAGGGCAAAATCGAGCAAAACCGTGTCCACCAGCCAATCGGGGGGACGATAGTCCTTCAGGCGAACAGGTTGAGCATTATCGGTGCGCATTCAATATCGATGTAGGCATTCGGCCGGCAAATGGAAAGACGGCCGATGGCCCTTGATTGCGCCATCGGCCGCGCAACAACCGCAAGGGCGTCAGTCGAAATATTTCGCGAAGATCGTCTTGTAGCCGCCGGTCTCCCGCATGATGTGCAGCCACTGGTCGACGAAATCCTTGAGGGCTTCGTCGCGCTGCATCCAGATGCCCTTTTCCGAGAAATCGAACGGGTGGTCGGGGTGAACGGAGCAAAGCACTCCGGAGTGCAGCTTCTGCTGGAAAAGCGTTTCCGAAGCATCGGTGATCATCAAGTCGGCGTCGCCTTTGGCGATCTGGTCGAAGATCGTGACGTTGTCCTTATAGACGTTGATGGTCGCGTTTTTGAGATACTCGCGCGCAAATTTCTCATTAGTGCCGCCCGGATTGACGATGACGCGGACGCTCGACTTGTTGATGTCGGCAATCGTCGCGTATTTCGAAACGTCTGCGCAGCGGGCGATCGGCGTCTTGCCTTCGCGCATGATCGGCGTGGAGAAAAGCCCCTTCTTTTGCCGGTCGAGCGTGATCGAGACGCCCCCAGTCACGATGTCGAACTTGTCGGCCTCGAAATCCTTCATCATCGTCGGCCAGCTCGTCTGCACGAACTCGGCCTTTACGCCGAGCGCCTTGGCGAGCGACTCCGCCATATCGACGTCAAAGCCCTCGAAGGTGGATGTCCCCTTGTTCAGAAAAGTGAATGGCCGGTAGTCGCCGGTCATACCGATACGCAAGGTGCCGCGGCTCAGAATCTGGTCGACGCGCGTTCCCGGCGCCTGTGCAAATGCAGCGGTGGCCAGAGCAAGACTTGCGACCGCGGCGATGGCCGCGAACTTCAAGTGACGATACATTTTAAACTCCCCGACGATATGATGACGCCGGTACTCTATCCGTGCCGGGACGGCGTGTCATCCGCGTCGGAACGGGCGGCGGTCACGGGAGTAGCTGCACCTATTCGCCCATCGGTTCGGCATGACCGATGACGCGTTTGATCGTGGGGGAATGCTCGCGGAGGGTTCGTTCGAGTACGTCGACCTTTTCATGCACGGTCTGCACGCTGAGTTTCGGATCGACAGTGCAGTGGAAGTTGACGATCTCGCCGTCCTCGGTCTCGCGAACGCGCACGTCGTGGATATCGCGGATGACGTCGTTATTCGCCGCGATCTTCGACAAAGCGGCCGCCACCGCTTTGAGCCGGTCGGGCGCAGCTTCTCGGCCGGATGCGTCCTGAGGTTCGAGTGGCTCGATGTGGGTCTCGACCTCCACGCGGTGGCCGAGCTCGGCGGCGATCGCATCTTCCAGTGTGTCGGCTTGCTCGTGCGCTGCGCGCAGCGACAGCTTGCCGTCGACTTCTAGATCGAGCGAGATCGCCAACCGATCCGCGATCTCCGTAACCGTAACGTGGTGTACGGCAAGTGCGCGATTGCGGGCGATCACCATCACGCGGTCGAGCACGCTCTCGCTGTCGAGTGCCACCGGCTTGGTGGCGACCGTTGGCTCCGCTCCGGGTATTTGTTTGCGGATTGCGGACGAAACCGCGTCCTTGATCGCCGTAACGCGATCGATCGGCAAGGTGCGGCTGACCGTCACGGTGAGATCGGTAAAGGTCTTCTCACCAACCTCACGCGCCCGCACGCTTTCGACTTTAACGACCCCCGGCACGCGTCCGGCGATCGCTCGCAGTTTGTCGGTCGTCCCCAGCGGCGCGACATCGGTCAGCGTATCGACGGTGCGCCGGCCGAGCCGCCAGCCGGCGATGCAGACGAGGACCGCAACGATTAGCGCGGCGACCGAGTCCGCCCAATGCAGGCCGAGCTTTACCCCTCCCAAGCCAACGAGCACGGCCAAGGATCCCCACAGGTCCGAGGAAAAATGCAGCGCATCGGCTTCGAGCGCATGGCTCGACGTCTGCCTTGCCGTACGCGAGAGCGCGCGTGCGCGAAAAAAATCGACGATGATCGATATGACGATCACGCCGAAAGCCCAACCATTGACCACGATCGACTGGCCGTCGTGCTCGATCAATCGCTTGATTGCTTGCCAGATCACAACGGCCGAGAGCCCAAACAGCAACGCACTCTGCGCCAATGCCGACACCGACTCGAACTTGCCGTGCCCATATTGGTGTTCCTCGTCGGCCGGCTTGCCAGAGATGCGCACCGCGCCGTAGGTCAGCACCGTGGCGCCGAGGTCGATGAGCGAATGACCCGCTTCCGACAAGATGGCGAGCGACCCGGTGGCCATCCCGACGAGCGCTTTGGCGGCGGTCAAGGCGGCTGAAGCTGCGATCGACGTAAGAGCGGTTTGTTCTTTTTCGCTTTGCATTTGGGAACGAGTTGCAGGCCGGTTTGTGCTGCGCCATCCGAGCAATAGGGCCAATTGCCGGGATTGGCCATCGCGCCGGATTTGCCTCGCGCGGTCAGCTACATGCGGGGCGGACCGCTATGGTTAACGCAGCGTTAAGTCGCAGTCGATATGTCTCATGTGCGGGGCCGGCCGTTTTCGTGCCCGGCGAATGCTTGCGCAGTCAGCTCCGTGCACTGAGGTCAGGATATGCCCGCCCATAAAATTCTTTTTGTCGTTCCTCCCTATCTCGGCGACAAGATCGAAGCGATACGCCCGGGAAAACTGCGCAGCTTTTTTGCCTTTCCTTATGGGGTTCTCTGCCTCGCGACCTATATCAAGAAAGCGACCGCCAACGCGCACGAGATCAAGATCATCGATCTCAATCAATATAGCGTCGCCGAAGGCCTGACGCAGTTTGCAAAAATTCTGGACGAATTCAGTCCCGACATCGTGGGAATCTCCGTGATGTTCGACGTGTCCTACAAGCACGTTGCCGCACTGGCGGCGGCAGCCAAGGCGGCGGATCCCGATACCAAGGTTTTGCTTGGCGGCGCCGCCGTCACCACGGCGTGGAACATCATCCTGGACGATCAGCCGCACGTCGACGCGCTCTGCTACTCGGAAGGGGAGCTTGCTTTCGTCAAACTCGTGGATGCTGAAAATCTGAACGATGAGTTGCGCGCCGACCCCTGGGTGACCCGTCAATCGATGGTGGAAAAGCGCAAGCCGAAAACGATGACGATGGAAAATCTCAACGACGTCATCGCGATCGACTACAGCCTGATCGACACCGACGAATACGGCATGATCGAAGCGTTCTCGCCGTTCCGTAAATCCAAGGACGAAGAGACCAAGCAATTCTTCATTGTGACGTCGCGGGGCTGCCCGTTCAAATGCGTCTTCTGCGCCGAGCCGACCTTGCACGGCGGCTCGATGCGCTACGCCGACCTCGCCGTTATTGAGGATCACGTCAAATATCTGGTCGACACGTACGGAATGAACGTTCTCACGATTTACGACGACCAGCTTCTGCTCAATCACAAGCGAGCCAAGGAATTTTTCCGGATATTGGCGAAATACGAGCTGCGCGTCGAAACGCCGAACGGGTTGACCGCCGCCTACATCGACGACGAGATGGCGGCGCTGATGAAGGCCGCGGGCATGGACACAGTGCAGCTGGCAATCGAGTCCGGCACAGAGCATATGCTGCGCAATGTCATCAAGAAGCCGCTACGATTGAACAAAGTCGCGCCGGTCGTCGAGTTGCTGCACAAGAACGGCCTATTCGTGCAGGGCTTCTTCGTCATGGGCATTCCGGGCGAGCGGGAACAAGACCGCATCGAAACCACGCAATTCATCAAGGATGTCGGGCTGGACTGGGGCAGCTTTAGTCTCGCGTCCCCCATTCGCGGCTCCGAGCTCTACGATATCTGCGTCAAGAACAAGTACATCCCCGACAATATGAAGATCGGCGAATACGAGCTTGGCACCTACATCATCCGCGCGCCGGGCCTCGATCCGGAAAGCTTGCCGCAGATTTCATATCGGATGAACCTGGACGTGAACTTCGTCAACAACCGGCGCATGCGGATTGGCGAATATCAGGTAGCCGCGCGCTGCTTCGAGGATGTCATCGAACGCTACCGCGACCACGCCTTCGCGCATTATTTCCTCGCCAGGGCTTACGAGAAGATCGGCGGCAACGAGGCCAAGGTCGCCGAGAACATGGCGCGCTACAACGCCATCCTTGCAAGCCACGCGGATTGGCGCGGCCATGCCGACCATTTCGGTCTCACCGGGCAACAGCATTTTGCGTCGTCGGTTGAAAGGCAGGCCCGCCCGCGTCAGGTGGCCGTGTCGGCATAATGCGCGCTGAATTCAGGCCGCTATTTGAGCCGGCATTTGCGGCTCGCGTTACACGCGCTTGAGAAAACCATCCGGCGCGGCAGTGATCATGAGCTTGTGCTCGATCGTATGATCGTATTCGAAGCGCAGCGGGCCGCCGTCGCGCGCGACACGGCCTTCGTCTTTTAGCCGCCGCATGTATTCCCAGACGGCCGTCTTTGGGTTGTTGCCTTTGCCCCACGGGCGGTCGTCGGACATTTCATCCGGCAGGTCTTCGACGCCGGTATCCCAGACCACGCAATAAGAGCCATTGCTGACAAAAGGCGCATAGAGCTCGAGTTCTTCCAGCACATGGTCGTGGGTGTGGTTCGAATCGAGGAACACCATCACGCGCGCGGCGCCTTCGGCCAGAGCGGCGATCTTCGCGACAGTCGCCGGCGCGACCGAGGAGCCGGCGATGGCATGGATCTTGTGGCGGAGCGGGTGGGCATCGATTGCCACGCGGTTGTGCTCGCGAATGTCGATGTCGACACCGACGACCTTGCGCGCGCTCGCTTTTGGATCGAGCGTGGCGCCCGCGACGGCGGCGTCGCAGTAATCGAGAAGCGCCAGCATCGACGCGCTCATGACCAGAGAGCCGCCGTGGGCGATGCCGGTTTCGATAATGAGGTCTGGACGGCAGGTCCAGATCAGTTCCTGGATGGCGTAGAGGTCCGGCGGCCCCTGGATGACCGGCCGTTCAAGCCAGGTGAAATTCTGAAAATAGCCGTGACGGATTGCGGCCTGGTTCCAGACATTCGACAACTCGATGAAGGCGCGGTCCTCTCCGGCTTTTCGGATATTTTCGGCGCAGCGATTGCGGAAGTCGGCCACCGGGTCGGCCGGTTTTGTTTCTCTCATTGCGTCGACCGTTCATGAGGTATGGCATAGACGACGGCGCCGTTTCCGCACCACGCGTGGATGCGAAACAGAAAACGGTAGCCGGGCAGGGTGTCCATCAGCCAGCGCGGCGTTTCCCAGATGCCGTCGGCATTGTGATAGACCGTCGCAACGACGATCGGGCGGTGCGCCAGCAGTGTTTGTCTCGCGCCTTTCAGCGCGGCGAGTTCGCCGCCTTCGAGATGCAGCTTCAGAAACGTGGGCGACAGGTCGAGTGCATCGAGCGTTTGCGTCGTGACGCGCATCTGCCCGGTATCGGAAAGCTGCGATGCGTAGTCGAGCCCCTCGTGGAATGACGCTTCGCGTTTGTCGTCGGCAAGCACGCAGTCGTAAATCGTGAGCCGCGCATCGTCGGGAAGCCAGGCCCGCAGGTACTCTTCAAGCCGCGCGCGATTGGAAGAATCCGGTTCAATAGCGGCGATCTGCCTGAAAGCGCCTTTGGATCGCTTGATGAATGTTTCAATCACGCTGCCATGGTGGGCGCCGGCATCGACAAAGATTTCCGCTTCGCCAAGAGCGTGCGTCACCTCAGGAATGAAGAACCGGTTGCTGCCCGGCACGGGAGCGTCAGCAAAGGTCCATTCCTCGCGCAGCCGCCGCCACGCCAGAAACTGCAGATGATGCGCGCGCGAAATATCGTCGTCCCATCGCGTCAGCACAGACGCCGTATTGGTCTGGTGTTGCTCGCTCAGCGGCGGCGCGAACCATCCATTCGATAGCGGATGCCGGTTGCGGAACCCTTCGGCCAGATCGAAAAATGGAACGATGTCGTTGTACCCTTGCGCCGACAGCGACTTTTCGAGCGGCACATAAGGCGCGGTGACCACGCAGAGCGAAAGTTTGGTCCTTTTCTTGACGGCGTCCGTCACCTCATCGGGCCGCAGCAACGACACGCCGGACCAGCCGGAATCGGCCTTGAGCCGGTCGGCATCGCGGTCGATGGCCAAGACCAAATCCTGGCCCAGGACCTTCAGGAAATCGCGCGCCAGACGGCCAAGATTGCCGGCGCCATAGAGCGCGAGCGGCGCGTCCGGTGTGGCTGGCGCAAAGCGACATTGCGCGGTTGCGATTTCGGCCAGCAACGCCGGCGCCCGGTCAAGCCCGGGCAGGGCGGCGAACGATCGGGCCGTATGCTGCAATAGGGGCCTCTGCGCGGTAGAGAATCGATTGATTGTCTTTTTGCCACCTCGGGCGGCAACTGGATAGCCTTGCGCCATATTTAGAAGGCTCCGAATCAGATAGGTCTGCGGACGGATAGACAGTTTTCAGGCGTTCTCATGCGGTCCCGGCGGCGCTCTCGCGACCGCGCTACCGGCCAGAAGTGAGACCCATGCACCTTTCCGTTTTGCTCCCCACGCATCGCCACGACCTGCTGGCCTGCTCGCGCATTGTCCAGGCCTGCTCGTTTGCCTCCGCGGATGTCGAGGTCATCGTTCGCGACAATTCATGCAACGCGCAAAAGCGCGACATGCTGGCCAAGTTCCAGGGCGAGAACTGCCAGATCATTTTCGCCGAAGCGTGCGATGCGCTGCAGAATATTTCCGAGCTTCTCCGCCTGGCAAAAGGCGAATTCATTTTTTGCATTGCCGACGACGATCTCTGCGTTGATCGCGCCATCGAGGCGATGGCTGCCACGATCAAGCGGTCGGCAAATGACGCCTCGCTTGCCGGCGTCACCGGCCACTATGGGGTCGAAACATCGAAAGCATCGGCCGTTCTGAATTATCAGAATTTGGATTCCGACGACGCCGTCACGCGCATCAACGGATATCTGAAGTATTCGGGTCCGAACGTTTTGAACTATTCGGCGCAGCGGCGAGACATGGTGCGGCGCGTCTTTGCCTTCATGCGTGCGATGCCCGCCATTTTTTCGTTTCATGACCAGATCATGTGCCTCCTGTATTTGCTGAACGGAAAATTCATTTCGCTTCCGAGACTGATCTATCTCTACGACCTCGGACTGTGGGAGGAGCCGGAATCGGGGCAGCGGCGGGATCTCGATTTCTACACCGCGGCGGGTCTCGACCCGGCGATCAACAAATTGCACTGGTACATATGCGCATTTGAAGGAGCCGTGCTGGCGCGCAATTCGGACATGTTTCCCGATTTGCCGATCGCACAACGTCAAGCGATCGCGGACAATTGGTCCTCGTTGATGTTCGTCCGATTTATGAATCAGGCGCGACTGGCCTTCGGATCGCCCTTTACCGACGAGGCGGACCAATTATGCGCGAAATTGAGAGCGATAACGGCGCCGCAGTCGTTCAGCGCCATGCTGGCCGATATTTGCAGTTTGACCGCGCTGTTTTCCATGGACAAGGCGCAGGGCTATTTTGATTTCTGGGATGCCATAATCAACAAGCGCAATTTGGCGCCCGGTCATGCCGAGTATCTGGCCGAATTAAAGGTGGCGTGATGAACGCCGGCAACCCGCGTTTTAGCGGCGGCGTGCAAACGCGCGAGATCGACACATGAAAGCGGTGATCCTCGCCGGCGGGCTCGGCACGCGCATTTCGGAGGAAAGTTACCTCAGGCCGAAGCCGATGATCGAGATCGGCGGCAAGCCGATTCTCTGGCACATCATGAAGATCTACTCCGCGCATGGCGTGAACGATTTTGTGATTTGCTGCGGTTATCGGGGCTACGTCATCAAGGAATATTTCGCCAATTATTTCCTGCATATGTCCGACATCACCTTCGACATGGCGGACAACAGCATGATCGTGCATCAGCGGAAGGTCGAGCCGTGGCGCGTCACGCTGGTCGATACCGGCGAGCACACGCAGACCGGGGGGCGGCTCAAGCGCGTCGCGCAGCACATCGAAAACGAAGCCGAATTCTGCTTCACTTACGGTGACGGCCTCAGCAGCCTCAACATCCGCTCCTCGATCGAGTTCCACCGCAGCCAAGGCAAGCTGGCGACCGTCACCGCGGTGCGGCCGCCGGGCCGCTACGGGGCGCTGGAACGCGACGGCGACCAGGTCACGGCGTTCATCGAGAAGCCGCGCGGCGATGGCGGCATGATCAATGGCGGCTTTTTCGTCCTGTCGCCGCGCTGCCTCGATCTTATCGAGGGCGACGACAGCAGTTGGGAGTCTTCACCGATCATTCGGCTGGCCGCCATGGGGCAGATGGTAGCCTTCGAGCACCGCGGCTTCTGGCAGGCGATGGACACGCTGCGCGACAAAACATTGCTGGAGGAGCTTTGGGCTTCCGGGAAGGCGCCGTGGAAGATATGGCAATGAGCGCCGCGATAAGCCCTGCCTTTTGGCGCGACAAGCGCGTCTTGCTCAGCGGGCACACGGGGTTCAAAGGCGCATGGTTGACGCAGTGGCTGTATGCACTCGGCGCCAAGGTGACAGGAATTTCTCTGCCGCCGGCGGCAAAGCCAAACCTCTATACCGAAGCCGAGATCGGCGGTCTTTGCGAGAGCGAGTTTTGCGATATTCGCGACGCCTCCGCGCTTATCGAGCGCGTGAAAATCTCGCGGCCAGAGATTGTCTTTCATCTGGCGGCGCAACCGCTGGTGCGGGCAAGCTATCGCAAGCCGCGCTTGACGTTCGAAACCAACGTGATGGGAACCGTTCATGTGCTTGAGGCATTGCGCGGCCTCGCCGGAGTCCGCGTTGCGGTGATGGTGACGACCGACAAGGTCTATGCCGATAGAGGAGGGGTCGGGCCATACCGCGAAGATGACGCCCTTGGCGGCTTCGATCCCTACAGCGCCAGCAAGGCCGCTTGCGAACTGGCCGTCGGCAGCTATCGAGACGCATTTCTCGCCGGTCAGGGCGTTGCCGTCGCCAGCGCGCGAGCCGGAAACGTGATCGGGGGTGGCGATTGGTCGGAGGATCGCTTGATTCCAGACGCTGTCCGCGCCTGGCAGGCGGGCAGGGCACTTGAAGTGCGCCGACCACACGCCGTTCGTCCCTGGCAGCACGTATTGGAACCGCTTGCAGGCTATCTCACTCTGGCCTGGCGTCTTTGGCATCAGCCGGCGCTTGCCGGATCCTATAATTTTGGCCCCGAGATTTCAGATTCCTTCGCCGTGCGCGACGTCGTCGAAATGGCGCGTTTGGCATACGGTGGAGGCGATGTCCGCTACGGCGACGAGAGCGCCGGCCCGCACGAATCTGCATCGTTGACGCTGGATAATTCAAAAGCGCGTGTGGAGCTTGGCGTCGCGCCGATCCTGGCCTTGAAGCAAGCTATGGATTGGACGATCGCATGGTACCGCGCGCACGCCGGCGGCGCGAATGCGCGGCGATTGTGCGAAAGCAATATTGACGAATTCACCCGGCATTCGCTCGGCCAGACGGCACCCACTGCTCTGGTTGCCGCGATATGAACAAGCCGGCCGGCGGACGCGGCATTTTGGCGGCGGCCACGACATGCGATTTTCCGCGACTCCGCTAACCGGCGCCTTGTTGGTGCATCTCGATCCGCGTGTCGACGCGCGCGGCACTTTCGCCCGCGCCTTTTGCGCGCGCGAATTCGCTGCTGAAAGCCTCGAAACGTCATTTGTGCAATCCAATATCAGCACCAACACGCACGCCGGCACCGTGCGCGGGATGCATTTTCAGCGCGAGCCCCATGCCGAGGTAAAGCTCGTGCGCTGCATCCACGGCGCGATTTACGACGTTATCGTCGATATGCGGCGGGAGTCGGCTACCTATCTTTCCTGGTTCGGCGCCGAACTATCGGCCGACAACGGATTAATGATGTACGTGCCCAAGGGGTTTGCGCACGGCTACCAGGCGATGAGCGACGGGGCTGCGGTTCTCTACATGGTGAGCGCCTTCTACGAGCCATCGTCAGAGGGCGGCCTGCGCGCAAACGACCCTGCGCTCGCGATTGCGTGGCCGCGCGCGGTTTCCGGCCTTTCGGACAAGGACGCCGCATGGCCGCTGCTGATGCGCTGACCCTGTTGACGGGCGCGACCGGCTTTGTCGGCCGACAGATCTTGAACGCGCTTGTGTCGCAAGATTGCCGTGTGCGGCCGCTGGTCAGGGAAGGAAAGCAGACTCTGCTGCCGCACGCAGCTGCGATCGAGGCGGCTGTTGCTACGCCGGACATGTGGACGGAAAGCGGGAGGTGGTGGCGCGATGTCTGCGAAGGCGTCGACACCGTGATCCATGCGGCGTGGTACGCCGAGCCGGGCAAATATCTTCAATCGCCGAAGAACCTTGATTGCCTGCAAGGGACCTTGCGGATCGCGCAAGCGGCAAGCGCGGCCAAAGTCCGCCGCTTTGTCGGCATCGGCACATGCTTTGAATACGATCTCAGCGCGGGCCTGTTGAGCGTGTCGACGCCGTTGCATCCGACGACGCCTTATGCCGAAGCGAAGGTCGCGGCATTCACGGCGCTGTCGCAATATCTGCCGCGACAAGGCGTCGAATTCGTCTGGTGCCGGCTGTTCTATCTTTTCGGCGACGGCGAAGCCGAGGGCCGCCTGGTGCCTTATCTCCGTGGCAAGCTGCAGGCGGGCGAGCCGGCCGAACTGACCAGCGGCAAACAGACTCGCGACTATCTCGACGTCCGCGATGTCGGGCGGATGATCGTGGAAATCGCGCGTGGCACGGCTCAAGGCGCGGTCAACATCTGCTCCGGTACGCCAACGACGGTTCGCGAGCTTGCCGAACGCATTGCCGACGACTATGGGCGCCGCGATCTACTCCGTTTTGGCGCGCGTCCCGACAATCTCGTCGATCCGCCCTATGTCGTCGGCGTGCGCGCCAGCGCCTAGGACCGGGGCTTTTCTGGCGCTATCCGCTGAGATTTATCGTGGTTAATCCCTGTTAACCATTGTCCGCTAGGACATTCGGCAGGCGCTATTCGCCGCAGGAAAACCAGCATGAAAGCCCGGCTCGAACCGCGCATCAATCTGACAGGGCGCACTGCGCTCGAAACGGTGATCCCACTTTCGACGCCGTTCATCATTTTTGCCGATCCGGCAAGCTCTTGTAATTTTAAATGCAGCTTCTGCCCAACCGGCCATCGCGACATGATTGCCGAGACCGGCCGCTATCAGGGCGTAATGAAATTCGATGTGTTCCAGAAAATCGTCGATGATCTGGCCGAGTTCGACAAGCCGATCAAGGTGCTACGCATGTACAAGGACGGTGAGCCGTTCCTCAACAAGCGGCTCGCCGACATGGTCGCCTACGCCAAACGATCCGGGCGCGTCGAATATATCGACACGACGACCAACGGCACTCTTATTTCGCCCGACCGGGTAGGGCCGCTTCTCGAAGCCGGGATCGACAAGATCAATATTTCCGTCGACGGCATGACCGAGGACACCTACGCGAAATTCACCGGCTTCAAATTCGACTTCCGAAAATTCGTCGACGACGTCAAATGGCTCTACGACCATCGGGGTAACTGTGAGGTCGTCGTCAAGATTCCCGCCGAACTCATCACCGACGCGCAGCGGCAGGAATTCTTCGACACGTTTGGCGACCATTGCGACCGTATCTTTGGCGAGAAGTTCGCGCCGTGCTGGCCGGAGTTCGAC
>Ga0134126_10006219_pt1 | contig 14953 bp, 2 predicted proteins | sample KB31752_FD_96881 | JGI IMG/M metagenome (GOLD analysis project Ga0134126, IMG submission 96881) | Terrestrial soil microbial communities with excess Nitrogen fertilizer from Kellogg Biological Station, Michigan, USA - KB3-175-2 | ecosystem: Environmental > Terrestrial > Soil > Unclassified ...
GGGAGGGAGTGTGGTTGCCGTCGCTGCGGCGGGAGCGCAAGGACTGGGAGCAGATGCTGGAGAGCCTGGGCACGCTCTACGTCAACGGCGTCAACCCCGACTGGAAAGCTTTCGACAGAAACCGCTCACGCAAAAAAATTGCTCTTCCAACTTATCCCTGGCAGCGAAAACAATACTGGGCGCAAGCGGCAAAAGCGCGCCAGCGGAAATCGAACAAGCCGGAAGGCCTTCAATGGCAAAGCGTGGTAACGGCAGCGCGCGACCAGTCTCGCCAAGTCCCGGTTGATCTGAACCTATCCAGCTATCCGGATAAGTGGAAGTTTCTCGACCAAATAGCGACTGCTTATATGAGCCGCACGCTCTTCGAATTGGGCGCTTTTCGAAAACCAGGGGAGACCCATTCGGTTGACTCATTCGTTCGCGAATTCAATGTTCTGGCTGCTTATCGTCCCACCCTTTCGCATTGGTTGAAAAAACTCGCCGCTGAAGGCGTGCTTCATCATGCGGATGGAGTTTATGCCAGCCATGGACTAGTTGGAGATCAGTCTCTTGAAGGTATTCTTCATCGCGCTGCAAAAGAATTAGCAGACATTCCTTTCATTCTCGACTATATGGATCGGTGCGGCCAAATGGCGCCCGCCATTCTGCAGGGCAAAGTCTCGCCTCTGGAGACGCTTTTTCCGAAAGGTTCGCTTGCGCTTGCGGAGCAAATCTACCAGCATTGGGCGCACTCTCGTTACTTCAGCGGTGTCGCAAAATCCGCATGTGAAGCACTAGCAAGGACTTTGCCGCGCGGTGGCCGTCTTCGGATTGCAGAGATAGGAGCGGGCACCGGAGGTACAACTGCGGCCGTCCTTCCGGTGCTGCCTTTGGACCACACTGTTTACTACTTTACGGACGCTTCGCAGTTTTTCTTCGATCACGCGCGTGACAAGTTCAAGGATTACGCATTTTTGCGTTTCGCAGTGCTCGACATAGAAAAGAACCCATTAGAACAGGGTTTCAGGGAGCATGGCTTCGATGTACTGTTGGCTTCCAACGTCCTGCACGCCTCCCGGAACCTGGATGAAACAATAGAGAATGTATTGCGCCTGCTGGCGCCCGGCGGTCTTCTGATTCTGTGTGAGGTCACCAATGCGCCCTCCTGGATCGAATTTTCTTACGGTCTTATGAAGAACTGGCACCAGTTCAGCGACAGTATGCGGCAGGACAGTCCGCTGATGTCAGCCCAAAGCTGGGGCGAATTGCTGCGATCCCATGGCTTCGAAGATGTTGGAGTTTTCCCGGAAGCCGGATCGCCGGTTGAAATTCTTGGAGAGCACTGCATTATTGCAAGAGCGCCTGCGGGAGCTTCTGCCGCAGCGGGCGTGGGGGCCGACGATTTGTACGTACAAAATTCGCCGGCGAATGCAAGCGCTAGTGACGCCGCGGTTCCTGAAACTGCAGTGGAGAGCTTTCTTAAAACATTGCGGCAATCTCCCGAATCGGAGCAGCGCGAATTGCTCGTGGAACTTGTTCGCAGATGCACCATGACGGTCCTGCGGCGAGACCGCTCCGATCCGATTGGCAGCCGCCATCGCCTGATGGATTTGGGAATAGATTCTTTAATGGCGGTGGAATTGAGAAATAGACTGAGCACAGAATTGGGCTTGACGCGCCCTTTGCCCGCCACTCTAATTTTCGATTATCCCAATGTCGAAGTCATTGCCGGCTACCTGGTTGATCTTCTCAATCTGGCAGCGCCAAAAGATACTCCCCCTAACATCCCCCTGCAAGCAGCGAACAAGGACTTCTCGAATCAGGGCCCGGAGATTCAAGATCTCTCTGACGAGGAAGTAGAAAAGCTGATCTTAAACAAACTGCAAGCGATGTGACTTGGAATGCCTTTAACGAAAGAAGGAGATGTTGAGTGAGCGGCGACGCCAATCGAAATAGTTCGCTTTCTCCGGTGAAGCAAGCGTACCTGAAACTGGAAGAGTTGCAATCCAGGCTGGACGCCGTGGAGCAGGCGAACCGCGAGCCAGTGGCCATTGTCGGAATGGGCTGCCGCTTCCCCGGGGGAAGCAATGATCCGGAGGTCTTCTGGCAGTTCCTTCGCGAGGGACGCGATGCCGTGCGCGAAATTCCGGCTGACCGTTGGGACATTGATGCTTTCTACGATCCCAATCCCGGCACTCCCGGGAAAATGTACACGCGCAACGGCGCTTTTCTGGATCAAGTTGATCTGTTTGATCCCCAATTCTTTGGCATCGCGCCTCGCGAAGCTGTGGGAATAGATCCGCAGCAGCGGCTGCTTCTAGAAGTGACGTGGGAAGCCCTTGAGCGGTCCGGGGTGGCCCCGGATAAATTAGCGGGCACCCGCACTGGTGTTTTTGTCGGCGTCTGCACGAGTGATTACGCGGACCTGCAGAATCGCGCACTAAACGTCACCAGCCTCGATGCCTACCACGCCTCCGGAATTGCTCACAGCATCGCCTCCGGCAGATTGTCGTACGTACTGGGATTGCAGGGGCCGTGCATGACCTTGGATACGGCCTGCTCTTCTTCTCTGGTGGCCGTGCATCTGGCGTGCCAGAGCCTGAGAAGGCTAGAGTGCAACATGGCTCTGGCTGGAGGAGTAAATGCAATCTTGTCTCCCGACATGTATATCGCGCTTTCCAAGGCCTCAATGCTGGCGCGCGACGGACGCTGCAAGACGTTCGACGCCTCCGCGGATGGTTATTCACGCGGGGAGGGCTGTGGCGTCGTTGTGCTCAAGCGCCTGTCTGATGCACGCGCCGACGGAGACCATATTTTGGCGCTCATTCGTGGAAGCGCCATCAATCACGATGGAGCGAGCAGTGGGCTGACGGCGCCTAATGGGCCTTCGCAAACGGCCGTCATTCGCGATGCGCTGGCGAACGGTTCAGTCCGGCCGAATGACATAAGCTATGTAGAAACGCATGGTACCGGAACTTCTCTGGGAGACCCCATCGAAGTTCAAGCCTTGGCTGCTGCGTATGCGGAGGGCCGAGAGCGCGAGCACCCTCTCATCATCGGTTCCCTGAAAAGCAATATCGGCCATTTGGAAGGTGCGGCGGGCGTTGCGGGCCTCATCAAACTGGTGCTCGCGCTACAACATCGTGAAATCCCGGCCAGCTTGCATGTGAAGCACCCCAACCCATTTATTTCATGGGACGAATTCTCGATTGAAGTTGCCAAGAACCTTGCTCCGTGGCGCGCTTCCAGCGAAACGCGTGTTGCAGGGTTGAGTTCGTTCGGGTTCAGCGGCACAAACGCGCACGTAATCGTTGAAGAAGCCCCGGCGCTTGAGCGGCGGGAAAACCTGGGCAAGAGACCGCGTCATGTGTTCACCCTCTCCGCTAAAAGCGAAGAGGCACTTCGCGATCTGGCGGGGAGCTTTCTCAATCATCTCTCCACACAGCCGGACGAAGCCATCGAGGATATTTGCTATACCGCAAATGCTGGCCGCGCTGTTTGGGCGCACCGTCTTGCTGTCGTTGGCAACTCCAAATCCCAGATTTGCGAAAAGCTTGGTGGCTTGTCTTCTCCAGCGAAGCAGGCCGGCACATTTAAAGGTGAATCCGCGTCATCGGAGAAATTGAAGATCGCGTTTCTCTTCACCGGTCAAGGTTCCCAATATTTAGGAATGGGACGCGAATTGTACGATACCGAGCCGACGTTCAGAAAAGCGCTCGACCGGTGTAATGAAGTCCTTCAGGATGAACTCCCGCAGCCGTTGCTTTCCGTACTCTATCCGGAGAGCGGTTCGTCCTCGCTCCTCGATGAAACCTCCTACACCCAGCCGGCGCTTTTCAGCCTGGAGTATGCGCTGGCCCAGTTGTGGCTCTCCTGGGGCATCGTCCCCTCCGTAGTAATGGGCCACAGTGTCGGCGAATACGTCGCGGCCTGCATTGCGGGCGTCTTCACTCTCGAACAGGGGTTGAAGCTAATTGCCGCGCGCGGCCGGCTAATGCAGCAATGCGAAAGAGGCCGGATGGTCGCGGTTGCCGGCGATGAAGCACTTGTCGCTGAGCAAGTCCGGCAATACAACGGCCGGGTCGCAATCGCGGCTTTCAATGGACCAGGAAACACGGTCATTTCAGGACAAGCAGAAGCGATCGAGGAGCTGGCCAAGAAATTGGCGGCTCTGGGAATGAAGACAAAAAACCTGACGGTCTCCCATGCGTTCCATTCTCCATTAATGGATCCGATGGTCGCAGCTTTCCAACAAATCGCCGAGACCGTCCAGTATCGTCCGCCCAGCATCGCGCTCATTTCCAATCTTTCAGGACAAATGGCGTCCGCTGGTGAGATCACGAAAGCCTTGTATTGGGTAAGACACGTCCGCGAGGCTGTCCGCTTTTCTACTTCAATGCGGACCGCGCATGAGAAGGGCTGCCCGGTGTTTGTGGAGATTGGGCCGTCTCCGACTTTGCTGGGAATGGGCGCAAAGTGTCTGCCCGAAGGATTCGGAACATGGCTTCCATCATTGAGAAAAGGACGCAATGACTGGGACCAAATGTTGGAAAGCCTTGCGGCATTGTATGTTCGAGGCGCGGAAGTTGACTGGAAGGAATTCGATCGCGAGTACCAGCGGCGTTCCGTAATTCTGCCCACCTATCCCTTCCAGAGAAAACGTTATTGGGTCGACCTATCCAAGCGGCAAGAGCGGACGAGCGAGAAATCTCGCGAGGAGATTTCCGGCAAGGTGCTCGCTCATCCCCTGCTCAGCAGCCGTCTCGAATCACCGTTTGTGAAGGACGTCCTGATCGAATCTCACCTGTCCGCTGCCGCTCTTCCCTGGCTTAAAGATCACCAGGTGTTCGAAAAAATCGTGCTTCCCGGAACGGCGTATCTCGAGATGGCGCTCGCAGCGGCAAAGGAATCCCTTGGATCTGAAACTGTCGCGATCAAAGGAATGGATATTCGCGAAGCGATGGTCATTGAGGAGGACGCAATCCAGAAAGTTCAAATTGTGGTCACTCCAGAAGGCGGGAATGAAGCCACGTTTCAGATTGCCAGCCGGAGCGCGGACGAATCAAATGGGGTCGCAAGTTGGACCGTGCATGCCGCGGGAAAAATTGAGGCTGAAATGTCTGGGGGCAGTCGCGGTGGCGAAACGTCAGCGTCGCTCGATGAGATCAAGTCCCGATGCGGAAAAGAAATTCCGGTTGCGCTCTATCACCAGCTTTTTGCTGCTTTGGGAATGCACCTTGGGCCGAGCTTCAAAGGTCTGGAAGAACTCTGGGTGGGCGACAACGAGGTTCTCGGCCGGATTCGTCGTGTCCCGGAGATCAGCATCGAGACGAACCTTTATCAGATACATCCCGCGCTGCTTGACTCCTGCCTGCAGCCTTTCGCAGCTGCTGCATTGACGCCGGAGGAGTTGTCTTCGGGGGACGCAATATACATGCCCGTCGGCGTGGAAAACTATAGGGTCCTGCGCCAGCCCAGCGAAATATTGTGGAGCCATGTGGCCCTCTTGTCCGAACGCGGCGGGATCGAACCGGCGAAGAGCCTGCGTTTTGATGTATCCATCTACGATGGTTCCGGTTCTCCGGTTGCGGCATTAAAAGGACTCTCGCTAAGGCGTGCGGACCGGGCCGCGCTCTCCAGAGCTGCGCTTTCCCGATCCAAAGCACATTTTGCGCACGACTCGCTCTATGAATTGACGTGGAAGCAGGCGCCCTTGCAGAACGAAATCGGCGAGTCCGAATCTATTACAGGGCCGTTCCAGATCGCGCAAGACCTAAAGCAGTCATGTGATCGCCGACGTTCTGATCCCGGGCTCGAACAGTTTGCGTCGCTCTTCCCCAATCTTGAAGTATTGAGCACGCAGTACGTTTACCGGGCGCTGGGCCAACTAGGTTGGGCGATGAAGCAAGGTGAGCGGTTCACAACTGAATCAAAAAGAGACGAACTTCATGTCCCCGCAGGATACACGCGGCTGCTGGGAAGAATGTTGGAGATGCTGGAGGAGGACGGAGTTCTTGCGAACGTGGACGGTGTGTGGGAAGTCAAACGTTTACCGAACCCTCCTGACTTATCGCCTGCAAGATTGTTGGAGCAATACCCTGACTGCGCTAACGAACTTAAAATGACCGCCCGATGCGGCGAAAACCTTGCCGCCGTAATGAAGAAAGAATGTGATCCCCTCACGCTGTTGTTCCCGAATGGGTCCGTGAAGGACATCGAAAAGCTGTACCGCGATTCGCCCTTCGCCCGCTTTTACAATGGACTGGTTGGAGATGCCGTAGGGGCGATTGCAAATCGCTTCCCGTCGAACCGGACATTGAGAATTCTCGAGATTGGAGGCGGTACCGGGAGCGCGACCTCTTCCATCCTGCCCCAAATTCCCGCTGGGCGCGCGGAATATATTTTTACCGATGTCACGCCCCTGTTTACTTCAAAAGCCCAAAAAAAATTCGCCGACTTTCCGTTCGTTAAATACAAGGTTCTCGATATCGAGAAGGATCCTCTGGAACAGGGCTTCGATCCGCACTCGTTCGACATCATCATCGCGGCAAATGTTCTTCATGCCACGGAGGATTTGCGCGAAACTATTGCCCGCGTCCGGGGCCTGTTGGCTTCGGAAGGCACACTGCTGCTGCTTGAGGGCACCCGGCCGCTTCGCTTTGGCGACCTTATCGTGGGTCTCACCGATGGCTGGTGGAAATTCAGTGATACGGATCTCCGTCCTTCCCATGCCCTTGTTCCCAATCAACAATGGCGCGCGCTTCTCATGGAGAACGGTTTTACTCAAATTGAGGTCAGTCCTCAATACGAACCGAATAGTGTTCTTGCTTGTCAGTCTGTAATCGTTGCGCAAGGCCCGAGCCTCAACACGCCGGACATCGGCCTTTCCACTCCAGCACGTTTGGCGACTGGAAGATGGATTGTTTTCGCTGATCGCTACGGCCTCGGCGAGAACCTCTCCGCATTTTTACAGTCGTCTGGAATGAATTGCTTCACAGTCGAGCAGGGCGATCACTACGAACCGCTAAATGCCGCAAGGTATCGCATTGACGTCAACAATCCAGAGGATTTCGAACGTGTGCTGCGTGAAACAGAACACAGGGGCGGCGCACTCGAAGGTGTGATTTACGTGTGGGCCTTAAATAGCGATGGCTCCGCCGGGATGTCCAGCCCGGAACACCTGCACCACCACGTTCTAAGCGGATGCGAGCACGTAATTCATCTTGTGAAAGCGCTGGCTAAGGTCAACGCCAATCCGAACAGTTTGTGGATCGTGACCCGTGGCGCGCAATCCGTAGGGCCATCCGGGTCTCTGCCTGCGTTGACGCAAAGCCCAATTTCAGCGTTGGGAAGCAGCATCGCGCTGGAGTATCCGGAACTTCGTTGCGTCAGAATTGACTTGGACCCCGAAAAGACCGAGACCGCGAATGAAGCACGCCAATTGTTCGTAGAGATACAAGCCAAGAGAAAAGAAGGCTGGATTGCGATTCGTGGAGGGGACCGTCATGTAGCGCGGCTGAACCGAATTCCGTCAGATAAGGTTTCGGCGGAACCATCCCCATCTGCTAATGTCTCCCGTGCATATCGCCTGCAAACTTCTACGCCAGGGGTACTCGACGCTCTTGCCTTGCAACCCTTCGAGCGATCGTCACCTAAAGCTGGCGAAGTTGAAGTCGCGGTCGCCGCGACTGGCCTGATCTTCCGCGACGTTCTAATGGCGCTGGGACGGTATCCGGGCACTTCAAATCTTTTCGGAAACGAGTGTGTTGGGAGGATTGTTGCTTTAGGCGATGGCGTTAACGATTTGCGACTAGGCCAGCGAGTCATTTTGATGGGGCCGGGAAGTTTTGCCTCGCACATTACGCTGCCAAGCAGTAGCGTCACGCCCGCTCCGGATTGTTTGTCGGACGAAGAAGCCGCGACGATCCCCAGCGCATTTCTTACCGCTCACTACGCTCTTTTCCATTTAGGCAAGATCAAAGCGAAGGAGCGGGTCCTGATTCATGCGGCCGCCGGCGGAGTAGGGCTGGCCGCAGTGCAATTGGCGCAACGAGCAGGCGCCGAAATTTTTGCGACCGCCGGAAGCGACCAAAAGCGCGCATACCTTAAATCTCTGGGGGTCACGCATGTCATGGATTCCCGTTCGCTTGATTTTGCCTCCGAGATCACGCGACTAACCGCTGGAACGGGAGTAGACGTTGTGCTCAACTCTCTGGCCGGTCCGTTTATCGAGAAGAGTTTCTCTGTTACGGCAGTTGGTGGACGCTTCCTGGAAATTGGCATGACCGGAATTTGGGACCATGCCCAAGTGGCTCAATTGAACCGGAACATCTCGTACCATCCGATTAACCTGGCTGCTATCTTCCAGGAAGACCCACAACTCATAGCGGAAATGTTGCGCGGATTGTTGAAAGAATTTAGTAATGGCGACTTGAAACCTCTTCCTGTAACCGCGTTTCCCGCAGAACAGGCGACTCAGGCCTTTCGATTTATGGCGGCGGCCAAGCACATCGGCAAGATTGTAGTCACTCACCCAAAAATGAAGGGAGTGTTTGCGGGTGAGTCGCAGCAATTGGACGCCAATGCGAGTTATCTGATTACCGGCGGCCTCTCCGGCCTCGGGCTTCTGGTCGCGCAATGGATGGTTGATCGCGGAGCACGCCATTTGTTGCTTATCGGACGCCGCGGACTTTCTGAAGATGCGCTGCAAACCATCGCCAGCATGGAAAAAATGGGCGCTAAAGTCGTCATCGCGCCTGGCGATGTTGCAAATCGAGCGCACCTTGAAGGCGTCTTCGCAAAGTTTGGCAATACCCTGCCTCCCCTGCGCGGAGTTATCCACTCCGCGGGGGTGTTGGATGACGGCTTCCTTTTGCATCAGAACTCCGAACGCTTTCAGAAGGTGCTGGCTCCGAAGATGCTTGGATCATGGCATCTGCACACGCTCACACAAAACCTTCCTTTGGATTTTTTCATCATGTTTTCTTCGGCGGTGTCATTGCTTGGCTCGGCGGGCCAAGCCAACCATGTGGCAGCGTGCGCCTTTCAAGATGCGCTGGCACACTATCGCCGCGCAATGAACTTGCCTGCTCTGAGCATAGACTGGGGTCCATGGGCCGAAGTAGGCGCGGCTACTCGTGGGACAATCAGTCAACGAATGCAATTAAAGGGCGTTCAGCCGCTCCAACCAGCGCAGGGGCTGCGTGTGTTGCAGAATTTGCTGGAGGGGAACCAAACCCACGTTGCCTGCTTGGCTGTGGATTGGCGGCAGTATTCAGCATCTCTTCCTCTGGAATTCACCTCCGGCCTTCTTTCCGAGTTAATCGGTAAAGCGGAAGAGCCCGCTGCCGACGGCGTTAAGTTGGCGCAACCAAAAAGCGCGTTACAGGAACTCAATCAAGCCTCGCCCGGAAAAAAGAAACAACTCCTGGTCGAGTTTGTAAGGGAAAAGGCGATGAGGGTGCTAGGGCTCGAATCTGCTCAACCCATCGATCTGAAACAGCCGCTGAGCGATCTTGGACTTGATTCGCTGATGGCTGTCGAGTTGAGAAGTGTGTTGAATACGGAACTGGGGTGCAGCTTATCAACGACTGTTGTTTTCGACTATCCAACAGTCACGGCCCTTGCGGACTATCTCGCGGTGGAGGTTCTCGGATGGGAAGAGACGGCTGCCAAGACAGAACTGGCCCGCAAAGAGGAAGACCTGCACGACATCCTTGACCGCATCGAAGGACTGTCGGATGACGATGTGGACCGTATGTATTCTCAGGAGAAAGCGCAATAGTCATGACCGATTTCCTCACCAGGATCTCTAACCTTTCCCCCAAAAAGCTGGCTCTGCTGGCAAATAATCTCCAGGAGCGGCTTGAAGCGATTGAGAAAGACAAGCGGGACCCGATCGCGATCATTGGCGTCGGCTGCCGCTTCCCGGGGGCAGGCAGCCCGGAAGAATTCTGGCGACTTCTCCGCGATGGCGTGGATGCCATCTCGGAAGTCCCTCGCGACCGCTGGGACGTGGATTCGGTTTACGATCCGGAACCCGGGAAACCTGGAAAGACCTCCTCTCGCTTTGGCGGCTTCCTCAATAAAATGGACCGTTTTGATGCGATGTTTTTCGGTATCTCGCCACGCGAAGCCTTTCGAATGGATCCGCAGCAACGGTTGCTTCTTCAGGTTGCATGGGAAACTCTCGAATACGGCGGACAATCTCCAGAGAAGCTGGCGGACAGCAAGACCGGAGTGTTCGTTGGAATTTGTAGTAACGACTACGCGGGGGTGACGCTCCAGTACGATCCCGCGGAACTCGACATGTACCTTGCCACTGGAGGCTCGCACTCAATCGCTTCCGGCCGGCTCTCTTATGTTCTGGGTCTGCACGGTCCCAGCATGTCTTTGGACACTGCATGTTCTTCCTCATTGATTGCTGTTCATGTCGCGTGCCTTAGCTTGCGCGCGCGGGAATGCCGGGCGGCGCTGGCTGGCGGCGTCAGCGTTATGCTCTCGCCTCAAGCCACAATCATGTTCTCCCGCTCCGGAATGATGGCGAAAGACGGCCGTTGCAAGACGTTTGACGCTGCCGCTGACGGCTACGTGCGCGGCGAAGGTTGCGGAATGATTTTGCTAAAGCGGCTCTCAGATGCCATCGCCGATGGCGACCGTGTGCTTGCGACCATTCAAGGTTCCGCCGTGAACCAGGATGGGCGAAGCGGTGGAATCACGGCGCCTAATGGTGTGGCCCAGCAGGCCGTGATCCGCGAAGCTCTTGCCGCAGCCCGGCTTGAACCGCATGAAATTGATTACGTCGAAGCGCACGGCACTGGGACTCCTCTTGGGGATCCGATCGAAGTGAATGCACTGAGCGCGATTTATGGGAACCGCCCAAAAACGGACCCGCTGCACATTGGATCTGTAAAAACCAATTTTGGTCACGCTGAGGGCGCGGCAGGAATCGCCGGGTTGATCAAAGTTGTGCTTGCATTGCAAGCGAAGCAGATTCCCCCGCATTTGCATCTGAAGCAACCTACTCCGCATATTTCCTGGGACAAGACTTCGCTCGATATTCCAACCCAATTGATGCCCTGGCGCTCTCGCGGAAAACGACGGATGGCCGCTGTCAGCGCCTTTGGCTTCAGCGGAACCAACGGGCACATCATCGTGGCGGAAGCTCCTGAGCAGGAACGGTCGGCGGCTGGTGACGGGCGGACACATGAAGTTTTGACGTTGTCAGCGAAGAATGAACGAGGGTTGGAGGAGCTGGTAGGGAGATATGAGCGGCATGTGGGAGAGCATGGGGAGCAGGAGTTGAAAGATATTTGCCACACGGCGAATGCGGGGCGGTCGCATTTCGAGTACCGGCTGGCGGTGGTGGGGGATTCGAAGGAGCAGTTGCGGGAGAGCCTGCAGGGAGTGATGAAGGGCGAGAGTCCAGTAGGAGTGGTGAGAGGACATGCGGACCTGAGCCGTCGGGCGGAGGTGGTGTTTCTGTTCACGGGGCAGGGCGGGCAGTATCTGCAGATGGGGCGAGGGTTGTATGAGACGGAGCCGGTATTCCGTGAGGTAGTGGATCGGTGCGAGGAGTTGGTGAGGCCGTATCTGGAGAGGCCGCTGCGGGAGGTGATGTATCCGAAGCAGCAGGGAGAAGTATCACCGCTGGATGAGACGCAGTACACGCATGTGGCGATGTATGCGGTGCAGTATGGGCTGGCGGCGTTGTGGAGGAGTTGGGGAGTGGAACCGGCTGCGGTGATGGGGCACAGCGTGGGAGAGATTGCGGCGTCGGCGGTGGCGGGAGGGATGAGCCTGGAAGATGGGCTGATGCTGATGAGGGAGCGGGGACGGCTGATGCAGGGATTGCCGCGGACGGGGCTGATGGCGTCGTTGCTGGCAGGGGAAGCGGTGGTAGGGCCGGTGGTGGAGCGGTATCGGGAGCGGGTATCGATCGCGGCGATGAATGGGCCGGAGAGCACGGTGATTTCGGGAGAGCGGGGAGCGGTCGAGGAGATCCTGCGGGAGTTGGAGGGGAAGGGGATCAAGACGAAGCCGCTGAATGTGTCGAATTCGTTTCACTCGCCACTGGTGGAGCCGGTACTGGAAGAGTTTGGGGAGGCGGCGGGGAGGGTGGAGTATCGAGTACCGGAGGTGGCGCAGTATTCGAGCATGAGGCTGGAGTGGGTGAAGGAGGGGCGGTTATTGGACGGGGAGTACTGGCCGTACAACTTGAGGAACACGGTGAGGTTTTCGCAGGCGGTGAAGGGGATGTGGGAGCAGGGATATCGGATATTTGTGGAGATGGGGCCATCGCCGACGCTGGTGGGGATGGGAAGCCAGTGCGTGCCGGCGGGGGAGGGAGTGTGGTTGCCGTCGCTGCGGCGGGAGCGCAAGGACTGGGAGCAGATGCTGGAGAGCCTGGGCACGCTCTACGTCAACGGCGTCAACCCCGACTGGAAGGCCTTCGACAGAAACCGCTCGCGGCCTGTCGTTCTGCCCACTTATCCTTTCCAGGAAGAGCAATTCCCGGTTGACACCTTGGCATCCGCGCCCCGAAAAAGCGGAGCACTGGACGTCACTCTGCCATCGGGAGAACAGGCGCTGCGCACTCTTGCGCAGGCTGGTGCGTCTTTGCGCGCGGAATTGCTGCCCTCTACAGAAACCGGAAAGCCGGGCGCGGTTCGCCTCGTTGATGAGCACAATAACGTCGTCGCGGAGTTGTTTGGGCTTCCGCAGGAGGTGAACGTCCCGGCAGATGGCGAATTAGGCGTGGTGAACAGCCTGGATAATTCTGTTTATCAGATCGAGTGGGACCGCAAAGAACTCTCAACCGAGGCTGCACCGCTCGGAAATCCTGGAAAGAACTGGTTGATTTTCGCCGACCGTGGCGGTGTTGGAGTATCGCTCTCTTCGCTGCTGAAAGAGAAAGGCGACCGCTGCGTCCTCATTTTCGCTGACGATAGGAAGATCAATTCAACAAATCCAACTTTCAAGATTGATCCCGCGCGCCCCAGCGATTTTCAGAACACGATTCGGAATATTAGCGATAGATATGGAACTTCGTGGGATGGCATCATCCACTTATGGAGTCTGGATTGCCCGGCGAATGACCAATTATCCTCTGACGCGCTCAGAGATGCACAGTTGTTAAGTTGCGGGAGCGTCCTCCGTATCCTCCAGTCGCTTCCGGAAAACGCAATTTCGCAAACAGGTCAGCTATGGGTGGTTACACAGGGTGTTCAACCGGTCGGGCCCCAGCCGGCTCCGGTCCATGTTGCGCAAGCTCCGGTCCGCGGGCTTTCCCGCGTGATTGCCATGGAACATCCGGAACTGCGGTGTGTGAACGTGGATGTGGATCCAACCGACCATCAGAAAAATGTGGGCTCGCTTTTTGAAGAACTTTCTCGTGGAGACGATGAAGATCAGATTGCCTTCAGGCACGGCGTCCGCTATGTAGCAAGGTTGCGGCATACCACCATTAGAACGCCGCCCTCGTTACCAGTTGCGTCGCTGCCTGCATTCTTCAATCCGGACGCCACATATTTGATAACTGGAGGATTGGGAGACCTTGGAATGCAGGTCGCGCAGTGGATGGCCGTTCGCGGTGCTCGCCATCTTGTCCTCATGGGCCGCCGTGCTCCTTCCGATCAGGCGAGCGAACGGCTCAACGCGATGCGGGAGGCTGGTACTAACGCTGTTGTTTTTCAGGGCGACGTAGCGCGGAGGCAGGATATCGAGCGCCTTCTATCTATGGTCCAGACTTCGATGCCGTCGCTCCGGGGCATTATTCATGCGGCGGGAATTTGGAAAGGTGGCGTCCTGCTACAACAGGATTGGGAGAGTTTCGCTGAAGTGCTTGCTCCGAAAGTGCAAGGAGCCTGGAACCTTCACGAACTCACGCGTTCGATGCCGCTCGACTTTTTCGTCTCATTTTCCTCCGGCGCCTCTGTGCTGGGAGCGGCGGGCCTCGGCGATTATGCGTCCGCAAATTCTTTTCTGGATGCCCTGGCGCATTACCGACGCACCGAAGGATTGCCGGGTTCGAGCATTAATTGGGGACCTTGGGCTGACTTGGGAATGGTCCGAAGTGTGAGTTCGACGGACACCAGCCGTTGGAGCGAACACGGAATGAGTTGCATTCCTCCCGAGTTGGCGCTTCATGCCGTAGAAGAGGTAATCCGGCAGGGCACAACGCAGATATCCGTGCTGCCCATAAACTGGCAGCGACTTCAGTCGGGAATCCCTTCGTTTGCGAACTCGCGTTTCGTTAAAGACTTGGTAGCTGCGGCGGTGAAACCAAAAAAATCAGCGGCCACTACATTGGATGAGGTCCTTCCCGCCGACCTGTGGCTAATCAACGATCCGGCGGAACAGCGGCGTATTCTCACAAATAGACTTCAAGCCGATGCTGCTCGCGTTTTGCGACTGTCCGTTTCCAAAATGGACGTGGGTCGATCACTGAATCAATACGGCATGGATTCGCTGATGGCCTTGGAATTGAAAAATAGGATGCAGGCTACTTGGGGGATGGCCGCGCCTTTGGCCACCATCCTGAGCGGTCCTTCCATTACTGAATTAGTTGCGCTTCTGATGGCGAAGCTAGTGGAACGTTCAGCAGGTACTCAACCGGATTCAACTGCCCCATCAAGTCAATCGAGCGAACACGATGACGTAATTGACAGTCAGCAAGCGCAAGAACTCCTAGGGAAACTTTCGGAACTCTCTGACGACGACGTTGATGCGATTCTGGGCAAGATGGCGCCATTGAGTAGTGACGTTGAGCAGGGCCGTCAAAAGTGAGAGGGACGGGCACATTGCAGCCATGGATATTTTGTCCCCAGCCGAATCCAGCGGCCCGACTGCGGTTATTTTGCGTTCCTTATGCGGGCCGTGGGGCTTCCATCTACCGCGGCTGGCCAGAATTATTGGGCGATGGAATAGAAATGTGCGCCCTCCAACTGCCCGGGCGGGAGAACCGGCTGCGAGA
>Ga0134126_10006220_pt1 | contig 14952 bp, 13 predicted proteins | sample KB31752_FD_96881 | JGI IMG/M metagenome (GOLD analysis project Ga0134126, IMG submission 96881) | Terrestrial soil microbial communities with excess Nitrogen fertilizer from Kellogg Biological Station, Michigan, USA - KB3-175-2 | ecosystem: Environmental > Terrestrial > Soil > Unclassified ...
AGACACCCGCACGCGGGTACCCGGCTCCTGGGAGCGCGAGCATCTTGCTCGCACTGGCGCGCCAGCGCCAGGGACGACGTACCTGCTTCTCAGGGTAGCCAAGTCCACCGTCCGGGCCGTCTGCTGGACACGCCAACAGGGCGAGCAAGATGCTCGCGCTCCCAGGGCGGCCGACACAAAACGGGGCGCGCAAGACGCTCGCGCTACCAGGACGACGGGTGCATCCCGCGCACTATTGATGGACACCTCAGTCGGTTTCTTCCACCGGTACCGGGAGGAACACGCGCCAGAGAGCCAGATCGTAGGCCACCTTGAGGCCACCAGCCACTAGAAAGGGGATGCCCACGGCCAGCAACGGTCCTTGCATCAGGGCACCGGACATCACGGGGGTGGTCGCCGACCCGGCGCTGCGGGCCAATGAGGTGACGCTGGCCGCCGCCGTCCGCTCCTCCGGCGCCACCAGGGCCATCGTATACGCCTGGCGGGTGGGCACGTCCATCTGCGACAAGAGCTGGCGGAGCAAGAGAATCAGGGCGGCCAGGGTGTAGTTGGGCATGATCGGGATCAGGATCAGCAGCACGTTCGATGGCAGATGCGAGAAGACCATCGTATTGAGAAGGCCGAAGCGGCGGGCCAGGGGCGCCGCCGCCAGGAAGGAGAGGGAGGCCAGCAGGTTGGCGCCGAAGAACAAGGCGGCCAGAGCATCGAGGGAGACTCCATAGCGGAGGTGGAAATAGAGGGCGAGCAGACTTTGCACCACCAGGCCGCCAGCCAGGGCGTCCACGCTGAATAGCGCCGAAAGGCGCAGGACGATGCCGCGGGAGACCCCGAGGTGGGGGACTAGGCGCCGCGCCGGTGTCCCGCCTGGTCTCGGCCCTGCCTCCACCCTCGGCGAAAGCTTCCCCACCAGAATCACGACCGCCAATGCCGCCGCCGCGTAGAGGCCGAACATCAGCCGCAGCCCGAGGTCAAGGGAGAGGCCGAGGTGGGTGAGCGGCTCCGGCAGGCCGGCGAAGAGGGCGCCACAGGCGCCGGCGAACGAGGCCACCAGATTATAGCGGGCGAAGAGCCTGGTACGCCGGCTGGGCGGCACGGTGAGCGGCAACATTGCTTGCTCGATAGGGAGGAAGGGGGCGGTCTCGGAGGCGGTGGTGCCCAGGGTGCCAAAGAAGGCCGCGACCACCAACACGGGAAAGGCGCGGACCAAGCCGAAGATCGCGCCGGTAATCGCCATCAGGACGGCGAGAACCATGAGAGTACGCCGCCGGCCCCATTGGTCGGCGCCCAGCCCAATCACATAGGTGCCGCAGAAATCACCGATCAACGATACCGTGATCAAGGCGCCGATCTCGGTCGGGGAGACGCCATCCTGGCTCAGCGACACCGCCAGAACCACCCCCAGCATGCCATAGGCAAACTGGCGGATCCCGCGGGCGATCGTGATCAGCAGGGCGTCCCGCGCGGAAACCGCGAGGTCAGCGGCGGACCCAATGGGCGGCGCGTTTTCCACTCCCGCGTCCTCACTAATGGTTTCTCAAGCATCCTTCGCTTCGCTCACCGACCGCAGTCGGGGGATCGGACCGATCCGTCCGATCTGGGAACATATCACGGACGCAGGGCGGCCACCAACCGATCCAGCGAGCGTGCCTCCTCAAGTTCCCACACGGAATCGATGACCTGCTGGGATTGGGCGGTTGACAAAACGCCGTCCGCGCATTCGCGGAACTTGTCCTCCAGTTGGCTCTGGCTCATGGGCTTCAGGGGATGGCCAATCGCCACGTCGGCCTCACCGAACAAGGTGCGGCCGTCGGTCAACTCGACCGTAACCTTTGCCCGTACGTGCTCGAAACCCAGGGCCTCCAGTTCGGGATCGACCTCCACCAGCACCCGCTCCTCCATGGCCTGAATCTCTGGATCGGCTACCGTCTCATTCGTGAATTCGCGCAGGCCCGCCCGGCGGCGAACCACGGCCACCGCCATGCAGAATTGCAGGCTGAATTTGGCCTCAAGCTCGGTGGTGGGGCGAGGATAGATCAAGGCGTTGGGAACGTTACTATTGGTGCCGACCCGGACTCGGGCGACATCCTCGGGCGCCAGATCATGGCTCTTCACCAAATCCAGAATTACATCCTGGGCCGGATGCGAGAGCGAACCGGAGGGATAGGGCTTGATCGATACCCCAGGTTCCAGGAGAAAGTATGGCGCCCCCAGCTTCCCTACGATCTTGTCAGCATCGTAGCCACCGCCGGCGGCGGCGAAGAAGCCCCTTTTGGCCTCCAGGATCGTGGAGGCGGAGGTCATGCCATCGCCCGCCAGCAGGCAGGCCAGGACGCCGTTATAGGCCGCTCGCCCGGAGTGGAGGGGTTTGGTCATGGTGCCGAAGTTCTCGCGCAGGCCGCCAGCCAGACTCCCGGCCAGACCAAAGGCGCGCGCCAGGGTGTCCGCGTCGAGGCCCAGCAGCTTCCCCACCGCCGCGGCCGAGCCGAAACCGCCCATGGTCGCCGTGCTGTGGAAGCCCTCCTGGTAGTGGCGGGGAGAGATAGCGTCGGCCAGCCTGCACGCCACCTCAATCCCCAGTACGTAGGCGAGGAGGAGATCCGGCCCGGAGGCGCCGCGCTCCTCGGCGATCCCAAGGGCGCCAAAGAGCACCGGCACCGTAGGGTGGGTAAGCAAGCCGTAGACGCTGGTTGGGGTGGTCGACAATTGGGTATCGTCGTAATCGAGCGCGTGGCCGGAGGTGCCGTTGAGCCAGGCCGCGATCTCTGGTTGCAGCCGTAAGCGTGTCCCCACCGCCGTGGCGGCGCCGGAGGTCGTGGCGCGCTCGACATATCGGCGAAGGATGCGCGTGCCCTCGGCGTCAACGCCCGACAGCGCTACTCCCAGACCATCAAGAATATGCTCCTTCGCGATGGCGCGCACCGGCGTTGGCACCGCGTCGAGCCGGGTCTCGCGGACGAAATCAACCACCGTGGCCGTGGTATTCATCATTACTCCTTCTCCTCTGATGGGTTGTTCGGATACCCGGAAATATGTACTTACTGTTACATGGCATCGGTTGCGCTGTCAAGGACGCTTACCGCGCCGGGCGCCGCCTTTGCCAATCGGGCACGTAGATATGAGGAGGCTCTCAGGCTCAGGTTATCACGCTCACTTCCTCTGGGTTCTCCGTCAAGGGCTGGGCTCGGCGGAAGACCGCCAACGGGCCAGACCGCACCCTCCCCACATTGACAGCCCTAGTAACAGCTGCTATAGTGCACTCTATCCTACAGCGCCCAGAAGTGACAGTCGCACGGCGTGCGAGGAACGATCCGCCGAGTCCCTGGTGAGTGCTGGGCAGGGGAGGATGCATATGGCGCGGTCTCTTTCAGCATCGGGAGCACGACCGGCGTACCTGCCCCGGCGAAGGTCCCCGGTCCGTCCGGCGCGGGTGGCGGGCCGGGGGCTGCAGTATATTCTGCTGATCCTGGTTACCGCGGTGATGGCCCTCCCATTGGTGTGGATGGTGCTCAATGCCTTTAAGCCCGATACGGAAACCTCGGGTTACCCGCCAACTTTCTTCCCGGTGCACCCGACCCTGGATAACTTCAGCAATCTGTTCAAGATCAGCCCATTCGGCACCTTTTACGTCAACAGCCTGATCGCCTCGGGAACCGCGGCGGTCCTGACGATCATCGTATCCTCGCTGGCCGCCTACGCGATTACCCGCTTCCGGTATCGGATCTTCGAGGTCATGGCCGGCCTTGGCCTGATCGCCTATATGTTGCCGTCCATTCTGGTCGTGGTACCGGTGGTGGAGATCGCCCAACATTTGAATGCCACCGATTCCGTGCCGGCCATTTCCGTTCTCTATACCGCCTATTTCACTCCATTTGGCTTGTGGTTGCTCCGTTCCTACTTCGCGGGCATCCCCATTGAGTTGGAGGAGGCAGCCATGGTGGACGGCTCGACCCGCTTCGGAGCCTTCCGCCGGGTGGTGCTGCCTCAGGCCGTCCCCGGGATCATCGCGACCGCTATCTTCACCTTTTCCGTGGCCTGGAATGAATATCTCTATGCCTCGGTGCTGCTCTATTCACCGCAACACCAGACGCTCAGCGCCGGCATGGCGGTATTTCTGATCGGCCAATTGGATTCGTATTCCTGGGGAGTATTGATGGCGGGAGGCACCTTGATGACGGTGCCGGTGATCATCATGTTCATCTTCCTACAACGCCATCTTACCGCTGGGTGGGGAGGTGGTGCGGTCAAGGGATAGTTCGGATCCGTGGAAATGTGGCGTCATCATCACTGGTATTTCGTGAGAGGATGATCGCGGTGGACGAGAGTAAGCAAGTGCTTGACGAGACGAGCACATCAGGCGGCAACGATGTGTCGCGCCGAACCATTCTGAAGACGGCGACCGGCGTGGCGGCCGGTGTCCTGGGGGCGGGCCTGGCTGGGCGGGCCGGTACCGCCTTCGCCAGTCGCCCGCGCGCCGGAGGCTTTGTCCAGATCCCCTTCTATACCACCGAGGACGACCCCAACACGCAGGCCGTGCACACGGCCGCCGCGGAGGCGTTCTCCGGGGCGAATCCCGGCGTTACCATCGCCTTTAACTACATCTCCAACGCGGATCGTGACCAGCGAATCTTGACCGGCCTTTCGGTGGGCCAGGATCTTGGGATCTTCGAAGTCGGAGGCACCTATCGGGCCGAGTTCGCCCAGGGCGGCTATCTCTATCCGATGGATAGCCTGATCCATTCCATCGGGGTCAATGAGATTGCCGCCGGCAGCCGGATGGTAATTGGCGGCCACGACTACGTGTTTCCCTATGGGGGAGGGTTGATCGGGGAGTGGATACGGACCGACGTCTTGCAACGGCTCGGAGTCGGCGCGCCCAAGACCTTTGATGACGTGGTGGCCGTGGCCAAGGGGGCCAAGAAGCTCGGCATGTTCGGCATCGGCTTGCCGGTCGGCACCCCAACCGCCGTGGAGTACGCTTTTCCCGCCTATCTGTATGCCCAGGGCGGCGATTACTTTGACCCACAGGGGAACGTGGTGTTCGATTCACCGGCGGCCTTGCAGGCAATCGAGAACTACGCGGAGCTGCTCCAGTATGCCCCCCCAGGGAACGTGAACTGGTCATTCCCTCAGTTTATTCAGGCATACCTCTCTACTCGGGTGGCCATGGTTGGCTATCCCGGACGACTGGGAGTGAGCGTGGTCGGCAAGGCTCCCCAACTGGCCCCAAAGACCACGGTGGCCTTCCCGGCGCTCGGACCACAGCACGTCGCGCAGTGGCGCTGGAGCTACGTGGCGATCGACAAGAAAACCAAGCATCCCGATATCGCCCTGAAGTTTATCCAGTACCTGTTCAGCAACCAGGCGGGCTTTGGCACGCAATACGCGGACAGCGTACCCGGCCAGCTCATCCCCTCGGTCAAGAGCGTCCGCGACGCCTGGTTGGCTAAACCCACCTCTCCCTACATGAAGGCGCACGGTTCCTGGGTCAAATCGCTGGCCGCCGGCCTCCCGTACGGCTACGATGTGTCCCTGGGCATGGGCGCCATGGCCGGCGGAACCCTGAAATACACCAACAACCCACCTCCTCCCTGGGGCGGACGTGCCTTCGGAGTAAGCGGGATCGATGGGGAGATGATCGGGCGGATCGCCCTCAACGGCCAATCGCCCAAGGCGGCGCAGCAGTGGGCCGTCCAGCAGTTACGGCAGATCGTCAAGGATTGGAAATCGCAACATCCCACCTGGCGCCCACCCACCTAGAGGCCGGCCATCGGAGGCGGCGGCCGCCACGGCGATCCGCCGCCTCGTAATTCTCGACGGAGAGAGTAGTGAGCGTGAGCACCACTTCCGGCATGCCCACCGCGACCGACGCACCCAGCGCCGGCGCCCCGGCGATCCCACGGCGCCGGAAGGGCATCAGCGACCGCACCCTGGGCATCCTGATGATCTTGCCGGCGGCGGTGCTCATCATCACCTATCTGGCCGTTCCACTGGCGACCTCGGTAGGGCTGAGTCTCTTTCAGGAAGATACGATCACCCACGCGAGCGTCTGGGTGGGCCTGGGAAATTTCACCTGGCTGGCCAAGAACTCGCTGTTCTGGGATTCCCTGGGCCGGTCGATCTACTGGACGGCGGGGAACGCGATCATCCAGATCGTGGGCGGGGTTGGGGTGGCGCTTCTCCTCCACGCCGAGCTCCGGGGGCGGACGATCGCCCGCGGAATCATGCTCTTCCCCTTCATCGTTCCCGCCGTGGTGGCGGCGTTGATCTGGAACTACATGCTCAACGACCTGGTGGGCGTGGTCGATTACGTGCTTCAGTCGCTCAACATCATCTCGCAGCCGCTCGGCGCCATGAGCACGCCCGGCAAAGCCATGAACACGATCATTTTGATTTCCTCCTGGAAATACATGCCCTTCATGATCGTGATGTTTCTCTCCCGCCTGCAAACCCTTCCCCTGGAATTGTCCGAGGCGGCACGCATGGACGGCTGTGGACCGTTCGGTGTCTTTACCCGGATTACCCTTCCCTGGCTGATGCCGGTGATCATGGTCGCCCTGCTGCTCCGCGTGATCTGGAGCTTTAACGAGTTTGATATGCCGTTCCTGCTGACCCAGGGAGGGCCCCTGAATTCCACCATGACCATGCCGCTGCTCATTCGCTATCTGGCCTTTGACTACCTCGACGTGGGGAAAGCCGCCGCGGTTGCCCTGGTGATGATCGGGATCTTGTTGGCCCTGGCCAAACTGCAGGCCAACCTCTACCAGCGGGCCGAGTCACGCTTGCAGTAGGAAGGAAGAGTCAGCGGACCAGGCGCGAGCCGGCGCGGCGTGGCTTAGGGAGACGCAGAGGCTTTACGGGGCCCTGGATCGAAGGATCCATTTTGGCCGCCGCTGCCTCATCCTCCGCCTGGACGGCGAACACCCTTTCCTCGAACGCTTCCAACAGCGCCTCGCAGCGGTCGATCCAGTGCTGGGCCACGTCTCGCTTAGCAGCCCCATACCAGTCGCGCTCCACCACGCGGTCAAACCACCGGCGGATCTTGTCCAGGTCGTGGCGAATCTCCTCCGCCTCGGCATAGGTGAAGTTCTCGCGGAAGGTTTCGAACTCAATTTCCTTGGCGAAATTGACCTCGCAATTTTCGATGATCTCCTCGTATTGGGCATTGCTCAGGGAGAGGAAACCCTCGACGATCTTTTCCTCCTCTTTGGGCGGCAGGGCGCGGATCGGAAGCAGGTGGTAGTCACCGCCCAGCGCGGTGATCCGGGCCGTCACCTTTTCCACATGGCTCCGCATCGGCGCCAAGCTGGGGAGGATACACACACTCTGTTGCAAATAGAGGGCACCCAAGCGCTTGAGCTCGCGCCATACCCCTACGCGGGCAGCCGACGGTTGGCTTGGCACCTGATAGATCAGTAAATTGTAATGGTGGCGCGGCCGCTCCATCATTGCTTAGCCCTCCCCAGGGTGAGAATCCGCGCGGGCCTGAAGGCGCCCGACTGATCTTCAAAGGATACAGGATGCGCCCGCGCAACGTGCGTCAATTATTTCTACAACGTATGTTACAGTGTGTCAACTGATGCGAACCGATACGCGGAAGGAAGACCCGGGATTTGGGATCGCGGATCGCTAGCCCAGGAAGAGGCGATCCGCCACGAAATTCAGGCGATCCCCGCGGTTTACGGCCCTTGAAAAGTGTAACAAGAATGACTATACTAGCCGTATGGCAATCGGTGCCGCGTACATCCCGATCGAGGAAGGGATTAGGAATCGATGAGTGGAGTCTTTCTCTTTATATCCAGCTTTCTGGCTTCGACCGTGGAAATGGTGGAGGCATTGACTATCGTGCTGGCCGCCGGCGTAACCCGCGGCTGGCGTTCGTCGCTCATTGGCGTCGGGGTCGCCCTGGTTGCCCTGGCTCTGATCTGCGGCGTCCTGGGGCCGGCCCTTACCGCCATTCCGATCAATGTCCTGCGTTTAGTGGTTGGCGGCCTCTTGCTGATCTTCGGTTTGCAATGGCTGCGCAAGGCAATCTTGCGGGCCAGCGGCTATAAGGCGCTGCATGACGAAGCGGCCATCTACCAGCGGCAGGCCGAGGCGGCGCGCGCTCAGGGAGCGGCGGCCGGCGGCATGGACTGGTATGCGTTCACCCTGTGCTTCAAGGGTGTGCTCCTGGAAGGGTTGGAGGTGGCGTTCATCGTGGTAACATTCGGAGCCACCGCCCATCAGGTGGGACTGGCGGCGCTTGGCGCGGTCGCGGCGCTCATTCTCGTCCTCGCGGTCGGAGTCGTCGTCCACGCGCCGCTCAGCAAGGTGCCGGAGAATACGCTCAAGTTCGCCGTGGGATTGCTCTTGACCTCCTTCGGTACCTTCTGGTCAGCCGAAGGCGCGGGCGCCAATTGGCCGGGCTCCGATGCCGCGATCATAGGCGTCCTGATCTTCTATATCCTGATCTCGTTCGCCCTGGTCCAAGCATTGATCCGCCATCGCACCATGCCCGCCCGCGCGGTCGCGGCCTGAGGAGAATACCATGTCAATTAAGGGCTTCGCCCTCTTCTGGTACGACTTTGTCATTGGCGATGATTGGCGCATTGCCGGCGCCGTGGTGGCGGCGCTGATCGTGACCGCCCTGCTGGTGCACGGTCATGTGGCCGCGTGGTGGCTCCTGCCCCTGGTGGTCGCCTCCTTCCTCGGGCTTAGCATGTGGCAGGTGGCGCGGAAATAACTCAGCATAAGAGAGAGGGCGCGACCGGGCTAGCCCGGTCGCGCCCTCTCTCTTATGTGGAACCGATCTCCACCAATCTCACCACGCCCACACCGGGCCTGACGGTGAAATACTCGGCCCTGGTGATGCCGCGCAGATCGTCCGCCATGTCTTCGAGCAGAGGTATGGTGTCCACCGGCGCGGAGACGATCAGCCGGACCAGGGGAGCGCCCACGCTCAGGTTCCGTTCCGCCTTCCACCGCCGCACCGCCTCCACCACCGCGCGCATCGCCACGCCGGCCCGCTCGGCTTCTGGATCTGGGAGATACCGCCGGCTGTCGGGCCAGGCGGCGAGGTGAATGGACGGGGCGCGATCCAGTTCGGCGAAGTCCCGGAGGTAGATCTCCTCGGTCACGAAGGGAAGGAAAGGGGCCAGAAGCTTGAGCACGGCGAGGAGGGCCGCGCGCAGCGTCCGGGCGGCGGACTGGAAGCCGGGATCGTTCTGGTCGCCGGCCAGGCGCGACTTCACTAACTCGAAGTAGAGGTCGCAGAGGTCGGACCAGAAAAAGCGCTCGGCGGCGGCGCGGGCCGCCGCCGGCTCATAGGCGTCCATGGCGGCGGTCGCCTGTTCGATCGCCCGCCCCAGTTCGTGGTTCAGCCAGCGGTCGCTCAAGTGCCGGCTCGTGGGCTCGCTAATGGGGGTCGGCGCGCGCAGGGCGACGAAACGAGCGGCATTCCAGAGCTTGGTGACCAATCGCTTCCCCTGGCGGAAAGCATCCTCGGACATCACGGTATCGGCGCCTACGCGAGCGCTAGCCGTCCAATAGCGGACCGCGTCGGCGGAGTAGCGATCGAGGACGGCCAGCGGATCCTCGGCCACCTTCAATTTCGATTTGCTCAGTTTCCGACCCGCCGGATCCTGGGCGTGCCCGGCGATCATCAGATGGCGCCACGGCGGATCCTCGCCGCGGAGCGCATGGCGCGCGATGGTGTAGAAGTCCCAGGTGCGGATAATGTCGTGCGCGTTCGGTCGCACCGACATAGGTGCTAGGCGCGCCGCCGCGGCTTCCGCGGGCATCCCCAGGCCGATTGCCAGGGAGGCGCAGATCCGTGGGGAGAGCGAGGAAGTGGCCCAGGTGTCCATCACGTCTGGATCGGGGCGGAAGATCTCGCCGCCACAGGCGGCGCACGGGGTCGGCGGGGCACTGGTGGTGGGATCCAGGGGCAGATCCTCCGTCCGCGCGAAGGCGGTCGCGCCGCAGCGTTCGCAATACCAGACCGGGAAGGGCACGCCGTAGTACCGCTGCCGTGAGATGCACCAGTCCCAGGCTAGCCCCCGCACCCAGCTTTCATAGCGCGCCCGCATGTACTCCGGGTGCCAGACAATCCGCCGCCCCGCCTCAAGCAACTGCTCGCGCCGCGAGAGCAGTTCGATGAACCATTGATCGGCCACCTGAAACTCCACCGGCGTGCCGCAGCGCTCATGCACGCCCACCGCGTGGGTGAGAGGGCGCCGCTCGATGAGCAGTCCCGCCGCTTCAAGATCGGTGATCGCCCGGGTCCGCGCTTCCTCGACGGGCAGCCCGGCATAGGAGCCTGCCAGTTCGCTCATCCTCCCGCTGGCGGTGATCGCCACTCGCAGCGGTAGCTGGTGCTCGCGCCACCAACGCACATCGGTCGCGTCGCCGAAGGTGCAGCACATCACGGCCCCGGTCCCCTTGTCCGGTTGGGCGTCCCGGTCAGCCAAGACCGGCACCGGGTGGCCGAACAAGGGGGTCAAGGCCGTGGCCCCGATCAGATCAGCGTAGCGCGGATCGTCAGGGTGGACGAAGACGGCGCCGCAGGCCGCCAGCAACTCGGGCCGGGTGGTGGCGATGGGAATGACCCGGCCATCGGTGGTGGCGAAATGGATGGTGACAAACGAGGCGGGCACGTCCTCCCTGTCCTCCACGTCCGCCTGGGCCAGCGCCGTGGCACATTCCGGACACCACAGGGTGGGCGCCTGCCGGCGGGTGATCAAGTTGCGGGCGTGCAGATCGAGAAAGTCGGCTTGCACGAGGCGGCGACAGCGATCGTCGATCGTGCTGTAGCGGAGGCGCCAGTCCACGCTCAAACCCAGCCGCTGCCAGAAGTGCTCGAACTGCTCCTCCACTACCGCCGATTGGGCCAGGCAGGCACGGATGAACGCCTCTCGGCCCAGGGCGCGGGCGCTCTTCCCGATGCTCTGCTCGGTAAACCGCTCGGTGGGCAGGCCGTTATCGTCAAAGCCGAAGGGGTAGAATACCGGCTCGCCGCGCATCCTGTGGTAGCGGATCACGATGTCGGCCTGGGTATAGGAGAAGACGTGCCCAATGTGGATGCGCCCAGAGACCGTGGGCGGCGGGGTATCCACGCTGAAAATGGGGCTGGTCGCCTGAGGGTTGAACTGGTAGATCCCCAACTCCGCCCACCGCGCTTGCAACCGAGCTTCGGCCTCCTGAAAGTGGTAGCGATCCTCCGCTGCCATGGTGGTTCCTCCGACGGACGCGCTCACGCACGCCCCGCCGTCCCGACCAACGGAACGGCGCGAAAACACGAGGCCCTCCCCATCTCAAAGGACGGGGAGGGCCTCCGTGGTACCACCTCTAATTTGGCGGACGGCGCGTGCCGGCCACCCTCGTTACGCCGCGCTAACGGGCGGCAACCGGGGCCGCGCCCAGGCCGTTTCCGGACCAAACGCGACCCAGCCTGGGCGAGCGACCTTCGTGGGCGTCCCGACTCAGAGGCTCGCAGCCGCCGGCCTCTGTCTCTGGAGAATCGAGAATCACCCCTACTCTTCTCGCCGTACCTGGTGCTATGCGATTGCTAGACAATGTAAACGGGATGCTAAACAGAGATCAAGGGCCAGGGGCGGCGAGAAGAGTAGGACATGGCGGACAGCTCCCTGCCTGAAAGCGCTACGGACGTCTTTGCCCGTCGCTACACATCGAGTCCTGCCGGCAAGGCAACTAACGGACCAGCGGTATACACTCAATGGGTGAGCCCTAGCCTTTTTGGGCAAAGGAGGACGAGATGCAACCGCGGATTCACGTGATCACCCTCGCGGTCAGCGACCTTGCGCGCGCGCTCGCTTTCTATCGCGACGGCCTGGGCCTCACCTCAGTAGGGGTGATTGGGACCGAGTTCATCGGCGATGAGACTCACCCGGCGGGAGCGATCGCGACGTTCGAGCTGCACGGCGGACTGATCCTGGCCCTTTATCCGCGCACCGAACTGGCCAAGGATGCACAAGTGTCGTACGGACCTCCCAAAACGGGCGAGTTCAGCCTGGGCCACGCCGTGGGCAGCAAGCAAGAGGTGGACGCCGTCCTTGCGCAGGCGGCTGCGGCCGGAGCGACGCTGACCGATCGCCCCCACGATCGTCCGTGGGGCATCTACTCGGGCTATTTCCGCGATCTCGACGGACATCTGTGGGAGATCCTGTGGAACCCGCAGCTGGAAGGTATCTAGTCTCAGGGACCACCCGCGAGCTGAGGGTGGCACTTCTCCGCCGTGAGCAGGAGGGGCGGCCCAAGGCACATGTGCTGGGGGCATAGCTTATCAGGCAACGGTTTGGAATGCCGATTGCCCCGCCCTGGGAGACTACTACCCATTCGGCTCGGCCAATAGGCGCTTCAAGCGGACTACCTCCTCTTCCGCGTGCTCCCGTGATCTTGCTCGTGCTCCCGCGATCTTGCTCGTGGTGCAACTCAGCACTCCGGCGTAATAGTTCCTCCTCGGCATCACCTTCCCGGTGCATTTGATGCAGGGAAATCCCCAAGATGCTCTCCTCGGTATCGTCGGGCGGCCACGCATCCATGGCGGCTTGCGATCTCGGTTGGGCGAATGGAATATGATGCGTCATGGCGACATCTCGGGCAATGGATTCTGATCATCGTCCAGAGTCAGCAATGCATCATCTTCCGCCTCGGATACCACTTGCTCCTCGGGAACCGCCAAAATCGCCGCGCCCATTTCCTTGTATGCCTTGTACTCCCGTAGGTTCCTATATGGCTGCGAAACGAATCCCTCACCCCGCGCCATTTCGCTCGTTCGGTAATTCATCCAATAATCATCAAAGACCTCAACTCCCAGGCTAGAGAATACGCCACTCCCGCTGGTCAGGCGGTCGAGGAAGCGAGTGGAACCGATATTCTTGGTGTTTCCTGATCCGGGAGAGTCTGACGCTATTCGATACTTCTCCTGGAGAAAGAAGACAAAATCCTTGGCCACCGACGGAATATCGCCAAGCTCACTGATGTTGTAGACCTTATTCTCGTCGATGTTTTCTATCCTGGTGTAGACAACACCCAGTACAAAATGTCCCGAGTATGATTCATAGGGGTATGTGATGGTCGCAAGCGAGCTTCTTCCTCGAAAATAACCGCCATAGGTTCCCAGAGTCATTCCCGCGACTCGGCTGCGACCCCGGTTATCCGTACCAGTTCTATAGGTGGTCTTAACATCGACCGCGTATCGGAATCCTAATGCGTTGGTGAGCGTAATATCTGGATAGTGGTTTTGCTGCCGCGCAAGCTCCAGCCGGTAGCCTCTCTCATTGGCGAACCGTGCAACGACCGGCAGCAAGAGCAGTTCCATCACTTTTGAGAGCACCTTGGTGTCGAGGGATAGTGTGTAGATGTGCGTATACACATCAATGAACCCCTTGACAGTCCAGTCGCCATGCACATCGCATACCGCCGCTCTAAGATCGTCGAAGTATCCGTAAAGGTCAGCCGCGAAAGACTCTTCTTCCAAGTGATTCTCCGGCATTAGTAAGCAACAATGAGTATCTCGCTGGATTGCTCGTCCGATAGCACATACTTCTGAGGCTGGTAGGCAACAGATACATGTTTCTTATACCGCTTCAGAGTATCCACGAGGTCGTCAGGACTTGGGATACCATTGTTTCTGTATGACACCACGATCATGCTTCTTCTATGGAGAAAAAATAACTGATCGAAGGCTTCGAGTATCGCACCTGCTCGCTGCCAGGGTGATTCCGTCGTAAGCAGGCGCTTATGTTTGCTCTTCCAGTCAACCTTGTCGGGCCAATGTCCGTACTGCGCCAGGCCCTCCAAAAAGTGGTAGAAGTGGTGATAGTCGACACCGACCCCGCGTGCATTGAGATAGGGAGGATCGATATACACCAGATCAGCGCCAGTAGGCGTTTCCAGCGCGTCCAGATTCAAAGATCGATTGGTTCGTGCGTTATCAAATACGGCTTGGTTTACCTGTCGGACGAAGGATCGGAAGTGAACATCGAACGGAGTGTCCCATGTACTCTTATTGCCGAAGCCCCGTTTCACGTCCGCCATTCTCATATAGAGATTCGCGCGATGGAACAGATTATAGGGGCGCTTGATAATACATGCTTGAAAAAGAGCAAAGAGGGCCATGGATCGTTTGGTGGGATCCTTCACGATCCTATCGATGTTGAATATTGTTCTATCCAGCCACAGATTCTCGTAATCCGTGAAGTAGATGTCGCGAAAGTTCTCCTTGATGAACGAGGGGTAATCAAGTTCCGCGTGCGGCATTGTTATGGCATCAATATCCTCAGCCGATAGCTGGACAGCATTGTTTTCGACCAGAGCCGTTCCTATGTGCCAGTTGAACAGCAGATTATCGTTATATGTAACCTCTTTGCCGCGATCCTTGAGAAAATAGCTGATGCATCCGGTACCCCCGAATACATCCAGAGCACTCTCGAACGGTAGATCCTTTATGTGGCTCCATATCCATGCCGCTAGTTTGCGTTTACTCCCTTGGTATCGAGTCGAGGGAAAGGAATGGGTAGCCATGGCCGGCTCTTCATCGCCGAACAGCGTTGGCTGGTGAGCGTACACACGCGATCCAATCCATTGGTAAGTGGACCTTGTATATCGCCTCCTGAGAAGGAGGTGTCCTTGCAGTATACTGCGGGTTCCTCAGGATTATACGCGCGTATGCGGAATGGGTCAGGCGAAATTGAAGCGGGGCATGCCCGCGAAAAAAGGGGACGCCACGGTGAAATCAGTATCGCGTGCAGCCGCCGGCCGAGCGCCGGTGCGGACGAATGCTCAGATCAGCACCGAGCATTCGCTGGTGGACCAGCGCAGCGTGACCTCGCTTCCCCGTTCAGGTGGGGTGCCCTGAATTGGGGTCCGGGCCACGATCGTGCTTTGGTCGGCCAGAGCCACCGTGTAGATCATGGCGGCGCCCGCGTAGATGGCCTCTACCAGGCGGCCGCG
>Ga0134126_10006221_pt1 | contig 14950 bp, 11 predicted proteins | sample KB31752_FD_96881 | JGI IMG/M metagenome (GOLD analysis project Ga0134126, IMG submission 96881) | Terrestrial soil microbial communities with excess Nitrogen fertilizer from Kellogg Biological Station, Michigan, USA - KB3-175-2 | ecosystem: Environmental > Terrestrial > Soil > Unclassified ...
AGTTATTCAGCGGGCTTTGGCTGCCGGCATCGCCGTTGGCCATAATGCCAATCACCTGGCCGCTGTAGTTGGCCTTATTCGAAGTTCCGTTGCTGTTGCCGAAACCCGGCATGATCTTTATGTACTCTGCGGCGTTGCTGCCAACCTGTACGTAGTTCTGCAGCTCTTTGGTAGTCAGGATGTCGGAGTTCGTGCCGGCATCTACCGGCGTGACGATATCCGCGGCCCCGGTTACTTCAACCGTCTGGTTTGTGCTGCCAACCTGCAGCGAGACGTTGACGTTGCGCTTCTCACCGCCGCCCATGGCCACGCCGTTCACCTTGTAGCTCTGGAATCCCGGCGCCTCGACGCTCAGGTTGTATGTACCAACCGGGACAGATGCGAACGTGTAATAGCCCTGGCTGTCGGTAACAGTCGTGCGCGCGGAACCCGAACCGGCATCCGTCAGGGTAACGTTCGCATTGGCCACTAGGGCTCCCGATGGATCGGTTACAACGCCGGTGAGGGTAGCAAAGATCCCTTGAGCACTCAAGGTGAAGGCAGCCAACGCGGCCAACACAAATCCGGCGATAACAATTTTGGTGAATTTCGACATAGAGCCCCTTTTCGCGACGCGAACTGGAATTTGATCAAGTGTAGGGGCAAACCCGAGGCGGATCAAGATCTCAACCGTTAGTAGGAGTTAGCAGCGGGGGTTAACAGGGGCAAGTGGCTTGTTTTCAGCCACGTTAACAACACAAGAAAGTAAGGCGACAGCCTCATAAAGGCTCTGCTATACTTCTCCACACCCCCATGGATGCAGTTTCGGCTTCACGGGAAGAGCAGACCGAGGTGGCGGCTGTTCTTCAGTCAGGCATTTTTCAGCGTGCTCCTCTGCTGGAGAGTTTCTTTCGATATATCTGCGAACAGTACTTCGAAGGCCACTCCGGTGAGATCAAGGAGTACAGCATTGCGGTGGAAGCACTGGGCCGCTGCGCCGCTTTTGATCCAAAGAAAGATTCCATTGTGCGGGTGGAAGCGCACCGCCTGCGGAAGCGGCTGCAGGACTATTACAAAGGACCAGGGGCAGGCCATGCTTTTCAGATTTTGATTCCGAACGGACAGTATGCGCCACAGTTTGTGCCGGTCGAGGGGGAACAGGCCGAACGGGACCAAGATGACGCAACGAACACAATCCTGCTGGAAAGCACGGTTGGTCCGGTGGAGATGCCGGCCGGAAAGCCGGCGTGGCGGCCTAAAACCCCTCTCCACATTGCGCTCGCGATCCTGACCGTGTTGGTTGTAGCCGCGCTGGTGGGGTTGGGAATATTTCGCGAAACAGCCAAACCGCCGGTTGCTAACGAGCGCTGGACGGGACCGGTCTCCGGGCCGGTATCGATGGAATTCAGGATGCTCGCCGGATACCACGGGCCTCCCTTTACGGACGCCAACGGCCAGACGTGGAATCCAGACAGCTATTACACCGGCGGCCAGTCGAGCGCGATCCCGCCAAACCACTTCATAGAGGGCCAACCGGAGCCTCATTGGCTAAGATCGCAGCGATCCGGCGCCTTCCAGTACGACATCCCGCTCCGGCAGGGGACTTACGAGCTGCATCTCTATTTCGCCGAAACCGAGTTTGGGGGTGGCAATCCGCGCGGCGGCGGCGATGGAACGCGTATGTTCTCGGTGAACGTGAATGGAACGCCGCGCATTAAGTACCTGGATCCGCTGGCGGAGGCAGGCGGTCCGAACCGGCTGCACGGACGAGTAATTAAGGATGTATCGCCGGAAAGCGATGGGAAACTGCACATCAAATTTGAATCCGGCACTGAGCCCGCATTCGTGAATGCTATCGAGGTTTTGTCGAGCGTTCCGGGTAGAATCCGGCCGGTTCGCATCGTAGCGCAGCCCCGGCCTGTTACGGATGCAGAGGGACAAATCTGGGGAGCGGATGAGTATTTTGTGGGTGGCACGCCGGTATTTCGGGCGGATAGCGTGTCGAATCTCCGCGGGAAGGTGCTATATCAAGGCGAACGCTACGGGAACTTTGCATACCACATACCGCTCGCACCCGGGAAGTACCGGCTGACCTTGCATTTTGCCGAGACGTGGTTCGGAACGCCGGAATCTCATCAACCGGCGGCTGGGAACCGGCTGTTCGACGTATTCGCAAACGGTGTAGCGCTGCTGCGCGGATACGAAGTCGCAAAGCAGGCGGGCGGCATTTACCGCGGAGTGGACGAGGTATTCGACGATGTGGAACCGAACGCACAGGGTGTCCTGGTGCTGGAGTTCGTGCCGCTCAAAAACTACGCGGAAGTAAACGCTATTGAGGTGGTCGAGACGAAATGAGCCGTAAGAGTAGCGCCTCAGCCCGGATGAAAGCCGATCAATTGACCTTGTAGGGTAATAACTCCGATCGCCGCCATGGAATCTTAGAGAGTCCATGCTGTATCAACGGATATAGGATTTTGGGCGGATTGGCTGGGAGGCAGGGACTCGAACCCCGATACGCAGATCCAGAGTCTGCAGTCTTACCATTAGACGACCTCCCAAGGGTTCAACCGCAAGTATAACAATCTCAGGAAGCGTGATGGGCGGCGGAGCGCGCCTGATCGGACAGCAATCTGGCTTGAACAATGAACCGTTTCGGGGCAGCGCCGACATAGTAGAACGGATAACAAGTAATCATAGTCAATATCCGGTTCTGGTCACCTGACGCGGAAGATGCCGGAATCAAACCGCCGCCGTCCGCGCGGAGCACACTAACATCGGATGGCTTGACTATCTTAGTGGCAAGCACCTGATAGGTGTAAGTTTCGCCTGGCGCTTGAAACGTCACTAAGTCACCCTTCCGGATGTCTTTCAGGCCGCGGAACAGTGTATCGCGATGCGCGGCTATGGCGAAATTTCCAATCTGCCCGGCAAGAGCTGTAGACGGCACGTGTCCGACAGCGACGCTGAGCATCTTCGCGTCGACGCCCTGGCGCACCATCGCGGAAAGATTCAGCCGCTTCACTTCAATACGGCCCAGCAGCGCGCCTTCGGCAGGAGGAACTGGTGTGGGCCGCGTTCCAGGCTCCGTCTTCGCAGCCGGCACCGCGGGACGAACCGCCGTTTCCGGGGCCGTTTTCCCCAACACCAGGCCGACGGGGGTTTTCTCGCGGATGTAGTCCGCGAACGTCACGGAGCGGTGCCCGGCGATCTGTTGATCGAACGCCCAGTTTTCATAGGCTTGATAGACGTACTGGTCACCGAGCGTGTAGCAGAAATAGAGCACGCAGGGAATACCGATCATCAGAAGAATCAGCCGGAATATGCGTAGCGCGGACCGGTTTCGATTCTGTTCGGCCGTTCGACGTCCGGCATTATGGCTATGTTCTCCGGGTCTTACATAATATCTGCCAGAGCCGCTTTGAGGTGGAACGTTGACGTGCGTCACTGTTGGTTCCCCTCCCGGCGGCCTGCATCCGCGGCGTCTGCCGAAATCTGCCTTGAGAACGGAACCGTCGAATAGGCCTTACGGGTTCGCACAATCAGCTTGCGGCCGTTCTCGGACGCCGTCACTTTCACGGTTCGGATAACGCGCGTATCGCTTGTCTCGTCGGGCACATAGCCGATCGTGTAGCGGTTCCGTATGTCTTTGGAGATCTTGTTAAAAACAGGGATGATCTGTGACAGTTCGTAAGGCTGAAAGTACTCGCCGCCGCTCACTGCGGCCATCTTCCGGAGTACGCCGGGGTTGAGGTCGTGATTCAGAGGATCGAAGAGCCCGACGGTATAAATCGTAGCGCGCGACGATTCGATCAACTTCATCAACTCTGAAAATGGGATGACGCTCACGTTATCTCCGCCATCGCTGACCACGATCAATGTGCGCTTATCACGGTGACCGTATTCCAGATGATTCAGCGCATATGCTATTGCATCATACAGAGCGGTCTGGCCGACCGGTTCGCCAAAATAGAGAGCTCGGCGCAGAATCTGAAGATTATCGGTGAACATCATTCCGGGCGGCAGTCCCCTGGTGATGGAATTGTTGAAATTGATGACGAAGAACTCATCCTCCGGATTACTCTCTTTGGCAAACGCCAGCCCCGCAAGGATCACTTCAGGGCGCTTGGATTGCATACTCCCGCTGTTGTCGACAACCAAACCAACCGTCACAGGCGTATCGACGCTGGCGAATTGCGAGATCCGCCGTGGATGACCGTCTTCGAAGACCTGGAAATTATCCGGCTTCAGGCCGGTCACATACCCGCCTCTTGGGTCTTTCACGCTTACATCAAGCAGGACCAGATCGACATTATCCGAGATGGTGTAAGTACCACTCTGACTCGATGTCGACTGAGTGGCAAACGCGAAAGGGACAGCAAACCCCGCAGTCAGCAGGATGGGCAAGAAGCGATTCGAAGGTCCGCCTTTCCTGCCCATCGCATGCTAATTAGGACCTGCTAACCGCGAGCGATAGCAACCCGGCAGCACTGAGTGACAGGAGCCCCAGTAATCCAATCAGCGGATTGAAACTGGCGGTGTGCGGAAGCGCTTTCGGTTCCGGCGCAGGAGTTACAGAAGCGGGAGCCGGTTGTTGCTGCGGCTCAGGAGCGGGCTGAGCGGCGGGAGCCGGTTGAGGCTCAGGCTGGGGAGCAGGCTGGGCTGTCGGAGCAGGCGCTGGAGCAGGAGCAGGCTCGGGCTCACGATAGTTTTCCGGGACGGGAACGGGCCGCGCCGACGCTAACTGGGCAACCAGCTTCTTCGGATACGGGAACTCTTGACCGAAGTTATCGCCAGGATAGAACCAGGCCCGAACCGCTTTAGGTACGCCAGCAGGTGTTTCCCAGAAAGCAAAATGTGTTTTGCCTGTCGGCTGCAAACGATAATTCGGAACCGCTAGAATTGTCTCTTCAAGGTGCTGCTGATCTTTGTCGTAGATCTGCACAATGTGGCGGTCAGATGGAGAGTCCATCAGTTTCCAGACGTAAGTGCCTGGATCGAGAACTTTGCTGCCGGCGATGATCGGCTGATTTACCGTAACAATGGTCATCTTGTTCCATTGATCCGCGTGCGCCCTCGGGACGAAAGAAGTGGCGATCAGGCCAGCCCCAGTAAGCGCGAGCGCGCCAATCATGAATGACCGAAAATTCAGACTCATTTTTGATTCCTCCAAACCAAACTAGTTGTTGTTATCGCGTCTTATTCACCATGCGCGATTTGGCGGGCTGATTGCGTGTCCTGAGCATCACCCTTTCTCAATTACGCGAGCATGTTTCATGCCAGGATTTTCCACATCCGTGTCTCAACACTTTACTGACGCGCGGTGATTTTTACACGGTGCAAAAACTACATCCTGGGGTCGGCCTCGAGTTGAAACCTGGTTGAATTACGGGTTTCTGTTGATACTCAGTAAGCATTATTAGCGCCTCTCCGCTACAGTATTCGATATGGCTCAAGAGGCAGAGGGTCCAATCACACTCGCAATCGATATAGGCGGCACGGGCATTAAAGCGATTCTGCTGGATGCGCGCGGCAAACCAATTTCGGAGCGGGAGCGGACCGATACGCCGCAACCCGCGACGCCCGATGCGCTGCTGCAACTCTTCGACCGGGAGGCAGGAGCGTTGGGCAAGTTCGACCGCGTTTCTGTGGGCTTTCCAGGAGTGGTAAAGCGAGGTGTTACCCTGACCGCCCACAATCTGGACCAGGAATGGGTTGGCTTCGGTTTGCAGAAAGTGCTGGAGCGGCGTTGGAAGAAGCCGGTACGAGTTGCCAACGATTCCGCGGTGCAGGGATTCGCCGCAATACAAGGTAAGGGCGTCGAGCTTGTGATCACGCTCGGCACCGGATTCGGATCATCGCTCTTCACCGATGGCCATCTTGTCCCTGGATTGGAACTGGCTCATCACCCCTGGCGTAAACAAACCTACGAAGACTATCTAGGCAAGAGAGGCCTGGAGAAGTATGGACGCAAGCGCTGGAATAAGTATCTGGAGAAGGCGATTGCACAACTCGAAGCGCTGTTTAACTACGATCATCTTTATATTGGCGGCGGCAATGCAATGAAGATCAATTTCGCGCTGCCGAAACATGTAACTCGAGTCCCGAACGAGGATGGCCTGTTGGGTGGAGCGGCTTTGTGGCATTAGTGAATTCGATGAAGCAAAACTAACGTGCTGTCGAAATCCCCTTTCAGATCCAGATGGATTCCGTTCTGCATGAGCCACGCCCCGCTGAGTTCCGATTGCTTGTCGAGCAGTTTGCCGTCGATCGATTCCAACCGGTAGACCGCATGGTTGTCTAGCCCTTGCAAATAGATAACCGGCGGTGGATTGTCGTATTCCTGCGAATGCCGGAACGCGAATAGCAGGGCTTCACTCCCGTCCTTCGAAACGTACTCGTTCGCGGTTGTGTCATTCGTACGCGGAGACAGAATACGGTACAGGTTCCCGTACTGGACAGTGCTCCGGATTCTCTTGTCCAGCGCGATCATGCGCGTCGCAATCTGGTTGTCCTGATTGGTCCATTTGTTCAGGTTCGCGCCAATTCCCAGCGCGCCTTGCATGGCAACCAGAAAGCGGAACTGAAGCGGAGTGCTGCGCCCGTTCGTGTTCGGAACGTCCGTCACCCAGGCCGACATCAGTTTCGGCGCATAGGCTTCCGTAAAACCTTCCTGGATGCGGAGCCGGTCGAAAGCTTCGGTGTTATCGGACGTCCAGAACTCGTCGACGTAGCGCATGATCCCGAGGTCAATGCGCCCGCCGCCACCTGAGCAGGATTCAAATTCGAGGTTCGGATGCTTCGCTCGCAACCGGCTCATGATGTCGTAGAGATTGCGGACATATTTGACCCAGAGCGTCTTTTCCTCATCCGGCGCTACTTCGGGCCAGCCCGGTTCCGCGAAGGTCCGGTTCATGTCCCATTTGAAATAGCGGATGTTGTACTCGGTCGCCAGCTTATCCAGCGCATTGAATATGTAATCGCGGACATCGTCGCGCGCCAGATTGAGCACAAGCTGGTTTCGCAACTCGCTGCGCGGGCGGCCTGGGAAATTCATCACCCAATCGGGATGCGCGCGGTACAGATCGCTATCTGGATTCACCATTTCCGGCTCCACCCACAGGCCAAAATCCATGCCTAGACCGTTCACGTGCTTAATGAGACTCTGGAGGCCGTGCGGAAATTTCTGCGGATTCACGACCCAATCGCCCAGCCCGGCGCGATCGTTGTCACGCTTGCCGAACCAGCCGTCGTCGATAACGAACAGCTCAACGCCAAGCTTTGCCGCTTTATCTGCAAGCGCCTCTTGACCGGCTTCCGTTACGTTGAATGTGGTTGCTTCCCAGGAGTTGTATAACACAGGACGCGGCCGCGCTTTCAACCCGCCCGGCTGGATATCGGTGAGTTCGAGAGTGTGCAGCAGGCGCGATGCCCCGCCGAAACCGTGGTCGGAATAGCCGCCATAGAATTCCGGCGTCTCAAGAGATTCGCCGGGATTCAGCGGATATGCGAAATCGAAGGTGTTGAAGCCTCCCGTGACGCGCACCTGGCGATACGGCGTCTGCTCCACGCTGATGCGCCAGTTTCCGCTCCAGGCCAGCCCGCCGAACCAGACCCGGCCGTGCTCTTCGCCGGCATTGCCGGGATCGATCGCAAACCAGGGATTCAGATTGTGGCCGGTGTGCCCGAGCCGGCTTTCAAGCACCTTCATGCCTTCATGAATCGGCTCGCGGTTAACCTGCGTTTCGGCAGCCCAGCGTCCGCTCAGATAGGAGAGCCGGTAACCATCGCCCGGCGGCATGTACCAGGTTGCCGATTGCGCGCTCTCCACCGTAATCTTCTGCTTGGTCCCGTTGCGGACAACGGCCCAGCGGCTGATGATGCCCACCTCGGGATAGAGCCGGTAGTGCAGGGTGGCTTCGATATCGTCGCGAATATCTTTCAGAGTGATCTCAAGATCGTTGCCCTGGAGACGATGGCGCATGTAATGCAGCACCAAGTCGCGGTCGCCGTCAGCGCGTGTGATCTTCAGCGCCGGCTCGTAATAGCGGGGTCCGCCCCAGCCGGGAAACTCTTCGTTCTCGAGCATCTGATGCGGATCGAAAGACGAGATGTCCTTCTTCTCCTGTGCAGCCGGAACATCCTCCATCCGGGTGATGGGACCGCCCCAGTACAGGTGCTGCAACTCGCCGCTCGGACCCACGCCCATGGCATACGAGCTGTGAGGACTGGTGATCAGCCAGACTTTGCGAGCCTGATCGAATTGAATCTGAGCCATTGCAACCGATGCAATAGCAAGTGTAAGTAACAATGGTCGTGCCACACGGCGCATGGTCTCGATTGTACGATTGCTGTTCATGCGCGGATATCGCGGATGACGTTTGCGCAGCAATCAGAGCGGAGCAGGTTCGCTAAAACGCGGAGATCTCGGCCACTTTGCGGGAATCAAGTTGGACCAGCACCGCCACCAACAAGTCGATGGTGCGATCAAGGTCGGAGCCCTCTATTACACTGTTGTGAGAATGAAGATAGCGTGTGGCAACGGCGATATTCGCAGCAGGCACGCCGACGCCATAAGCCTGTAATTCCTTCGAATCCTCGAACCCGCCTTGGGTAACCTCTGTCTGCAGAGGTATCTTGTTTTTTTGCCCGACTTGAAAGAGAAAATCGCGTAGTTTGAGGTTCACCAGCATCCCGACATCCGCCAGATAGATCACGGGCCCGGCTCCTAACTTTTCTTGGGAGTAATCTGAGCGTCCCCCCGAATGGTCCGCCGCAATTCCAGCTTCCAGGGATAGGCCAAGCGCAGGCTTCACCAAAGCGACGGCCGTATGCGCTCCGCGCGATCCTATCTCCTCTTGCACGGTGCCCACGAAGTAAATGGTGTTTGGAGTCTTGATGCCCTGCTCCTTGAGCCGGCGAAGCGTCTCGATCAACATGACGCAGCCCACGCGGTCGTCCAGAGCCTTCCCGACATACCGGCCCGACGCGAGTTCTGCAAAGGAAGCAGCGGGAGCGATGGGATCGCCCGGACGGATGCCCAAGGCCTCTGCCTCTTCTTTTGATTTGGCGCCTACATCCAGGAAGACATCCTCGCGTGGGGTCACGCTGCTGCGCTCCGCGGGTGGAGTTACGTGAACGCTCTTCAAGCCGCTGACCGCTGTAACCGGTCCTTTGGCGGTCAGGATCGTCCAGCGCTGATCAACTAATGCTTGGTCAAGCCAACCGCCTAAGAGCTGAAACTTGACCATCCCCTCCGGTGTAACGAAACGGACTATCGCCCCCACTTCATCCATGTGCGCGGCCAGCATGATGCGTGGGCCATCGCTGGGCCCCCGCATCACTCCGATGATGGAGCCCATCCCATCATTTGAAATTTCCAACCCGGCCGCCTGGAATTCGCGCCGCAGAATGTCGCGCACGGGGCCTTCATATCCTGAGGGCGCCGAAGCATTTGACAACTCTTCCAGCAGCTTCACGTCTCGATGCCCTTTTTGGGCGGATAGCGGTAACGCCCCAATGCAGAGCAAGAGCCCGAGACCTGAGATTAATCTGTGCAATGCCGACCTCCGCGAATCATGTTTCAACCAAGATTCCAGGGACCCAATGTTACACCACGCATTTTGGCGGCCCGGCTCGTTACCGACAAATCAATGATTCCTGACGGCAGCGGTTCCGCGTCAGTCAGTCGCGATGGCGGCCACGGTTCCGTTCGGGATGATGCACATGGGAACAGCGATTACGCCTTCGGACGTGGTGGCCTCGAAGGAGCATCCACCCTTATTCGCGCGCTCCAACGTGGTGGCCGCGGATTACTTCAAGACCTTGGCATTCCGCTGTTCCGCGGTCGGCGGTTCGTATCGGGCGAAAGTATGCCGGGATCAAAGAACCACGTGGTGATTCTCGATAAGCGCTCGGCAGACAAGCTGTGGCCGGGCGGCGATGTGGTGGGAAAGCACGTCCGTTTAGATGAACCCGATGCCAAGGAACAGACCGCAGTTTGTGAGGTAGTGGGAGTAGTAGGTAGTGTACGCGAGAGCATTTTCGGCGGCGAGACGGAACCTCCTCACGTTTACATTCCCTTCGGACAGCAGTATCAGTCCGATATGCAGATCCATCTAAAGGTTGCGGCAGGAGGTCCGGAAACAGAGAAACGAATGCTCGAAGCGATCCGGCACGAAATTCACTCAACCGATGAGCGCCTGCCCCTTCTCACATTGACGACCATGCGCCGGCATCTGGAATCGAGCGTTGAAATGTGGGTGGTCCGCACGGGCGCGCACATACTCGAAATCTTCGGCGGAGTGGCGCTGTTCCTCGCGATCATCGGCCTCTATGCCATCAACGCCTACACGATGGCGGGGCGGACGCGCGAGATCGGCATCCGAATGGCTTTGGGCGCCGATGCTTCGTCGACGCTGCAGATGATTCTGAAAGATGGGCTTGGTGTCACCGCGATCGGCACCGGTATCGGTTTGCTGCTAGCGATTGGAATCGGCCGACTGCTCGCCGGCTTTTTGTATGACGTTCCCAATATCGATCCGGTGGTAATCGCGGCTGCATCCGCGGTGCTTGTAGCAGTGGCGTTGTTCGCCTGCTACGTGCCAGCCCGGAGAGCTTCACGTGTTGATCCCATGACTGCCCTTCGCTACGGAGAAGGAACGGATTCAGATCCACGGCAAAGCCGTGCGCGAAGCAAGCGGTTCTTCGGCGGCCTTCGCCTGAGGCGGAGGCCTGGACGGAGCCAAAACTCATGGATCATGCTGTCTTTTCTCTAGCCTGCCATTTGCGGCTTGCTGGCCGTGTCACATAGGAAATGAAAAGGAGCACCAGCAAGATCAGCGGAGTGAAAGCTACTGGACCGTCTTTTGCCAGGTAATGCGCAACACATGCCGAGATCCACGCGAATGTAAATCCGGCATAGGCCCACTCTTTCAATGTCGGAAGGGCGGGAATGACGAGAGTGATGGCTCCCAGCAGTTTGGCGATACCCAGAATAATGCGTAATTGCTGCGGATATCCCACGTGCGCGAATCCTTGGACCGCCTGCGGATTGCCCGATAGGTAACTGAATGCAGCAAATAGGGATAGCGCAGCCAACACGCCCGTGGTTACCCAGTAAGTTACTTTACGTCCCATGCGGTCGCCTCCTCGATTGGTAAACAGCCACTTTTCGATGCAAAACGTCATCGCAGGGGTTCAGCTATGTACAGACGCGTTAGGCATCGGGGCTCTAAGCGCATCGTATGCTTTCGTCCAGCGCTTGTCTATAATCCGCGTAGATTGGAACGGCTTGAGATCGCCTTAACGGCGAACGAGATGGATTACGATCACGCTGTGCGCCGGGCATAACAGGGGCGACCGCGCGGATCAGGCGCCTCAATACATCGCAAAACGCCACAACGTGTCGCCCGCCGAGGCTTCATCGACGCGACAGATGGTTCTGAAAAACGGGCTCATGTCACCGCCATTGGTATCGGTGTGTGGGTTTACTGTCGCTTAAGCCAGATCCGCCGGTCTGCGCCAAAAGCTTTAATTTGATTCGCTGACGAGGCCGGGAAACCAACGCAACGCATTATCGTGAAATAGCTTCCGCAGGACCGGAGAAGGCAGCGCCAAACCACCGTAGGTGTGCCCCATGTACGTGACATTTTCGTCTGTAGAAAGGAATTTCCAGTCGCGCGCATAGGTGTTGCGGAACTCAGTAAGCGCATCTCCGGTTTTTGACCGGGGGAGAACCACCAGATCCGTCGCGTAGAGCACGCGATCCTGATACTTCAGCAGGAACGCTCGTACTTTATCGCGTGGCTGAAGCATGAAATACGGAATCCGAGCCGCCATATCAACGGCGAAATTCGGATAGCGGTCAAATCGACGGGCAATATCGTCGACGTTGGTCTCCATACTTCCAAGATGAGCGCCAACCACACGCAGATTGGGATTTTGCTCCAATAGGTGATCGCGGGCCGCGAGGATGGCTTTCTTCGAGGGCCAGTCGGGATGCGCGTAGGCGTACTCGCCCGGGTGCTCTTTGTAATAGGAGTAGTCGGGACTGGCGGGGTTAGGCGGCAGCCAGCAGGAGTCGGGTTCGGCCAAGTGAGCGATCAGGGTGCGGTTGTGCGACGCGATATCGCGATAGATGGGCTCAAACGCAGGATCGTCGGGCATAACCCACTTTCCGGCCTTATTCTTCATCTCCATGCCCATTACTTTGTAAATCTTTACCGCTATAGCGCCTCGGGCGAAGTCACCGTCGAGCTGGCGAATCGCGCGTGCGCTGAATCCCGGCCGTTCGAAAGCATATGGATCGAACGTAGTCGCAAACGCGGCGCGGCCTCGCGTACTTTCACGAAATTTGAGAACTTGGGTGCGTTGGGGCTCAAGGCCCTTGTAGTCGGGATCGCGATCGTCGATTACACAGATGTTGACCGCCCGCAGATTTAATCGCTCAAATAGTGCCGCGAGGTCCTGATCGTCCTTGTAAACGTGGATGTGGGTATCGATGGGACGGATTTCCGAAAAGCCCTTCAGAAGCGCGCTCTCGTTGGTTGCCGCAGGCTGAGACGCTTGGGCGGCAAGCGGAATGGATGAGAGCCTCAGGCCAGCGACGATGACCGTTGCCGTGAGCACCGTAACAAAAATAAGCCGAAAGGGCTTCACTGGCGTCCTCCTAAACCTTCTTACTATACGAGAGTCCTCGATCGAATACTCCGTTAAATGTCGTCTGCTCCACGGATCTATGACATCGTTGCCGAGATTAGAAGCGTGACGTGGCGTATCGGGAGTAACCGTTCGAAACCTGTAGCTCTGTTGTAGACTGATCTGGCACACGGGGAACGGAGAGCCTTATGGCAATGCGTCATACGCGCCTTTACAGGGTTTTCGCGGCGCTACACGAAGATACCGATAAAGGCTGGGTTTGGGTTCGGTTGAAGCAGATGGAGGGATTCCGGTCTCGTTCAACCATCAAGATATCGAAGGGTAGGTATTCCGTATATTGCGAGCACCGTAATTTTGACGAGAATGTTGTCAGAAAGTATGATTCAAGTTCTGATACGAGTTGCATTTACTTCGGGACCGATCAGGCAACATTTGCCGACAAAAAGCACGCGGCAAAAGAAGCTGTGGAACATCGAGCGCCGGTGGATCTTTCGAAGGTTCAAGATGTGATCATCATAAGCGGTTGGTACCGAATGGGCTTAGGGGGCATTAACACCACCGAAGTGCACGAGCTGACAATCACACGGCCCCGCTTTGGCCAGTGGGCCGACATTCGTGCAGGATGCCATCATCCCGAGCCAGCGGTTCGCATCGCCACACGGCTCGCGATCCTCGGAACATGGTTGGGAGTAGCCGCATTTCTACCTGCTTTAGCGGAAGTGGAGCCGCTGAAAGCGTGGTTAGAACCTTCCATACACTACCCGGCTCTCGGTGCCCTGATTTTAGCCGGGCTATTTGGAATCGTTTGTCTGTTTGCGGCGCGCGGGATTCGCAGATAGCTGCTCCCGGCGGATAAGAACCGGCAAACGCTTCGCGGACAAACCTTTGCGCGATGCTCCCTCAATACATCACAAAGCACCACAATTTATCGCCGGTTGCTGCGATCACGTATTGGCGGCCGTCGAGCATATATGTCTGGGGTGGATTGCTGACATAGCCAATGCGAGTGTTCCACAGCGGTTTGCCTGTTGCCGCATCGTGAGCGACCAGGCTTCCAGCGCCATCGCCGCCAAACACGAGGCCGCCAGCAGTGGCTAACAGCCCGCCGCCACCACCTCCATCGCTGTAATACGGATGTCTCCAGGCGACCTTTCCGGTTTTGTAATCGATGGCCGTCAAGTACGTTCCGCCCGATCCAATCTCGGCTTCTTCCTTGCCGCCAAGGCCCATGGAACCGCGCGGGTCGAGGTCAGTCAGATAGAACTCGGAAAACGAATTGTGCTCGGAGACATACAGCAGGCCCGTTTCAGGCGAGAAGGCAGGCGGCTCCCAATTGATGGTGCCGTCTGAACCAGGAGAAACCAGCGAGCCGCCGACCGTGGCATTTTTTCCAGAATCGAGTTTCGGGCCGCCGAATTTGTTCAGGCCTGTTGCCCAATTCGTGAACTCGCCCCATTTGCTGGTAACAAGATGTTCGCCTGTCGTCCGGTCGAGCGTGAAGTAATAGCCGTTGCGCGTGGCTGTCAGCGCGAGCTTCCGCATTTTGCCATCGAACATAGCGTCGACTAAGACGGGAGTTTGAGCCGAGTCATAATCGTGCATGTCGTGAGGCGAAGTCTGGAAGTACCAGGCCATCTTGCCTGTATCCACGTTCACGGCGATCAGAGAACAGGTGAACAGGTTGTCGCCTGTACCGCGCGTCCCATTCGTAAAAGCCGGCGTCGGATTGCCCGTGCCGAAGATGTAGAGCTTCGTTTCAGGATCGTATGCGCCCGGAATCCATGTCTGCGCGCCTCCGTGCCTTGCGGCATCGAGACTCGCCCAGGTATCCAGGCCCGCATCGCCCTTCTGCATCGGCACCGTATAGTGCTTCCATTGCAACTCACCGGTTTCAGGATCGAATGAATCGAGGAAGCCGGGAGAATCGATGTCATTTCCGGTTCCAACCAGGACATGGTTGCCCACAACCACGGGCGCGGGCGTCGAGAAGTAGCCGTCATCTACGTTCGCAATCATCTTGTGCCAGCGCTCCTTGCCCGTTTTGGCATCGAGTGAAACAAGATAATCGTCCGGCGTTTCCATGAATAAATAGCCGTTCCACATGCCGAGGCCGCGATTTCCGATGTGGGTGCCGCCTTTGGTCTTCCAGAAGTAATGCCACAGTTCGTGACCATCGCGGGCATCGACTGCCCAGGCGTTGTCGGGCGTCGTGAAATACAACGTGCCGTCTACTTCCAGCGCCGACGCTTTGATTGAGCCGCCTCGAATATTGAGGTCGCCGGGGCCCTCGCCTCCGATGATCAACGGGGTTGCC
>Ga0134126_10006222_pt1 | contig 14950 bp, 15 predicted proteins | sample KB31752_FD_96881 | JGI IMG/M metagenome (GOLD analysis project Ga0134126, IMG submission 96881) | Terrestrial soil microbial communities with excess Nitrogen fertilizer from Kellogg Biological Station, Michigan, USA - KB3-175-2 | ecosystem: Environmental > Terrestrial > Soil > Unclassified ...
CCCGTGATCATCGCGCCCTACAGCTGCGGCGATATGGACGAGATCGTCTTCGCATACGATGGTTCCGCCTCCTCCGCCTTTGCCATCCGGCAGTTCGCGCATCTCTTCCCCGGAATGCGTACTACGCCGGTGAAGATCGTGAGCATCAGGGAAGATGAGGACCTGGCAATCGAGGAACAGTTCAAGTTGAAGGAGTGGCTCAAGGCCCATTTCGATAACCTGCATTTCGAGGTGCGGCATGGCGGCGGCGCTTCCGACCAGCTGTTCGCGTACCTCATCGAGAAAAAGAATGCCATCGTCGTCATGGGCGCCTATGGCCGCAACGAGGTCTCCAATTTCTTCCGCCCCAGCCATGCCAACCTGCTGGTCAAGACGGTCAATCTGCCCATCTTTATTGCGCATCAATAGCACGCCGGCCGGTAGTTTTAGGAAAATCAACGACATGAAACGCTTAGGTCTTGTCCTTTCCGGTGGCGGCGCCAGGGGTATCGCACATCTCGGTGTGCTGGCCGCGCTTGAAGAAGCGAACATCCGGCCCGGCGCGCTATCGGGCACCAGCGCGGGGGCGATAATCGCCGTGCTCTACACCGCCGGACATAGCCCGCTGGAGATCAAACGTCTCATACAGGATACCGCCTTCTTTGGCATCTCGCATCTCTTGCTGGGCAAACCCGGCGTCTTCAATATGGACGGTTTTCGCAACCTGTTGCAGGAACACCTGCCGGTCACAAAATTCGAAGACCTGCCAATACCTCTCTTCGTCACCGCAACCAACCTAAGCACCGCAAACGCTCAATGCTTCTCTTCGGGACCATTGATCGAGCCCTTACTGGCTTCGGCCTGTATGCCGGTAGTATTCGAACCCGTGACCATAGGCCGGCATCAATATGTCGACGGTGGCGTGGTGGACAATTTCCCCGTTGAACCGCTGAACCCCATATGCGATGTGGTGATCGGGTCGCATGTGAACCGGCTGGCGGAGTTCCTGCCGGCGGATCATCCCTGGCACAAGGGCTATATCCTGGACCGCTGTTTTCATCTGGCCATCGCGAAAAATGTATACGAAAAGGCCGCCGGCTGCGATCTTTTTCTGGATCATCCGGGCATGTCCGCCTTTGGCATCTTCGACACGCACCGGGCCGACGAGCTCTTCGACATCGGCTATAAGCAGACGCTGCTTCACCGCAATAAATGGCTCGCACTCGCCCATGATGCTTGTCAACAGGCGGGGTGACCTGGGTCAGCATAATCCCGGCAGGGCCGCGCTAATTTGCTTCCATCAAAAATTTTACTGTTATGCCCGTATACATAAAAAAGTTCAGGGATATCGTCTTATCCGATCTGCCGCTGGTAGGCGGCAAGAATGCCTCGCTTGGCGAGCTGTTCTCCCGGCTCTATAACAAAGGTATCAACGTGCCGGATGGTTTTGCCATCACGGCCGATGCCTACTGGTATTTTATCGATCACAACCAGCTGCGTACACCTTTGCAAGGATTGCTCGGCGGGCTGGATTGCGAGAATTTTACCAATTTGGCGGCGACCGGCGCCGCGGCGCGGAAATTGATCACCGAGGCCCATCTGCCGCCGGATCTCTCGGCGGCGATCCTCGACGCCTATAAGGAGCTCAGCGGAGACGCGTTAGCCGACCTGGCTGTCCGCAGCAGCGCAACCGCGGAAGACCTGCCCGAGGCGAGTTTCGCCGGTCAGCATGAATCGTATCTCAATATCCGCGGCGAGCAGGCGCTGCTCGGGGCCGTGCGCAATTGCTTTGCATCGTTGTATACGGATAGGGCCATCGAATACCGCGTCGTCCAGCAATATCCCCATAATAAAGTAGCGCTTTCCGTGGGAGTGCAGCATATGGTGCGGGCCGATAAAGGCTGTTCAGGCGTGGGCTTTACACTCGAGCCGGAGTCGGGCTTCCGCGATGTGATCCATCTTGCTGGTGTTTGGGGTCTCGGTGAGAATATCGTTCAGGGGCAATCGACGCCAGATGAGTTCCTTGTCTTTAAGCCCACACTCATACGCGGTCACCAGGCCATCATCCAAAAGAAATTAGGCAAAAAGGAAAAGAGCATGATCTATGGCGAGGCCGGCAGCACGGTCAATGAAGATACATCGCCGGAAAAACGACTGCAATACGTGCTTTCCGACGCGGAGGTCCTCCAGCTGGCCCGCTGGGCACTGGACATCGAGCGACATTACAACAAACCCATGGATATCGAATGGGCGAAGGATGGTATTACAGGTCAGCTGTATATCGTTCAGGCCCGGCCGGAGACGGTACATTCGCGCCGAAATCCCCGCCTGCTCACGGAATACGAAATAGGCAGGAAAGGCGAATGTCTGACACAGGGCGAAGCCGTGGGAACGCATATCGTGGCCGGTCGCGCCCGGGTGTTGGCATCGCCCGGGGATGCCGATAACCTGCAAAAAGGCGATATCGTCATCACCGATATCACGAGCCCGGACTGGGACCCCATACTGAAAAAAGCCGCTGCCATCGTGACGAATAAAGGGGGACGCACGAGCCATGCCTCTATCGTAGCGCGTGAGTTGGGTGTGCCTGCCGTTGTGGGCACCGGCGACGCCACGTCGAAAATAACCGATGGCGATTCGATCACCGTTTCCTGCTGTGAAGGCTCGACGGGTTTCGTTTACAGGGGTGCGGCGGAATGGGCAGAAAAGAAGATCGATCTTGGTAACCTGACCCTGCCGAAACATACCCGCGCCATGCTTATCATGGCCGATCCGGAGAAGGCCTTCGAGCTCTCGTTCTTCCCTAACAACGGCGTCGGGTTGCTCCGCATGGAATTCATCATCGCCAACCACATCGGCATCCACCCGATGGCGCTCGTACGTTTCAATGAGCTCAAAGACGAGAAGGCCAGGGCACGCATCGACGAGCTCACGGCCGCATTCAAAAACAAAAAAGAATATTTCATCACCAACCTGAGCCAGGGTATCGCTACGATTGCCGCCGCTTTCTATCCCAAAGATGTTATTGTGCGGATGAGCGACTTCAAGACCAATGAATATGCCAACCTTATCGGCGGTAAGCCCTTCGAGCCCAAAGAGGAGAATCCCATGCTGGGCTTCCGGGGCGCTTCGCGTTATTACAGCGATCTGTATACGGAAGGATTTGCCCTCGAATGCGAAGCGATCCGCATTGTCCGCGACGTCATGGGTCTTACCAATGTCAAGGTGATGATCCCCTTTTGCCGCACCGTGAGCGAAGGCCGCCGCGTGCTGGCACGCATGGCGGAATATGGGCTGGCGCGCCACCACAATGCCCTGGAGGTGTATGTGATGGCCGAGATTCCCAGCAATGTCCTGCTGGCGTCGGAATTCGCCAGGATCTTCGATGGCTTTTCCATCGGATCGAACGACCTTACGCAGCTTACCCTGGGTATCGACCGGGATAGCTCGCTCATCGCCCCGCTCTTCAACGAACGGGACGAAGCGGCGAAGGCCATCATCTCCATGATGATCTCCCGGGCCAATACCGCCTGTACAACCATCGGCTTCTGCGGCCAGGCGCCCAGCGATTTTCCGGAATATGCGCAATTCCTCGTTCGGCAACATATCGATAGTATCTCCTTCAACCCCGATGCCTTGTTCAAAGGGATCGAAAACATCAACAAGGCAGAGGATGCACTCGGCATCTCGACGATGGAAGACCTATCGGAAAAATACATTTCATGAGAAATCTGGCGGTGATAGGGGCCATGCTATGGGCGCTTGGCGGCGTAGCGCAGCCTGCCCCAGACGGGGGAGCCGGCCGGCTCGTTGGGCTCCCACGCGGCGAAGCCGTCGCCCAACCTGCTTTTCCCCGGCTCGATTCCGAAGGGCGCCGACAGCTCATCGAGTGTATCGACAGCGCCGCCTGGCTGGGGCTCGACAGCAATGTCTACCGGCCGGCACTCTTGCGTTCCCTGCTAGAAAGGACGGATGAGGAAGCGGGCCGGCAGTTTGCCACGGCGGTGCATGACTTCGCGCGGGATAGTTGGAGCGGCGCGGGCATCGAAGTCAGCTATGACGGTGTCTCGCCGGCGTATGCCGCCCGCGACGAAGATACGCTGGCAGCGATCCTTGCAACTGCCAACGTCCCGCAACTGCGCGAGACGCTCGACGGCCTTCAACCAAAGACGGCAGAATATGCGACGGTCAAAGCGGCGCTGCGACAGGCACTGGAAAAGGGTGGGGAGCCGGCCGCCGCTTTCGCCGATACCATCGCACGCCTGTCCGTGGCGCTTAACACCTTGCGCTGGGTGCATCATTTTCACTTCAGCCGGGTGATCGTCGCCAATATCCCTTCGGCAACATTGCGTTATTATGCCGCCGATACACTCAACCTCCATATGCGCATCGTCGCGGGGCAGCCTTCCAAACGTACGCCCCGGTTTGCCGGGTGGGTCGATGGCCTGATCCTTTATCCTTATTGGAACATTCCCCGGCACATCGCGACACATGAGCTGCTGCCCGTTTTTCGGAAAGCACCCGAACTCGCCAGCTTCATGGAGATCCAGGTGCTCGACGGCCATGGCCGCCAGGTCGATCCGGCCAGCGTCCCCTGGGCCCACTATACCGCCGCTGATTTCCCCTATACGCTCCGGCAGGCGCCGGGTTGCCAAAATGCGCTGGGAGTACTCAAGTTCAACATTTCCAGCCCCTTCGACGTATACATGCACGATACCAATATCAAAAAGGCCTTTGGTTCGGGCTGGCGTTTTCTCAGCCATGGCTGTATCCGGCTGGAAAAACCATTCCTGCTCGGTGAAATTCTCATGGATCACCGGCTGGACACGGTGATGCTCAATTCCTGCCTGCGCAACCAACTACCGGTTCCCCTTGACCTGCGCCCGAGAGTTCCCGTGTTCGTACTCTACAACACCGTGCAGGCCTACCCGGACGGTACGGTCCGCTGGTTCAAAGACATTTATCATCTCCTGCCATGACGCCCGTCATGTCCACCGCTCACCATTCGCTGTAGATTTATATTCATAAACATAAGCATATGGACGACTTTAAAAAAATGGAGGACTTCGTGGATCATGTGCGCGAATATGTACATGTACGGGTCGATGAAGCCCGGCTGGGCGCCGCGGACAGGATCGCCGGCGTCCTTGCCTCGCTGATCGCCGTAGGGGTGCTCGCGGCTATCCTGGCCATCGCCTTTGTATTTGTCTTTATCGGAGTGGCATTCCTCGTGAGCTATCTCGTCAATGATTTCATTCTTGGTTTCGTGAGCGTAGCCGTCTTGCTGGTGCTCATCGGTTTTATCATCTGGTGGGGCAGACGCCGCCTGATCCGCATTCCGATCACCAACATCATTCTTGACGAACTGACGAAAAGCACATCGGAAAACGAAAACCATGAAAAGAATTAAGAACGCCACGCAGCTGCAGCTGGAACGGGAAAAACTGGCTCATCACCGCCTGTTGCTGGAAGAGGATATCCGGCACAATTGGAAGGAATTGCTGCATCATTTCGAGCCGGGTGTCTTCGCCCGTGACGCTTTTTTTTCGGGTCTTAGCTGGATCGGGAACAGGCTTCTCGCTGCCCGTGACCGTGCCGAAAAAACACACCGTAAATTTTAAAGTAAACCGAATATGAAAAAGATACTCCTGCCCCTCGAAGGCACCAGCTATCACCGCGATCTCCTGGATTTCGCCGCCGCCCTCAACGAGCGCGCGAAGATCATGCTTACTACGACCTTGTTACCGGATGCCGACTATGCCGAGCTTTGGACCGGGTCGGGTGGGGTGGAGGAGCCGGTGTATGTCGCCCCCCCGGAGAATTCGGACAAGGTCGTTGCCAACCACTGCTCCCGGGTGAAACGGTATTGCGAAGAACATTCGATCGTTTGTCGCGTACACGAAGATCGATATGATTTCGCGCTCCCGACACTCCACCGCGAAACGCGTTTTGCCGATCTCCTCCTGTTGAGCAGCCGCCATTTTTTCGAAGCCATCGACGACCGTCAACCCAACGCGTACATGAGGGAGATACTTCATCATACCGAATGCCCCGTGTTACTGCTACCCGAGAAACCCGCGCTGCCTGGTGAGATCATCTTCGCCTACGATGGGACTGCGTCGTCTGTGTACGCCATCCGCCAGTTCGCCTACCTGTTCCCGGAATTCAACCGACTCCGTACAACCCTGGTGTGTGTCAGCGATAACGAGCAGGCATGCATCCCGGAAGAGGCCATGATCCGCGAATGGTGCGAGCAGCATTTCAAACACTTCAGGGCGCTTCGCCTGCATATGCGCACCGACCTCTTCTACGACACCTGGCTGGGGATGATGCAGCAGCCCTGGCTGGTCTCCGGCGCCTTTGGCCGCAGCGACTGGTCGCGTCTTTTCCATCATAGCTTTATCAACCGGCTCATCAGGACGCACGGCGTGCCGCTCTTCGTGGCGCATAAATAAGGGCTGGCTTTATCTTATCGCTCCGGGCAATAGCCCGGGCTTTTACGGCACTTATTCATGCCGGTGTTCGTGTTTTTTGCTGAAGCTATGGATGTGCAGCAATGCATAAAATGGGCAGAAGCCGGTGAGGGAAGTTACTCCCATGGCGATGGCCATGATCCAGTAGATAGCGATAAATCGGCCGTCGAGAGCGCGGTCGACGGCCAGGTTCGCAAATGCAAATGCGATCAAGGCGCGGAGCATGATGTCGAGGTCGCTCATATTCTTTTTCATAAACAATACTTTTTGTGATATAAAGGTAGACAAGCACCGCGCCGTGGAAAATGATGTAGGTCATGCCGCGATGTGATCAGATGCTGAAAAAGCTTTGCATAAGCGTATGCGATTTCTCATAACGTCCTGATTTTTCCTGCAGGCGGATGCGGAAGGTCACCCCTTCTATCTTGCTCAATTCGGCAGGAGGAAAAGGCCAGTCCGGCGACAGGTGGGTGGTCTCGCTGCTCACCAAAGGCAGGATACGCTCATGCAGTTTCAGCAGGGCATGATTACGCGCCTCCGGCTGGGTAAGCTCCTCGAAATCGCCGTGGGCGATCGCCGTTTGCCAGTTGCCCATATTGTGCATATGGTCGACCTCGAAACACACGCGCGGATGCTTGCGCATCAGTTGTATCTTGAGCCCTTCGTGCGTATGGCAATACACATACTCTCCGTCGTAGGTATAGCTGATGGGCACGACATAGACCATGTCGCCATCCGTGCAGCCAATGCGCCCTACCACCTCTTTGGACAGCAGCCGCTCGATCTCGGGCATCGTTAATTTTCCGATCATGATTTGATGATTTTGACATTTCGAAATTAATGGTAACCATTCGCCCGCGGAATGACGGTAATCATTCCGTACGATGATATACTTCATGTCAATCGCTGGCGGGCGGATGTATTTTGCCTCCATAAGCCCATTATGAAAAAAATATTACTCATCGAAGAGCAGCCGGAGACCGCGGACAACCTCAAGGACTTGCTGGGCTTGTCCAACTATACCGTGATCAGCGCCCCCGACGGCCGGCAAGGCGTGCGGATGGCCGTTGCGGAGAAACCCGATCTCATCGTTTGCGATGTCGACCTGCCGGTCCTGGACGGCTATGGGGTCATTCATGCCCTGCAGCAATATGCGGAAACTAGAGGTATACCCGTGATCATCCTGACGACACTCAGGGAGAAGGACGATTTCCGCAAAGCAATGATGGCCGGTGCCGATGACTATCTCTCCAAACCCTACGATGGCGTGGAACTGCTCCGGTCGATAGATATCTGCCTGGAGAAACACCGACGCCGCTTGCAGGATCATCCGGCCCGCGCTACGGCCCCATCCGAGAACGTCGAAGGCAGCGAACAGGCCTGGAGTCCGGGAGACCGCGACATCCGCTATTTTCGGAAAAAGACCCAGCTCTATTCGGAAGGGCAGCGCGCAACCCAGGTCTGGTATATCGTCAAAGGGAAGGTCAAGACCTTCCTGGTGAACACCGATGGTAAGGAATTGATCACCCATATTTACGGACCCGCTGACTGCATAGGATATATCGCGGCGGTGCGCGGTGGAACGTACACGGATAACGCGCAGGTGTTGGAAGACGCGGCGCTGATCATTATCCCGCGGTTGGAATTCCTGGAGATACTGGGCAGCGATTCGGCCCTTTCACAGCAACTGATCCGCTGGCTGGCGCGTAATGCCACCGAAAGCGAGGCCGGACTGCTCAATCTCGCCTACAGCTCGTTAAGGAAAAAAGTGGCAATCGGCATCCTGGGACTTTATGACCATTTTCATTCGGGCGAGGACGACAGGAGCTTTATCACCGTATCCCGCGACAATCTCGCTGCCATCGTGGGCTCCGCGCCGGAATCCCTGACCCGTACGCTCAGCGATTTTAAAAAGGAAAAGCTCATCGATATCACGGACGGCAGGATATACCTGCTCGATGTGAGCAGGCTCAGGAATCTGATCAACTAACTATAAACTATTATCATGCTTACGACACTTCATCAACAGATCATGATCCCGGTGGGACATAAAAAACTTACGGCCGAGCTCACGATACCCGCGGGCGCTCATGCCATTATCGTCTTCGCGCGCTCTGGCGCGGATGCCCATCTCAACCGGCACGAGAGGGCCGTTGCCGCCCTGCTGCAAAAGGCCGGCTTCGGTACGCTGCTGTCCGACCTGCTCACCGATACGGAGATGCTGACCTCCGCAGCGTTCGATATCGACCTGCTTACAGCCCGGTTGCTCATCGTGACGAATTGGGTTCGGGAACGTGATCTCTTCGGCCATTACCGGCTGGCCTATTTCGCCGTTTCCGTAGCCGCTGCAGCCGCCATCCGGGCGGCAGTATGCCTGGACGAGGTCATCGATGCCCTCGTATGCTGTTCGGGTCGTACCGATCTCGCCGCGGAGACCCTTCCGGAACTACAACAGCCGGCAATGCTGATCGCCGGCAGTCTCGACCGGCCCGTGCTGGAGTTCAACCGGGAGGCTCTTGCTTTGCTCTCTTGCCCCAGAAGGCTGGAGATCATCCAGGGTGCTACGCATCTTCCCGACGGCACGCATGCTCAGAGCGCCACGCAGCTCCCCGAAGACAAGTCCGATGAGATCGTCGAGCTTGCAATGCAGTGGTTCAACACCCACCTCAAATGTCTTGTATCATGACACGAGCGAAGTAACCGAGCGACAGCGAAGGTTAGGAGCGAGAAAAAGCAAGGAACGACATTTTTACGAAGCTCGGCATAACACCATTGAAAAATAATCGACTCGTTATGACACGAGCGAAGCGACTGCATAACACCATTGAAAAATAATCGACTCGTTATGAAAAACATTCTTATCGCCACCGATTTCACTCCCGCAGCCCGGTCGGCCGAAGCATATGCCGTAGCGTTGGCCAAAGCCCTCGATTGCGGGCTCATCATGGTAAGCGTATACTCGCAGGTGCCGGTGACGGTCTCCCGTTCGCTCACCTCGGTATCCGTGCTCGACAAGGAACGCGTTTGCCGGGGCCTGCTGGATCATGAAGCCTCGATGCTCGACGTCGGCGGCTTGCAAAGCTTCGCGCTGCTGGCAAGGGAAGGTCCGCGCGTTGACACCATTCTCGCTGTTGCCGAACAGCTTCGGGCGGGGCTCATCGTCACCGGAATGAAAAGCAGCGGCAAGGCAACCCGCCGCATCTTTGGCAGCACTATTACCGGGCTCATGCATCATTCACCTGTACCTGTCCTGGTGATACCCGAAGGATTTGACTATCGACCATTGAAAGCCGTCGCTATGGGGGACGATTTTATTTATAACCGGCATGCGCTGACGATTCAGGCGCTGCATCGCATTGTCGAGTTCTTCCTGCCGAAACGATTCGTGTACAAACACATTGCACGCGGAGATGTCAGCCAGGCGCTCAACGATTTCATCGGGGAGTATGGCATCGATCTTTTTGTCATGGAGCCGCAGTACCGGACAGCCCTGGCCCGCTGGTTCCTCAGAAGCTATACGCATGATATGCTTTTTAGAATAAGGATTCCCCTAATGATCCTGCCGGGTCGTATGTGATTCCCATTGCAATCTGGGGTAACATCTGTAGATATTGCCTTCCCGGGCATAGGCCAGGCTTATTGTTTCTCCGCCATTATGTCTGGCGACAAGTTCTTGGAAGCGGGTTGTGGATTCGACGGCATATTCGTCGATGCTTGTGATCACATCGCCCCGCCGGAGGCCGGCTTTAGCCGCCGGCCCGGATGCATCGATACTGTCGACATATAAGCCGGTAGGCCAGGCAAAACCCAGCCGGTGCGCCTGTGCGGTATCCATCTTGCTCACGGCGACTCCGAGATCTCCATGTAGGACTTTGCCGAACCGGATAAGGTCTCTGACGGTTTTTTCCACGATCTCCGCTGGAATCGCATACGAATAGCCTGCATACTCACCCGTGGGTGTAGCGATCGCATCGGTGATACCCGCAAGACGCCCATGAAGGTCTACCAGTGCCCCGCCGCTGTTGCCGGGATTCACAACGGCATCCGTCTGCAAAAAAGCACCTGCTGCATTACCGCCCTCGCGCCAAACTTCGGTCCGGCCTTTGGCGCTCACGATGCCCATTGTGACGGTCTCGGGTAATCCAAATGGATGGCCCACGGCCAGCACCACGTCGCCCACATCGATGGAGCCGGACGCGGCATAATGGAGAAAAGGCAGGGCGCCGGCATCGATCCTGAGCAGCGCCAGATCGGTGCGTTGGTCGAAACCGACCAGCGTCGCACGAAAACTTCGCTCATCATGAAGCATCACCCGGATGGTGGACCCATGGTCGACGACATGAAAGTTCGTGACGATATACCCGCTGTCCGCGATGATCACGCCGGAGCCGATGACGGCATCGCTACGGACACTTACCACCGCCCTCCTGGCTACCCTGGCGGCATAGCGGAAACTGATCGGCGGAGAGGAGTGGGGGGTATTTGCGGGACGGTGGGGGCTCTTTACAGGTGGCTGAGCCAGCGTGAGCGTTAAGCCCGATACGGCAAGGACCAGGGAGAGAAAGATCTTTTTCATACTATACGGCGGTTATAGGCGGTTCACGGATCAAACGCGGCGCAGCCATTGCGCGAAACAATTTTTCGGCATCATGCTGCTCGCACAGCGCGGTGCCGGGATTCATCACCGCTGCAGCGGAACAGGCCACGCCGTAGCGCACCGCATCCGGCAGGGGAACATATTCGGCGAGGCGCAATAGTGTACCGGCTACCAGGCAGTCGCCCGCGCCGATGCTGCTGACCTTTCGCACCGGAGGTGCCGGGATTTCCCAGGCGCTCTCTGCGGTGACGAGCAATACGCCCGCCTCTCCCGCGGATAACAGCACCACGGAAGCATAACGCCTGGCGATGAGTTCCCTCGCTTTTTCAAGACCCGTGCTTCCCCTCAAATCCAATGGCATTGCAAGCCCCTCGAGCTCACGTACGCTAGGTTTTACCAGGTAAACACCGGCCCGCAGGGCGGCTTCCAACGCCGCCCCTGAACTGTCGACGACGAGACGGCCCCGCTTGCGCGCCGCGAGCGCTTTGATCCGCCGGAATAGGTCTTCGGGCCAGCCTTCGGGCAGACTACCGCTGACGACGACCATTCCGCTCTCCTCGAGTTCATCGATCGCATTGATGCAGTCGTCCCAGATGTCGTCGGTTAATTCCGGTCCGGGAAGAACGCACCTGTATTGGCGGCCGCTGGAAGATTCCGTGATGTTGACATTCTCGCGCGTCTCACCCGCGATCTTCACCGGTTTCACGGGAACACGTTCCAAAGCCAGCAGCGCGAAAAGCATCTCGCCGAAAGGCCCCCCCGCGGGAAATACCGCTTTTGCGTTGCCACCCAATTTACGGATGGCGCGGGCGACATTGATGCCGCCCCCGCCGGGTTCGCGCCGGGGCGCGGTGCCCGCGAGCTTGATATCCGGAAGGAGCTTGTCCACAGAAAAGCTTTTATCGATACACGGGTTGAAGGTGAGCGTGATGATCGGGAACATAGCTGGTGTTTTATTCATGATGGGTTGGCGGCAGGATAAACAGCGGGATGGAGGAGTCGAAAAGCATATCGCGGGTGGTACTCCCATAAAGCCGCTCGCCAAGCAACGATTTGGGTTCTGGTCTCAGCACGAGGATGTCGATCGCATGGTTTTCCACCACGTTTTCCAACGCCCTGGCAATATTGTCATCCAGCGACGTCTCGCCCAAAGTGGTAAAGGCGCCGATCCTGCGCCGGCGGTTGGCGTTCGTATGCAGCACCTCGATGATCTCGCCGGCCTCGCGGTTGAAGATCCTGACGAGGTAGAGCGTCGCATGGAATTTTTCGAGCAATTCCACGACCGGAGCCGGTGTGGCCTGGACATTTTCCTGCGTCACGTCTTCCGCGAGGGCGATGCCGGTGGGTTTTTCAAAACGGGCCTTTTCCGGGACGACCAACAGCGGCACCCGGGTCTTGCGGGCCAGACCAGTGGTGGTACTGCCAAAGATCTTCCGCATTTCTTTATCCTCCCGCACCATTCCTACCACGATCAGGTCGGCGCCGGTATGCTCCGCAGCTTCCACGATCGCATGGCCGGCCGTTCCTTTCCATACCAGGATATCGATCGCTTTTGGCTTTTCGGTCATCAGGTTGTCCACCTCCTGCTCCAGCCGGCGCTGTACCAGGTCCTTTTCAATTTCGCTATTGAGCATCCAGGGGGTTTCGGTCACCAGGATCGGTTGTTGTTCGAAGGCGCTCATCAACACGACGGTGGCATTGAAGACCTCCGCCAGCTGAAGGGCATAATCCGTGGCATTTCGCGCGGCCGGTGAAAAATCGGTTGCTATCATTATCTTTTTCATCGTTAGTCTTTTTAAATGGGGGCCTCCGTCCAGCCCCCATTGTTCTGACTGCTCAGTGGGCTTCGGCCGGATGGGCCGGTTGGGTTTCTTTCTTTTGGCCGGCGGCGGCATGTGTGGCTTCTGCACCTTCGGGTGTGATGATGACCTTCAAGGCTTTCTCTTCGCCCGCATTGCCGAAGACCTTATACGCTTCGAGGATATCGCCCAGCTTAAAGTGATGGGTGATCAGCTTTTTGGGCTCCAGCTTTCCGGAAAGGACATTCTTCATCAGCATCGGCGTCGTGAACGTGCTCACGAGCCCGGTGGTAAGAGTGATGTTCTGGATCCACAGTCTCTCCAGCTCGAGGTTTACGGGATGGCCATGGACCCCGATGACCGCGACGTGGCCGGTGGGCCGGACGATGCGCTGACAGATATCGAAAGTGGCGGGAACGCCTACTGCTTCGATGGCTACATCCACACCGTCTTTTGTTTCCGCCATGATCTTCTTCACCGGGTCGACTTTCGCCGAATCGATGATATCCGTAGCGCCGAATTTCCGCGCCGTTTCCAGCCGGTTACGATCCAGGTCGATCATATAGATCTTTGCGGGAGAAAAGAATTGTGCGGTGAGCAGGGCCGACATGCCTATCGGGCCCGAGCCGACGATCGCGATGGTATCCCCCGGCTTGACCTGGCCATTGAGCACGCCGATCTCATAGGCCGTAGGCAGGATATCGCTCAGCATCACGAGCGCTTCCTCGTCGACACCGGCCGGGATAGGATGGAGACTGTTGTCGGCATGGGGGATGCGCACGTATTCGGCCTGGGTGCCGTTGATCAGATGTCCGAGTATCCATCCGCCATCTTCACAATGGGCATAGATACCTTTCTTGCAGTATTCGCAGGTGCCGTCGGCGGTGATACAGGAGATGAGCACATGATCGCCTTTCTTGAAATTTCGCACCGCCGCCCCCACTTCCTCCACTACGCCGACGCCTTCGTGTCCCAGGGTCGTACCCGGTTTTACATCGGGTACTTTTCCCTTGAGGATGCCCAGATCGGTACCGCAGATCGTAGTCCGGGTCACGCGAATGAGGGCGTCTGTAGGTCTGTCGAGCCGGGGCACAGGCACTTCTTTGAGCTCCATTTTACCCGGTCCGCCATAGACCAATGCTTTCATTTTTGCTTTCATGATCAAAATATTTAAAGGTGATTAGAGACTACTCGCCGGGCGTTTTTTCCAACGAATGTTGACCAGGATAGAGCCAAACGCCAGACATATCACGAAGACGGCAGCGATCCAGCCTACAAAAGGGATCGAAAAGAGCAGGCGCAGCAACACTGAACAGCCAAAACCCGCAAATACCAGGGGCCAGCGGGACCATTCCCTGTTGCTCCGGCTGTTGAGCCAGTTGGCGATAACAGCGGCTACAAGCCCGGGACACAGGATCCACACGGCAATATAGCCAAGCAGCACCACGACAGCGATCGGTAGACCAATGGCGGTAAAACACAGCAGGACGATGCCCACGGGGAGACCGAAGATCCATAGGAAGCCTGCGCCGAGGGCCCGCCAGGTACCGCCGGAGACCGTGCTCCCGGCTTTTCGTAACAAAGGCCCGAAAAGAAGCTGCAGGAGCAGCACCTCTGCGAAGGCCGCTCCGAGGTACCAAAAGGCATTCCACACCGTGACCGCGCCCAGAAAATACCAATGGCTTGCCGGCGGTCGCAGACTTTCATCCCTTACACTCTTTGCCCCTTTGAGCGATGAACCGAAATCCACGTTATCGGGTGCCCAATAAGCTACGTCGTGATAAAAGGCCGCAGCCGTGCCGATATCCAGCTGGCGGCCCGCGACCAGGGTAGACGTTCCGCCAATGGGTGCATTGATCTCGATATCGGCGCCGCGGCAATCGATGTTGCCGCCAACGCTATCGTATACCCTGAGCGAAGCGCAGGCGGCGCGGATGTCGCGCCGGACGATGCCGTTGAGGACCAGGTTGCCGCCGGTGGCAAGTACGCTCCCCGCTATCATGGCATTGTGCTCCAGGGATAGCGTCCCGCCGGCGATCACGAGGTCCCCGTCGATATGCTGCGCAATACGCAGCGTGCCGGCTATACACCGGACCTTGCCG
>Ga0134126_10006223_pt1 | contig 14949 bp, 13 predicted proteins | sample KB31752_FD_96881 | JGI IMG/M metagenome (GOLD analysis project Ga0134126, IMG submission 96881) | Terrestrial soil microbial communities with excess Nitrogen fertilizer from Kellogg Biological Station, Michigan, USA - KB3-175-2 | ecosystem: Environmental > Terrestrial > Soil > Unclassified ...
CCCAACCGCGCGAGCACCCCGTGCAGCCGCTCGAGATCCGGCTCATCGAAGGCTTCCAGCAGCACGAAAAGCTCCAGCGCGCGTGCCTGCTGCACGAGCGCCTCGAGCTCGGGCTGCGACAGCATCCTCAGGATTGCGAGCACGCCGCCGGCTCCGGCCAGGCGGGCCTCGATGACCTGATAAGTGTCCACCAGGAAATCCTTACGCATGGCCGGGACGGCCAGCGGCAACAGCGCCTGCGCTGCCGTGCGGAGGTGATCGAGGCTGCCGTCGAAGCGCGTGGGTTCCGTCAGGACGGACACGGCTGCGGCGCCTGCGCTCGCGTACGCGGTCACTCTCGCCGCGATGTCTTCGCCAGGGCCTTTGAGCTGGCCGACGGCCGGTGAGCGGAGCTTCAGCTCCGCGATGAGATCGAAGCCGCCAGGCTGCAGGCGCAACCGCGGCGGTGACGGCGTATCCAGGGCGCGAGCGAGCAGCTCCGCCTGGGGGCGTGCAGCGAGAGCGGCACGAACCCGCTCCCGACTGGCTACCGCCATCTGCTCCAGGAAGCCGCCGCTCATGCCGGCTCCATTCGCGGTGCGGCCAACGTCTCGAGCACGCGCGCGGCGGCGCCGCTGTCGATGGCCGCCGCGGCGCGCTCGACGCCCTCGCGGGGACCCGACGTGCGTCCCGCCACCTCGAGGGCCAGGGCGGCGCCCAACAGCAGACAATCGCGATGCGGCCCGCGATCCTCGCCGGTGAGCACCGCTCGCAAGGCGCGAGCGTTGTGTTGGGCATCGCCGCCGGCGAGCTCCGCCGGCTGGCAGCGCCGCAGCCCATAGTCTTCCGGGGTGCGCGTCTGGCGCTCCGTGCGCCCCGCCCTGACGTCGAACACGGTAAAGGGCCCCACCGGCGTCGGCTCGTCCCAACCCTGTGAGCCGTGAACGACGAAGGCCCGCTCCATCGCCATGCCGGCCAGAGTGCGGGCGATCAGGTCGGCCACCTCGAGGCTGAATGCGCCGATCACGTGGAAGGGCGGCTGTGCGGGGTTGGTGAGGGGCCCGAGGATGTTGAAAATGGTGCGCACACCGAGTGCGGCGCGTACCGCCGCCACCGCCTTGGTCGCCGGGTGGTAGTGCGGCGCGAAGAGGAAGGTGAAGTTGCAGGCGGCCAGGTACTGGCCGGCCACCCGCTCATCGAGCGGCAACGCGAGACCCAAAGCTTCCAACACGTCGGCGCTTCCTGCGCGGCTGGAAATGGACCGATTGCCGTGCTTGACCACGGGCACGCCGCAGGCGGCGGTGAGCAGCGCGGTCCCGGTGGAGATGTTGAGGCTCCCGGAGCAGTCGCCGCCGGTGCCGACGACATCCAACGCCGGCAAGCCAGCGGGTATCGCCGGCCGGCGAGCCAGGCGCCGCATGGCCTGGGCAAAGCCCCGCACCTCGTCCGCGACGACACCTTTGGCACGCATCGCGGCGAGGACAGCCCCCGCCATCGCGGGCGAAGTGCCGGGATCCGTCAGAATGCCGAGCAGCTCCTCGGCCTCGGGTTGGGTGAGGTCGCGCCGCTCGAGCAAGCGGTCGAGCAGGTCACGCGCGGCGGGCATGGTCGGCTCCCGCGGACGCCGGTGGCACGGGCTTGCCCGGGCCAAAGGCGAGGAAATTGCCGAGCAGCCGCGGTCCGTGCGGCGTCAGGATGCTCTCCGGGTGAAACTGCACCCCCTCCACCACGAGGTCGCGGTGCCGCACGCCCATGATCTCCCCTTCCGGCGTCCGGGCCGTGACAGTCAGCTCCGGCGGCAATGTCTCCGGCGCGGCGATCAGCGAATGGTAGCGTCCGACTTCGCACGACTGCGGCAAGTCTGCGAATACACCCAGCGTGTCGTGGCTGACGAGCGAGGTCTTGCCATGCATCAGGCGTTCGGCGCGCACGACCTTGCCGCCGAACACTTCCACGATCGACTGGTGTCCGAGACACACGCCGAGCACCGGCACGCGTCCGGCGAACGCGCGGATCATCTCCATGGAGACTCCGGCATCGTATGGAGTGCCGGGGCCGGGGGAGATGCAGAGGTGAGTAGGGGTCAGCGCGAGTGCTTCCGCGACCGCGATGGCATCATTGCGGTAAACCAGCACTTCCGCGCCCAGCACGAGAAAGGCCTGCACCAGGTTGTAGGTGAAGGAATCGTAGTTGTCGATCAGGAGCAGGCGCGGTTTGGTCAAAGGCCCTCCTCCGCCAGCTCGAGCGCGCGCGCCATGGCGCCGCTCTTGGCGAGAACCTCATCGTGCTCGGTGGCCGGTACGCTGTCGGCGACGATCCCGGCGCCCGCCTGATAGCTGTACTCGTCACCCCTGAAGACCAGCGTGCGGATGGTAATGGCATGATCCATATCACCGCGCGCGCCGAAATAGCCGACCGTGCCGCCGTAGAGGCCGCGGCTGACGGGCTCTAGCTCATCGATGATCTGCATGGCGCGCACCTTGGGCGCGCCGACCAGCGTGCCGGCCGGGAAGGTCGCCGCGAAGAGGTCGAATGCGTCGCGCGCCGGCCCGAGCCGCCCGTTGACACCGCTCACAATGTGCATGACGTGACTGTAGCGCTCGATTGCGCGGTAGGGCTCCACGCCAACACTGCCCGCCAGTGCCACACGCCCCAGGTCGTTGCGGGCGAGATCGACCAACATGACGTGCTCGGCGTTCTCCTTGGGGTCCGCGCGCAGCTCGGCTTCGCGCGCCATATCGACGGTTGGATCGGCCGCGCGCGGTCGTGTGCCCGCAATGGGTCGCAGCTGCGCTTGGCCGTCTTTGAGACGCACCAGCGCCTCGGGTGAGGACCCGACTACCGTCACATCGCCAAGCGCGCAGTAGTACATGTAGGGAGAGGGATTGATCAGACGGAGTGCCCGGTACGCCTGGAACGGGTCGAGCTCATGGCGTCCCTGGAACCGTGTTGAGAGAACGAGCTGATAGACATCGCCCGCGGCAATATATTCCTGCGTCCGCTTCACGCCTGCGAGGTAGTCATTTCGGCTGAACGCTGGCTCCGGGCGGCTGTAACGTCCAGGACGCACGGCATTTGATAGCCCCCCTCGCAACGCATGAACCACCTCTTTCCGCAACCTGCGGCGGTCATCGTCCGAGCCGTCGTGGAGCAGCGCGATACCGCGAGTGAGATGATCGAAGACCAGGAGCGAGCGGGGCGCGACATAGTGCAGCGCGGGCACGCCGCTGTCGCGGCCGGGAGGCAACGGCAGGCGCTCGAAGAAGCGCACGATGTCGTACGCGGCATACCCCACCAGCCCGCCGGCCAGCGGGACCCCGGCGATCTGCGGCCCGGGCCTCGGCGCGCGGGCGAGCGCATCCCGCAGTCCCGCAAGCAGTTCCGCCGTGGTGGCTGGAATCGGTCTGCGCTCCGCACCGATCATGAGTCCGTCCCGATCGAGCCGCACCTCGAGTCCTTCCCCGAAGCCGATGAAGGAGTAGCGCGCCAGGCGCTCGCCACCCTCCACGCTCTCGAGCAGGAAGCGCGGCGCGAACGCGGCGAGCTTCATGAACGCCGAGACCGGCGTGTCGAGATCTCCAGGAATGTCGAAAAACGTATTCATGTGGACAATAAAAAACCCACCCCGGGGGGAGTCCGGAGCGGGTCCTGGTGACGTTGCGTGTTTAGTTGGGTGTCGAGAGACTAGCAGCCGCGTCCACGTCCAGGGGCCCACTCCGGTTTCGGAGTGCGCCACCACCAATTCGAACGCGCGTGCGGCTGAGACATGGGCCGGAGCGTATCACCGCCGGGCACTGGGCTACAATAGGGGGTCTCATCAAAGGACCGATCACCGTGCCGTCTTTCGACGTAGTTTCCGAGCTGAATGCCCACGAAGTGGCTAATGCCGTCGATCAGGCAAATCGCGAGCTCTCGCAGCGCTTCGATTTCAAGGACACGGGCGCACGTTTCGAGCTCGAGGCATTCACCGTGACCATTCAGGCCCAGGTCGATTTTCAGCTGAAGCAGATGCTCGAGATCCTGAAGTTGCGGCTGGGCAAGCGTGGCATCGACCTGGCCTGCCTGGACGTCAAGGAACCCGAGATCAACCTTTCCGCGGCCCGCCAGCAGGTGCTCCTCAAGCAGGGGATCGACGCCGAGACCGGCAGGAAGGTCTCGCGCCTCATCAAGGACTCGAAGCTCAAGGTCCAGGCCAGCATCCAGGGCGAGAAAGTCCGGGTTACCGGCAAGCAACGCGACGACCTCCAGGCCGCCATCCAGCTGCTGCGCAGCTCGAAGCTCGACTTGCCGCTGCAGTTCAACAACTTTCGCGACTGAGACTGGACGCGCACATGCGGGCTTCCTGGGTCATCGTCGGCCTCTGGGGCGCATTCGCTCTCTGCTGGCTGGTTATCGCGCAGTTCAACAAGAAAGCGAACCGGAGCGCGCCGGGAGGGCGCCGCATCTGGCTGTTGCGCGTCGCCCTGATCATCGCCGCGTTGGTCCTCACGTGGCACCGCCGGCATGGGGGGGCGGAGTTCGTCGGATCGGCGGGCCGTCTGCTGACGCTGCACGGAGGTGTTGCGCTGCAGTGGGTGGGAGTTGGGTTGAGTCTGATCGGGATCGGCTTCGCCTTCTGGGCGCGGGTGCACATCGGTCGCAACTGGGGCATCCCCATGTCGTTGCGGCAAGGCCATGAGCTCGTGACCTCCGGTCCCTACGCCTACGTGCGGCATCCCATCTACACCGGCATCATGCTCGCCATGATCGGCTCGGCCCTGGCCATCGGACTGGCCTGGCTACTGCTCTTCGCGATTTCTTTCGTCTACTTCCTCCTCAGCGCGCGCACCGAGGAGAAAATGATGGTCGCGCAATTCCCCGACGCCTATCCCGCCTACCGGCGCCGCACGAAAATGCTGATTCCGTTCGTGTTCTGAAACGCCACGCTCGCGTTGACCCTTGGGCGGCCCTGTGCTCTAGTAGCGCCAGAAGAAGAGCCGGTCAACGCCAATCATGTCGGCAGATTTCAGGGGGGCGGGGAGCGCCGCTGAGAGTCGGCGGTGGTATCTCGAAGTGTCAGGTCACCGCGCCGGGCCGTTTGCCTGGGGCGTGCTCGTCGAGCTCGCACAGGCCGGGGCGCTCGGCCCGGATGACCGCGTCTGGCGCATGGGGCTCGCCGGCTGGTCCCGGGCGGGCGAGCTTGCGGATCTCGTTCCGCTCATCCGGGAGCCGGCGCTGTGCCGGCGGCACTTTGCCTCGCCTGCGCTCGGGGTGTCTGTCGCCGGGGCAGACGGTCGGCCCGTACGACCGGTCCTGCTGGCAGCGAGCATCGCATGGATCGCACTCACGGTCTCCTTTTATGTCGAGCGCTTCGAATTGTGGCCTAACGTGCTCGACGGTGTGCTCGCCGCACGGCTGAACACCGCTGGACCGCTGTTGCTGCTGCTGGCCGGCGTGGCCATCCTTCCCGGGCTCTGGCGCGACACCCGACCGGACGCGCTGGGCCGGAATCGCCCGGTGAGGGGCGGCATTCGCGCCCTGGCGGCGCTCTGTGCGCTCGTGCCGCTCGTGACCGTGATCAGCACCGCCATCAATGCCCGCCCGTTCTTCCTCATCGCGCTCGGCGCGGACCCGATGGGCCAGGCGCAAATCCAGGTGCTGCCCGGCGGCCGCGAGGTCGAGATTCGGGGGCCGATGGAGGCTGGACTCGCGGCGCGGCTGCACAGGGTGCTGGAGGCGCAGCCGGCCGTGCGGTTCATCCACTTGAACAGTCCAGGCGGCTGGGTGACGGAGGGCGAGCGCCTCGCGCGTGTCATTCACGCCGCGCGGCTGGGCACTTACAGCGCCACCGGCTGCTACAGCGCGTGTGTGTTGGCTTTCGCGGCGGGCAGCCCACGGGTCCTCAATCCGGAAGCCCGGTTGGGCTTGCACTCGACATCCGGGCGCGATGCCGATCCCATTTTCATCACGTTGGGCAACGAGCTCTATCAGAAGGTGTTGTTGCGCTACGGCGTCTCGCCGGAGCTGGCCGCGTGGTCCACCTCCACTCCGTCCAGCGGCCTCTGGATGCCCGATCCGAAGGAGCTCCTCGCCGGCCACCTGGTCGATCGGGTCTCCGCGGACGGATTCAGCCCATCCGGCGAATCACTCGCCGCCTTCGCATCGCAGGCGTCGCAATTCGAGGCGCGCTATGCGTTCCTCGCTGAGCTGCGGCGAGTCGATCCGCAGCGATTCGAGCAACTCGATCGCGCCGTGCGGCTCGGGTTCCGGCGCAGCGCACCGGCGGCGGAGCTCAACGGATACGTCGGCGCGGACGCCGGCGAGATCGAGCGCGACCGGCTTACCGCCGTCGCTGACTCCAGCGTCCTGCGATTTGCCGTGGCCCTGCGCAGCGCCGCGCGCACCTTCCACGCTTCGGATCCAGCTCAGTGCGCTGCCATACTGGGACCGCGGGCGGCAGCATCACCCGCCCGCTCCGCCGCGGCGCTGGCGGCGATCAGTCCGGCGCTCGCGGGCCTGCTCGATGCGCCAACGTTGCCGCGCGCCGTGACGGCCGGCGACCGCTCCGCCCTACAGCAGGTCAGTGAGACAGTGAGTCAATCGCCGCCGAGCGCGCAGCCGGATGCGCCGGACGATGACCCCAAGGTCCACTGCGACCGTTTGCTGCTCCTCTACGACGCGGCTGTGGCGCAGAGTCCGGGCGCTGGCGCGGCGGTCGTGCGCGGGCTGCTGGGCCGCTGAGGTCGTCGCGCGATGATGTGGTATGTGCGTCGCGGCGAGCGGGAGGTGGGACCACTGGGTGAGGACGCGCTGCGCGCGCTGGTGGGGACGGGTCAAATTACTGCCAACACCCCACTCTGGCATGAAGGTCTGTCGGCTTGGACCGCGGCCCTGGAGCTTCCCGGAGTCCTCGGCCCCCGGTCCGTCGCACCGCTCACACGAGGTTCGCGGCCGGCGACAGCGTCGCCGCCTGGCTCCAGCCCGTCGGTTATCGCGGCAGACTCTCCTGCCGCCGCAGCCTCACCGTCGCAAGTCGACACCGTGCCCTTCGAGCCCGCGACTCCGTGGCGCCGCTACTGGGCTCGCCTCATCGACATCATGGTCAGCATGTTCCTGGTGACCGTGATGACCGGCGCAATCCGGCCCAGTCTGACCACGCAACTGAACGCGGCGGTGGGAGCGAGATGGGTCCTCCTGCTGCTGCTGCTTCCCTTCGCCTTGACCCTCGACTCACTGGTCTACTGGGCGCTGGGCAACACGCCGGGCAAGGCGATCGCCGGGATAAAGGTGCTGACGCAGGACGGCCGCCGGCTGTTGCGCGCGCCGGCGTATCTCGGCAGAAACTTCGGAGTGTATTTCTTCGGGCTCGGCCTGGGACTGCCCCTGATCAGTCTGTTCACCGTGATCTACGGCTACCGCCGCGCCGCGGCGGGAGAAACATCGACCTGGGACCGCTTCGCCGGCTCTCGGGTCTACGCGCTCTCCGACGACACACTGCGGACCTGGCTGGCAGCCGGACTCTATCTTCTGGCAACGGCGGCGGCTGTCGCGCTCGGCCTGCACGCGCAGCACAAAGACTCGACCTACGCGGCAACACACGCTCCCGCACCCATCCTGCAGCAAGAGTTGATACAGGCCGCAAACGGCGTGAACGCGGCCACCCCGAAGATGATCGACCGGATCACCCGACTCGATGGCGCACGGGTGGGACCCGGGTCGCTCTTTACGTACGAGTACACGCTGATGAACATGAGTGTGCGTGAGCTTTCGCCCGTCACACTCGCGACGCTCCGATGGCGGCTGTCAGCGCACGTGCGTCAGGCCGTCTGCAGCGGCACCGCCCTCAAACCGATGCTGCGCACCGGCACCACCGTCCGATTCGACTATCACGATCGCGACGGGCAAAGCCTCGTGCTGGTGTCCGTTTCCAGCGCGGACTGCGGCATGTGAGTACTCTTCCGGATGGCGCTTGCCCGTGGGTAGGCACAGGATGCCGATCAGAGGCTGTGTCGGTCCGATGATTCACTCTCGCCACCGTTGGCGTGGGTTCCGCCGAACTTTCCGACCGCGCTGAGGACGATCAGCGCGAACAGAACGCCGATGAAGGCGTCCACGAACATCCCCAGACCCACCGCAATGGACGCCGCTGCCGTGAGCCAAATGCCGGCCGCGGTCGTGAGGCCCCGGATCTCGTGCTCGCGGGTCAGCTTGAGGATGGTCCCGCCGCCGAGAAAGCCGATGCCCGTGACCAGCCCCTGAATCACACGCGAGACATCGGCCGACTTCATGCCCCAATTGACCGCCGCCACGACGAGCAGCGTCGAGCCGAGCGCCACGAGCAGGTGGGTGCGCAATCCCGCCGGCTTGTGAGTCAGCTCGCGTTGCAGGCCGATGATGGTGCCGATGATGAGCGAGCCGACCAGACGCAGTGACACGCGCACGACCTGATCCGCCTGCGGCAAGGCCTGCGACAGCTCCTGCCAGAGTGGAGTCAACGCCGCCTCCGTGCCGCGCGCGGCGATCGCGACGTTGGTGTTGCGAGGCGGCTGCCCGCGCCGGGCACGCGCAGTCGCAGCTTCATGGGCTCGTTGAGGTTCTGTAGGAATTCCCGCCGCTGAGCCGGTGTGAGGCTGGCCCAGTCGACCTTGTCGACATGCGTACGCCGCAGCTCGCGATCACTGACCCGGGCTTGCGCACGGCTGTTGCTCTTCCATTCCTGGGGCAGGCGCTTCGTGGCGCCTTTGTGCAGCAGCTCCACGATCGCCGCGGCAATGTGCGCATCGCGAGTCAGATCGCTGTGCGCCGCATTCGCGAAGTAGGTGCTCGAGCCATCCAACGCGGCACTGTCTGCGGGAACCGTTCCGTCGCCGCGCCGCGTGACGGTATACACGAAGCCATTCTTGCCTTTGGATACCCCGGTGACCGTCTCCTGCCCGACCCCGGCGATCGCGACGAAACGCTCATCTGCAGGCGCTAAGCCATCGCGGAAGCGGCGCGCACGCTCGAGGAGCGGCACCCGCAAGCCGGGGCCTGAATCCGGCCACGCGCTGGGGTCCAGGAGGTCGGGGGCGCCTCGCGCACCGGCTACCGGCACCATCTGGTAGAGGCTCGGGAAGCTGTTGAAGACTTCCTCCGCGAGCCGCTCGGCGGTCGTTCCGCCGTCCAGCCGGGCAACCTTCCTGACGACCGCGTAGGTTCCGCGCAAGGCCTGGACCGGAGCGAACGAGCCGAGATTCGGCGTGCCGAGGAGCACGATGCGGCTCACGTGTTGCGTCCCTGGCAACGCGAGGGCGGTGCGGCTGATCATTCCCCCCATGCTGTGCGCCACGATGGCCAATGGCCGGGACCCGTGCGCGCGCAGTCGCTCGGCGAGCGCCGCCCCGGAATCCTCGATGCCGAGCCGCCAGTCATAGTCATGCACGCTGACGGCAAATCCCGCCGCGCGCAGGCGAAGGCGCAGCTTGAGGTGTGAGTAGAGCACCACCCCGAGCGGGACGATCGGCGCGCCGGCATCGAGGCCGAGGAGGGCGAGCCTCCCCACCTGGATATCGATGGGATCGAGCCACAGCACATCGTCGGGAAGCGGCCGGGTGCGCGCCAGGCCGAGCTGCGAGCCGAGGATACCGGGCACGACCAGCACGTGCGGGTAGCAGTCATTGACGCCGACTCGCTGCCCCTTGCGCGCCAGGCGCACCAGGTCCAGGTACTCGGTCTGCCCGAAATAAGCGATCAGATCCTCGCGGTGCTCGCCGGAGACCAACATCCGCTCGATCTCGACGTCACGCCAACCGAACCGGTCGTACGGGGTGACGTGCTGTGCGGTTGTACCCGGGCGGCTCACTTGCCTGGATTATGCCAGAGCGGCCCCCTCAGCCCGCCGGCTCGGCGATCAACTTGCAGACAGCCTCGATCGCCGGTCGACGGGCGGTGGTCTTGCGCCACACCGCACCTACGTGCCGTACGGGAGCCGGCTTTGAAAACGGCAACACGACGACGCCGCGCGCATCGCCATATGCACCTTGGGTGGCCAGCTCCGGGAGCAGCGTGATACCGGCACCGGTCGCCACCATCTGGCGCAGCGTCTCCAGGCTCGTAGCGCGAAAGTCTTGGGTCTCACCCGCCCCAATCCGGCTGCAGACCTCCAGCGCCTGGTCCCGCAGGCAGTGGCCTTCCTCCAGGAGGAGCAGCGTCTCACCTTCGAGGTCGGCCGCCTGGACGCGCTCGCGCTTGGCGAGCCGGTGCCGCTCCGGCAAAGCCACGGTAAACGGCTCAGCGAAGAGCTCCCGCGCTTCGAGTCCTTCCAGGTCCACCGGCAGCGCGAGAATGCCAAGGTCGAGCTCACCCGCCTTCAGCTTCTGCAGCATCGGCACCGTCTGATATTCGTAAAGATGCAGCTCGAGGCGCGGCAATGCGCGGCGGATCGCCTGCGACACGCGCGGCAGCAAATATGGCCCGATCGTCGGCAGCAGAGCGAGCCGCAGCCGTCCTGCCAAAGGGTCACGTTGAGTGCGCGCCAGGGCCACGACCTCGTCGCTGGCCTCGAGGATTCGGCGCGCCCGGGCCACGATCTGCTCCCCGGCATCGGTAAGGGAGACGTTGTTCGGCTGCCGCTCGATCAGCTGTACGCCGAGATACTGCTCCAGCTTCTTGAGCTGTGCCGAGAGCGTCGGCTGGCTGACGAAGCACCTCTCTGCCGCCCGCCCGAAATGCCTCGCATCGGCGACGGCGACGAGATACCGAAGGTCTTTCAATTTGATGTCGCTCATTGCCATCCGATATATGGCATCTATCGGAATAATAAAGTCAATCCATTGGATAAATTAGCCGCGGACACCGATCATCCCCGCATTCCCGCATGGGACCCGACGATCGGACGATTACCCAGGAGCTCACGACATGTTAGGCATTGGTCAGCGTTTTCCCGATTTCTCCCTCACCGGCGTGGTCTCGAGCGACCTCAACGCCGGCTTCCAGCCCATCACCCAGGACAGCTTTCCCGGCAAGTGGCGGGTCGTGTTCTTCTGGCCGAAGGACTTCACCTTCGTCTGCCCGACCGAGATCGCCGCGTTCGGCCGGCTGGAGAAGGAGTTCCAGGCGCGCGACGCGCAAGTGCTCGGCGTCAGCATCGACAGCGAGTTCGTCCACCTCGCCTGGCGGCGGGAGAAGGACGAGCTGCGGAATCTGCCCTTCCCCATGCTGTCCGACATCAAGCGGGAGCTCTCGACCCGCCTCGGCGTCCTGGACCCGGAGGCCGGTGTCGCGCAGCGAGCGACATACATCGTGGACCCGCAGGGGGTGATCCGCTTCGTGTACGTCACCGACCTCAACGTCGGCCGCAGCCCCGAGGAAGTGCTGCGCGTGCTCGATGCGCTGCAGACGGACGAGCTCTGCCCCTGCAACTGGAAGCAGGGTGAGGAAACCCTGAAGGCGGCTTGACGCCCGGGCCTGGGATCCCCAGGCACCGGGGATGCCCAGGCATTCGACCAGCGCTGTTCACCCATAGAGGATTTCCATGACGACACTCGATACTCTTCGCGACGCGCTGCCGGATTACGCGCGAGATCTCAAGCTCAACTTGGGCTCTGTCCTTTCCCCGACGGGGGCGCCGGGCCTCAACGAGCGGCAGATCTGGGCGGTGGCTCTCGGGGCGGCCGAAGCCTCCCGGAACCCGGCATTCGCCGCGGCCATCGGCGACCTGGCGACGGCTCACCTGGATGCCGCCTACCAGACCGCCGCCCGGGCGGCAGCCGCCATCATGGGCATGAACAATGTCTATTACCGGTTCCTGCATCTGGTGGACGACCCGGAGTACGGCCGTATGCCGGCGCGCCTACGGATGAACGTCATCGCGAATCCGGGAATCGACAAGGTCGATTTCGAGCTGGTGTCACTGGCGGTCTCCGCCATCAACGGCTGCGGCACCTGCGTGGCCTCCCACGAGCGCCAGATCCGCCAACACGGCCTGCCCAGGGAGGCGGTGCAGAGCGCCGTCCGGATTGCGGCCACAGTCCACGCGGCAGCACGAGTACTGGATAACGTCGGCTGGGCAGTGGCCGTCAGGGGGACCCGGGCGGCGGCGTGAGCCAGGGCCGAAGGCCACACCAGAGCGAGTCATCATGACCGGCCCCCGCGGGTGTATCGCCCGCCGGGCTGTTTTGTTGTAGGATTGAACTTCAGTCAGCGCTGTCGCAACAAACTCGACACGAAAGCTGCTGTCGGTCGACAGCGGCTCGTTGTGCTGACGGGGAGTGAAAAATGAACATTGTTTCGGATGATCTGTTGGTTAAGGCAGAAGACAAAGTCGAAACGACTCGGCCGGAGACGACGCAACAGGACGCGGCGCTCGTGGAATTGGGCAAAGTGTCGGATACGCGCGGCGGATTCTTTGGCTACAAGCCGGACACCGGCGCCGGCCTGACGGTGTACTGACACCCGCGATCTTCAAAGGCAGATCCTACGGCGGCGGTTGCTTTGCAACCGCCGCCCGCACCCTACCACCGCTTGCTGATATCGGCGCTCACTACCCGCCCGAGCGCCTGCACGTTGTACACGTCATAGCCATAAAGATCGTCCACGAACGGGGGGTCGTGGTTGAACACGTTCACCGCGTTGACGGAAAACTCCATTCCGCTCAGCCACCCCTCTTCTTGCCGCGTCCGGTAGACGAATCTGGCGTCCAGTGTCGTCCAAGGCGCTACCCTCGGCACTAGAGCGCTGCCTGGATCCTTGTACCCACCGGTATAGTTCACTGCCACCGTAAACCCCGGACCCGGCATTCCCGGGCCCACGCGGTTCCATGCGACGGTTCCGCGCAGCCGCAGAGCCAATGGGTTGGTGATCGTGTTCACGATATCCACGGGGATCGAGGTCGCCGTTACCGCCTGGTCGAACTTGAAGACGTAATTCCCGGTAACGCCCACATCGACGCGTCCCCACGGGCTGCTGAAGGAGCCGCCGGCCTGGACATCGATACCCGTCGTCTTGGTCGCTGCCATGTTGGCCAGACGGTCGTCGATGATGGCCGCCGGGGAGCTGCCCAGGCAAGTGGATATCGAGCCTTGGAAACCCGGGCTTTCGCAGACGGCGTCGATCTGCGTCCGGGACGGATTTCGGGTAATGACGGGCGCCCATTCGGCCTCGTTCACCAGGATCGCGAAGGGATTGTCCGCGGCCGGTTGCGCAATGCGGTTCTCGTAGTCGATGGCGTAGTACGTCAGCGAGAAAGTGGAGTTCGGCAGGAAGCCCGGCGCGAAATCGAATCCAGCCGTCCACGTTTTCGCCGTCTCCTGCTTCAGGGTCGGATTGGAGCCCTGCTCCACCAGGACCGTTGACAGCCCGGAGGGCGACTTCGGATCGGGCAGCACGACCGACCCCGCGATGTTGGTCGAAGTATCATACAGGTCGTCGAGCTTCGGGGCGCGGAACGAGCGTCCCCAACTTGCCCGCACTTTCAAGGACTGGGCCGGAATCCAGCGAACGCGGACCGTCGGATTGAAGGTACCGCCGAAGTCACTGTAGTGCTCATAACGGCCGGAAGCGATCAGCTCCAGGCGCGGCACCGCCCGGGGACTCATCGGGTCACCCATCAACGGCAACGCCACCTGCGAGAAGAGCGAATTGATGTGCCGATCGTAGCTCTCCGAAATCGTCTCCTCAGCGGGATCCAGCGGATTCGTGACGTCGTGAGACAGCGTTTCCTCCCGCCTCTCGACGCCGAGTGCAATCTTGGCATCACCGCTCGGCATACGGAACAACGAGCCGTCCGCAACCAGGCGAGTGGACTCGATCCGTGCAACCTCGTGCAGCGGGAAGTCGCGCTCGATTGCCGCGAGCGTGGCCGGATCCGTATTCGATCCTTCGCCGAATGCATCGAAAGCGGTGGCCGGATTCGTGTCGGCCAGACTGGCGGCCAGGGAAATGGGGTCTGCGATGTTGTATTGATCGCTCCGCAAAGACTGGCGGCCGAAGGATTCACTCACGGTGACCCGCCATGTGTCTCCCATCCGCAGCTTGGCTCCCGCCGTGCCGGCGTATACCTGACTCCTTGCGGCAAAGATCGCCGGTCCGTAGTCGCGCGAAAAGCTGTACGCCACGAGCGTAAATGGCAGACCGCCATACGGGTTGACGTAGAACGGATTGGAAGACGGAACCGCAAGGACCTGTGTTCCCGGAAAGTTACTCTTCAGCGTATCGCGCTCGGCGAAACGGCCGTCGAAGAACAGCTCCAAGCTTCCGCCGACTTCCTGCACCGCCGCGCCATACAGCTCGTGCGCCCTGACTTCCGGAAAGATCTGTTCCTGCGCGAACTGATTCTCCAGATTGACGCTCGTTGACAACGCAGCCGGGCTCAGCCCCAGCCCGTTCTGGCCTGCCGGAATTCCGTATGCCGGCTGCTGGGATCCGGGATTCAGGATGTTGCCTGGATTGCTGTAGTAGCTGTCGAAATTACCTCCGCCATAAGGCGTCTTGTCGGCGTTCGCCGCATAGGGACGATCCGCGGCATCGAGCGGCGTCGCATCCGTGTACTCGTACGCCAGCATTGCGTGGCCACTGCTCCAATGCTTGCCGAGAAGCTGAGATGCCAATACGTCCCGCCGTCCGTCGATCGCGGATCCGTGCCTTACCTGCGTTTCGGCGCCACTGAAGTCATCACGCATGATGATGTTGACGACGCCAGCGACCGCATCCGAGCCATAAAGCGCCGATGCGCCGTCAGGCAGCACCTCGATGCGCTCCACGGCGGCCAAGGGAATGGTCGACACGTCCACGAAGTCGCCATCGAGCCCGGACATGGGTTGGCGGTACCCGTTGACCAGCACCAATGTCGCGCCGACGCCCAACCCTCGCAGATCGAGCCCGGCGCCGTATTGGTAGTTGTTATCGATGCCGAGGTCTTCCCGTGGCCCGTTCAGGGACATCATGGGCAGGGAGTACAGCGCATCCTCGATCGTCGGGTAACTCGCCATCGCGAGCTGCTGCTTCTTCATGTAG
>Ga0134126_10006224_pt1 | contig 14949 bp, 14 predicted proteins | sample KB31752_FD_96881 | JGI IMG/M metagenome (GOLD analysis project Ga0134126, IMG submission 96881) | Terrestrial soil microbial communities with excess Nitrogen fertilizer from Kellogg Biological Station, Michigan, USA - KB3-175-2 | ecosystem: Environmental > Terrestrial > Soil > Unclassified ...
AATGGATTTGCCACGCACAGTGAGCGCCCTTTCTATCTGCTTCGTCCCTCTGGTCCGCCATACGCCAGAGGGTACCAGAAAAGATTGTCCCCGTAGCAAGCTACGGGGAATCACAAGTTGAAACCGGCGCATGCGCTGGTGGACAATTTGAGCGCGGGGATGCGCCGTGAACGATCCGGTCACTCGCAGACGAGCTACGGATAGACTCCCACATGATCACATCCACCTTCTGCTTGCTCACAGGGATAGGACGCACCACCGAACGGCGGCTATGGCGGGAAGGGATCACCACCTGGTCGGATTTTCTTGCCGTTGCATCCATTCGTGGCATCAGTGCGCGCCGGAAGGCGCTCTATGACGAAGGTATCTCGGAAGCTCAAGCACATTATGATCAAGAGAATGCGCACTACTTCGGCGTAGTTCTGCCTCAGCGGGAGCAGTGGCGGCTCTACGAATGGCTTCGTAAGCGGGCAGTGTATCTGGACATCGAAACCGATTCCTTCGGACAGATCACCATCGTCGGGTGCTACGGTCATGGCCGGTTTACCCCATTCGTTCGCGGTGAGTCACTGAACGTACGGCAACTTGCGGATGAATTGTCGCGGTACGATTTACTGGTGACGTTTTGCGGGACGACGTTCGACGTACCGATGTTACTCGCGCAGTATCCGAGCCTTCCCCTAGACCAACCACATATCGACCTGTGTTTCGTTGGCCGACAGCTCGGATATCGAGGCGGACTCAAGGCGATTGAAATGCAGCTGGACATTACTCGCGCGGCCGATCTGCAGGGCTTGAATGGCCATGACGCGGTACTGCTGTGGAATCGATGGCGGCACAGTCATGACGAGGAAGCCAGAGCACGGCTGCTCGGCTACAATGAAGCGGACTGCGTGAATTTGGAACGGCTGGCTGATACCTTCTACTGCGAGATGGTCCGTCGGTTAGAAGTAAATATCCGAGCACCGGTTGGATAACTGGGGAACGCCGAGCGATCGATACGCCGCGCACCGTCCGATTCCCTCATCCGCTCAATAACCTGCCGTCATCAAGTCGAACACCACAGCCGCTATCACAACAATCGCGATAGCGATCAGCATGAGCGGAGGATGAGCCCCAAACATTCCAGGCATGGGCTATCTCCTCGTTGAGGTTTGTAGTTCAGCCTAACGCTTATTGTTGCCGAGTGTTCAGCCGGTCAAGTAAAGACTTCCGGTACTTTTTCTTCTCTTCGCATAAATAGAAGGAACCGCACGGTTCAAGCTCCAACCCCATCTTTTACTTGCCGACCTGATTTACAAAAACCTACATTTGAATGCTCTGCCCGGTAGGGCGGGGGTCTTTACTCCAACGTAGGATACTGCTCCACAGCACTTGCGAGCTACCTTGTGATCTGAACGTCCATTGAAGCGGACTCTTCATAAAAGGAGGTGCGGTATGAGGCTCTTCTTAGTTGTCTGCGTACTGATTTTCAGTACTGGAGTCTTTGGCTGTGCCAAGCAGCCCTATGTGATCTGTCGTGGCGAGGCGTACTGTACGGCTCCCTTGACCCATGACGAAGCGATGCACGCCGCGCAGCTCAAAAAAGCCTGGGGAGACGAAGCATTATACGTCCGCCCCGGTCAGTAGGAACGGCAAGAAGTAATCTGGCGCTCAAGCCTGGGGTACGGCGTAATTGATCGAGATGGACAATGCCGGCCATGCGTATGGTCTCAGGTCGCGGTTGATGGCAGTGGCGTTGCTGTGGTTGTGGTAGCCTATTTTATTGATGCTCTTCAGGAAATCGTGTGGGGTAAGTGACCTCGCTTGCGCTATGTTCCGCCCCTCGAAAGGAGGACGTGAGCGAGGCGCGACTTTGAACTCTATCAGGCGGTGCCGGGTTGCAAGCACCGTGGACCGTCCTCAACGTGGTGCTGGGTGTGAAGGGTCAGCAGGTGACCCGTGACCGTCGACGCCGGAGCAGGACCCTATCCCTGTCCGGAGTGTCAGGAGCCTGGCCCAGGCTCTGATCGCAAGCGCCGCCGGTGGCGGCATCTCGATATCTGCCGGTTCACGACGTGGATCCAGGCGGACCTCCGGCTACGATTCCTCATATATAATAATGATGAGATGTGTTCTCTCTTGTCTTGTTTGACCGACTGTCATCTGCCTGATTCGAGGGTGTGTGGTTCACTGACATGACAACTTCTTATGAATACGATGTGCTTGTGATGGGTGCGGGATTGGCGGGGATGCGCGCGGCGTTGGCCGCGCATGAGGCCGGCGCTCGCGTGGCGATCATGACGAAGGTCCATCCGGTTCGAAGTCATTCCAATGCGGCGCAAGGCGGCATCAATGCCGCGATGATGGACCGTGGGGACGACTGGGAAGAACATGCCTTCGAAACAGTCAAGGGGAGCGATTATTTAGCGGATCAGGACGCGGTCGAAATCCTCGCTCAAGAAGCCGGACGCGAGATTCTCACGTTGGAACACATGGGTGTCATTTTTAATCGGAATGAAGAGGGCCGGCTTGGCACCCGCCGGTTCGGCGGGCAAAAGCGGGCCCGTACCTTTTTTGTGTCGGATTTTACCGGACAAGCAATGCTTCACGTCCTCTTTGAGCAACTCATGAAAGCGCGCGTCCCGGTTTTCGAGGAATGGTTCGTGACCTCATTAGTGAAGGATACTGATGGTCGTTGTGCAGGCTTAATAGGATTTGAAATTCGAACGGGTCAATTTGCATTGGTGAAGGCAAAAGCCGTCATCATTGCTTCCGGGGGATTGGGGCGCGTGTTTGAGCCGAGTACCAATGCGTTGATTTGCACGGGTGACGGCATGGCGATCGCCTATCGCGCCGGCGCCCCGTTGATGGATATGGAAATGGTGCAGTATCACCCGACGACTTTAAAGGAAAAAGGACTGTTGATTACCGAAGCCGCTCGTGGAGAGAGCGCGTATTTATTGAATTGTGACGGCGAACGGTTCATGAAACGGTATGCCCCGAACATGATGGAGCTGGCTTCCCGAGATGTGGTGTCGCGAGCCGAACAAACCGAAATCAACGAAGGTCGAGGGGTGGACGGGTGCGTCCTGTTGGATTGTCGTCATTTGGGTCGACGGCTTATCCACGAACGGCTCCGGCAGATCTCTGAAGAAGTACACTCGTTTGCCGGAATTGATTTAACGAAAGAGCCCATTCCAATTCAGCCAGGCATGCATTACCAAATGGGCGGCATCAAGACCGATGTGGATGGGCGATGCTGGGATGTGCATGGCGCATGGGCTGGTGTCCCGGGGCTCTTTGCCGCCGGGGAGACGGCTTGTCTGAGCCTTCATGGGGGTAATCGGCTTGGCGCGAATTCATTGTTGGACACCGTCGTGTTCGGCCGGCGGGCTGGGCGATGCGCCGCGGACTATGCGCGGGAGGTCCCAACGCCTCACGTTCCTGATTCGACCGTGGGGATGGAGCAGCAGGCTATTTCCGCATTGCTGTCGCGTCATGCCAACAGGGACTCGATTGCAGCCATTCGGCAAGAAATGGGTGTCGCGATGCATAGCCACCTGGGGGTCTTTCGCGACCAGGAAGGCATGATGACGGCGAAAGGGACATTGGAAGCGCTGCGCGATCGGTACTCGCGGGTGAGCGTGCAGGATAAAGGTCGCGTGTTCAATACCAGCCTCATCCGTGCCTTAGAGCTTGGGTTCATGTTGGACTGTGCCGAGACGATTGTGTATAGCGCCTTACTCCGTCGGGAGAGCCGAGGCGCGCATTTTCGGACGGATTATCTCCATCGCGATGATGTGGAATGGTTGAAACACATTTTGCTCTATCGCCAACCGGATGGTTCCTCGCGCGTGGAATATTTTCCGGTTCGCCTCACCCGATGGGAACCTAAAGTACGGATCTACTAGCATATGCTCACGACATTTCGCATTCGCCGCTTTAATCCAGAGACCTCACCATCCATGCCGTATTTTCAGGAGTATCAATTGAATATGGATCGAGCGGATACGGTGTTGGATGCGCTTATGCATATTCGCGACACACTCGATGAATCCTTAACGCTCCGATGTTCCTGTCGAGGAGCGATTTGCGGGTCCTGTGGCATGCGCATCAATGGTCATGCGGCCTTGGCCTGTAAAACCAAAGTCCAGGCGATGGTTTCGGAACGAGGAGTCGTGCAGGTGGAGCCCATGAATAACATGCCGGTGATCAAAGACTTGGTCACCGATATGGCTGGGTTTTGGGATAAAGTACGACAGGTGCAACCGTGGCTTCAACCAGCCGGCCCGGAACCGGAAGGTGAATATCTCGCTTCATCCGAGTCCATGAATCACCTCACGGGCGTGATGGGGTGCATTATGTGCGGAGCCTGTGTGTCGGACTGCGCCGCGCTGGAAGTGGATGAACGGTTTGTCGGTCCGGCAGCGTTGGCAAAAGCGTACCGATTCGTGGCCGATCCCCGTGATGGTGCCGGTCGGTCCAGGTTGTTGGCTCTCAACGAACCAGGCGGCATGTGGGATTGCACCCGCTGTATGGAATGTATTGAAGTGTGTCCCAAGGGCGTTGGGCCCATGGACCGTATTATGTTGCTCAGAAGCCGAGGGATACAGGCGAATGTCCCTTCAACATGCGGGTCTCGACATGCTGAAGTGTTCGCGGACCTTATTTACCAGAAAGGACGGTTGGATGAACCCATGTTGGCGGCTCGAACATTTGGTCTCCGGAACTTGTCTCGTCTGCTGTCTCTTCTCCCCATGATCTTCCGGGCATTCGTAAGAGGGAAAGTCCCAAAATCCGGCCCGTTGCATCGTGCCATTCCCGGCATGGAGAAGATACGGCGGCTCTTTCAACGGATGGAGGAACGACTGTGAAATTTGCGTTTTTCCCCGGGTGTGTGTCCAAAGGTGGATGTCCAGAGCTTTATCAATCGGTAATGGAGGTCTATCCACGGCTTGGGTTAGAGCTGGAAGAAATGACGACGGCGTCCTGCACCGGAGCGGGCGTTCTGCAAGAGAAAGACCTGAAGTTGGGCGATGTGCTGAATGCCAGGACCTTTGCTCTGGCGGAACAATCCGGGTTGCCTATCATGACGATTTGCAGCACGTGCCAGGGTGTCATGAGTCAAGCCAATCATCGCCTCACGACGGATCCTCCCTATCTGGCCGCCGTCAACGAGATCCTGGGTGAGGAAGGCTTAACCTATCGAGGGACGACGCAGATTCGTCATTTTGTCTGGATTTTACTCGAAGAGTTAGGTGAACAGGGCATTCGGCAACAGGTGCGGCGACCATTAAAGAACCTTCGGGCCGCTCCGTTCTATGGATGTTATTTGCAACGTCCATCTGAAGCGTTGGGGTTTCAGGACCAACCGGAACGGGCGAGATCGTTGGAGCTCATCATGAGTTGGTTGGGATTGGAGGTCGTGGACTTTCCAGGGAAAACTCGATGCTGCGGGTTTCCGCTTTTGACGATCAATGAAAAGAATTCCTTACGCATGGTTGCGAGCCACACGTTGGATGCGAAACGCCATGGTGCCGATATCTTGGTGACTCCCTGTCCGTTGTGCCACCTCAACCTAGATGGGATGCAGTCAAGAGCGGCCAGCCAGCAGCAAGCCGACATTGACCTTCCGATATGGCACTTACCTCAACTGCTTGGCCTGGCGATGGGCATGGAGGCGAAGCGTCTTGGATTGACTCGTCATCTCGTGTCAACCCAAGGAGTGCTCGACAAACTTGGATCCGCCGTTGCGAAGATTGAGGCGTGATGGTCAGACGGCCGCTTGAGATACGGTTTTAAAATAAGCGAGGAGATCGCGGGCGGAAATAATACCCACGATCGCGCCTGCATCGGTGACCGCCAGATGGCGGGTGTGTTTGTCCGCCATGAGGTCACGCGCATAATGCGGTGATAGTTCCTTTTCCACCGACACAATCGGTTTCGACATCAACTGCGAAACGGCGGTGCCCGCTACGTCGATTCGTTCGGCGACAGCCCGGACGACGTCGGTTTCCGTGATGATTCCAGAAAAAGTCTCGCCGGTTTCCACTAACAATGAGCCGATGTGACTGCCGTGCATGTGTGCCGCCGCTTCTTGGATCGTCGTCTCTCCCGGAACTGCACTGAGGTCACGGGTCATGAGTTGTCCTACGGTTGCCATGAGGAGTCCTCCTGGTTCAAGGTGTCGTTGCGCTTCGGGTTCAATGAATGATGAGCCTATTCTAGGAAGCGGCAGGGAGGATGTGCAACGTCGGTAAAACGAGGGAGACATCTGATCACGCCGGGAGGATGTTGATCGATACATCCGGCCGCTTGAATCCGTTCACGCCCAACCCAGGGCCTTGTCTAGTCCACGTCATATCACCCACCGTGCTAAAAAAGACTATAAGCTTCCTTCGTTCTTCCAATGCACTGGATCACCCAGGAGGTCAACATGAAAACCAGCACTGTCTTCCTTATTCCGATGTTCCTAATGGGAGGAATCTCTTGCGGTCCGACCACCGACACCATTGTGGAGCCATTCGAATTGACCAGCGACTTTACGTCGAGCACCTCCCCGGGAGACAACGCTCTCACCGGTCCCGCCAAAGCCCGTCAGCGATTGGAACGGTTCGTGGTCTATGCCTATGATAGCGTGAGCAACGATATTGCGAAGGGGAATGGCGAATATCTGACCTCGCTGGCGGTCCTGGCCGGGATTCCGACCGCTTCGCAGTCCGCATTTCGGGCGGAGATGCAGAGCCGCCATGCTGCAATCTATGACCCTGTTTTGTCGCGCAAAGAGGCCCGGGCTCTAGTTGTGAACTACGCCTGGTCGGCTGGCTACGGAAGGACCGAGGAGGGACACAATGAGGCGAGTGGTTCGTGGTAGGCTTTCAGAGCATCGAACAGACGGGTCAGAAAGGAAATGTTGCTAGGCCGGTCCAACAGCCTCAAGTTTGAACTGATCGGTTTGAAATCCGGAAAGGACTTGCGCTGAAGTCTAGAAGTCTAATGGAATACGGTGGACTCCATAGGGATTTTTTATCATCAAAAGGAAGTTTGAAAAAAGCTTTCTGACATCAGAGAACCACTTAATTCGCCTCATTAGACCCAGAAACTCGGTAATGATCATAATGTTTGCAGGGACCCTTTTCCATAAGGTACGACTTAAGACGTAACGTGGCTGCGGAGGAATCTGCGTTCGATACTTAACGAGCTCGTATCTCTCTCTACTGAGGGTTGAGAATTATTTCTCTGGCTCAAGGATGATCCCATACTTGTCAGGGTCATGTTTCCAAGCACCGGATGATAACAGGCCGAATAGTGGGAGAAGAAAAACACAACCACCAACGACATCGAGGATCCCTATCAAGCTCAGCGTGCGGGATGTCGTGCGATATTGCGTTTGATACCCTGCCTTTTGCACTTCTATTAAAAGATTATCGCCTCGATGAGCCTCAAATTGAACCGGAGTTTGACCAACCGATTGCCCTCCAACAAGTACCTTCGCTCCTTCAGGTGTCGAACTGACCTGTATGGTCTGCTTCGACGGAGCGAATAAGGAACACCCGCTGAACGTAACGAGCGCCAATGAGGCAACGACTTGACGACAGACTGCCCACAACCACCCCTCTCTCCCCATTAGAAACCTCCTTATCGACAGATCAACCAACCCAGCCTTTTGACTAAAGGAAAAATCTCAGCTTCCTTTAAGGAATCGACTTGGTTACTGCACCAGTCTACTGAGTGCGTGAGCTTCGGCAAACACATTTCTTGTTCTCGCGCAGACAGCTTGGTTTCCACCAGACTATTACCCCCATAGGGTATCGCACTTGGTAATATACAGAGGTTTCACCATGCAGGTACATGGTGCGAACGAATCGTTTTGAGTGGACATTACCAATGGTGACGGTATTCTTAACGCACCACGGTTAGGGAAGTTCTGTATTAGTCCAGAGGTCCCCCACTAGCGTGAACGAACCAGTCCGAGAGTTGAGGACGATGCGGCGCAAGTACGAGATTGCAGAGTACTTGAGAAGCTAGACGATGACCGGTTGACCCTGGTATAGGAGGTCTCATGATGCTATTCCGAACCACGCACTTTGAGCTGGAGATTGCCAAGTTCCTCTATGTTCGGGCACCATGGCTTGGGGTGATCTACGTCGGCCCTGATTCTGGGCGTGGGTGCATTGTGCGTTATAGTCCGCAGCAGCTTGAATTTGATCATCTGGAATACATCGAGATGACCAGGCGGAATTTACGAACGCGGTAGCTCTTCGAGAGCAGTCAGGAAACGCGGCAGAATGAAGCTCCCCGCAGCAAGCTGCGGGGTATCACAGAACTCAATTCCGAAGACTTCTCGGAAGGAGAGGCCAACCCCGTAGCGAGCTACGGGGAATGTCAAGTTCAAAATCTCGAGCGGCCCGCCTCCACATCTGCGACCTGTACAATATCCTCTGTCGATTCAAGATGGATCGGGAGGGGATTTTCTTTAATTTCACTCTCCACAGGTGGGAACGAAGTTGGCCCGTTGCGGTGTTTGTAGCTGCAACACCAAGGGGGCACGCAGTTACCTCCCCGGATCTGTAGATCAAAGAAACCACGTTTTATGGGGTTGTTCTGGAGAGAATTGCCGCTGTTTATGGGTATCTACGTTATTTTATGGGGTGGATGACGGGTTTCGAATTGCACCGGACTCATCGTCACACCAACAAGATCAACCACTTAGCTCGGCAAATCGAGGCAAAACTGGGCAAATAATCCGCAAATCTGCAACCGGTTGCAACCAGAAATCGGACCCTCAAGATTCGCCTCCATCCAAAGGGGATGAGTCATGAGCACTCGTCTCGCCCTTCCCCGTCGTTATCGTTCTTTCGCCTGTCTGGTTAGGCTCCTTTGACGCCTGCGCGATTATTGCCGTGCACAATCATCCATCCGGCGATCCCACCCCGAGCGCCGAGGATCGGACGCTCACCACACGACTGCGGGAAGCTGGAGACTTACTGGGCATCAGGCTGCTGGACCATCTCATTCTCGGTGACGACCGTCTCTATAGTTTTGCAGATGAGGGCTGGCCACTGTGAAGCGACAGCGAACGTCTTATCGCACTTCCCATCGATTATCCTTTTGAGTGCACAACGTCTGTCGACACATTCGGAAAATTCCAGTGCCAACTACAAGTGGTGATCTGCTTGTGGCACAGCGGACGCCTAAATAATGGGCAACAGCTCAAGAGGCCACGATGCGCTGTGACTCGTGCGCTCAATGCGATTTGCTCACAGGGTTATCCCCAGAAAATGGGGACGATACGGGTGGAAGTCTGTTCGCCATCCTGAACACAATGGTAAAAAGGCGAAACACGTGGCGAACGATCCCCGCTCAACCGATACGATTTTCAAGGTAGTTGCCAGCCCTCGGACCCACTGGCTCACCACTGAATGGTGAGTTTCTACTGCCGATACTCGATGGTTTGTAACAACCCATTGTCTCCTGTCGGGTAGCTCGAATGTAGCACCGCCCCTGTCACCATGGCAGCCAACGCCCACAACGATATATAGCGTCAGGGGCTCGAACCCCGACCAAGGCTAGCCATGTGACATCTCGGCGCTGACCCTGCTCGATCACGATTCTTGAAATGTAAATCTCACCTCAACGGTCCGAGTAGCAGGGAGACCTCCTTGAGTTCTTAAAATAAAGGAAACGCCTTTATTCGTCTGTATGTGAACCATGCTCTAATGACCCAGAAGATTCTAGAAATCTGAGTGACTAATGACCAAGGCTGAGTAGGGCGGCAACGGAAGGGCGGGAAGGTCAGTTCATTATTCATGTAATGAAGGAGGGTAATATGCGCCCGCATCACTTGCGGCTTTTTGTTCTATGCCTTCTCATGGTGTCCACAAGCATCTCTGCATGGGCTGAGACGAGGGAAGAGTGCATGCGAAACATAGGGAAGCACACGAATCTTGCTGTTGGAATGGGGACAGGCGGTGTAACAGGGGGGGCCGTTGGAATGGCTGCGTGTTCTGGATTTCTGGCTACTGTCATATTTGATTGGGGTGTCTCGTACGCGACCTGTGTTGCTGCAGCTACTGCGGTTGGCAGTATTGCGGGTACTGCACTTGCCGAATCCCACAACAATACCAAAGAAGCAGAATGTGATAAATTGCCTAGGCACAATTAGCATGAACATCACCGCTTAAAACATACCCGTTAGCAATGGGATCAGCTATGAGTGAAGAAGAGTTAGGAAAATACCGAGCCTGGACCATCTACATGATGAGAGCGTCAAATACTGCACCAATGGGTGGCACAGCCGAATCAACAATAGGAAAGGAGCAACCCATGATGTTCTGGTTCAGACAGGCGAGCCAGCAGCATAAACCCTTAGGAAAGATCGGACGGAGTGTTTGGGCTAATGCGCTGACCGCTGCTGGCATGATTCTTGTTCTGCTGATGGCTAGCATCATTATGGAATCCCTAATGGTGCACCATGCCTTGGTGGATTCCAATAGGGCTCGATCGCAGGATGAGGTTCGCCACATCGTTGAGGCGATGGCTACTACCATTGAGGCGGACGTGCTACCGCTCGCTGTCATTGGACCAGATATGGATCTTGAGGTGCAGGAGCGCGTCAAACGCATGATCCGCAACGCAAGGTTTGATAATTCAAACGGCTATTTTATTCTCTTTAGTTTGGATGGAACGGCGCTTGCGCACGGCGTTGATCCAACGCTTGAAGGCACAAATCGTCATGCTGTGAAAGATGAGGATGGAATCCCCTATATTCAGCTATTGATACAAGCAGCACATAAGGGGGGAGGGTTTATTGAGTACAAGCGGACAAAGCCGGATAGCGGCAGACCTACCTCCAAAATGGGCTACGCCAGGATTCTCAAAGGGAACCAGTGGTGGATCGCAACGGGTGCCGATCTTTCTCGTATAGACGAGATCACTCAGGAGCAACTCGATGTGCAACTCAGGCAATTAGTGTGGCTCGCGATGACGTTATTTGTCTTGTTGTTGGTGCTTCTGCTCACTATCTTCCGAAGGGTCAAGGCTTTGGAGTATCTAATTATGGCTGAGCAGATGAAGATGTTATCAAGAATGGTAGACGATGAACGTGGTCTCTTGGCAATGGAGTTGCACAATCTGGTTGGGGGGGTAACTACCTTGCTAACGTCCAACTCTGAATTGGCGAAAGCAGCAGATGCCACCACGTTACGTCAAATGTTCGACCAGGGGGTTTCGGAGGTCATCGATCATTTGGACAGGCGAGGCCAGGATCTAATACACAAAATCTTTCCATTGGTGGTTCAGAAGCATGGGATCGGGGCGTTGAAGCAGTTGGTCAGAAAGGAGACAAACGGCAGAGACATTCTAAAGGTTGATCTCGTCATGGGCGACTCGGTGGCTCGGTCAGACAATGGGCGAGAACGTGCCCTGTATCTCATAGCACAAGGCCTCCTCCAGAACGTGCTCAAGTATGCGAATGCCTCGCAAGTTCGCATTACCTTGGCGTTTCAGGGCGAGAATGTGACGCTCACAGTCGAAGATAACGGGAAGGGTTTTGATGTCGATGTCGTGGTCAAGCGGGTACTGAGTACGCAGCCGCGGTACGGTATCCCATGGATGTTAGCTCAAGTGGAAGTGTACGGAGGGCATATCATTTTTCATTCTTCACCGGGGCTGGGAACGAACGTACGGGTCACCATGCCGTGGCCACAAGAGCCAGACAACTGAACAGGGATTGTAAAGGAGGCTCTCTGATGACAGAGAAGATTCGTATGGTCATTGCCGACGATGATGAAGTGGTACGAACGCAGATCCACAAACTGGTCGAAGGCCAGAAAAACATCAGTGTCGTTGCTGACGCGTTAACTGGCCGTGATGCAATAGCGCTTGTGAAGAAACATCAACCAGCTATCCTGTTGCTAGATATCAATATGATGCCAGGAATGAATGGGTTGCAGGCTCTGCAGCGTGTCCGTCAGGACCATCCAGATACGTATGTGCTGATCGTATCAGCGCTCACAGACCGGGAATCGGTGGAAGAAGCGCGGGAACTTGGAGCGCACGGCTATGTTGCGAAGCGAGATCTTGCAAAAGAGCTCATGCCCGCAATTGAGACGATCATATCCGGTCGCAGCTTTCTGAGTCGTGCGGTCAGCCAGGAAAGACCTGCATCGACAATAACGGCCCGAGTAAACCGCGCAACAGAAAAACCTGATGACGGTATGACCAACGGTCGAGACCTTGATGCGGTGGATAAGCACACAAGTGCACGTAGTTGTGAACAAAGCAAAGCAGCCCGTCTTGAAAGTGGACTCATACGGGTGCTGATGGTGGATGATGATCCAGTGGTTGTTCGAGCTCTTCGCGAAATGCTGGCTAAGGATAGCCAGATTCACCTTGTCGGATCCGAGGAAGATGTGTGTGCAAACATGGAGACAGCCGTGGAGTTGATCAAACAGCATACCCCCCACATTGTCGTGCTAGACCTGAATCTCAGAGGTTGTGGACGAGGTGGATGGCGGGTCGTGAAGCGAAGGACACAACAGTATGCTCAGGTCCGTATGATTCTGTGCACGGTCGACACAGACCAATCAGCGGTGAGCGAAGCCTGGCGGGAGGGGATCGAGGGGTATGTTCCAAAAATGCGCCTTCGCGAGCTTATGCAGGCGATTCACACGGTACATTCTGATAAAACGTATTTTAGTCCATCACTCGGTGAGCGAGTCTGGAGACCAAGCAAAGAGACCGCCAAGTTGAGTCCACGAGAACGAGAGGTATTTTATCTGTTTGTCAGAGACCTCACAACGAAGCAAATTTTGGATGAATTGGGTGTTGGGGAGGGTGCTGTGGACACCCATAAGCATAATATTCGAGAATTGATAGGTCACCATGACGGATGGGAGGGCGTTGCGAATGAAGCTCGCAAAGAGGAAAAAGCTCGTGAAGCGAAAAAAACACAGAAAGCCAACAACACGCCGAAGTATTCTGTTTTGGTCAGTGGCTTAATGGAGCTGGAGCGAAAGTTGTTCGATCTGTATGTGGGTCGATGGGACGGACATTGCTACGTAGGGGGAGAAACTCGCGTGGAGAATCTTGCTGAGGTGCTTAAAATGCCAGTCGGCGAGGTGAAAGCCCTTATTCTAGAGATTCGGCACAAATTGAATTGTCACCCTGACGGCTGGAAGGGTATCGCCAGGGCTGAGGGAGATATATAGATCAATGGTCTCCTCCGGAGCAGCGTCGGAGAACTCTCACACCAGCAGCTGAACGAACGAATCTGCGTGTGTGGCATCTTGTCAGTAAGCGGTCTCCATATAGAGATAGGAGGATGTTCATCATGGGCGTGAAAGTGGCGTTCTCGAGCGTTCTTGCTGTGACAGTTGCAGTTGCCTTTGGCATTGACTCATACCCACCCCCACAACACACGCACATCGAAAACAATCGGCATATTCCCGATGCCGGATATAGATGGACGACAACGCCGCACGAAGGTGTGAGCTGGTTCAGAACCGAAATTGAAGTTATTGATTCGCTAGAGGAAAGATTGAGACTGAAACTTGGTGTATTGGGGAAAGAGGTAGCATGGAATCCTGGAGGCCCACATCCTCGTATTGCCCATGTCCGTGCTGCTGGTCAAATAGGAGAATGGGATGCTGATCCCGGCTACACTCTTACCGATAAGTGGGAACCGAAGGTCGTCTGGACCCCTAAACAACCTCACCCCGCACATCCCCACGTTATTGCCAGTCAGGTTGAAGGAGAATGGGTACCCGAAGACGGCTACATCAGTCTTGATTCTGACAGTTCCGGAATGGCTGTTGCCTGGGCACCGCATCAGTCAAACCATCGTTATCCGCATATCACCTCACAGACTGAGGAAGGAAAGTGGCGGCCTGATATGGGGTACCGTTTCGTTTCTCCAGAACAGAGCTTACAGGTCGTATGGACGCCTAACCAGCCTTACCCCACGCATGCCCATGTCATTTCGAGCCAGCGTGAGGGACATTGGTTACCCGAAGATGGCTATAGCTGGCTTGACCCTACGAGTTCCAGTATGGCCGTCGCCTGGAAACCAAGAACGGCCAGCCGGTTTCATCCCCATATCACCTCACAGACTGAGGAAGGAAAGTGGCGGCCTGATCCAGGGTACAGTTTCGCTTCCCAGGGATTTGCAGTGCCAAATAATATGGTTCGGTCCGTCATGGGGCAGCTCTTGCAAATGGAAAAAGTCGTCCATGGCTGGCTCGGGGTGTCAATGGAAGAGTTGACGCCGGAGTTGGCTTCGAAATTCGGAGTCACCGACACGAGAGGTGTGCTTGTCAGTGATGTGGTGGATGGCAGTCCGGCCAAAATAGCAGGATTCCAGCAAGCCGATGTCATCGTCAAATATGATGGCAAACCCATGGATTCATCGACACACTTGCATAATACGATCGGCCAAACGCCAGTGGGGAAAAAGGTCACGATTACGTTCATTCGCGATAAGAAGCGGAATACCGTCGATCTCACCATCGGCGAACGGCCTAATTGGGAGTCTCAGAGTGTAAAGATCGTTTGGACGCCTGAACAACCTGATCCTGCTCATGCACATCTCGTAGCAGGTAAAGTAGAAGGAGAATGGGTGCCTCAAGATGGCTATGACTGGGTTGATCCTAGACAGCATGGATCAAGTGTCGTCTGGACGCCAAACACTATAAGCCGCCTTCATCCTCATGTTCTTGCCGACAAGAAGGAAGGGAACTGGATCGCAGAACCTGGATATCGGTTTGTGAACCCTGCAATAGCAACATCCTGGGATGTTGCCTGGGTACCTCAAAAACCCCACCCTGTTTTACCTCATATTCGGGCTGGTGATCTTCCCCCGATTTTGTGGACACCGGGTTACGCGACAGCCGCCTTTGCTTCGAACTCGGCGGGGGACTGATAGCCAAGGGTCGAGTGGCGTCGCTGCCGATTATAAAATACTTCGAG
>Ga0134126_10006225_pt1 | contig 14948 bp, 12 predicted proteins | sample KB31752_FD_96881 | JGI IMG/M metagenome (GOLD analysis project Ga0134126, IMG submission 96881) | Terrestrial soil microbial communities with excess Nitrogen fertilizer from Kellogg Biological Station, Michigan, USA - KB3-175-2 | ecosystem: Environmental > Terrestrial > Soil > Unclassified ...
AACAGATGGGCCTCGAGGAGACCAATTCTAGCGGCTCTCAGTCGCTTTCCGACCTCGAATTCTCTGACGGCGTTTTTCGTGGTGCGGGGGTCTCTGAGCATCATTTCGACTGTGTGGTGGGTCGGGCGGTCACCTCGACAAGATCCGAGCGCGCATTTCTCAAGCACCGGACACGCGCAGGTTTGGCGAGTTCGGGAACGACGCAGCCGACGCGAGGCCGTTTCCAGGGCCTCCGCAATCGAAGTTTTCGATGTGCTGTGGCGCGTGAGCAGCGCCGCTCTCAGGGAACGACGGCCTTCGCGGGAAATCCGAGCGCCGCTCGCTGCGCCGACCATTCAAGTGGGAGCCGCGTATCGGCCATGACCGCATTGGCGGTCAGCTCCGGTGGCTGCCGTCCGTCGAGAATCGCTGCGACGATGTCCGGGGCGAGACCCGTCAAACGGAGAAGCCGACCGGCGTAAGTCGCCCCGTATCCTTCTCCGGCGGCAATATCTTCGATCGTGGCGGCGGGATTGTCCTGGAAGCGTCGAGCGAGGATCCTTCCCCGAACGATCAACCGAACAAGGCTCTCGTCGATGCGTGGGTCTTCGGCGATTGCACCGCCTTCGACGACGAACTTCATCTCGTTCCCGCGTCGCTTCAACCGCACGGGCACGACGGGAAGGATCAGCTCGCGTTGACCGGAGCCAGTTTGGGCTTTGTTCACGTCATCAGCGACGAAAAGATCCAGCGAGGTCGCCGCCAATCCCTCTAAGGCTGATTTTTCTTGTTCGGCGCGATCTTTTATCAGCGCCGCGGCGACGCGACGGCCGTCCAACTGGATTTCGATGCCCTCGAGGCGAACTTGAACGCGGGTCAGCACGGCGCGGAGGAACGGCTCACGCGATGGGTTGGACGGGTCGTCCAGGATCTGAATCAGTTCCACTGCCGCGTCGGAAGCCCGTTTGCAGGTGGGCGCATCGCGACTATCCTCGGGTAGGGCGTCGTCGACTGCGGCCGGGTCGGCGAGAAAAGCCCGCAGGCGAGCGATGACAAGATTCTCGAGCCCCGGAGCCGGGAGCCTCTGTCCGGGATCGCCGCTCTGCACCCCCGTCACCAGGTGGCGCGAGACGTAGTAGCGATAGCGCACGCCCTTCTTCGCCGCATGGGTCGGCGTCATCGGCTCTCCCGCGGCGTCGAAGAGGACGCCAGTAAGGATCGCCGGGCTATCGGATTTTCGACCGTCGCTTCGCTCGACGCCGTTGGCCCGCAACTTTCTTTGAACGGCATCCCAGAGATCCTGGTCGACGATCGCTGCGTGCTCTCCGGGATACGCCTGGCCCTTGTGGGCGATCATGCCGCGGTAGACTGGGTTTTGCAGCAGATGATAGAGCGCGCCCCGCGAGAATGGCAGGCCGCCGGAGACACGCCCATCCTCGAACAACCGCCGCTTACTGACGACGCCTTGGGCCAGAAGGTCCTCTCTCAGGGCCCGGACGCAGCCGAGGTCGAGATAGCGCCGGAAGATCAGGCGCACCCGTTCCGCCTCCTTCTCAACGACGATGAGCTTGCGGTCTTTGACCTCGTAGCCGAGCGACGGGAGGCCGCCCATCCAGAGGCCTTTCTTTTTCGAGGCGGCGATCTTGTCCCGAATGCGCTCGCCCGTGACCTCCCGTTCGAACTGCGCAAATGAGAGCAGCACGTTGAGGGTCAGCCGCCCCATGCTGGTCGTGGTGTTGAACGCTTGCGTCACCGAAACGAACGAGACGGCGTTTGCGTCGAAGATTTCGACGATCTTGGCGAAGTCGCTCAAGGAGCGCGTCAGCCGGTCCACCTTGTAGACGACCAGGGCCTCGATCTTCCTGGCCGCGACGTCGGCGAGAAGGCGTTGAAGCGCCGGGCGGTCCATCGTTCCCCCGGAAAAGCCCGGATCATCGTACAGCTCCGGTAGGACGATCCAGCCCTCATGACGCTGGCTACGAATGAAGGCTTCGCAGGCTTCTCGCTGCGCGTCGAGGGAGTTGAACTCCTGCTCAAGGCCCTCTTCTGACGATTTACGGGTGTAGACCGCGCAACGGATTCTTGCACGGGACGCTCCCTCTGACGATCTCTCCTTTTGCGATTCCCGCCTGTTCGTGGTTGAGCGATGGTTACGCATCGACGATGTCCTCCTCGGCATAGGGGACCGTGTTCGCAAGCCGCAAGTCCGCCGCGGCGTTTCGCGGTCGACCGGCGACGGGAGGGCGCCCTGAGGCGCTCAGTTCCACTTCATCGGACTTGTGAATCGGCTTCAGAGTTTGATCCCTCCTCTCTTAGACAAGTCAATGAGTTGCCGCGCCGATCGGCGTTCGGACCCCACGCCGAATGACACGCACCTGGACGACCTCAATCATCGGCGTGCGGCGCACGTAGTCGCGGATGCGCGCCGCGGAAAGTTGGCCGACTTGTGGCCGGAGACGCTGCCCCGCCAGGCGTCAGACTGAGGCCGACCGAATGGATTCTCGACGTTCGCAGTTCTTGGTAGTGCTGGCCGTCGGCGGCATCGCCCGCATAGCGATATTCTAGTTCAGGTTTCCGAATCGCGGCAGCCCGACAGCTCCAAGTTTGAGGGAATGGCGCTTGTGCAGTCGCCACACTTCAGCGGTCCAAAGTTCTCACTACCGATGCGAGGCCGCCGCTCGAGCTAGCGCGACCTCGCCCCCGCGGCGCCGAGGTGGTCATTGCGCCAGAGCCTGACTGTCTGCACCGTCCGCTTCGGTTACAGGCAGGAAGGTGTCCGGAGCGACAACCCTGCCGGTGCGGGCAGATTCGTCACAGGCGAAAAGCACCCGGTGCATCTCCCACGCCTCGTCGAAGCCGGAATAAGGCATCGGCGCGTCTTCGACGAGGTTAGCGACAATCCGCTCGAACATCGGCCGGAACATGTCGGGTGTGATATCGCCGGCATCATTGATCGAGCGCGTGGCGAGGTGCTGCCAGCTATGGGCGTCGAGACCGGGCAGCATGAAGCGACTCATGATTTTCGTGTCGATGAGGGTTCCTTCCGAACCGATCAGCGAGTTGCGCCAGTAATATGGATTCAGGCTGTCGAGGCACGACGTCACCTTGCCGACGCGTCCGTCTTCGAAGCTGATCAGATTCACTTGCGTCGCTGGATATTCGAGGCCAGCGAAGTCCGTCGCCGAGGATGAGGTGGCGAAGGCCTGCACCTCTTTGACTCTCGCGCCTTTCATGACGAGCATCATCAGCATCAGCGGATGGCAGCCGCAGAACAGCATCGACGAGCCGCCTATTTTCCGGGTCCGCGCCCACCAGTGCTGGCGCACCCAGGGGCCGATGCCATTGAAATATTCGATCTCCGCCAGATGCACGCGGCCGAGCCAGCCTTTGGCGACGGCTTCGATCGTGGCCTGAAGCTGGCCGTAGTGGAATTCCTGGAAGCCGACGAAGGCGCGCACGCCGGCTTTGTCGACGGCGCGGCGGACGGCGAAGAGATCCTCGGGCGTGAGGCAAATCGGCTTCTCGACGATAAAGTGCTTGCCGCGCTCCGCCGCCGCGATCGCTTCCGCGGCATGAGTGTCGTGCAGCGTGCAGATCGAAACGAAGTCACACCCCGCTTCATCGAGCATGCGGCGGTAGTCGGAGTACACTGGCGCGTCTTTCCCGCACACAGCGGCGATCGCGGGCGCCTCGATGTCCGGCCTCAGCGAATAAACGCCAACGATCGTAGCGCCGGGCATGCTCGCCCAGGTTTGCGCATGGCAGCCGCCCGCCTGGCCGAATCCCGCGACGGCCACACGCAGCGGGCGGCTTGCATCGACCGCCGGCATCAGACGGCTCCCGCTCCGGCCAGCACCTGCCCGCTGTCTGGGTCGAAGAGATGCGCGGCCGCCCCGTCGAAGGTGACGTCCAGGCGCGCGCCGACCGGCGCGGCGAAGCCTGCCGGTACGACCGCTCGGATCCTCTCGCCGGCCGGCCCGTCGCAAATGACGATCGCTTCATTGCCGAGTTGTTCGATGGCGTAGACGGTTAGCGGAAGAGAGGACGCTCCCGGCGGGCTGAGCCGGGTCAGATGCGGCCTGATGCCCAGGATCGCCTCCTTGCGCGGCGACGCCAGCGCGGGTCCGACCGGAATCTCCAGCCGCAGCGCGGAATGGACGAACCAGAACTTGCCGTCTGCATGGTCGAGGGCTCCCCTGAGAAAATTCATGGGTGGCGCGCCAACGAAGCCGGCGACGAAAAGCGTCCTGGGACGATTGTAGACTTCCGTCGGCGTACCGATCTGTTCGAGCTGGCCCTCCCGCATAACGCCAATGCGGTCGCCCATCGTCATCGCCTCGATCTGGTCGTGTGTCACGAACACCATGGTTGTGCGGATGCGCTTCTGCAAATTCACCAGCTCGGCGCGGAGCGACAGCCTGAGGGAGGCGTCGAGGGCCGAGAGCGGCTCATCCAGAAGAAAGCCCGCCGGCTCCCGCACGATGGCCTTGGCCGTAGCGACCCGCTGGCGCTCGCCGCCTGAGAGCTGCGAAGGCAGCTTGTCGAGAAGCCTTGTCGCGTCGACGGTCTCTGCGGCGCGCGCGACGCGGCTGGCGATTTCCGACTTTGACAGCCCCGACCGCTTGAGGCTCATGTAGATGTTTTGGCGCGCGGAGAGATGCGGATAGAGCAGCGAGGACTGGAACACCATGGCGATGTTGCGCTCGTGCGGGGAGCGGTGGATCACATCCACGCCGTCGAAGCGGATCGCGCCTGAAGTCGGGCTGTCGAGCCCGGCAATCATGTTCATGGTCGTGGATTTGCCGCACCCCGACGGACCCAGAAGGACGAGCAGCTCACCCTCCGCGATCGTCATGTCCAGTCCGCGAACAGCGAAATGCTCGCCATAAGCCTTGGAGACCTCCTGGAGTTCGATGCGGGCCATGAGCCCTCCTTGCCGTCACGCCAGATGCATCTCGGCAATATGCTTCTGCACGAAAAACGCGATGATGAACGGCGGGACGAGGCTCAGCAGCAGGCTCGCGGCGAGCTGCGCCGGTTCTGGCACCTGAAAGAGAAAACCCGTCATCGCGGCGGGCAGGGTCACCGCGTCGGAGCCGGTCACAAGGATCTGCGCGTAGACGTATTCGTTCCACGAGAAAAGGAAAGCAATCACCGAGGCGACGATAATGCCGCTGCGGGCCATCGGCACAATGATCCGGGCGAGCACATAGAGGCGCGAGAAGCCATCGATGCGCGCCAGAAGTTCGACGGGCGGCAGATTGCGAAAGAAGCCGATCAGTAGCCAAGCCACGATCGGGATCGTTATCGTCAGCGTGACGATAATGAGACCCGTCAGCGTCCCGGTGAGGCCCAACTGAACGTAGAGCGTGTAGAACGGAATGAGAGTGGACACGGGCGGGAGTGAGACCGAGAGCAGAATCGCGGTGAGCAGCGCAGCCTTGAAGCGGAAGTCCAGCCGCGCAAAAATGTAGGAGAGCGGCACGACGACGCAGGTGGTGATCGCTGTCACGACGATCGCGACGATGAGGCTGTTGCGAAGTCCCAGAACAATCTGCGAGGCCTGCCCGGACGCTTTGAAGATGATCCCGTTCGCAGCCTTATAGTCGAAGCCGAAGATGTTATAGAAGGACGCAAGCGTTGGGTGATGCGGATAAAGCGGGGGCGGAAACCGAGAGATTTCCGTTTTCGTCATGAACGCGTATTTGACCGTCCAGTACATAGGCAGGAAAGTCCATAAGACGGCGACGATCACCGCAAGGGCGAGCCAGAAACCTTTGCTTCGAGGCGTCACCTGCGCTCTTCCCTGCGGCCCCAAAGAAGATAGATCATCCCCGTGGAGATAATGATCACGGCGAGCAGGAAGAACGACATTGCCGCTCCATAGCCCAGATCGAGATTCACGAAACTGATCTTGTAGAGGGTGTACGTCAGAACCGACGACGCGCTGCCCGGGCCGCCCTGAGTCTCGGTGAAGATATAATCGAACGTCTTCATCGCGAGAACGGTGGTGATGCAGGTGAAGACAAAGAGCGTGAATCGCAGCGGCGGCAGCGTGACGTTCCAGAAGGTTTCCAGCGGCGTCATCCGGTCGATTCTCGCCAGATCGTAGAGACGCGCCGGAATAGTCAGCATGTTGGCGAGAAGGAAAAATGCCACCAGCGGACCCATGTTCCACGCCGCTCCGAGCGCCAGGTACGCCATGACGTACCGGTCCGAGATGAGATTGATCGTGGCGCTCGAGCCAAACACGTTCGCCAGCGCCGTGCCCAGGCCAGTCTGCCCTCTCCCGAGGTAGCCGAAAAAGATGCCTGCGCCATAAGGCGATACGGCCCAGGGCAGAATGATGACCGCGCGCAGCCATCGCCATCCCTTCGGCAATCGCCTCAGAATCAATGCCAGCGTCATGCCGACGGCGAGCGTAAGCACGACGGTCTCGAAGCTAAAGAGCAGCGTCAGCTGGAGCGAGGACCAAAAGTCCCCGTCCTTCACGACGTTTACGTAGTTCGAGAAGCCAGCCCACTCGGCTGAATAGCCGCCGAAAAATTGGATCTGATTGAAACTGAGATAAAGCGCGTAAGCCAGTGGATAGGCGACCACCAGCAGCAGGAAGAGGAGAACGGGGATGGAGACGATAAGGGCGAAGCGCAGGTTGCTGAGTTCGAAAGACCGCCTCAATGACGATTCGGACGGGACGCTTTCGGCCATGAGTCGGGCGTTGTCTACCATATCCGGCGGCTTTTTACTCCTGCGGGTCCGGGAGATCGAAGAATCCGGTGGGCGCCCGCGAAGGCACCCATCGATGGTCCGTCACAGCATGGATCAAATCTTGTAGCGCTTGTTGAGGTCCACGATCTTCGCATTCGCGTCGTCTATGACGCTCGCCGCATCGAGATCCTTCTGCAGATAGGCGAACAGCTTCTCGCGTAGCCAGAAGTTGAATTCCTCCGACCACACGACGTTCCAGATGCCGTGCGGATACGGCGTCTTGGCGTAGACCTCCAACACCCGGTCGTAGTCTTCGGGGCGCATCAGCGACGAGGATATCGCTTGGCGCGCCAGAGGCGATTCCATGACCTCCTTGTACGCGGAGAACAGCATGTTCTCCTTGAGCCAGCGGTTGGCGACGGCGAACTCGCCCTTCTCGTTCTTGTAGCCGTACCAGTCCACGAATTTCTTGACGTCGTCCGTCAGCGCCGCCGAACGCCCCTTGCGGGCCGTCATGACGTAAAGCGCGGAATCGATCAGGCCCCAGCTCTGATCCTTCGCGGACAGCAACGTCACGTGACCGGCTACGTCGGCGGACTGAGCTTTGTCGTTGAATGTCTTGAGATCGTAGATCTGCTGCGGCGAGAAGATGTAACGGCCGGAGCGAAACGCATTGATATAGGCGGCCTCGTTATACGAGAACACCTCTTCCGGCACCAAGCCCGACTTCCACAGCTTCTTCCACTGGGTGAGCGTCTTGCCGGCCGGGCCGTCGTGCGTCAGCGTCGGCTTGTGAGTCTGCGGGTCTGCGATCCGCCCCCCGCGGTTCATCACTTCAAAGACGAAGGCCCAGGAGATGCCGAACCACTCCGCGAACCAATGCGGCAAGATCGGGGTTTTCATCCCCTTGTCATGCAGCTTGTAGACCAAGTCATAGAGTCCGTCCCAAGTCGTGGGAAGGTCAGCCTCGGTGAAGCCCGCGTCGAGATAGGGCTTCAGGAACACCGCGAGCGTCCCGCGCGTGGAAACAAAGTAGGAAAGGCCGAGGAGCTTCCCATTGACCGACCATGCGTCCCGGATGTTTGGATACATTCCATCCGCGATCTCCTGGCCGTTAGGAAGCTCGGAAGCGGGCAGCAGCCACTTGCCGCCCATGTAGCGCACCGCGCTCGCAGGATTGGCGTAGAGAACGTCGAGCTTGTCGTTGGCGATCAGCGACTTTTCCATCACGGCGGGGTAGTCGCCAGTGACTGTCGCGTAGTCGACATGGCCATCGAACGTCTTGTTGTAGGTGTCGACGTTGCTTTGCACGACATCCGTGCGGAACTGCCAACCGCGGAAGTAGACCGTCTCGCCCGAGGTCGGTTTGAAGTCCGCGGCTGTAAGGGGCGCGCCAAGGACGGGCGAGGTCAGAGCCGAGGCGCCGAGAAGACCAGCCGCGCCGCCGATGAAAGTTCGTCTGTCGGTGCTTTGGAATTTCGCCGCCATGATTCCAGACCTCCCGTTTGGGGGCGACCGCCCCGCCGCAACGCTTCCAATAGTCCGGCGCATCGAAGCTGAGATTTCGCATATCGTCAATTGTGTTCGATTAGCGCCGTTCCGGCCGAACGGGTCAAGAACTTTCTCAGTCTCTCAACGCCCGCGTCCTCTTCGCAGTCGAACAGGCGACTGCGTAGCATGGGTTGCGCGGAAGCGCAGCAATGATCGCATTGCGCGCGGTGGGAGCTCAGGTGGTCACCGCGCGGTCGGCTTCCGAAGCCGTGCCATCACCAGCAGCAATAGCCTCCATCGGCCAGGACGACGGAGCCAGTCATGTAGCTCGAGGCGTCGGAAGCCAGGAACAGCATGACGTTGGCGATCTCCTCTGGCGTGCCGAGCCTGCCGATCGGCGTTGAATCGATCCAGATCGGAAGCCATTCCGGATTGGACATGCCACGCTTGGTCAGCTCGGTCATGACATAACCCGGCGCCACGGCGTTGACGCGAATATTCTTCGGCGCGAGCTCGACCGCCAGGGATTTCACCATCTGATGCACCGCGGCTTTGGACGCATTGTAGTGCGCCTGCGGCTGCGGCTTGTCGACAATGAAGCCGGAGTTCGAGCCGATGGCGACGATGGTGCCGCCGCCGTGCTCCGCCATGTGCCTCGCTACGGCTTGCGCGATGTAAAACTGCCCATTCACATTGACGGACATCACATGCGCCCATTCCTCGGCCGGAATGTCCAGCGCATCGGTGTTGGGGTTGACGCCGATGCAATTGAAGAGCGCATGCACACGGCCGAAAACGTCGGCGATGTCCTTTGTCACGGCCTGGGCCTGCTTCGGATCGGCGAGATCGGCGATGAAGGCGCGAACGCGTCGTCCGCTCGAAGCCGCTATCGCTTCAGCCGTCTCATGGGCGAGCGGATCGAGAACATCAACAATTGCGATGTCGGCGCCGGTCGCCGCCGCCAGCTCCGCGATGGCGCGGCCAATGCCGCGCGCCCCGCCGGTGACAATCGCGGCGCGTCCCGCGAGGCCGAAACGGTCAAGGACGCTCACCCGCGCCCTCCCTTGCCGTCGAGAGAAGTCGGGAACGGTTTAGGGACCCGCCGCAACACATGCTCCGTGATGCGCCCCATGCCCGCCACCGGCGCCGCAAGAAAGACGCGCCGGGGAGCGCGCCAACGTGGGACGTCGTCACGACCGCCTCAGTGCGATCGACGACAGATCGAGAATCATCCGCGTCTCCATCTCGCCAACGATCATAGGGCGGCATGGAAAGCAATTTCAACAGAACAAGCGCCCGATACAACATCGGCGCGGAAGACCGCAGCGGCCGCGGCGGACTTCACTCTTCGTTTTGCGGAAAGCCTCCCTCGTGCAAGCAGGCGCGGGCTGCATGGGCCGCAGCCGAGCCGCCAGCCGTAGCCGGATGCGCGCCGGACAGCCATGCGTGAAGGAAGGCGGCGATGTAAGCGTCGCCGGCGCCCGTGGTATCGACCGGCTCGATCGGCTGAGCCGGGATCTCCTCCTCTACGCCATCGAGGAACACCGAGCTCCCCTGGCCGCCGCGCGTAACCACAACGCCCAGGGCGCCCCGCGCGAAGAGCGATTGCGCGAGACGCCACGCGGCCTGATGCGAACCCGCTGCGGAAGCGAAAGCGATCGCGAGGCCGTCGACCCCGACGTTCTCATGGGCGGCGTTTACCGTTAGGTCCTGCGATGCCGAACGGCCTCCGGCGGCGAGCCGCCGGCGAAGAGCGCCGCGGTCATCAAGCCAGCCGATATGCACGTGGTCGGCGGACGCGAGCGCCTCGAACGCGGCCGCATCGGGGGCATAGCCGGCGCAAGGCCCGAAATCCTCGAACACGATGCGGCGCTCGCCCCCGGGCCCGATCTCGATGTCGGTGCGGGCGGTAGGCCGGGCCCGTTCTACAAGATGCTCGACGCCGACCCCGTATGTGACGAGCGTCTTCCGAACCCGAGCGCCGTCTCCGTCCTGGCCGACCGCGCCGAAATAGGTCGAGCAGCCGCCAAGCCTGGCGAATTGCACCGCGACATTCAGCGCGTTACCGCCGATGAGGCGTCGGCCGGCAGGTTTCAGCACATCGACACAATTGTCGCCGACAGCCGCCAATCGCAACGGCCGCTCAGTACTCGACACGGCGGTAATATCGGCGAGTCGTCAGCGGATGCTTTCGCAAGACTTCTAGGTGGGCGGACACGCGTTCGAGAAGCGTCGCGACCAGTGCAGGCGCGAGGAGCCCGCGCAACCGGGGAGAGAAGCCCGGCGTGGCGTAGTGGGCCGTGTCCAGCACGGTCAGCGAGCCGCCGACCGCAGGGACAAAGCGCTCCACTCGCTCCGCAAGCGGCCTACTCGAATCCTCGCCTTTGAACAGGACGACGCTCACTCCCGCTTCCACAAGTTCCAGCGCTCCATGGAAAAAGTCGGAAGCATGGACCGGCCGCGTCCTGATCCATTGCATCTCCTCGAGAATGCACATCGCGTAATAATGGGCCTCGGGCCAGACGTTGCCGGCCCCGGTGAAGATATGCCAGTCCCGCCCGCCAATGACGTGCGCGAGTTCCTCAGCCGTGGGCTCGATCGCCCGCTTAAGCGACAGCAGCGCTTGCGGGGCGGCTCTCATGCCTGCGAGGAGAGTCGCGTAATCGCCGAGTTCGCCGAGTTCGTTACGGCCGCGCAGAACAGACAGGGCGATGAACAGCGTCTGAATATAAAAGCTCTCGCTCGACGTATCGTCTGCGGCGAAATTGACAAGCGTCCGGTCAGCGTCGCGGCCGAGCGGAGAGTCGGGGTGTCCGACCAGCGCGACGACCCGCGCGCCGCGCGCCTTGGCGTATGGGAGAAAGGCCACGCTCTCCTTCGTCGTGCCGGAGAGCGAAGCTAGAAAAACCAGGGACCGCTCATTCAAATTGGCGCTTCCGGCCGCCATCGTCTCCGCCAGGCGATCGTTGAATACCGGGACCGAACTGCGGCTGCGGAGAAGTTGAGCGGCGGGCTCGAGCAGGATCGCGACCCCGCCGGTCCCAACAAAATGAAGGTTTGAGACGCCCGCGGCTAGAGCTTCGCCAACGACGTCGTCAATGGCCTCCGCAAGCCCAACGGCGCCGGACTGGATGCGGAGGAAACGGGTCTCATCAAAATTCAGCACACGCTGTGTCCTCTTCCAGAATGCCCGGCGCCTCGGGTAAGTCATGAGACGGCGCGCTAAGCTGCGTCGGGAGGGGCTGTCAAGAGTCGGCGTTTGTCGCTCCCGCCGACGACGATCCTGGCGCCAATCCGCCGCTGCGATGAGCGCGACGGACCGGCCAGGGACGCGCTAACATAGTCCAACCGACAAGGACCGAGAGATCGCGGCATGAACCTCACCAAAATCGCGGAACCCGACGTCCTCATCGTTGGGGGCGGCTCGGCGGGCTGCGTGCTCGCCTCCAGGCTCTCCGAAAACCCGGCGCTGAAAGTCGTTCTCCTCGAGGCCGGTTTCGACGCGGCGCGCCCCGAGGATTTTCCTGATCTGGCGAGCCCCTATCCCGGCCGCGCCTATTCCAATCCGACCTACACTTGGCCGGGGCTCAAAGCCTCTCTTCCCTACCGCGGCTCGAACTACCCGGAGGGTCGCGTGACGCGGTACGAGCAGGCGCGCGTCCTGGGCGGCGGGTCGGCCATCAACGGCGTTGGCGCCAACAGAGGCGCTCCACACGACTACGACGAATGGGGCGCGATGGGCGTTGAGGGTTGGTCTTGGAAGGAATGCCTGCCCTATTTCAAGAAGCTCGAGCGCGATCTCGACATCGACAATGAGCTGCATGGCAAGCACGGCCCCTTTCCGATCCGCCGCACGGGCGAGGCGATTTGGACGCCCTTCACCCGCGCCATGCTCGCTCTCTGCGAAGCGCGCGGCATCCCCTTCCTCGCGGACCAGAACGGCGTCTGGGAAGACGGCGTTTTCGAAATGGCCGTTAACGTGGATGAGCAGCGCCGGCGCGTCACCACCGCCTGGGCCTATCTCGGTCCCGAAACCCGCCGCCGTCCCAATCTCGAAATCCGCACGGACACAACGGTCTCGCGCATCCTATTCACGCAGCGGAGAGCGGACAGAGCGCTTGTCGTGCGCGGCGAAGCACGGGAGGAAGTCAAGGCGCGCCACATCGTTCTCTCGGCAGGCGCGCTGTCGACGCCGGCGATACTGATGCGATCCGGGATCGGACCCGCGCCGCACCTCGCCGATTGTGGCATCGAGATCCTGCAGGATTTGCCGGGCGTCGGGCAAAACCTGATGGAGCACCCGTCGGCCGGTCTCGTGCCGTTCCTCGTCCCGGCGGCGCGGCAGCGAGGCGCCGATGGCTATCACATCCCCATCGGCTACCGCTTTTCCTCTGGAGTTGAAGGCTGTCCGCCCGGCGACATGCACATGAATTTCGTCAGCCGCGCGGCCTGGCATCCAGTGGGGCGCCAGCACGGCGCGCTCTTCTTCTGGGTCAACAAGTCCTATTCGCGCGGCCAGCTCCTGCTCGATCCCTCCGCGCCCAACGGTCCGCCGCGCATCGACTTCCGCATGCTGTCGGATCGCCGCGATTTGGTCCGTCTGGCGGATGCCTTCGAGCGCGCCGTGAGCTTCGCTCGCGACCCAGGCCTGCAATCGGTCGTCGCGGCTGTGTACGCCGGCGGCATGTCGGAGATCGGCAAGAAGTTCTCCCGGCCCTCGACAAGCGCCGCGATCATCACCGAGGCGCTTGCGCTGGCGCTCGACGCCGCGGGCAGCCTGCGGGACAAGGCGTTTCCTTACATGCTATCGAATTTCGACGATCCCGCGCGGCTCGCCAGAAACCGCGCGGAGCTTGAAGCCTATATCGCGGAGACGGTGGGCGGGGTCTGGCACCCGTCCTGCACCTGCCGCATGGGCGCGTCCGGCGACAGAATGGCCGTCACGAACGCGCGCGGCAAGGTTCGCGCAGCGGAAGGGCTCTATATTTGCGATGCGTCGCTCATGCCGACAATTCCGTGCGCGAACACCAACCTGCCGACAATCATGATGGCGGAAAAGATCTCCGACGCCTTGGCCGCCGAGTTTTCCGCGCAACGCTGACGCGTGTCTGCAAGCGTCGTGATGCTCAGCCAAACGGTGGTGTCAAAGTAACGAGGCTCGTCGATATACAACGCGACCGCCATCTCGCGAGCGGCGATCTATGCTGCGAGAGCGCGCCACTCGGCCAAGGCAGCAGAGCGTCTCTGCTTGCTACGGGAGCGAGCGCAGGCAGCCGCCGTTTGATCCCGCGATGATGACGGCGCTATTGCTTTACGCCTATTGCAATGGCGTCTACTCGTCGCGGCGGATCTTGACCTATCGGCACCAGCTTGTCGCGAGCCCGTCGTACTTGAAGACGTGCAAACCGCCGAAAGAGCCGCGGGACCTTCTCGACCATCGGTTGCTGACTTTCTCTCACTGGAAGCCCGAGAATAGTTGGACCTTCGTTCACGAGAATGGGATGGACAAGGAAACCTTGACCTTCCAGCCTCACTTCTCGATGAACGACTACACCGGCTTGGCGCCAGCCTTGGCCGCGGGGGCCGGGATCGGGGATCTTCCGCCAGTCGTCCAGCCAAGGCTCATTCGGGAAGGCCGTCTGGTCGAGGTCATCCCCGACTGACGGTTTCGCACCTACGACCTTTCGCTCGTACAGATCGGGAACCGCCACATGACCAAGCCATGCCGACTCCTCAAGGATCTCGCGGTGCAAACGGCGCCAAGTCTGTTTCCCGACCTGCCGACGTGAGCGGCCGACGGCGAACTCAGCCGTGGCGATTGGTCATCACGGGCAACAGCAAGTAGCGCACCTTACGTCCCGCTGCGATCCGCGACGACAGCTTCACGTCGACTCCTGCCGTCCCCTGTGCGCCAGGAGCGGTCATACAGGGACCGCTTGGCGAATGGGTCAAATCGACCCTTTGCAGTCATCCGGCGGGGTGACGAGAACGCCAGCTTGGCGCCCGGAAGCGGACCTTGAGTTCCGGCCCTCTGGCGAAATTGTATCTCGACCACAAACGCCAACGCCCGCGCGATCATGATCGCTGGGCCGGAATTGTCTAAAAGCTCAGTTTAAGAAAAGCGGTTCCGGCATAGGCGTGGGCCCCGGAGGCGAGTTTGCCGTCGAACCTGGCGCCGATCGTCGCGCGGCCGGTTAGACGCATCTCCGCGACGCCTGAGAGGAGAGCAGCGTTTTTCGCCGGTATTGCTCCCACGACGTTGAAACTAGCCCCCGGAAGCGTCTCGAACGTCGCTCCCAACCTCGGGTCGCTCACCCAGTCGTGGATCCAGGCCGCGCGTGCGCGCAGCGTCAGGGAAGCCTCCGGCTGAACCGCGACGACCTGATCGAAGCGAGCTCCGAATTCGCTTCGAATGTCCGAGGCCGTGCGCCCCGCGTAGGCGAGGCCGAAGCCGCCGCCGCAGCAATCCTGCTCGCTGTAGGGATGGGCATCGAAATCCATGCCCTGCAAGGCGGCGTACGGCGTCAAACCGCCAACTTGCGTCGAAAGCCGGTAGCCGCCCTCGATCCGCCCGCCATAGGTCTGCGAGGCGAAACGTCCCGGCAACGTCTCGCCGAACGGTCCGCTTCGCGATGTCGTTAGCCATTGGTTGGCGAAGGCGAGCGCGCCCGAGACATAGGCTGCCCCAAATTGTCTCGAGCCGTAGACGCCGAGGTCGAACACGTCGCCGGCCCCCCCGCCCAATCCTTGAGACAAGCCCCAACTGGTCC